>ENA-ORCW01000142-ORCW01000142.1-marine-metagenome-genome-assembly--contig:-NODE-142-length-86846-cov-5.108725_pt1 | contig 86846 bp, 83 predicted proteins | sample MGYA00237784_ERZ508517 | MGnify/ENA primary metagenome ERZ508517 (study PRJEB26187, sample SAMN06268979) | marine metagenome | isolation source: Tt ae E1 feedstock associated aerobic enrichment on...
GAAGCTCGCCGAGCGAGGGCGAGCCCGGCGGCAGGCCGAAGCCCGGGAAGTCGAGCGAGGTGAGCGTGGTGATCGAGCCGTTGAGGATGAACGGCATGAAGGTGAGCGTGGCCACCATGGCGTTGGGCAGGAGGTGGCGGAACATGATGACGAGATTGGTATGGCCCATGGCCCGCGCGGCCGTGACGAACTCCAGATTGCGCCCGCGCAGGAACTCCGCCCGGACCACGCCGACGAGCGCCACCCAGGAGAACAGCAGCAGGATGCCGAGCAGGATCCAGAAATTCGGCTCGATCACCGAGGCGATGATGATCAGGAGATAGAGCGCCGGGATCGAGGTCCAGATCTCGATGACGCGCTGGAAGATGAGATCCGTCCAGCCGCCGAAATAGCCCTGCACGGCACCGGCCACGACGCCGATGAAGGAGGAGACGACGGTCAGCGTCAGCCCGAACAGGACCGATATGCGGAAGCCGTAGATGACGCGCGCCACCACGTCGCGGCCCTGATCGTCCGTGCCCAGCCAGTTCTCCGCCGATGGCGGCGCGGGCGCGGGCACCGGGAGGTCCAGATTGATCGTGTCGTAGCTGTAGGGGATGAGCGGCCAGACGATCCAGCCGCCATCCTCCTCGATGAGGTCCTGGACGAAGGGGTCGCGATAGTCCGCTTCCGTTTCGAAATCGCCGCCGAAGACGGTCTCGGGATAGGCCTCGAAGATCGGGAAATAGTACTCGCCGCCATATTCCACCAGGAGCGGGCGGTCATTGGCGATGAATTCCGCAAACAGCGTTACGAAAAACAGGACGAGGAAGATCCAGAAGGACCAGTAGCCGCGCCGGTTGGCCTTGAAATTGTCCAGCCGGCGCTGGTTGATCGGGGAGAGCCAGCCGGTGCGTTCGGGCGCGGCATGAAGCGCTTCGGCGGAGCCTGCCGCGAGCGCGCCCTCGCGATCTTCGGACCTGTCCTTGCGCGCCTCCATCGCCTCACACCTCGCGCGTCTCGAAGTCGATACGCGGATCGACCCAGGTATAGGTGAGGTCGGAGATGAGGTTCACCACCAGCCCGAGCAGGCTGAAGATGTAGAGCGTGGCGAAGACGACCGGATAGTCGCGGTTGACGATGGATTCGAACGAGAGCAGCCCCAGCCCGTCGAGCGAGAAGATCGTCTCGATCAGCAGCGAGCCCGTGAAGAAGGCGGAGATGAAGGCGCCCGGAAAGCCCGCGATGATGATCAGCATGGCATTGCGGAAGACATGGCCGTAGAGCACCTGGCGCTCGGTCAGCCCCTTGGCGCGCGCGGTCATCACATACTGCTTGCGGATCTCGTCGAGGAAGGAGTTCTTGGTCAACAGCGTCGTCGTCGCGAAGGCGCCGATGGCGAGCGCCGCGATGGGCAGCACGAGGTGCCAGAGATAGTCGAGGACCTTGTCGTACCAGGCGAGGCTGTCCCAGTTGTCGGAGACGAGGCCGCGCAAGGGGAAGATATCGAAGAACGAGCCGCCGGCGAACAGCACGATCAGCAGCACCGCGAACAGGAAGCCCGGGATCGCGTAGCCCACGATCACCACCGCGCTGGTCCACACATCGAAGCGCGTGCCGTCGTGCATCGCCTTGGCGATGCCGAGCGGGATGGAGATCAAGTAGGACAGGACGGTCATCCACAGCCCGAGCGACACCGAGACCGGCATCTTCTCCAGTATGAGGTCGATCACCGATATGTCGCGGAAATAGCTCTGGCCGAAATCGAAGGTGATGAAGTTCTTCAGCATCAGCAGGAAGCGCTCATGCGCCGGCTTGTCGAAGCCGAACTGCTTTTCGAGCTGGCGGATGAATTCCGGATCGAGGCCGCGCGCCCCGCGGTATTTCGACGTGATGCTGTCGCCGCCGCCGGAGCTGGCGACGCCGCCGCCACCGCCCCCGTCGCCGCCCGTGCCGCCGGAGATGCGCGCGGTCGCGGCGACGTCCGACCCGGAGATCTGGGCCAGCACGCGTTCCACCGGGCCGCCCGGCGCGAACTGCACGATGATGAAGCTGATAAGCATGATACCCAGAATGGTGGGCACCATGAGCAGGAGGCGCCTGACGATATAGGCCGTCATCCGCGCGCGCCCCCGTCGCCCGCCGCGTCGCCGCCGGACCGCGACCACCAGGTGGTCACGATGCCGCGCTCGTAGGCCGGCTTGGTCTCGGGCCTCTCGAACGCGTCCCAATAGGCCAGCGTGTGCGTGCCCTTGTACCAGTGCGGCACCCAGTAGCGGCCCGCGCGCAGCACGCGGTCGAGCGCGCGGGCGGCCGCGACCATCTCCTCGCGGGTCTTCGCCCGGATCATGGTCTCCGTCAGCGCGTCGACCACCGGGTCCTTGATGCCGGAGAGATTGTCGCTGCCCGGCACGTCGGCGTCGGCGGAGCTCCAGAACCGCTTGATGCCCTCGTCGGGCGTCTGCGGCATGGCATAGCGCCTGACGACGACGTCGTAGTCGAAATCCTTCAGGCGCGACTGGAACTGGGCGGGATCGACCGTGCGGATCCGCGCCTGGATGCCGAGCCGCTCCAGCCGCCGCACATAGGGCATGGTCACGCGCTCGAAGCTCGGATCGTCCTCCAGGAACTCGATCGTGAAGGGCTTGCCCGCCGCATTGCGCAAGGCGCCGTCGCTGACCGTCCAGCCCGCCTCCTGAAGCAGCCTCTTGGCGTGGCGCAGGGACCGGCGGTCGCGGCCCGAGCCGTCGGTGACGGGTGGGGAGAAGGGCTCGCCGAACACCTCGTCCGGCACCTGGCCGCGATAGGGCTCGAGCAGCGCCAGCTCCGCGTCGCCGGGCTCGCCCTGCGCCATCATGTCGGAGTTCTGGAAGAAGGAATGGGTCCGCTTGTAGAGCCCGTAGAACAGGTTCTCATTGGCCCATTCGAAATCGAAGGCGTAGATGAGCGCCTCGCGCACCCGCCGGTCGGAGAATTGCGGGCGGCGGGTATTCAGGAAATAGCCCTGCGCGCCGGAGGGGCGGTTGTCGGGAATGGTGTCTTGCACCACCCGGCCGTCCGCGATCGCCGGGAAATCGTATTGCGTCGCCCAGCTCTTCGACGAGAATTCCTCGCGCAGGAGATAGGTCTTGGCCTTGAAGGCCTCGAACGCCACGTCCCGGTCGCGGAAGAACTCCACCCGGTAGATGTCGAAATTGAACCGCCCGCGATTGACCGGCAGGTCGCGGGCCCAGTAATTGCCCACACGCTTGTACTCGATGAAACGCCCGGGCTCGAAGGCACCCACCTTGTAGGGCCCGCTCGCCAGTGGCCGCTCCAGCGTGCTGGCGGCGAAATCGCGCGTATCGTACCAGGCGCGCGACACGATGGGCAGGGAGGCGACGAGCATGGGAAGACCGCGGCTGTGGTCCTCGGCGAGACGCACGGTCACGGCGCGGTCGCCATCGCGGGAGACCTCCACCATATCGCGGATCGACTGGCTGACGGCGGGGGGGCCCTTCTCCTTGAGGGTCAGGAGCGAAAAGACGACATCGTCGGCGGTCAGCGGCGATCCATCGTGGAACCGCGCCTCCGGGCGCAGGAGGAAGGTGTAGAGATTGCCGTCGCCGGAGATCCGCACGCTCCGCGCGACGAGGCCGTAGACGGCGTCCGGCTCGTCGGTCGCGCGCGTCATCAGGCTGTCATAGATGATATCCAGCCCGACCGGCGCGTCGCCCCTCAGGACGAGCGTGTTGAGCGTGTTGAAGGTAAGCGGGCTCTGGTTCCAGCCCCAGCTCGAGGGCACGGTGGAGAGCACGCCCCCCTTCGGCGCGTCGGGGTTCACATAATCGAAATGGGCGAAGTCCGGCGGATATTTCAGGTCGCCGAAGGCGGACAGGCCGTGGCGTTCCCCGCCGGCCGCGGCCGCGTCTGCCATCCGGGGCAGGAGGGGCAGCGCGGCCAGCGCGCCCGTGCCCTTGAGCACGCATCGTCGGGTGACGGACGGTCCGCTCATCGCCTCAAGGTCCCTATCCCTCGCCGCCGATCGCGGCGGCCTTGTCCTTGTCGTACCACCAGATGGACGGGAAGCCGAAGCTGTATTCCGGCAACGGATCGGGATGGGAATAGCGGTTCCAGCGCGCCGTCCAGATCTCGCCGGAAATCCACTGGGGCACGACATAATCGTTCCACAGGAGCACCCGGTCGAGCGCATGGGTCGCCGCGACCAGCTCCTCGCGGTTGTCCGCATAGATGATCCGGTCGATCAGATAGTCGACCGCCGGGTTCTCGATGCCCATCTCGTTGTCCGATCCGGGCACGTCGGCGGACTCCGATCCCCAGTAGTTGCGCTGCTCGTTGCCCGGCGAGAGCGACTGGAGCTTGACGACGGAGATGATATCGAAATCGAACGAACGCAGCCTGTTCTGGTATTGCGAGGAATCGACCACGCGCAGCGACACGTCCATGCCGAGCCGCTCCAGGTTCTTCTTGTAGAAGCCCACAGTGCGCTCCGAGCGCGGATCGTCGGACAGGAACTGCACGGTGAAGGGCTCGCCCGTCTCCGCGTTCACGAGCCTGCGGTTCTTCACCACCCAGCCCGCCTCCTCCAGCAGCTTGAGCGCCTCGCGCAGATTGCGCCGGACGGCCTTGGGCGAACCGCCGACGGGGTTCTCGTAGGGCTCGGTGAAGAGCGCTTCGGGCACCTTGTCGCGCACCTTCTCCAGGATCTCCAGCTCGAGCCCCTCCGGCACGCCCGTCGCCGCGAGCTCCGTGCCGTCGAAATAGCTGTCGATGCGCTCGTAGAGGCCATAGAAGAAGGTCTCGTTCATGGTCTCGAAATCGAGCGCGAGATTGAAGGCGCGGCGCACCCGGCGGTCCTGGAACTTCTTGCGTCGCAGGTTGAACACCCAGGCCTGCAGCCGGCCCGTGGCCCGCGACATCTGCGGGAACGCCTCCTGGACCACATCGCCGCGCTTCACCGCCGGGAAGTCGTAGCCCGAGACCCAGTTCTTCGAGGTGGCCTCGACGAAGAAGTCGAGCGCGTCAGCCTTGAAGGCCTCGAATGCGACCTGGAGGTCGCGATAGACTTCGTAGCGGATCTCGTCGAGATTGTTCCGTCCGATATTGACGGGCAGTTCCGCGCCCCAGTAATCCGGCACCCGCTCATAGACGATGGTGCGGCCCGGAATGACCTGCTTGATGCGGTAGGCGCCCGATCCCAGCGGCACATCGAGCGTGGTCTTGGTGATGTCGCGCGGATTGCCCTTGGCATCCTTGCCGTCCCAATAGTGCTTCGGGAGCACCGTGATCTGGCCGACGATGTTGGGCAGCTCGCGATTGCCGGTCTGGTCGAAGGTGAAGGTCACCTCCCGGTCGCCGGTCTGCTCGGCCTTCACCACGTTCTGGTAATAGTGGTGATAGAGCGGATGGTGCGTCTTCAGCGCGTCGAAGGAGAACAGCACGTCCGCCGGCGTGATCGGCTCGCCGTCGTGCCAGCGCCCCCCTTCGCGCAGACGGTAGGTGACCCAGGAGATGTCGTCCGCGATCTCCGCGCCGTCTGCCACGAGGCCGTATTCCGCCGACGACTCGTCGAGCGAGGATATCATCAGCGAGTCGTAGATCAGTCCCACCCCCGGGGCGACGGAGCCTCTCGGCGGCACCACGTTCAGACTATCGAAGGGCTGGTAGGTCGCCATGCGCAGGCGCCCGCCCTTCGGGGCGTTCGGGTCGACATAATCGAAATGCTTGAAGTCCGGCCCATATTTGAGATCGCCGAACAGCGAAAGGCCGTGATGCCATCCGCCGGCCTGCGCGCGCGCCGGCGTCATCAGGCCGGGAACCGGCAGAAACGGCAGCCCGGCACCGGCACCGAGCAGTGAGAGCGCTTTGCGTCGCGTCATGCGCATCGGATCAGACCTGCCCTCCAGCAATGCCCCATACGGTGAGCCCATATGCCGCGCCGATCCCGGCGCACACCGTTCCCTCACATCGTCTATGCCACAAAAGGAAACGCCGGCGGAAGGGCCGCCGGCGTTAAATTTTGGTAATGCGTGGCGCGTCCGCGCGCCCCAAGCGGGCTTATTCGCTGCTGTTTTCCGCCGGTGTCTGGTCCTCGGCACCGCCCTGCGCAGCATCGTCGCCGGCAGCCGGCGCAGCCTCCTGACCGCCCTCGGCGGCACCGTCCGCGGCGCCACCGTCCTCTGCGGCCGGCGCGGCCTCCTGGCCGCCCTCCGCGGCGCCATCTTCTGCGGCTGGCATGTCCACATCGGCGCCCTCCGCGGCGGCGGAATCGTCGGCCGGCATCTCCGGCAGCGGCACCGGGTTCTCCGACAGCGAGCGCAGATAGACGAGCAGGTCGGCGCGATCCGTCTCGCCCCTGAGGCCAGCAAAGCTCATCTTCGTGCCCTGGGCGAAGCCCTGTGGCTTCTCCACGAAGTGGTCGAGCGACTCGTAGGTCCAGTTGCCGAGCTCTTCCGCCTTCGCCTGGAGCGCGGAGGAATAGGAGAAGCCCTCATGCGAGGCGATGGGACGACCGACCACACCGTAGAGGTTCGGACCGATCTTGTTCGGGCCGCCCTTCTCGAAGGTATGGCAAGTCGCGCATTTCTTGGCCTGCTTCTCGCCGTTGGCGGGGTCGGCCTCGTTGAGCAGCACGGCGAGCGGGACCTCTTCCTTCACCGCTTCGGTGCCGCCCTCGCTCTCGGCCTGCTCGATGGTAAGCGCATAGCCCGGCTGGTCGGGGATATGCGGATTGTAGACGATATCGGACACCACCCCGAGCCCCATGGCCACGAGCAAGGCAAACAGGACCGCCCCGACGATCTTGTTGAGCTCGAACGTATCCATCATGGTCTACAAATCCCCTCTGCCGCCGAGAAGGCGCTTCATCATGGTTCGGTCACGGTCGGTCGCACGCCGGGCAATATGCGGGTGCATGGCGTGCGCCCGGCGCGCTGGAACCTAATTGTTTCTCACCCCGCTTGCAACACGCTTGAGCCCATGCGCACATATGCCGCGCTTGAACGATGGCCTTTCGCGATTACCACGAGACGATGGACGCTCCCGGATTGGAAAACACCCTCGCAATCATTCCCGCCCGTATGGCATCGACACGCCTGCCGGGCAAGCCCCTTGCCGACATAGCCGGCGAGGCGATGATCGTCCATGTCTGGCGCCGCGCCATGGAGGCCGGCATCGGGCGCGTTGTCGTGGCGGCCGCCGAACCGGAGATCGCGGATGCCGTCAGGGCCGCCGGCGGCGAGGCCGTGCTTACCGCGCCGGATCTCGCCAGCGGGTCGGACCGGGTGCATGCCGCCGTCGCCGGGCTCGACCCCGACGGCCGCTTCGCCTATGTCGTCAACATCCAGGGCGACCTTCCGACCATCGCGCCGGAGACGATTCGCGCCTGTCTGGCGCCGCTCGCCGATCCCGCCAACGACATCGCCACGCCGGTGAGCCTCATCACCGACGAGGCGGAGATCGGCAATCCCAATGTGGTGAAGGCCATCGCCCGGTTCGCGCACGGCGAGACCGTCGCCCGCGCGCGCGATTTCCGCCGCCAGATCGAGGCGGGCGATCGGGGGCCGCATTACCACCATATCGGCATCTACGCCTATCGCCGCGCCGCGCTGGACCGCTTCGTCTCGCTGCCGGAAAGCCCGCGCGAGAAGGCGGCGCGGCTCGAGCAGCTGCGCGCGCTCGACGCCGGCATGACCATCGCCGTTGCGCTCGTTGACACCGTTCCCTTCGGTGTCGATACTCCGGCCGATCTTGAACGGGCCCGGATGCTTCTGGCGGCGCGCGAACGCACCGGATGATTGCAGCCTGCCGGGCGGTTGGCGGAGTTGACGGGCGTGACCAGCGAGACCAGGCGTAGAATCGTCTTCCAGGGCGAGCACGGGGCCAATTCCCACAGGGCGTGCCTGGAGATGTTTCCCGACGACGAGCCGGTCGCCTGCGAGACCTTCGAGGACGCCTTCTCCGCCATCGAGGAGGGCGAGGCCGATCTCGGCATGATCCCGATCGAGAACACGGTCGCCGGCCGTGTGGCCGACATCCACTATCTCATGCCGAATTCCAGCCTCTATATCGTCGGCGAGCATTTTCTGCGCATCAACCACCAGCTCGTCGCGATCCCGGAGGCGGGCCTCGATACGATCCGCAAGGTCTACAGCCATCCCCACGCGCTCGGCCAGTGCCGCAAGGCGATCCGCGAGCTCGGACTGAAGGCCATCGCCACCGCCGACACCGCCGGCGCGGCGCGCGAGATCGCGGAGGCGGGCGATCCCTCCCTCGCCGCCATCTCCTCGCGGCTCGCCGCGGAGATCCACGGGCTGAAGGTGCTGCGCGAGGATATCGAGGACGCCCGGCACAACACGACGCGCTTCATCGTTCTCTCGCGCGAGCCCGACGATGCCGAGCCCGGCGAGGGCCCGACGGTCACGACCTTCATCTTCCGCGTGCGCAACGTGCCCGCCGCGCTCTACAAGGCCATGGGCGGGTTCGCGACCAACGGCGTGAACATGACGAAGCTCGAATCCTATGTCGACCAGTCCTTCAACGTGGCGGAGTTCTACGCCGACATCGAGGGCCATCCGGCCGACCGGCCCGTCCAGCTCGCGCTCGAGGAGCTCGCCTTCTTCACCTCTCATCTGCGCGTGCTCGGCACCTATCCGGCAAGCCCGTGGCGCGAGCGCCTGAGAGCGGGACGCGCCGAGGCCCGCACAGGCGCCGAATAGCCCCGCAAGCCCAGGAGAACGTCTTTTCAGGCGCTCCCGCCGGACACGAAGCTCATGAGCAGATGCCGCGCGATGGCGATGGGGTTCGGCGCGCGAATGCCGTCGCGATGGGTCCCCTCGAGCATGGCGCGTGCCTCCTCGCGGGTGAACCAGCGCGCGTCCTCGAGCTCCTCGTCGACGAGCGAGATCTCCTCGTCGAGGGCGTCCGCCATGAGCCCGATCATCAGCGAGGACGGGAACGGCCAGGGCTGGCTCGAATGGTAGCGCACCGCGCCGGTCGCGATGCCGGCCTCCTCCATCAGCTCGCGCCGGCAGGCGTCCTCGATGGTCTCGCCCGGCTCCACGAAGCCGGCCAGCGCGGAATAGACGCCCGGCGCGAATCGGCTCTGCCGGCCGAGCAGGCACTTGTCGCCCCGGATCGCGAGCATGATGACCACCGGGTCGGTCCGCGGGAAATGCTCGCGCCCGCAGGACGGACACACGCGCTTGTAGCCCGCGTCGCCCATCTCCGTCGGCGCGCCGCAGGTCGAACAGAAGCGGTGCGTGGCATGCCAGCCGAGCAGCGAGCGCGCCTGGGCGAGCACGCCGAGCTCCTCTGCCGGCAACGCGCCTTCGGAGGCGAGGCTGCGCAGGTCGATGGCCTGGAGGTCGCCGCGCGCGACGAACGGCGCGAAGGCCTCCTCGTCGGCGTCGAGGAGCTCCGCGAACACCGCCGTGCCGTCAGGGGCCAGGCCAAGGAACACGGACCGCTCGCCGGCGCCCGCGCGGCCCGGCCAGTCCGGGCATGGCGGCGCGAGATGCGGGGTCGCGCCATTGGCGCAGACCAGCACCTTGTCGCCCACGAAGGCGATGTTGCGCACCGCCTCCTGCTCGCGCCGCGCCTTGAGCCAGCCGGGATCGCCGCGCCGTGGAGCCGCGCGGTCGAGGGGGTTAACGATGAAGGCGAGTTCGGCTTTGTCGGTCATGGTCGATCCGGATGTGTTCTGGCCGCGGGAAAGTATGCACGCACATGATGTCCACGCAATAACGCCGTGGCCCCGCAATGTCGCCCGTCCGCCCCATATCGCCCGCCCGGCACGATGATCTCTGGACAAACGCGCCACGGCCCTTGCCATCCGCCCCGGCGATGCTGATATACTCTCCCCAGAGAGGCTGGCGGCAGGCGTGCCGTTCGCCAACCGGGTCAGGTCCGGAAGGAAGCAGCCCTAACGAATCCGGCACGGGTTGTTCGTCCAGTCTCTCGCCTTCCGTCGCGACGGAGCATATGGCGTGTGCGTGTTCGGAATACCGGTCTGAAGAACGGTGCCGGGAACGCGCTCCGGTTACGGGCAACGAATTCTTGAGCGAAACGGACAACACCCCCGCTGAGGGACAGGGCGCAGCCGCCAACCCGTCCCCCGACGGCGCCGACGCGACCGGCGGCGAGGCGTCCGGCTACCGCGTTCTCGCGCGCAAATACCGCCCACGGACATTCGAGGACCTGATCGGCCAGGACGCCATGGTGCGCACCCTGGCGAACGCCTTCAGGGCGGGCCGCATCGCGCAGGCCTACATGCTCACCGGCGTGCGCGGCGTCGGCAAGACGACGACGGCGCGGCTGATCGCGCGCGCGCTCAACTATACCGGCGGGGACGACCGGCCGAGCGTGGATATGGACGGCTTCGGCGAGCATTGCGAGGCGATCCTCGAATCGCGCCATCCCGACGTCATCGAGATGGACGCCGCCTCGCGCACCGGCGTGGAGGATATCCGCGAGCTCATCGAGGGCGTGCGCTACCGCCCCATCGCGGCGCGCTACAAGGTCTACATCATCGACGAGGTTCACATGCTCTCCAAGGCGGCGTTCAACGCGCTGCTGAAGACGCTGGAGGAGCCGCCGGAGCATGTGAAGTTCATCTTCGCGACGACCGAGATCCGCAAGGTTCCGGTCACGGTGCTGTCGCGCTGCCAGCGCTTCGACCTGCGCCGGCTCGACGCGGAGCTCCTGATCGCCCATTTCCGCAAGGTCGCCACGGCCGAGCATGTCGAGGCGGACGACGAGGCGCTCAAGCTCATCGCGCGCGCCGCGGAGGGCTCCGTGCGCGACGGGCTCTCGCTCCTCGACCAGGCCATCGCCTATGGCGGGGCGCATATCGAGGCGGCGGCGGTGCGCGACATGCTGGGGCTCGCCGACCGGGGCCGCATCGTCGACCTGTTCGAGGCGGTGTTGCGCGGCGAGGCGGCCGACGCGCTCGGGCATCTCAAGGCGCTTTACGACTACGGCGCCGACCCGGCGAGCGTACTCGCCGACATGGCGGAGTTCACCCACTGGATCACGCGGCTCAAGGTCGTGCCGGGCGCCGCCGACGACGTGACGCGCACCGAGGTGGAGCGCACGCGCGGCGTGGCGATTGCCGGCGAGCTCAACATGCCCGCCCTCACCCGCGCCTGGCAGATGCTGCTCAAGGGCCTCGGCGAGGTGAACTACGCCTCCAACCCCATGGCGGCGGCGGAGATGGTGCTGATCCGCATGGCCTATGCCGCCGAGCTGCCCACGCCCGACGAGATCATCCGCCGGATGGGCGACGGCCCGGTCGCCGCTGCCGGGACCGGTGCGGCCCAGGGCACGGGCGGCGGTCAGGTGGCGGCCATGGCGAGGTCCGCGCCGGCGGCTCCCGCACAGGCGGCCCCGCAGGGCGGTCCCACCGCGCATGCCGGCGGCCCGGCGCCCGCGGCCGCCGCGGCGACGGCCCCCGAAGCCGGCGAGACGGCCGGCCCCGCCTCCGCCCGGATGCGCTTTGCGACCTTCGCCGAGATCGTCTCCTATGTCGGGCGCAAGCGGGACCTCCGCCTCAAGACGGCGCTCGAACGCCATGTCCGGCCCGTGCGCGTCGCGCCGGGGACCATCGAGATCGCGCTCGAGGCCGACGCGCCCCAGGGGCTCTCCAACGAGCTGGCCCGCAAGCTCGAGCAGTGGACCGGCGAGCGCTGGGGGGTTGCCATCAGCAACGAGCCAGGCGAGAAGCCGCTTGCCGAGCAGGCGCGCGACCGGCGCGACAGCCTGTTCCGCGAGGCGCGCGAAAGCACGGTCGTGCAGGCGGTGCTCGGCCGGTTTCCCGGCGCGGAAATCGTCGATGTCCGCGAGTTCGGCCGCCTGGAGGCCCCCGACGACCCGGATACGGGCGAACTGGATGACGGGACGGAAGGACCCGACGAGGAATGAAAGATCTCGGTCAGATGATGAAGCAGATGCAGGAGTTCCAGTCGCGCATGCAGGACATGCAGGCGGGGCTCGAAGAGCTGCAGATCAAGGGCACCGCCGGCGGCGGCATGGTGACGGTGACCGTCAACGGCAAGGGCGCGATGATGGGTGTGGACATCGATGCGAGCCTGCTCACCGGCAACGAGAAGGAGATCCTGGAGGATCTGATCGTCGCCGCCCATGGCGATGCGCGCACCAAGATGGAAGAGGCCGTGGCGGAGGAGATGAAGAAGATCACCGGCGGACTGCCCCTGCCGCCCGGCCTCAATCTCGGCCTGTGATCGGCCGGCCCCGTCGACGCAGCAGGCAGGCCCCATGAGCCGGGATATCGTCGGTGCCGAGATCGAGCACCTGATCCAGCTTCTCTCACGCCTTCCCGGGCTCGGCCCCCGTTCGGCGCGCCGTGTCGCCCTGCACCTCATCAAGAACCGCGACAAGCAGCTCACGCCGCTTGCCTCCGCCATGGCGGAGGCCCGCGACAAAGTGGTGACCTGCTCGCAATGCGGCAATGTCGACACCGTCGATCCCTGCACCATCTGCACCGATCCCCGGCGCGACAACGGCATCATCTGCGTGGTTGAGGAGGTCGGCGACCTGTGGGCGCTGGAGCGCGCCGCGGCGATCAACGGTCGCTACCACGTTCTGGGCGGGGTGCTGTCGGCCATCGAGGGCGTCGGACCGGACGACCTGAATATCGAGGGGCTGATCCGCCGCGCGGCCGAGCCGGGCGTCAGCGAGATCGTGCTCGCCGTCAATGCGACCGTCGACGGCCAGACCACGGCCCACTACATCACCGAGCGGCTGAAGGGCCTCGACGTCGCCGTCTCGCGGCTGGCTCATGGTGTGCCGGTGGGCGGCGAACTCGACTATCTGGACGAGGGCACACTCGCCGCCGCCTTCAAGGCGCGCCGGCCCTACTGACCGCCCTGCCCGGCCCGCGCCTCGGCGCGCTGCCGGTCGATGGCGCCGAAATGTCCGACCCGGTGGAGCCAGGCGAGCAGGACGAGCGCGGGAAGCCCCGCGAGCGCGGTCAGCCCGAAGAACACGATCCAGCCCGTCGCCTCCGCGACGAAGCCCGAGGCGGAGGCGAGCACCGTGCGCCCCACAGCGGCGAGCGCCGACAGGAGCGCATATTGCGTCGCCGTATGGGTGGCGTTGGTGCACAGGCTGGAGAGATACGCCACGAAGATCACCGTGCCGATGCCGCCGGTGAAGTTCTCGATCACGATGGCGACCGCGAGCGCCTCCGTCTTCACGCCGACCCAGGCGAGCCACGAGAATGCGAGATTGGACACGATCTGCAGGATGCCGGCGAGCCACAGGCTGGGCGTGATCGGCAGGGCCCGCGCGATAAATCCGCCGGCAAAGCCGCCCGCGAGCACGGCGCCGAACCCCACGCCCTTGACCACGGCGGCATAGGTCGCCTTGTCGAAGCCGAGCTTGATGACGAACGGCGCCGTCATCACGCCCGCAAAGGCGTCGCAGAACTTGAACAGCAGCACGAAGAGCAGGATCGCGACGGCATAGGGCTTCGACAGGAAGTCGACGAAGGCGCCGGCGGCCGCCGTCCACAGACGCATCGCCGGATTGTCGCCCTCGGGCAGCGCGTCCGCCGCCGCGTCTCCCGCCTCGTCCTCCTCGACGAGCGGCTCGCGCGCGAAGGCCACCGCGGCGATGCCGACGAGCACGAGCGCGGCCATGGCGGCATAGCCGTAGAACCAGACGACGCCGCGCGCCACCCCCGCATCCTCGAGCCAGGAGACAACGAAGATGGCCCCTGCGGTGGAGATCAGCATGCCGACCCTGTAGGCGGCGACGAAGCACGCCATGCCCGCGGCCTGCTGGTCCTCGTCGAGGCTCTCCACGCGGAAGGCGTCGATCACGATGTCCTGCGTGGCGGAGGCGAGCGCCACCGCGAGCGCGCCTGCCGCGACCAGCCATGGCGCGGTCAGCGGATCGAGCGAGCCGAGCATCACGATGGCGGCCATGAGCAGGAGCTGGGAGAAGACGACCCAGCCGCGCCGCCGCCCCATGAGCCGCGACAGGACCGGCACCCTGAGGGCATCGACGACGGGCGCCCAGAGGAATTTCAGCGTGTAGGGCACGCCGACCAGCGAGTAGAGGCCGATCTGGCCCAGATCGACGCCATAATCGGCCATCCAGACGGCGAGGGTGGAGCCCGACAGCGCCAGCGGCAGGCCGGAGGAGAAGCCCAGGAACAGGATGACCAGAACGCGGCGCTCGAGATAGACGGCGAGCGCGCGCGAGATCCGTGTCCGCAGGTCCGGTCGCTCCTGCGACCCGTCGAGGCTCGTCATCGCCAATGCCTGCCAGTGCTTTTCAGTGCGTCCGCTCGAATCGTCCCCATTCGCGCCAGCCTAGAACATGATGGCGAAAAATGTAGGCACTTTTCGGAAAACGCCATGGGTGCCCCGCAGGGACCGAACGGCCCCGACCCGAAATCGGTTTGCGGGCGGCCGGACCGGCTGCCCGTGCGGGCCTCCCAACTGGCGCGGCATTTGCTGGGTATCGCGCACCGGCCGGCCCGGCTGTGCCGGATCGGGAGTTGATGGACGGGGCCTGCGGGCCGGCTTGAGAGATACTGGGACGAATGCGGGGACTCGGATTGCGTTCGGCGGGCGCATCTGTGCTGTTCATGGTGGGCGTGATCGTGTTCCTCAGCGCGATCGCGACCAGCTTCGACTTCGCACGCGGCATAATAACGAGGATGCAGCTCTACAATGCCATGGACGCCGCCGCCCGGGCCGCCGCGGAACAGGGGCTCAGCGAGGCCGAGCGCGAGATCCGGGCGCATTCCGTTTTCGACCACAAGTACCGCACCGTCGCCGGACGCTGGCATGTCCATCCGCGCATCGACGTCACCGAACGCTCGATCAGCCTGTCGGCCGGACTGACCATCGCGACCGCCTTCATGGGCCTGGCCGGCATCCACGAGATCGCAATTGCGGAATCGGTCACCGTGCCAATTCGGAACAGCCCGTCTCCCCGAAATTCCGCACGCGAATTCTGAACTCCGCCGGCCGGTCGCATCCCACGCCCTACCGCCCGGCCACGAGCCGCGGGCTTTCGCTCCGGCCGCCCTCATGGCCGTCGTCATGGCCGTCGTCGCCGTCTTGTGGTGCGGGTGCGTCCTTGAGCTCCATCTGCTCGATCCTGAGGCCGCGTTTGGCGATCTTGTCGGAGGACACCGCGATTCTGTCGATATCCTGCGACGCCTGGCCGAAATGCTTGCGCAGATCCGTCACGCGGTCGTTCAGCCGCTCCACATCGGCCAGGATCGCGGCGACCTCCGACTTGATCAGCCCGGCCTGCTCGCGCATCCGGGCGTCCTTGAACACCGCCTGCAGCGTCTGGACGACGAGCATCAGGATGTTGGGCGAGGCGAGGATGACGCGTGCGCGGTGGGCGCGCTGGATGAGATCCTCGAAGGTCTCGTAGAGATCGGCATAGAGCGACTCCGAAGGCACGAACAGGATGGCGGTGTCGTGCGTCTCGCCGGCGATCAGGTATTTCTGGGCGATGTCGCGGATATGGACGGAGACGTCGCGGCGCAGGCGCTGGGCGGCCTGGCGCGTTTCCCCCTCGTCGCGCGCGGCCTTCAGCGCGTTGAACGCCTCGAGCGGAAACTTCGCGTCGATGACCAGCTTGAGGCCGCTCTCCGGCAGATCGACCACGCAGTCGGGCCGGGTGTTGTTGGAGAGCGTCGCCTGGAACGTATAGGCGCCCGCCGGCAGGCCGTCGCGGACGATGGCCTCCATGCGCGCCTGCCCGAAGGCGCCGCGCGCCTGCTTGTTGGACAGGACGTCCTGCAGCCCGACCATCTGGGTGGTGAGCTCGGTGATGTTCTTCTGCGCGGTGTCGATTACGGCAAGGCGCTCATGCAGCTTGCTCAGCGAGTCCGTTGTGCGCTGCGTCGTGTCGGTGAGGTTCTGGCCGAGCCGCGAGGACACCTGATCGAGGCGCGCATCGAGCCTGTGGGCGAGATGGCTGTCGCGCTCAGCCGTCGCCTCCGCGAAGGAGCGAAGCTGGCCGGCCATTTCCGCAAGCCGGTATTCGAGCTCGCCGCTGCGCCGTGCGGCCTCCTTTCGCGCGGCACTCGCGCGCCACAGCCCGACCGCCATCGCGGCGAGCAGCCCCAGCACGATCGCCGCCAGACCGACCATCGCCTCGCCCAGGCTGACCGTGTGGGCGCCAAGCCCGAATGCCGGCTGGTCCAGAATCATCGCCTCCGCCTCGCAGTCCCTCGCCCGTATCGGCGGCACCTTGCCCGACTCTATCCGGATTCGCGCCCCTGTCGAGACCAAATCGTGAACAAAGAGAGAATGCCCCGGAAATTCCCCTGCGACCCAGCTTGACGTTGACCGGCGAGGACACTTTGCCTATGTGACGGAGCGGAGGACATCCGATGGCCATACGCGAGATTGTCAAGATTCCCGATCCGGTGCTGAAGGCGCCGTCCGAAACCGTACCCGCGGTGACGGACGAGGTGCGCGCGCTGCTCGACGACATGCTGGAGACCATGTACGACGCGCCCGGCATCGGGCTTGCCGCCGTCCAGATCGGGGTCCCGAAGCGCCTCGTCGTGATCGACCTCGCGAAGGAGGACGAGGAGGCCAACCCGCTGTTCCTGATCAATCCGGAGATCGTGTGGGCGTCGGAGGAGGAAAGCGAGTATGAGGAGGGTTGCCTGTCCATCCCGGACGTCAACGATGTCGTGACGCGCCCGGCGGAGGTGAAGGTCCGCTTCCTCGACCGCGACGGCGCGGAGCAGGAGATGCATTGCGACGGCCTGCTCGCCACCTGCGTCCAGCACGAGGTCGATCATACCAACGGTATCCTGTTCATCGACCACCTCTCGAGACTGAAGCGGGAACGGATCGTCAAGCGCTTCGCCAAGGCCAAGCGCCACGGCCAGGCCGCGGAATAGGTCCCGCCCCTCTCCCCACCGACAGGGAAGCGCCATGCTACGCGTCATCTTCATGGGAACGCCGGACTTCGCCGTGCCCACGCTCGGCGAGATCCTCGGACAGGGCCATGAGGTAGCGGCCGTCTATACCCAGCCGCCGCGCAAGGCGGGGCGCGGGATGAGCGAACGGCCCTCCCCCGTCCACGATTTCGCCAATGCGCACGGCCTGCCCGTGCGCACGCCGACCTCGCTGAAGACACAAGGGGAGCAGGAGGCCTTCGCAGCGCTTGACGCCGATGTCGCCGTGGTCGTTGCCTACGGGCTGATCCTGCCGCGCCCCATCCTCGACGCGCCCGCCCATGGCTGCCTCAACCTCCATGCCTCGCGCCTGCCGCGCTGGCGCGGCGCGGCCCCCATCCAGCGCGCCATCATGGCGGGCGACACCGAGACCGCCGCCACCGTGATGCGCATGGACGAGGGGCTCGACACCGGGCCTGTCTGCCTCGCCGAGCGCGTCCCGATCGGCCCGGAGACAACGGCCGGCGAGCTGCACGACGCCATGGCCGCCATCGGTGCGACGCTCATGGCGCGCGCGCTCGCAGCGCTGTCGCGCGGCGCGCTCGACTGCGTGCCCCAGCCCGACGACGGCGTAACCTATGCCGCCAAGATCGACAAGGCGGAAGCGCGCATCGACTTCTCGCTGCCGGCCCGCGACGTGCACGACCGCATCCGCGGCCTGTCGCCCTTTCCCGGCGCGTGGTTCGAGCTGGAGACAGGCGGCGCGCGCCGGCGCGTGAAGGTGCTCGCCGCGACGCTGGCGGAGGGCGACGGAGCGCCGGGCGAGGTGCTCGACGACGCGCTCACCATAGCCTGCGGCGAGGGCGCGATCCGCCTCGTCAGGCTCCAGCGCGAGGGCAAGGCGGCGGCCATGGCGCAGGACTTCCTGCGCGGCCACAAGGTGCCGGCGGGCACGGTTCTCGCTTGACGCGCGAGCCGCCGGCCCCGAACGATTGCAACCATGCCCCGCTACAAGCTCACCATCGAATATGACGGCGGTCCCTTTGTCGGCTGGCAGCGCCAGGCGAACGGGCGAAGCGTCCAGGGCGCCATCGAGGAGGCGGCCGCGGCCCTGACCGGCTCGGCCGTGGCCGTCCACGGCGCGGGGCGAACCGATGCGGGCGTCCACGCGCTGGGCCAGGTCGCCCATATCGACCTCGAACGCGACTGGCCGGAGGACACGGTGCGCGACGCGCTCAACCATCATCTGCGCCCGGCCCCCATCGCCATTCTCTTAGCGCAGACGGTGGATGACGGCTTCCATGCGCGCTTCTCCGCGACGCGGCGCCATTACTGCTACAGGATCGTCAATCGCCGCAGCCCGCTGACGCTCGCGCGCGGCCAGGCCTGGCTCGTCGCGCGCCCGCTCGACGCGGCCGCCATGGCGGCCGGCGCGCGCCACCTGATCGGCCATCATGACTTCACGACCTTCCGGTCCAGCGAATGCCAGGCCGCCTCGCCCCTCAAGACACTCGATGCGCTCACCGTCTCGCGCGACGGCGAGGCGGTGACCATCGAGACCTCCGCGCGCTCCTTCCTGCACAATCAGGTCCGCTCCATCGCCGGGACGCTGAAGCGCGTCGGCGAGGGCGCATGGCAGCCCGACGACGTCCGCCGCGCGCTCAAGGCCCGCGACCGCGCCGCCTGCGGCCCCGTCGCCCCGCCGGACGGCCTCTACCTGACCCGCGTCGATTACGGGTGAAGACACCGCTCAGGTGATGAGCCGATTGACGCTCACGCTCAGCACGAGATCGCTCGCGACCAGCCCGGCGGCCAGCGCGCCGGTCGTCTCCAATGCGGTCCGGGCGATGAACCAGCGGTAATAGAGCGCGGCCAGCATGACCACGAAATTGAGCAGGAGCGCGCCGCCCACCCCGACAAGTCCGGCGTCGTAGAGCAGGACGGGCGGAAGGAACGCCGCGACAATCAGCACCGACGACCAGTTATAGGCGATGACATAGACCGCGTAGCGCCGCGCAATGCCGAGCGTTTTCGCCACGAGGGCGAGCGCGATCGGGTAGATCGCCCATTCCACGACGAGCGCGATGGCGTTGGCGAGATAAAAGCCGAGTGCGGAGCCGTCCGATCCCGGCCCGCCCTCGCCCCCATCCGCGGCGATGCCCGCCTCCGCGCCGACGGCATAGAGATAGAGCGGCGCCACGAGCGGGATGGCGATGAAGGACCGCCAGAACCCGTCCGCCGTGACGTTGAAACAGCCATAGCCGGAGACGTCGCGATTGGCGAGCAGCCATGCGCCCGTGACGCCATCCGCGATCTCGTCCCACGAGGTCATGGGCTCACCCTGCCGCGCCGCCGGCGGAGAACCGGTCGAAATAGCGCTCCAGGAGCATGCGGTAGACCGCGGTCAGGGCGGCGAGCTCGTCGAGCGGGATGCGCTCGTCGACCTGGTGGATCGTCTTGTTGACGGGCCCGAACTCCACGACCGGGCAATAATCCTTGATGAAGCGGGCATCGGACGTGCCCCCGCCCGTATTGAGATCGGGCGCAACACCCGTCGCCTCGCCGACCGCGGCCGCGACGAGATCGACGAAGGGACCGGGCTCCGTCACGAAGCTGTCCGCATTGGAGGAGAAGGCAAGCTCGAGCGTGCCTCCCATCTCGCCGGTCACCGCCTCGCAGACATCGCGCACCCAGCGCTCCAGGCTCTCAGCGGTATGCTCGCTGTTGAAGCGGATATTGAGGCGCGCCGTCGCGCGTTCGGGAATGACATTACTGGCCGGATTGCCGACATCGACGGAGGTGATCGCCAGTGTGGAGGGCTCGAAATGCGCCGTTCCCCCGTCGAGGCGCTCGCTCGCCAGCCGGTCGAGCATGCGCACGAGCATCGGGATCGGATTCAGCGCCTTGTGGGGATAGGCGGTGTGGCCCTGCCGGCCGGTCACCGTCAGGGTCGCGTTGAGGCTGCCGCGCCGGCCGATCTTGATGGTGTCGCCGAGCCGGTCCACGCTCGACGGCTCGCCGACGAGGCAGTGGTCGGGCACCTCGCCATGGTCCCGGAGCCACTGCAGCATCCTGACCGTGCCGTTGACGGCGGGGCCTTCCTCGTCGCCGGTGACGAGCAGGCTGATGGATCCTGCGAACGCCTCGCCACGGGCGCCGAGATAGTCGATCGCGGCGGCCGCGAAGGCGGCCACGCCCCCCTTCATGTCGACCGCGCCGCGCCCGTAGAGCACGCCATCGACCGTCTCCGCGGCAAAGGGCGGAACGGTCCAGGACGCCTCGTCGCCCGGCGGCACCACATCGGTGTGGCCAGCGAAGCAGAAATGCGGCGCGCCCGTGCCGAAACGGGCGAACAGATTGTCCACCCGCTCCGTTCCCGGCGCCTCGAAGGGCAGCCGGACGCAGCGGAAGCCCCGGGGCTCAAGCAGGCGTTCCAGGCAATCAAGCGCGCCGCCCTCGGCTGGCGTGACCGAGGGGCAGCGTATGAGTTCGCGAAGGATGGATGCCGGATCGGCGGCAGGCTGATGGGGAAGCGTCATGGGTTCGATTTAGGCCTCCCCGCCGGCGTCCTGTCAACGACCGGCAGCGCATGTCAGCCTTTCCCGGCGAGCGGATCGGGTCCGTACCGGTTTGGGCCCTCGGTCCCTTTCAGGATACCGAGCTCGATGAGCGACCAGATGCCGATGACGAAGCTCGCGGCGGAGACGATCCAGCCGAAGGTGTCCGGCATCATGACCGTCTCGCCGTTGATCTCCATCGTATAGTAGCCGAAACCGAGGAGCTGGCCGAGAATGGTCACGACCGCCGGCGCCCAGAACACGGCCACCAGCCAGAGCGGGCGGTCGCGGTCCTTCAGGCGCTTCACCATGATCGCGGTGACCGGCAGGGCCAGGAGCACCGTGACGATGAGGTTGATGAGGCCCGTGGCGGTCGGCCCCCAACCGAACAGCATGCCGAGGACGACGGACGCGACAATGGCCGCGACCGCGATGATCAGCACACCGAGCCACCATTTGGCCCGGTTGATGCGGCCGTCGAAGGATGTGAGCAGGTCCCTGAAATCCATGAGCGGTTTCCCTCGCAAGTGTCGAGAATGCGATTCGTCCCCTCCCGCATGCCGGGAGGATATCAGAAACCGGGACTGAGGGGCGAGTGCGCGTCAGCTCCGCAGGAGATCGTTGATCGAGGTCTTGGCACGGGTGCGCTCGTCGACGCGCTTGATGATCACGGCGCAATAGAGGTTCGGCCCCGGCGTGCCGTCGGGCAGCGGCTTGCCCGGCATGGAGCCGGAGACGACGACCGAATAAGGCGGCACATGGCCGATGAAGACCTCGCCGGTCTCCCGGTCGATAATCTTGGTGGAGGCGGAGATGAACACGCCCATGGAGATCACCGAGCCCTCGCCGACGATCACGCCTTCCACGACCTCGGACCGCGCGCCGATGAAGCAATTGTCCTCGATGACGACCGGGGTCGCCTGGAGCGGCTCCAGCACGCCGCCGATGCCGACGCCGCCAGAGAGGTGGCAGTTCTTCCCGATCTGGGCGCAGGAGCCGACCGTCACCCAGGTATCGACCATGGTGCCCTCGTCCACATAGGCGCCGAGATTGACGAAGCTCGGCATGAGCACGACGCCCGGCGCCACATAGGCCGACCGGCGCACCACGCAGTTCGGCACCGCGCGGAAGCCCGCGGAACGGAACTCCGCCTCGCCCCAGCCGTCGAACTTGGAGGGCACCTTGTCCCACCACTGCGCGCGGCCCGGGCCTCCGGGGATGGCCGTCATGTCGTTCAGCCGGAAGGAGAGCAGCACCGCCTTCTTGAGCCATTCATTGGCGTGCCATTCGCCATCGCGCTTCTCCGCCACGCGGGCCTCGCCGCGGTCGAGCAGGCCGAGCGCGGTCTCCACGGCATCGCGGACCTCGCCCCGGGTCTCGGTCGTGACGGTGTCGCGCGCCTCGAAGGCACGCTCGATGGTGGATCTGAGATCGTCGTGGCTCATGGGACAGGTCTCCGGAGAACGCGGCGAAAAAGCAGGCGGCAGAGTATCGAGGAGTCGGCGCCTGTCAACTCGCTTCGAAGGGGTGCCGCCCCATTTCGACCCGCGGCTTCCGATCCGTTGCGGACACGCCGACAACGTCCTCTTGCCAGCGCCCGAAAGCGCGTTCGGTGTCTGCTTGGCGACACCCTTCGGTGACGTGTTAGAGAAAAGGACAGCCGCAACACTCTTCCAGAGGGGACGCCCCGTGATAAACCAGCTTCGACTCTATCGCATAGACCCCGCCCGCAAGGACGTCTTTCTGAAGCGCTTTCGCGAGCATGCGGTGCGGATCATGACAGAACGCTACGGCTTCCAGATCCTCGCAATGTGGCTATCCGACGAGAAGGAACAAATGCGCTTTGTCTATCTTCTGTCCTGGCCCGACGCCGCCGCAATGACCAGTGCGTGGGAGCGCTTCATGGCAGACAAGGAATGGGCCGAGATCAAGCGCCGGTTCCGGGAAAGCCATGGCGAGCCCGTGCAATCCGTCGAGGATATCGCGCTGGACGCGGTCGACTTCTCCGCCCCTCTCGGCCCCACAATGCACCGATAGCCGATAGCGGAGAACGAAGGCTCAAGGAGCCGTCGTCGGGTCCCCCCACAAACGCATCTCACCCCGAAACGCTATTCTTCCCGTTTCGCAATGGCGCCGAGGAAGCCCGTGAGGTCGTCGGTGACGTGGTGGACGTGCGGCTCCGCCTCGCCGTCGCCGTTCAGGCGGCCGATCAGGGCGGAGTCCTCGTTGTCGTCGCTCCTGACCAGCACCGTCGTCATGCCGAGCGCATGGGGCGCTTCCAGATTGCGGGCAATGTCCTCGAACATGGCCGCGCGGCGGGCGTCGATCCCGGCATGGGCGATGAAGCGGTGATAGGCGTCCATCTCCGGCTTCGGAAGATAGTTCGCCGCCTGGATATCGAAGATGTCATCGAAATGCTCGCCGACGCCCAGCCGGTCGAGCACGCATTCGGCATGGGCGACCGTGCCGTTGGTATAGATGAGCTTGCGGCCGGGCAGCCGGGCGAGCTCGGCCGACAGCGCCTCGTTGGCGGTCACCGGCGAGTGGTCGATATCGTGGACAAAGCTCAGGAAGTCCGCCGGCTCCACATCGTGCACCGTCATCAGGCCGCGCAGCGTGGTGCCGTGCTCGAAGAAGAACGTCTTCTGGATGCGGCGCGCCTCCGCGCGGTCGACCGACAGGCGCTCGGCGATGAAGGCGCCCATGCGCTCGTCGATCTGGTCGAACAGCCGGCAGCTCGCCGGATAGAGCGTGTTGTCGAGATCGAAGATCCAGGTCTCGACCTCGTGGAAGGCGGGGGCCTTAGTCGTCATCGCTCGCTCCCGTCATGGAGACGCGGGTGCCGACGCCGTGCTCGGTGAACAGCTCCAAGAGCACGATATGCGGCACGCGCCCGTCGAGGATCACCGCACCCTCGACCCCCTGCTCGACGACGGAGATGCAGGTCTCGATCTTCGGGATCATGCCGCCGGAGATCGTGCCGTCATGGACGAGCCGGCGCGCCTCGGCAAGGCTCAGCTCGCGGATAAGCCGCTTGTTCCGGTCGAGCACGCCCTCCACGTCGGTAAGCAGCAGGAGGCGCTTCGCCCCCGTCGCCACCGCGATGGCGCCGGCGAAGGTGTCTGCGTTGATATTGTAGGTGTCGCCCTCCGGCGAGGTTCCGATCGGCGCGATCACGGGGATCGCGTCGCCCGCCGCGATGGCTTCCAGAACGTCGGCATTGACCTCCTCGGGCTCGCCGACGAAACCGAGATCGAGGATGCGCTCGATGTTGGAATCGGGGTCCTTGCGGGTGCGGCGCAGCTTGCGCGCGACGACGAGATTGCCATCCTTGCCGGAAATGCCGATGGCACGCCCGCCCGCATACTGGATGTCGGCGACGACCTGCTTGTTGATCGAGCCGGCGAGCACCATCTCCACCACGCCGACGGTCTCGCGGTCGGTCACCCGCAACCCGTCCTCGAAGGCGGAGTTGATCTGCAGCCGCTCCAGCATCCTGCCGATCTGCGGCCCGCCGCCATGGACCACGATGGGATTGATGCCGCTCTGCTTGAGCTGGACGATGTCGCGGGCGAAGCGGCGCGACAGTTCCGGCGAGCCCATGGCGTGCCCGCCATATTTGACCACGACCGTTCGCCCGTCATAGCGCTGCATGAAGGGAAGGGCCTCGGAGAGCACCTTCGCCTTGTCCTCGCGCGAAATATGGGGAACGGCCGTCTCGCCGGAGGGCTTCGTCATCGCTTGTCCTTCTCGCTGCCGGTCGCCGGAACGGGCCATCCCCGTCCGGCCGGACGCGGCAAGCTCCTCCCATGCGATGCGGTTTTTTGCGGCCTTATAACCGAAAGCGGCAAGACACCAAAGAGCCTCGTTCACCGCGAACGCAATGTCCAGCTTGCGCGCAGTTGCCAGAGCGTCCGCGACGCTCTATTCCAGAAAGGGCCTCTCCTTGCCTCTTCGCCCCCCGCCCGACAGGAAGACAGACGCCATGAAGGCTGCACGGTTCGAACGCCCCGGCATCATCGACTGCATAGAGGTGCCCGATCTCCAGCCCCGCCCGGGCAAGGTCCTGGTGCGCATGCTGCAGGCCTCGCTGTGCGGCAGCGATCTCCATGCCGTCTATATGCCGCTCGGCCCCATGGACGGCCCGGCCCGGCCCGGGGCGCCGGGACACGAGGGCGTCGGCGAGGTGGTCGACAGCGACGATCCGCGCTTTCCCGCGGGCACGGTGGTGCTGACCGCGCCGAATGTCGAGGAGGCGGCGTGCTTTGCCGACTACCAGCTCATCGACCCGGCCTATCTGGTGGCCCTGCCGCAGGGCGCGCGGCCCGACCATCTGGTCGTCGCCCAACCCTTCGGCACCGCCATCTTCGGGCTGAAGCAGGCGCTCGGGGAGGGCGAAACGCCGGACTGCGCGGTGGTCTCGGGCCAGGGCGCCATCGGCCTGTTCTTCACCTGGCTGCTCAAGCGGCGCGGGGTGAAGACGGTCATCGCCATCGAGCCCGATGCCGGCCGCAGGGCGCTTTCGGCCGGCTATGGCGCCGATCTGGCGCTCGACCCGGCGGGAGACCCGGTGGCCGACGCGGTTCGCGACGTGGCCGGCAGCGGCGCGCCCTTCGTGGTGGAGGCCGCCGGGCGCGACGCATCGCGCGCCAGTGCGATCCGGCTCGCCGCCGACGAGGCCCGCGTGCTCCTCTTCGGCATGCCGGAAAGCATGACGATGGACGGCTTTCCCTTCGGCGACGTCTTCCTGCGCCGCCTCACGCTGATCTCGACCCACAGCTCCCAGGAAGAGGCCGACCTCGCCTCCTTCCGGCAGGCCGTCGACCATGTCGCCCGCGGCGACATCCCCGTCGAGCCGCTGACCCGCAGCGCCTATCGCCTGGACGACATCCGCCAGGCCTTCGAGGCGGCCCACCATTGCGCCGATGGCGTGGTGAAAGCCCGCATCGACCTCACCTGACGGTCACACACGCGGCGGGCCTGCCACAAAGTCGCCCAATCCTCGTGTCAGTACACTGGCACGCAATCGGTAAGCATCGCTTCCCTATCCGGCCCGCATGGCAATGCCGGCCCGACCGGGAAGCGGCCGGCATCCGGCCGGCAAACCCCGGGACCCTATCGATGATGACCCGTCGCACGATGTTACTCGGCGCGCTCGCGCTTGCGGGCATGATGACCGGCGCCTCCGCCTCCAGCAGCACCCAGGTGGGCCTCGCCTCCTATTATGCCAGCGGCAGCCACACCGCATCGGGCGAGCGCTTCGACCCGGCGGGGCTGACCGCGGCCCACCGCTCGCTCCCCTTCGGCACCAAGGTGAAGGTCGAGCACGTCAAGTCGGGCCGCTCCGTCGTCGTGCGCATCAATGACCGCGGCCCCTTCATCCGCAACCGGATCATCGACCTGTCTCGCGGCGCCGCCAGGAAGCTCGGCATCATCAAGGCCGGCGTGGCGAAGGTCCGCATGACGGTTCTCTGAGCCCGCCGGCACCGGCCCGCCCCGCTCCTCCTCCCCCGACTGTCGCGCACGCCCCCGCCGGCGGGCCGAACAGCCGCATGGCCAGGGGGCGCAATCGCCCCTATCGTTGCGCCATCGCCCGTGCCCTCCGGCCGGAGGGCACGGCAGTTCCTCGCGCTCGCGGCGGCACATGGGCCCGCATGCCGCCTCCGGCCCGAATCCTGCCGCACCGCCGCCCGCCGGCGGCAGTCCGTGCGGCCCATCCATGTCCGACAGGGGGATTTCAGACATGCCCACCGACACGATCACCCGTATTGCCGTCATCGGCGCCGGAACCATCGGCGCATCCTGGGCGACGCTGTTCCTCGCCCGGGGGCTTGAGGTCTGCGTCTTCGATCCCGCCCCCGATGCCGCCCGGCAGGTCGCCGACTATGCGAGGGAGGCCTGGCCGACCCTTCGCGATCTCGGCGTTGCGGACGGACCGTTCGCCGGGGACCGGCTATACCTTGCCGACAGCGCGGCGGAGGCCGCCGCGGAGGCGGACTTCGTGCAGGAAAGCGGGCCGGAGAATCCCGCTCTCAAGGCCACGCTCCTGGCCGAGATCGACGCCCATCTCGCGCCCGGCTGCGTGATCGCGTCGTCGACCTCCGGCCTCACCCTCGACACGCTGCGCGAGGGCCTCGCCCATCCCGGGCGGGTGCTGGTCGGCCATCCTTTCAACCCGCCGCACCTCATTCCGCTCGTCGAGGTCGTCGCCGACGCGAAGACCTCGCCGGAGGCGCTCCAGCGGGCGATGGCGTTCTACCGCAGCGTCGGCAAGGCGCCGATCCACCTCACCCGCTCCGTTCCGGGCCACGTCGCCAACCGCCTGCAGGCGGCCGTCTGGCGCGAGGCGATCCATCTCGCCGATCAGGGCATCGCCTCGGTGGAGGATATCGACACCGCCATGGCGACAGGCCCCGGCCTGCGCTGGGCGATCCTCGGCCCGACGGCGACCTTCCATCTGGGCGGCGGGCCGGAGGGCATGGCGGCCTTCGTGGAGAAGTTCGGCGGCGCGATGGGGAGCTGGTGGGAAACGCTCGGCGACTTCACCGAGCTGACGCCCGCCATGAAGGCCACGCTGGTGGAAGGCGTGAAGGACCTCCCCGAATGGTCCACGCTACGCGCCGAACGCGACGCCAAGCTGGTGGAGATCCTGAAGATCCTCAAGAAGACGCAATAGGGCGCTGCGTCCTGTCAGCGGGCAGACCCGCTTAACGGACGATCACCTTCGTGCCGACCGGCACGCGGTTGAACAGGTCGATCACGTCCTGATTGAGCAGGCGGATGCAGCCGGACGACACGTTCTTGCCGATGGTCCAGGGCTGTGTCGTGCCGTGAATCCGGTAGAGCGTGTCGCGCCCGCCCTCATAGAGATAGAGCGCGCGGGCGCCGAGCGGGTTCTCCGGGCCGCCCTCCATGGAGACCGGCAGGTTCGGCTCGCGCTCGCGCATCTCCTTGGGCGGGACCCAGGTCGGCCAGCGGGCCTTGCGGCGCACCGTGGTCTCGCCCTTCCAGCCGAAACCGTCCCGGCCGACGCCGATCCCGTAGCGCAGGGCGGTATTGTTCTCGCGCACCTGATAGAGGAATTTCTGCCCCGTATCGATGACGATGGTGCCCGCCGGCTCCGACGAGTTGAAGGGCACGAGCCGGCGCCTGTAGCGCGGGTCGATCTTGCTCGCGGCATCGAAGTTCACGGGATAGGGTTCGTCCGGCAGCAGGAGAGCGGTGCGCTCGTTCGCGGCCGAGGCCGTGCCGGCCCAGGCCGCGACCGGGGCGGCGGCCAGCATCTTCAGCATGTGTCGGCGGTCGAATGCCATTTTCGTTCGAACTCCTCGACTCTCGTTCTGCGGCACCGCCCGCGGGCAGCGCCTCGCGCACTCGCGGGTCAAGCCGGGGTCTCGCGGCGGCGGATGTCCGGGGCCCCGGGAGCCGGTGGCCCTGCCGAACGCCGCCCGGACAAAGACCGCGGTCGCGACGTGTATCGCGTCCTATCACACCTCTTTTTGTGGCCATTTATTGGCTCACCCGGTCACGATCGGGAAAAATTCGCTCAAATCCGTTTGAATTCCGTTAACCACGGGCCGGGCGGCAACAGGCGGAGCCCGGGCGATATTGCAAAATGCGGAACGCCCGATACCATGCGCTTGCGCGTCCGCGCCGTCCCTTGCCCGCCCCGTCTCGAGGAGCCTTCGATGAGTGAGACCCTTGCCGCCGATATCGTCGTCGTCGGCGCCGGAATCGCCGGCACGTCCTTTGCCGCGCACGCCGCCGCCGAGCGGTCCGTGATCGTCCTGGAGGCGGAAAGCCAGCCCGGCTATCACTCCACCGGGCGCTCCGCGGCGCAGTTCATCGTCAATTACGGGCCGCCCGACGTGCGCGCCCTGACCAAGGCGAGTCACGGCTTCTTCACCCAGCCGCCGGAGGGTTTCGCCGACACGGCGCTGCTCAGCCCCCGCGGCATGTTGACGCTCGCGACCGAGGAGACGGCCGACGAACTCGCCGGGGCGATCGCGCAGGGCAGCGGCATCGAGGCCATCGCGATGGACGAGGCCTACAGGCTCGTCCCCCATCTCAACCGCGACGTCTTCGTGGCCGCGGCCTACGAACCAGACAGCACCGATATCGACGTCGCCGCGGTCCACCAGGGGTTCCTGCGCCGCCTCAAAGCACTCGGCGGGCGCGTCGTGACCGATGCGCGCGTGGAGTCCATCGCGCGCCGCGACGGGCGCTGGCAGGTCGCGACGCCCGCCGGCACCGTGGAGGCGGAGGTTCTCGTCAACGCCGCCGGCGCCTGGGCCGACGAGGTGGCAGCGCTTGCCGGGCTCCGGCGCATCGGGCTTCAACCCAAGCGGCGCACCGCACTCATCGTCGACGGCCCCGCGGACGGCTGCGCGGGCTGGCCGCTGGTCGGCGATGCGGCGGAGGAGTGGTACTTCAAGCCTGAGGCCGGCACGAAGCTGCTCGTCTCGCCGGCAGATGCCACGCCCATGCCGGCCTGCGATATCCAGCCCGACGAGCTCGACGTCGCCATCGCGGTCGACCGGTTCCAGAAGGCGGTCGACATTCCGGTGCGCCGGATCGAGCATAGCTGGGCGGGCCTGCGCACCTTCGCGCCCGACGGCTCTCTGGTGATCGGCTGGGCGCCCGGGGTGGACGGCTTCTTCTGGATCGCGGGCCAGGGCGGCTACGGCATCCAGACCTCGCCCGCCGCGGGCCGCACGGCCTGGTCGCTCCTCAAGGGCGACGGCATCCCCGCCGACGCCGCAGAAGCGGGGCTCGACGAGGCGACGGTATCGCCGGGGCGCTTCGCGGCCTGATCCCGTTCACCCCTCGCCCGGAGGCGTGCCCGTGAGACGGCGCCCCACGGTGCCCAGATGCCGGCGCATGGCGCGCTCGGCGGCATCGAGATCGCGCTCGGCAATGGCATCGATGACGGCGTCGTGCTCTGCAAAGCTGTGATGGTCCGAGGGCGGCTGTCGCGGGCCGTCGCGCAGCCGACCCCAGACCACGGTGCGCCTGACCGCGTTCAGCGTGTCGAACAGGGCGAGGAGCAGCGTGTTGCGCGCGGCCTCCGCCACCCGCCTGTGCAGCTCGTTGTCGAGCCGCTCGTAATGGCGCCAGCTCTCCGCCGTCCGCATCCGGGCAACGCAGTGCCGCATCGCCGCGATATCGTCCGCCGTGGCGTGAAACGCGGCCTCGCGCGCGATCTGCGGCTCGATGAGGAGGCGCGTGCGCATCACCTCAGCCGGTGTGGTCCGCCCGGCAATGGCGGCGATATCGCCAACGTCGTCGGCCGGCCGCGCACCGACGAAGGTTCCCTTGCCGACATGGCGCCAGAGCTGGCCCTCCGCCTCCAGAACGGCGAGCCCCTTCCTCAGATCGCCGCGCGAGACGCCCAGGATCCCGCAGAGCTCGCGTTCCGGCGGCAGCCGGCCAGTGGCCGGCAGGTCGCTCTGGGCCAGATAGGCCCGAAGCTGGGTCGCGGCCGCCTGTCCGTTATCGCCTTCGCTCGCCATTGATCAACCAATCCTCATATTGGTTGATCAATATCGCGCCGCCCATGCGCCGTCAAGATCGCGCGAAAGTGCGTATTGACGCCTCCTCCGCCCGCTGGTAACCAATATCGAAATTGGTTCGACCCTTCGCGGACCCCTTCGTTCCGGGACAACCCGACCGACCAGACGAGGAGACACCGACCATGACCGATACCGCCCATCCCGGCGGCACCACCGCCGCGGACCGCTACGTCATCGCCCCGCCGCCGGTGGCCGCCGTGCCCGTCGCCGGCACGGACCGGCTCTTCCCCGTGCACCGCGTCTATTGCGTCGGGCGCAACTATGCCGCCCATGCCGTGGAGATGGGCCACGACCCGGACAAGGAGCATCCCTTCTTCTTCCAGAAGAACCCCGACAATCTCGTGACCGGCGGCGGCGCCTTCCCCTATCCTCCGGCGACGACCGACGTCCATCACGAGATCGAGCTCGTCGTCGCGCTGAAGAGCGGCGGACAGGATATCCCGGTGGAGGATGCGCTCAACCATGTCTACGGCTATGCGGTCGGTCTCGACATGACACGCCGCGATCTTCAGGCGGAGGCCAAGAAGGCGGGCCGGCCCTGGGCGGTCGCCAAGGCGTTCGAGAAGTCGGGGCCCATCGGCCCGATCGCTCCGGCCGGCGAGATCGGCCATCCGGCGGACGGCGCGATCTGGCTCAAGGTCAATGACGAGATGCGCCAGGACGGCGACCTCAACCAGCTCATCTGGAAGGTGCCGGAAGTGATCTCCTATCTTTCCGGCCTGTTCGCGCTCTCGGCCGGCGACCTGATCTTCACCGGCACGCCGTCAGGCGTCGGCCCCGTCCAGCGCGGCGACGTGCTGCACGGCCATATCGCCGGCATCGGCGACCTGCACTGCGCCGTCGAGTGACCCCGCGCCCCCTCGCCCCAGTGCTTGCACGCGGGGTGAGGGGATGCCCACCGCCTGTCGGCGAACTGTCATGAAGGCTTCGCACAACCGTGATTGAAGGCTGCCCATCACGAAGATCGATAGGCAGCGATGAACACCGAACCACACCCAGTTCCCCCCCAGGACCATCAGGATCGCCGGCACTGGATGTCGGTCCTCGCGAAAGCCGATCCGGAGCGGCTCAAGGCCCTCTGGTCGGCCGAAACCGGCCAGCCGCCATACCAGTTCGTCCGCAAGCCGGAAACCGGCCTCGTCATGCTGCGCGGGCGCATGGGCGGGTCCGGCGCGCCGTTCAATCTCGGCGAAGCGACGGTCACGCGCTGCGCCGTGCGCACCGATGACGGGCTGTTCGGCCAGTCCTATGTGATGGGCCGCGATGCCGCCCATGCCGAGATCGCCGCCGTCTACGACGCGCTGCTTCAGGACGCCGACCGTCGCGACGCGATCATGGCGGCGGTCATCGCGCCGCTCGAGGAGACCCATGCGGATCTCGCCCGCGAGCGCGCGGCGAAGGCGGCCGCCACGCGCGTCGACTTCTTCACCATGGTGCGCGGGGAGGATTGAGATGGCGCTCACGACCGCAGCCCCCGCCCCGGGCTTTGCCGACCCCGCGACGCAGTCCGCCTCGAGCTTCCGGGCGGTCCTCGACGCGATGGCGCGGCCGGGCCGCATCCATGCGCTCCACGCCGCGCTCGAGCCGCCCCGGCCGCTCCATCCCACCACGGCCGCTCTCCTGCTGACCCTCGTCGATTTCGACACGGCGCTGTGGATCGAGCCCGGCCTGCGCAGCGGCGCCGTGGCCGACTATCTGCGCTTCCATTGCGCGGCACCGCTCGTCGAGGAGCCGGGCGAGGCCGATTTCGTGCTCGTCGCCGATCCCGTCGCGCGGCCGCCCTTCGCCCTGCTCAAGCCCGGCACGCCGGACTATCCGGACCGGTCCGCGACGCTCCTCATGCAGGTCGACGCGCTCACGGCGGACGCCGGCGCGAGTCTTTCAGGACCCGGCATCGAGACGGTGCACACGCTTTCGGCACCGCCGCTCGAGGCCGCGTTCTGGCGCGAGATGGCGGCCAGCAATGCGCGCTTCCCGCTCGGCGTCGACGCGGTCTTCTGCGCGCCCCGGGAAATCGCCGCCGTGCCGCGCTCCACGATCATTGCAGACCAGGAGGCCGGCTGATGTATGTCGCAGTGAAGGGCGGCGAGGCGGCCATCGACAACGCCCACCGCCTGCTCGCCGAGGAACGCCGGGGCGACCGGCACGTGCCCGAGATCGGCGTCGACCAGATCGCCGGCCAGCTCTCGCTCGCCGTCGACCGGGTGATGACGGAAGGCTCGCTCTATGACCGCTCTCTCGCCGCGCTCGCCGTCAAGCAGGCGCGCGGCGACCTCATCGAGGCGATCTTCCTGATCCGCGCGAGCCGCACGACCCTGCCGCGGTTCGGCTATTCGCAGCCGCTCGACACGGGCGACATGGCGATCCGCCGGCGCATCTCCGCCACTTTCAAGGACCTTCCCGGTGGGCAGGTGCTCGGCCCCACCTTCGATTACACCCACCGGCTGATCGACTTCACGCTGTCGGCGGAAGGTCTGCCCGAGCCCGCGCCGTCGGCACCGACACCGGTCGACGGGGCCATGCCGCGCGTGCTCGATATGCTGGGCGCGCAGGGACTGATCGAGCCGGCATCGGCGCCGTCGGACGACGACGTCGGCGATCTCACCCGCGAGCCGCTCGACTTTCCCTCAGACCGCGATCTGAGGCTGCAGAACCTCGCGCGCGGCGACGAGGGCTTCCTGCTGGCGCTCGGCTACTCCACCCAGCGCGGCTATGCCCGCAACCATCCCTTCGCCGGCGAGATTCGCATGGGCGAGGTGGCCGTCGAGTTCGTGCCGAAGGATCTGGGCTTTGCCATCGAGATCGGCGAGATCACGGTGACCGAATGCCAGATGATCAACCAGTTCGCGGGGTCGAAGGAGGCGCCGCCGCAATTCACCCGCGGCTACGGCCTCGTCTTCGGCCAGCTCGAGCGCAAGGCGATGTCCATGGCGCTGGTCGACCGGGCCTTGCGGGCCGGCGAGCTCGGCGAGGAGCGTGTCGCGCCCGCCCAGGACGAGGAATTCGTGATGTCGCATTCCGACAATGTGCAGGCCACGGGCTTCGTGGAGCATCTGAAGCTGCCGCATTATGTGGACTTCCAGGCGGAGCTGGAGCTCGTGCGCCGCATGCGTGCCGCCCACAGCGCCGAGGCGGCGGGGGAGGCCGCCGAATGACCGCCGCAGCCGCGACGCCCGCCGGGGGCTATGCCTTCGCCTATCTCAACGACCAGACCAAGCGGATGATCCGCCGCGCGCTGCTCAAGGCGGTCGCCATACCCGGCTATCAGGTGCCCTTCGCGAGCCGCGAGATGCCCATGCCCTATGGCTGGGGCACGGGCGGCGTCCAGGTGACCGCCTCCGTCCTCACCCCGCACGACAGGCTGAAGGTGATCGACCAGGGCGCCGACGACACGACCAATGCCGTCTCCATCCGCAAGTTCTTCCAGAAGACGGCGGGCGTGGAGACGACCGAGGAGACGGCGCGCGCGAGCGTCATCCAGACGCGCCACCGCATCCCCGAGACGCCGCTGAGCGAGGACCAGATCCTCGTCTATCAGGTACCGATCCCGGAGCCGCTGCGCTTCCTGGAACCGCGCGAGAGCGAGACGCGCAAGATGCATGCGCTTGAGGAATACGGCCTCATGCATGTGAAGCTCTACGAGGATATCGCCCGCCACGGACACATCGCCACGACCTACGCCTATCCGGTGAAGGTCTCGGGCCGCTATGTCATGGACCCCTCGCCCACCCCCAAGTTCGACAATCCGAAGATGGACCGCATGCCCGCCCTCCAGCTCTTCGGCGCGGGCCGCGAGAAGCGGATCTACGCCGTGCCGCCCTATACGAAAGTCGAGAGCCTCGATTTCGAGGACCATCCCTTCGAGGTCCAGCGCTGGGATGAAGCCTGCGCGCTGTGCGGATCGAGGGAGAGCTATCTGGACGAGGTGATCCTCGACGACAGCGGCGGGCGCATGTTCGTCTGCTCCGATACCGACTACTGCCAGTCGCGCCAGGCCCGGTCGGAGGCGGCGGAATGAGCGGCGCGGAGGCTCCCCTGCTCGTCGCGCGCGGCGTGACGAAACGGTTCGGCGATTTCGCGGCTTGCGAGGAGGTCGGCTTCTCGCTGTGGCCGGGCGAGGTCCTGGGCATTGTCGGCGAATCCGGCTCCGGCAAGACGACCCTTCTCAAATGCCTGTCCGGAGAGCTCGAGCCGAGCCGTGGCGAGGTGCTCTACAGCACCCGCGCGGAAGGGCTGAAGGACATCACCGCCATGAGCGAGCCCGAACGGCGCATGCTCCAGCGCACCGACTGGGCCTTCGTCCACCAGAACCCGCGCGACGGTCTTCGTCTCTCCGTCTCCGCCGGCGCCAATATCGGCGAGCGGCTGATGGCGGTCGGCGCGCGCCATTACGGCAATATCCGGGCGGAGGCGCTCGACTGGCTGGAACGGGTGGAGATCCGGGCTGAGCGTATCGACGACCTGCCCGCGACCTTTTCCGGTGGCATGCAGCAGCGCCTGCAGATCGCGCGTAACCTCGTCTCCAACCCGCGGCTCGTCTTCATGGACGAACCGACGGGCGGGCTCGACGTCTCCGTCCAGGCGCGCCTGCTCGATCTCATCCGCACGCTGGTGCGCCGGCTGGGCCTGTCCGTCGTCATCGTGACCCACGACCTCGCGGTGGCGCGGCTCCTCTCCACGCGGCTCATGGTCATGCAGGGCGGGCACGTCATCGAGCACGGGCTCACCGATCAGGTGCTCGACGACCCGCAGGCGCCCTATACCCAGCTTCTCGTCTCCTCCGTGCTACAGGTGTGACGATGGACGCACTCCTCCAGATCGACGGGCTCCACAAGCACTTCACGCTGCACATGCAGAACAGTGCTCAGATCCCGGTCTTCTCCGGCCTCGACTTCTCGCTCATGCCGGGCGAGGCGGTGGCGATCACAGGCCCGTCGGGCGTGGGCAAGAGCTCTCTGCTCAAGATCGTCTACGGCACCTATCGCGCCGACAGCGGCCGGATCCTCGTCAGCCACGAGGGCGGCGTCGTCGATATGGCATCCGCGGCCCCGCGCGAGATCATCGCCGTGCGCCGGCGCACCATCGGCTATGTGAGCCAGTTCCTGCGCGTCATCCCGCGCGTGCCGACGCTCGACATCGTCGCCGAGCCGATGATCGAACGCGGCGCCTGCGAGGAGAAGGCGCGTGAGCGCGCCAGAACGCTCTTGGACCGGCTTCAGGTGCCCGAGCGCCTGTGGCCGCTCTCTCCGGTGACCTTCTCCGGGGGCGAGCAGCAGCGGGTGAACATTGCGCGCGGCTTTTCCGCCCCCCATCCGATCCTGCTGCTCGACGAGCCGACCGCCTCGCTCGACGCCGGCAACCGGGCACGGGTGCTGGAACTCGTGGCGGAGGCACGCGCGGCGGGATCGGCTATCCTCGGTATCTTCCACGACGAGGCGGACCGCCAGGCGGCCTGCAGCAAGAGCCTCGACGTCCAGCGCTTCGCGGAGGCCGCCCATGGCTGAGACGATCTACACCAATGCCAATATCGTGCTGGCCGACGAGGTCGTCTCCGGCACGCTCGCCTTCGACGAGGCGGGGATTTCGGGGATATCCTCCGGCCTCTCCGGCCTGCCCGGCGCCACGGACTGCGGCGGCGACTATGTGATCCCCGGGCTGGTGGAGCTCCATACCGACAATCTGGAACGCCACATGATGCCGCGGCCCAAGGCCTACTGGCCGCCGCACGCCGCGATCATCAACCATGACCGCGAAATCTCCGCCTCCGGCATTACCACCGTCTTCAACGCGCTGTCCGTCGGCCATGTCCATGCCGGTACGCGGCGGCTGGAAACGCTCGCGCCCATGCTGGACGCTGTGGAGAGCCAGTCCCGCGCCGGATCGCTCAAGGCCGAGCACCGCCTGCACCTGCGCTGCGAGGTGAGCTGCGGCACGCTCCTGGAGCTCGCCGAGCCCCTGATGGGCGGCCCGCTGGTCGGCCTCGTCTCGGTCATGGACCACACGCCGGGCCAGCGCCAGTTCGCGAGCCTGGAGCAGTATGCCGTCTACTATCAGGGCAAATACGGCATGTCCGACGAGGAGCTCCAGCGCTTCATCACCGAGCGCATGGAGGACCATCGCCTCCACGCCGGCACCAATCGCCGCACGATCGTCGCCATGGCGCGCGAGCGCGGCATTCCCCTCGCGAGCCACGACGACGCAACGCCGGACCATGTGGCGGAAGCCATGGAGGACGGCGTGGCGATCGCGGAGTTCCCGACCACGGTCGAGGCGGCGCAGGCAAGCCACGACAACGGCCTCGCCGTGCTCATGGGCGCGCCGAACGTGGTGCGCGGCGGCTCGCATTCCGGCAACGTCTCCGCCGGCACGCTCGCCGAGGCCGGCCATCTCGACATCCTGTCGAGCGACTATGTCCCCGCCTCCCTGCTCTATGGCGCGATGCGGCTCGCCGAGACCGTCGACGCGATCTCGGTGCCGGACGCCATCGCCACGGTCTCCCGCACACCCGCCCGCCAGATCGGGCTCGACGATCGCGGCGAGATCGCCGAGGGCAGGCGTGCCGACATCGTGCGCTTCCGCCAGACGGAAGCCGGACCGGTGATCCGCGCGGTCTGGCGCGAGGGCGAGCGCGTGGCCTGACAGGAGGGGGACGAACCCATGACCGACGTCGTTGCCGAAATCCGGACCATGGTCGCCAGCCGCGGCGCCGAGCTCTATGGCGGCGAGGCCGTGACCCAGGAGCAGCACGCGCTGCAATGCGCGATGCTGGCGGAGGACGAGGGGGCGACGCCCGCGCTGATCGCGGCCGCCCTCCTCCACGATATCGGCCACCTGCTCGATCCCGACTTCGACGACGCTCCGGCGGAGACGCGCGACAAGCTGCACGAGGCGGTCGGCGGCCGGTTTCTGACGCGCTGGTTCGGACCGGAAGTCACCGAGCCCGTGCGCCTGCATGTCGATGCCAAGCGCTATCTCTGCGCCATCGATCCGAGCTATCGCGCGACGCTCTCACCGGCCTCCGAGCACAGCCTGATGCTCCAGGGCGGTCCGATGGGCGGCAGCGAGGCCGCGGCCTTCATCGCCCAGCCCCATGCCGATGCCGCGGTGCGGCTGCGCGGCTGGGACGACAGGGCGAAGGACCCCCACGGGCAGACGCCGCCGCTCGATCACTTCCTCGGCTATGTTGCCCACGCCGTCAGGGCGGGTGGAAGTCCGGCGGACGAATGACCGGTTTCCGGCGCGGGCGAAACGTGATCCTATCTCCGCTCGTGAGTCTGACGTGGGGATAGAGGCGTGAGCGGACTGTTCTGCGCGGTGGTCGGCCCGAGCGGGGCCGGCAAGGATACCCTGATCGACTTCGCGCGCGCGGCGCTGACGGATGACGGGCGCTATGTCTTCGCGCGCCGGGTGATCACGCGGCCGGCCGATGCCGGCGGCGAGGACCATATCGCGGCGAGCGAGGCGGACTTCGCCCGGATGAAGGCGGACGGCGCCTTCGCCCTGTCCTGGCACGCCAACGGCCTCGACTACGGCCTGCCGGCCTCTCTTGCCGACGATATCGCCGACGGCCGCACGGTGGTTGCGAATATCTCGCGGGCCGCGCTCAAGGAGGCCTGCGCACGCTTTGCCGAGGTGCGCGCCCTCCACGTCACCGCCTCGCCCGCGATCCTTGCGGAGCGACTCGCCGCGCGCCACCGCGAGACAGCGGATGAGATCGCCGCGCGGCTCAAGCGCTATGGCGAGGAGATCACCGGCGCCTGCCCGGTCGTCACCATCGTCAATGACGGCACGGTGGAGGAGGCCGGCGAAGCCTTCGTGGCCGCCCTCAGGCGGATGTCGGCAGAAGCGGGCAGCGCCTGACGACCCGGAACGGACCGCCATTGGCGGGCTCTCCCATGACCGCGACGTCGCGGACCTCCACTGGCTCCGCCAGGAGCGGCGCGAGGAGCCGGTCGAGCACGGGACGGACCGCGGCGTCGGACGCGTCGTCCAGCGGGCCCGTCAGCGTCATGTGGACACGGAACTCGTCCAGCACGTAAGGATAGCCGAGGCTCAGCATATAGGCGTCCTGCCGGCTTGTGAGGCGGGCCTCGCGCCGCCGTGCGATCTCGGCGTCGTCGAGCGGGGCGCGGAACCGGTCGAGGCCGATGACGCAGGCATTGGCGAGCGAGGCGAGCGGCTGGCAATCGCTCTCCGGTACCAGGGCCCGGAACCGGCCTATCCTCCTCGTTGCGAGCGGCGGCAGGGCGAAGGCGCGCCATCCCGCCGCCATCCGCTCGACCTCGGCGAAGAGCTCCGCCGCGTCCGCCGCCGCGTGCAGGCGGAAGGGCGCCTTGAGCGTGGCGTGGAAGCCGTAGCGCGCCGGCGCGGCCGTGGCTTCGCGGCGAAGTGCCCCGTCGATGGCTGCGGTCATGGCCTCCGACGGCTCGGCCGCATCGCCGGTTTCCGGGTCATGGCCCAGCCACGCCGCGCCGAAGCGGGCGAGCGCGCTGCCCGAGGGCGGCAGCATGTAGAGTGCGTATCGGCGATAGTCGGCTGTCATGCGTCCCGATGAGCTTTCCTGTCCGATCCAGGTGGCGCAGCTCCGCCGGGCATCCCCACATCCGGCACGGCATCGCCTTGTCCGTCGTCATACCCGGGCCCGACCCGGATATCCATGAGGCCCTGCCATCTTTTCGCCAGCGTGGGATGGGTTGCCGGGGCAAGCCTGGCAATGACGGGAGCGGAGAGAAGCTGCAAGCGAAGGCACCCCGCCCTATACGGTCCAGCGGCGAAGCTGCTGGGACAGGATGTCGATGAGCGAGATGCTGACCACGATGATGATCATCGCCGCGGCGGTCTCCGAATAGTAGAAACCGCGGATATTCTCCCAGAGGATCTGGCCTATGCCGCCCGCGCCCACGATGCCGAGCACGGTCGCGGAGCGCACATTGGTCTCGAAGCGGTAGAGCGAATAGGAAATCCACAGGGGCACGACCTGCGGCACGACGCCGAAGATGATCTCCTGCAGCTTGCTCGCCCCGGTCGCGCGGATGCCTTCCACCGGGCGCGGGTCGATGGCCTCCACGGCCTCGGAGAACAGCTTGGCGACGACGCCGGTATTGTGCACGAAGAGCGCCATGACACCGGCGAAGGGGCCGAGGCCGACGGCGACCACGAAGAGCAGCGCGAAGACAATCTCGTTGATCGCGCGGCAGGCGTCCATGAGCCGGCGCACCGGTTGCACGATCCAGACGGGCGCGAGGTTCGACGAGCTCAGCAGGGCGCAAGGGATGCCGAGCAGGACGGCGAGGACGGTGCCCCACACGGCGATCTGGACGGTCACGGCCATCTCGGAGAGATAGAGCCGCCACTGGCCGAAATCGGGATCGAGGAAGCCGCCCGCAAAGGCCGCCATATTGGCCGCGTCAGTGAACAGATAGGTCCAGCGGCCCATTTCCGCCGGGCCCCAGCTCCAAACCAGAACGGCGACGATCACGGCCCACACGGCCCATCGCCTCGCACGCTGCGCGAGCGGCACGCGGGGAACAGCGGCTGCCTCCACCCCCGGTCCTGTCTCAAGACTTGCCATTGGCGGTCTCAACTCCGGTCATCCATGAACGAAGACGCCCGCCTCCATCGCGGGAAGGCGGGCGTCCGGCCTTTGTGTCGGCAAATCACATGCTCGGCACGGTGTCGGCCAGCGCGGAGATTTCCTTCATGCGGGCCTTGAGCTTCGCGATCTCCTGCTTCTTCTCGTCGGCGGAGAGGGACTCGTTGGCCTCGATCTTCATCGCGTCCTTGTTCAGGGCGAGGATGCGGATCGGGTAGAGTTGGGCGTCGGAGGACGGGCGGAACGGTGCCCAGCCGAGGGCCGACAGCACCTCGCGCTCCTTCTTCACCTCCTCAGGCGTGCCGAGGCGGCCATAGGTCATGATGAAGGTGTAGAGCTTGTCCTTGACCTCCGCGTCGAGGTCCTTGCGCCAGACCAGCGGATCGCTCGGGATGAGCGGCGACTGCCAGACGATCTTCAGCTTCTTGAAGGCCTCCGGATTGGTCTTCTCCAGGCGGCGCATGTTCTCCGTATTGTTGGTGGCCACGTCGACCTGCTTGTTGGCGGCGGCGAGCGCGTTGGTCTCGTGGCTCGCATTGCGCACCGTCTTGAAGCACTCCTTCGGGTCGATGCCGTTCTCCGCGAAGATGTAGGTCGTCGGCACCAGGAAGCCGGAGGTCGAGTTCGGATCGCCGATACCGAAATTCAGCGACTGGTCGCATTTCAGCACGTCGTCCAGCGAGTTGATCGGGCTGTCGACATTGGTTACCAGCAGCGACCAGTATCCCGGATTGCCCTCGACATCGACCGACTGGGCGAAGATCTGACCGTCAGCGCGGTCGACCGCCTCCATGGCCGACTTGTTGCCGTACCAGGCGACCTGCACCTTGTCGAAGCGCATGCCCTCGATGACGCCCGCATAGTCGGGGGCGAAGAAGGCGTTGACCTTCAGGCCGGTCTCGTCCTCCATCGCCTTGAGGAAGGGATCCCAGATGGTGCGGAGGTTCTGCGAGGATTCCGTGGAGATGATACCGAAATTGATCTCCTTGGTGTCCGCGGCGTTCGCCGGGGCGGCGAGCGCGACGGCCGCGACCGCGGTGGCGGCAAGGATGGTCCTGAACATTGGGTATGCGTCCTTTCTGATGGGTGGCGTTCAAGTCACTCGGCAACAATGCCGCGACCGGGCGGGCGGACCCGCCGGCCAAAAGGCAGATCAGGCGACCGCCTCGCGCAGCGCGACGGGCTCGGCCCTGGGGCGCGGCATCGGGGCTTCCGCCTCGCCGCGGTCGAGCGAGGGCAGAAGCAGCTCCCGGCTCTCCGCTCCGTAGAGCTCGCTCAGGAAGTCCGGCGTCAGCGCGGCGGATGGGCCGTCATAGACGATCCTGCCGTCGCGCAGCGCCACGGTGCGCGGGCAGTAGCGCAGGGCGTAGTCGACCTGATGAAGCGAGACGAGAACGGTGATCCCGTCCTCCGCGTTGAGAGCGGCCAGGATGTCCATGACGCGCTGGGCGGAATGCGGGTCGAGCGAGGCGATGGGCTCGTCGGCGATCAGCACCTCCGCACCCTGCACGAGGGTGCGCGCGATGGCCGCGCGCTGCTGCTGGCCGCCCGACAGGTCGTTTCCGCGATGGAGCGCATGGCTGTCGATGCCGACCCGGCGCATGGCCTCCAGCGCCGCCCGCTTCTCATCCTCCGTGAAGAGCGCGAGCGCGCCGCGCCAGCGCGGCATGCGGCCGAGATGGCCGGTGAGCACATTGGTCAGCACGCTCAGGCGGCCGACCAGGTTGAACTGCTGGAACACCATGCCGATGGCCGACCGGATGGTGCGGGCGTCGCGGGCGATGCGGCCGTCGCGCTGCATGGCGCGCCCCAGGACCGAGATCTCGCAGCCCTTGCGCCCGTCCGCCTCCACAAGACCCGCAATATGGCGCAGGAGCGTCGACTTTCCGGACCCCGAAGCGCCGATCAGGGCGACCATCTCGCCCGGCGCAACGGAGAGCCCGACATCGTCCAGCGCCTTCTTGCCTCCCGGAAAGGTCTTGGTGAGGCAGCTGACCTCGATCGCAGATGCACTCATCGCGCGCACGCTCCCTGAAAACCGCGTTACGGAACGGGACGCTACGAGTGTTGTGTGACGTTACGGACAACGTTGTGTGACAGGTGGCTGACAGGACGGGGAACCTGCCCGCGCCCTGCCGCGTTATCCACAGTGAGACGCCGCGGAAGGCGAACGATCCCACACAGGAGAAGGCGCGATCATGACGGCGACGACCACCGAAGACCGCAAGCGCAAGCCGCAGAAGCCGAAAAGGAAAGCCGAGCGGAAACTTGACGAGCGCCTGGAAGGAACCTTCCCGGCGAGCGACCCGCTGGACCTGACACCGCGGCCGAGCGGGGAGGACGCCGCGGAAAGCGACAAGCGCCGGCACGACAGGAAGAAAGACCGCTGAACGCACGAGCCACGGTGCGGACAGCCGGGGCCGGATATCCGGTCCCGGACAGTCATGGACGGTCAGGCGAAGACGTCGTCATAGAGTTCGACACTGTGGAGCACGTCCTCCAGGCTGGCATTCTCGACGCGCAGTTCGCTCGGTGCACCGCCCTGGGACCCGGCGAATGAAAAGACGACGCTGTCGCCCTCCACAGAGGCCGCACGCAGCAGGTCGTCCATGCCGATCGCCGGATCGGCAATCGAGATCGCATCGCCATCCTCGAAATCCAGGATCGTCGTGCGGGTCGCCGGCTCAGGGCCCGAAGACGGGGAGAAGACAAATGTGTCGGCGCCCTCGCCGCCCGACAGCAGGTCGTAGCCGGTACCGCCTATCAGGACGTCGTTCCCGCCGCCGCCAAGGGCCGTGTCGTCCCCGGCGCCGAGCTCGATGAGGTCCGTGCTCTCTCCGCCCCAGACCCAGTCGTCGCCGTCTCCGGTATTGATCCGGTTCAGCCTGTCGGCCCCGACGACCACATCGTCGCCGCCGCGGCTGTAGATAGCCAGGAAATCGTACTCGAAGCCGGGCTGGTCGACCTTGTAGATCAGGTCCGTACCGGCCGTTCCCTCCACCGACCCGTAGGCCGTCGGATCGCAAATCAGGTTGTATCGGGCCATCGCTTTCTCCAGTTCTGCCAAGGAACGGCCCGGACCGGATCGTTCGGCCGAACGCACACCGATGCCGGGCATGGGACGACATGACACCCTACAACCGTGCAGTCGTCATGCTGCGGGCGTGGCCAATCGGTGGCGGATTGCCTACCCCTTGCACGGCATGGTGGCAGGCTCGGTGAGGAACTGGTTGAGGACCACCGCCTCCTGCGCCTCCATGAGATGGCGGGCATGGCGCATATGCTCGCCCATGATGGCGCGGACGGCCTCCGGCTCGCCGGCCCTGAGGGCCTCGATCAGGCGCATCTGGTAGGACCGGCCATGCTCGCGCAACTCCGGGTTCGGCCGGTCGTAGATACGCTGGCAGATGGTGAGATCCTTCAGCAGCCGGATCAGGAAGCCGCAGACGAAGCGCAGGAGCGGATTGGGCGAGCAGGCGACGAGAACCTCGTGGAATTCCAGCTCGGCCACGCGCTGGGCGCGTTCCTCCTCCATGGTCTCCGGCGGATGGTCGTAGACCTTCATGGTCTCCGCGAGCCGCTCGAAATCCGTCTCGTCCAGCCGCCCGACCACGCTCGCGGCGAGCTCCGGCTCGAGCAGGGTGCGGAGCTGGTAGACATCGCCGACGGTGAGCTCCTGGAAGAAGAAGTAGTTGCCGAGAAGCTCGCTCGCATAGCGTTCCGGCACGGTGGCGACGAAGGGGCCGCCGCCGGGCCCTGTACGCGTGACGATCAGTCCTTGCGTCTCCAGCACCTTCAGCGCCTCGCGGATCGTGCCCTTGCTGACACCGAAAATCTCGACGAGCTCGCGCTCCAGGGGAAGGCGCTCGCCGGGCGGAATGCGCTTCTCCGCGATCCAGTCCTTCAGCGTCGCGGCGATGGTGCGGGCGCGCGTGCGGCCTCCGATCCGCGCGCGGCTCGCGCGCCGTTCCTCCGTGTCGGGGTTGTCCGTTGCGTTCATGTTCGTGGCCGGTTGCTAGAGGGGATGGAAACAGGCCGCGGAATGGTCGGCCGCCTTCGTCTCCAGCGGCGGCACCGCGGCGCGGCAATCGTCCCGGGCGCGCGGGCAACGCTCCGCGAAGGCGCAGCCCGGCGGCGGGGCGAGCGGATCGGGCAGCTCCGCGATCTCCTCCGCCCCCGTCCCGAGCGGGCGGCCGACCACGGGCGCGCTGTCGAGCAGCAGCCGCGTATAGGGATGCTTCGGCGCGGCGAACAGCGCGTCCGCCGGCGCCTCCTCCACCACCCGGCCGAAATACATCACCGCCACCCGGTCGCTGATCGCCTCGACCACGGCGAGGTCGTGGCTGATGAAGACATAGGTCAGATCGAACTTTGCCTTGAGGTCGGAGAGCAGGTTCAGGACCTGCGCCTGCACGGAGACGTCGAGGGCGGAGACCGGCTCGTCGAGCACGAGGATCTCCGGATCAGCGGCGAGCGCGCGGGCGATGCCGATGCGCTGGGCCTGGCCGCCGGAGAATTCGTGCGGGTAGCGGTCGACGAATTCGGGCCTCAGATTGACCGCGTCCATCAATTCCTCGATGCGCGCGGCGCGCCCCGCACGGTCGAGGCCGAGAATGTGGACGAGCGGCGCCTCGAGGATCTGGCGCACGGTCTTGCGCGGATTGAGCGAGCTCAGCGGATCCTGGAAGACATACTGGATGGTGCTCCCCAGGGCCTTGGCCCCCTCGCGCGCCAGCACGGTCAGCTCCTGGCCCGCGAGGCTCACATCGCCTCCGCTGGGTTTGAGCAGGCCGACCAGCATGCGCGCGAGCGTCGACTTCCCGCAGCCCGATTCGCCGACAATGCCGAGCGTTTCCGTGCGGCGCGCGGACACGGTGACGTCCTGCACCGCATGGACGGCGGGCCGCGCCGCGCCGAACAGGCTGCGCCCGCCGCCGAAGGTCTTGGTCAGGCCCTGCGTGCTCAGAACCGTGTCGCTCATGACGTCCCTCCAAGCGGCCTGACGCAGCGTGCCTCGTGACCCTCGCCCAGATCGCGCATGGCGATCTCGCCCGACCGGCACAAGTCGTCGGCGAACGTGCAGCGCTCGGCGAAGGCGCACCCTTCCGGCAGGCGGTTCACCGCCGGCGGCAGGCCGGGGATCGCCTCGACCTTGCGCCGCCCCTCGCCCAGAACGGGCACGCAGTCGATCAGCCGGCGCGTATAGGGATGGCCGGGGTTGTCGAGCACCTGTTCCGTCGTGCCGATTTCCACGATGCGGCCGGCATACATCACCGCCACACGATCGCACAATTGCGAGACCACGCCGAAATCGTGAGTGATGAACAGCACCGCCGTGTCGCTGTCGCGGCGCAGATTGTCGAGAAGCTTCAGCACCTGCGCCTGCACGGTCACGTCGAGCGCGGTGGTCGGCTCGTCGGCGATGACGAGCTCCGGGCCGTTGGCGAGCGCCATGGCGATGCCGACGCGCTGGCGCATGCCGCCGGACATCTCGTGCGGATAGGCCTTGGCACGCTCCGCCGCGTTCGGGATGCGCACCGTCTCGAGCAGCTTCACCGCCTCGTCCCACGCCTCGCGATGGGACACGGCGCGGTGGGAGCGGATCGCCTCGACGAGCTGGTCGCCGACGGAGAACAGCGGATGGAGCGTGGAGAGCGGATCCTGGAAGATATAGGCAATGTCGCCGCCGCGCACCGCGCGCAGCTCCTCGCCGGTGCGCGCCAGAAGGTCCTCGCCATGGAACCGCACCTCGCCGCCGGCGATCCGCCCCGGTGGCGAGGCGACCAGCGCCAGAAGCGACAGCGCCGTCACCGACTTGCCGGACCCCGATTCGCCGATCAGCCCTAGGCACTCGCCCGGCCTTATGGCGAAGGAGACCTCGTTGACGGCACGGTAGACCTCCTCGCCCAGATGGAACTCGGTCCTGAGATCGACCACGTCGAGCACGCCGCCCGAGCCCTGCCTGCCATGCGCGCCGTTCTCCCGGTCGATGGCCGTCACGGGCGCCGGCCGGGCGAGCGCGCCCGACTTGAGTCGCGGGTCGAGCGCGTCGCGAATGCCGTCGCCCAGGAGGTTCACGCTCATCACGATGAGGAAGATGACGACGCCCGGAATGGCAGAGACGTGCGGCGCGTTGATCAAGAGCTTGCGCCCCTCGCCCAGCATGGAGCCGAGATCGGCCTGCGGCGGCTGGGAGCCGAGGCCCAGAAAGCTCAGGCCGGCCGTTTCCAGGATCATCCAGCCGACGGTGGTCGACATGGTGATGACGATGATCGGCATGACATTGGGCAACACGTCGGCCACGAGGATGCGCCCGTTGCCCTTGCCGGAGAGCCGTGCCGCATCGATAAACTCGCGGTGGACGATGCCGACGGTCACGCCGCGGATATTGCGCGCGAAGAACGGGATGTTGACCACGGCAACCGCATAGAGCGCGTTCATGAGGCCGGGCCCCAGCGCGGCGACGATGGCCAGCGCCAGCAGGATGTAGGGGAACGCCATCAGCATGTCGATGCCGCGCATGAGCACATTGTCGAGCCGGCCGCCGAAATAGCCCGCAACGATGCCGAGTGTGGAGCCGGCAAGCGCGGCCACCAGCGTCGCCGAGACGCCCACGGCGAGGCTCAGCCGCGTGCCCCAGACGAGGCGGGAGAGGATATCGCGGCCGAGATCGTCGGTGCCGAGCCAGTGCCCGTCCGCAAACGGCCGCAGGAGTCGCCTGGCGGGATCGGTCGCGTCCGGCGGCTGGAGCGGCAGGATGGGCGCCATGAGCGCTATGGCGACGACGATGGCGAGGATGACGAGCCCGAAGGCGGCCAGCCGGTTGCGCATGACGAGCCGCAGGGCCTGGCGGGCGGGGCCCGGCCGGCGGATCGGCGAGGGCGCATCGGCGGCGGCGGTCATGTCTTCACCCTCGGATCGATGAGCGTCTGAAGCACGTCGGCGGCGAGGTTGAAGAGCACATAGCTCGCCGCGACGACGAGCACGCCGCCCTGCACCAGCATGATGTCGCGCGTGGAGATCGCGGTGACGAGCATGCGCCCGATGCCCGGCCACTGGAACACGGTCTCGATATAGACCGCCCCGCCGAGCACGAAGCCCGCCTGCACGCCGATCACCGGGATCACGTTGACGATCGCCGCCTTGAAGGCGTGGCGGTAGACGACGGCGCGCTCGTTGACGCCCTTGGCGCGCGCGGTGCGGATGAAATCCTGCCTGAGCACCTCCAGCATGTTGGAGCGGGTGAGCCGCGCGATCACGCCGGTCGCGACGACGGAAAGCGTGACGGCGGGCAGCACGAGGTGCTTCAGGAGATCGGCGAGGTCGCCCCCGCCATAGATCGCATACATGCCGCTCGCCGGCAGCCAGCGCAGCTCCACCGCGAACAGCAGGATGAGCAGCAGGCCGAGCCAGAAGGACGGGATGGAGATGCCGATCAGCACGAGGAAGGTGACGATGCGGTCGACCCAGCCATACTGGCGCACCGCGGAGACGATGCCCGCGAGAAGCCCCCAGACCGTGCACAGGAGAAGGGCGGCGCCGGCCAGGATGAGCGTCGCCCCGAAGCGCTCCAGAACCTCGTCGATGACCGGGCGGTTGAGGCTGTAGGAGCGCCCGAAATCGCCCTGGAGCATATTGGCGAGCCAGGTGACGTACTGGACGGGAAGCGAACGGTCGAGGCCGAGCTGCTCGTTGAGCCGCGCGACATTCTCCGGCGTCGCATAGGCGCCGAGGATGGCGGTCGCCGGATCGCCGGGAATGAGCTGCATGATCGCGAAGACGATCACGCTCAGGCCCAGCAGCACCGGAATGACCGCCAACAGGCGTTTCGCTATGTAGGCATACATGGTGCCTGCCCTGCTTTGGCCGCGGGCTTCAGGGGAAAGGCCCCCTCGCCCTCCCATCGCTCACGCGATGGGCCCCTCCCTCTCCCGCGAGGGGAGAGGGACATGAGGCGGCTCGGCCATTCACCCCTCTCCCCTCGCGGGAGAGGGTGGCGCCGGAGGCGCCGGGTGAGGGGGTGTGAGCGGGACGCACATCCCACACCCCTAGTTCTTCTCCACATCGTGCAGCAGGAGGAAGAAGGACGGCTGGAGGCCGAAGCCCTTCACCCGCGCCGTGCTCACAGCGTTCTGCTTCCAGTTGGCGATGAAGGCCCAGGGCGCGTCCTCGCGCACGATCTCCTGCATCTTCTTGTAGAGACGGGCGCGCTCGTCCTGATCGGTGGAGCGGCGCGCCTGCTCCAGAAGCTTGTCGACCTCCGGATTGGAATAGTAGCCGGAGTTGAACCCGCCCTTGTCGGGCATGGCCTCTGTCCTGAGCGCGAGATAGGGCAGCGTGTCGGGATCGTTGGTCATCCACGCCATCTCCGCCATGTCGGCCTTGCCCTCAAGCCCCGGATTCACCTTGCCGAGGAAGGTGTTCCACTCATAGGTCTCGATCGTGGCCTTGAGCCCCACCTCGGCGAGATCGGCCTGGATGGCCGCCCCCATGGGCACCGGATCGAGCATGCCCGAACCGCCTTCCGTGACGTAGAAGGTGACCTCGGTCCCCTCCTTCACGCCCGCCTCCTTGAGCAGAGCCTTCGCCTTCTCCGGATCGTGGGGATAGGGCTCAAGGCTCTCGTTGTAGGCCCAGGCGAAGGCAGGCGGCGTGGGGCCGGCCGCGACCACGGCAGTGCCCTGGAGGATGTTGTCGACGATCGTTTTCTTGTCGATGGCGTAGTTCACCGCCTGGCGCGCGCGCTTGTCGGCGAACGGGCCCTCCTTGGCATTGAGGATCAGGAACCAGAGATGGGGCCCGGCCTGCTCGTAGACCTCATAGGCCTCGTTTCCGGTGAACTGGCCGAGGCTGTCGGGGGGCACCTCGACCATCAGGTCGATGCCGCCCGCCAGCATCTCCGCCACGCGGGTATTGGCGTCGGTGATCGGGCGGAAGACGACGGCCTGAAGTGACGGCGCGCCGCCCCAGTAATCCTCGTTGCGCTCCACGACCACCTTGGTGTTGCTGTCCCATTCCACGAACCTGAACGGTCCGGTGCCCGACGGGTTCCGGCCGAAATCCTTGCCATGCTCCTTGATGGCCGCCGGCGAGGCGATGAGCCCCGTCGGATAGGCGAGGTTCGACAGGAAGGGTGCATAGGGCTCGTTCAGCGTGAACTCCACCGTCATGTCGTCGAGCGCCTTCACCTCCTTCACCGCGGAGAAGAAGAAGGCGAGCGGGAACGGTCCGGTATCGTGATAGGGGTGGTTCTCGTCCAGCATGCGCTGGAAGTCGAACACCACGGCCTCCGCGTTGAACGGCGAGCCGTCGTGGAAGGTCACGCCCTCGCGCAGCTTGAAGGTGTAGACCGTGCCGTCCTCGCTGATGGTCCAGCTCTCCGCCAGCGCCGGCTCGACCTCCAGCGTGCCGTCCTTGTAGCGCACCAGCCCGTCATAGATGTTCATGAGGATGCGGAAGTCGTTGACCGCCGTCACTGCCTGCGGATCGAGCGATTTCGGCTCCGCGATCTGACCGACGATCAGGACGCCCGGCGGCGTCTGCGCGGTGGCGGGTGCGGCGTTGAGCATCGCGAGCCCCATGACGATGGCGGCGGCGAGCCCGCTGAGAAAGCGTGTCATTCGGCCTCTCCCTTCCCTTCAAAGCCTCCGATCCGGAGTGCCACGGCCCGTCCTGCGGGACAAGGGCAGTCTCCGGCCTGCACAGCTTGCACGTTTAATTTATCCAGATAAAATCCCCTCGATCAATATTTATCCGACTCATTAGGGATTTCGAAAACCGCCCGGCAGCAACGCAGATGACCTATTCCATACTGGCCAGGGACCCCGGAACGGGCGAGATCGGCGGCGCGGTGGCGACCGGCACACCGTCTGCCGGAGGCTTCGTCCTGCACATGGCCGCCGGCATCGGCGCCATCGCCACGCAGGGGTTCAGCACCAACACGCTCTATGGCCCCCACGGGCTGCGCCTGATGGAGGACGGGCTGGATGCCCAAACGGTGCTGCGCACGCTGACCGAGGCCGATGCGGGGCGCGACCATCGCCAGATCGTCGTCATGGACCATACCGGCGCCGCCGCCGGCTGGACGGGCGCGGCCAATGTGGAGCCCATGGCCCATCTGTGCGCGCCGGGGCTTGCCGTCGCGGCGAACTGGGTCGCCTCCGGCCGTGTCGCCGGTGCCATGCGGGACGCCTTCGTGGACAGCGCCGGCGCGCCGCTGGAGGAGCGGCTCCTCGCAGCGCTCGAGGCCGGCGAGGCGGAAGGCGGCGACGCGCGCGGCATCCGCTCCGCGGCCTTGCGCATCGTGTCGCGGGACCGTCCGCCGGTCGATATCCGCGCCGACTACGACGACCGCCCGATCCAGGCCCTGCGCGAGATCGCCCGGCACTGGGCTGAGCCCGGATTCCGGGCGTTTCTCGACAGGCTGCCCACATTGGAGGCGCCGCACCGGCACTGAGACCGGGACCGTCATTGACGCGGCCGGCAAGCCCGGCGTTCATGGGCGGAGTGCGGAGGCCGCCGGGCTCCCCCCGACAAACCGGTCAGAAGGGAAGGAAACGATCATGCCGGAAGAAACCACCTTCAAGGGCGGATGCCATTGCGGGGCCGTGCGCTTCGAGATCACGACCGATCTCGGCACCGTCATGAGCTGCAACTGTTCGCACTGCGCAATGCGCGGCGTGCTCTGGAACTTCGCGCCCGAGACGCGGTTCGCGCTGACGCAGGGCGAGGATGCGCTCCAGGACTATCAGTTCAACAAGAAGGTCATCCATCACCTGTTCTGCCGGACCTGCGGCGTGGAGTCCTTCGCGCGCGGCACCATGCCGGACGGCACGCCGACCGTCGCCGTCAATGTGCGCTGCCTCGATGGCATCGATCTGGAGAGCCTGACGCTGACGCCGATTGACGGGCGCAGCAAGTGAACCCATGGGAGATATTGCCTTGACCACGCTTGGACAGGACATCATGGCGCGGCTCGACGAGGCCGCGCGGTTTTCCGAACCCGGCCCGGGCGTCACGCGCTTCTTCCTCACGCCGGAACACCGCCAGGTCGCCGATCTGGTCCGGCGATGGATGGAGGAGGCGGGGCTCGCCGTCCACATGGATGCCGCCGGCACGGTCGTCGGACGCCTGGAGGGCCCGTCACCGGACGCGCCGACGCTGATCGTCGGCTCCCATGTGGACACGGTGCGCGAGGGCGGAAAGTACGACGGCATGCTGGGTGTCGTCATGCCCATCGTCTGCGCGCAGGAGATCGGGCGCAGCGGCACGTCGCTCCCCTATGCGCTGGAGATCGTGGCCTTCGGCGACGAGGAGGGCGCGCGCTTTCCAACGACGCTGATCGGCAGCCGCGCGCTCTCCGGGCTGTTCGATCCCGCAACGCTGGACCTTGCCGACCGCGCCGGCGTCACGCTGGGGCAGGCCTTCGCCGATTTCGGCCTCGATCCGGCGGGCATCCCCGCCCTGAAGCGCGATCCCGAGAAGACGCTGGGCTATGTGGAGGTCCATATCGAGCAGGGCCCGGTGCTGGAGGCGGAGGACCTTCCCGTCGGCGTCGTCACCGCGATCACCGGCATCGAGCGGCACACGGTCGCGTTCACCGGCAAGGCCTCCCATGCCGGCACGACGCCGATGGAGACGCGGCGCGACGCGCTCGCCGGCGCCGCGGAGGCCATTGCGGCGGTGGAACGCATCGCCCGGGAGACGGACGATCTCGTCGGCACGGTCGGCTCCATCCTCATGGAACCCAACGTCATCAATGTGATCCCGGCGCGCTGCGAGCTCGGCGTGGAGCTGCGCTCGCCGGAGCGCGGCATCCGCGAGACCGCGCGCCGGACCGTGCTGGAGAGCTGCGAGGAGATCGCGCGCGCCCGCGGCCTCGGCGTCGAGCACACGCTCGGCTACGAGGAGGATGGCGCGGCCTGCTCGCCGCGCATCGTCGCCGCGCTGAAGGCGGCGGTCGAGGCAGAGGGTTACCGGCCGCGGGAACTGTTCTCCGGCGCCGGCCATGACGGCCTCGCCATGAGCGCGCTCACCGATATCGGCATGCTGTTCGTGCGCTGCCGCGACGGGCTGAGCCACCACCCCGACGAGCATATCACCGAGGAGGACGCCGATGCCGGCGCCCGCGTGCTGCTCAGCTTCCTGACGCGGTTCGGAACTCCGCAGCCGTGAACAGCGCGCTGAACGGCATCCTGGCCTCGGCCATGGTCTCGTCGGCGCCCTCCTGACGGTCGACGAGGGTGAGCACGCGCACCACCTCGCCGCCGGCGGCACGCACCGCGTCCACCGCCTTGAGCGCGGACTCGCCCGTCGTCGTCACGTCCTCCACCACGACGACGCGGCACCCCTCGACGGTCTCGTCGGGGCCGAGCCCCTCGATGAGCAGGCGCGCACCATGCTCCTTCGCCTTCTTGCGCACGAAGAAGGCGGCGACCGGCATGCCGCGGCGATGGCTCGCCGCCGCCGTCCAGGCGACGATGGGCACCGCCCCCATCTCCAGCCCGCCCACATAGTCCGGCCGGTCGGGCCCGAGCGCGTCGAGCACCAGCTCGGCGAGCAGCGCGGCGCCTTCCGGGTCGAGCATGGTCGGCTTCATGTTGAAGTAGAAGTCGCTCTTGCGCCCCGAGGCCAGGGTGATGTCCACCCCGTCCCTGAAGGATTTCTCCCGGATGATCGCCTTCAGCCGCTCGCGCGCGGCGGTGTCCGTCTTTGCGTTCATGTGCTTGCCCCAAAAGCGGAAATGTCTCAGATCAAACGACCTTAACTAGTGCGCCTCTTCCCAGTTCTCCGCCGCGCGGGCGTCGACCTTCAGGGGAACCTTCAGCGTCATGGCAGGCTCGGCGGCGCGCTCCATGATCGTGACGGCGGTCTCGATGGTGCGGTCCACCTCCTCGTCCACCGCCTCGAAGATGAGCTCGTCATGCACCTGGAGCAGCATGCGCGCCTTCAGCGTCGCCTCCTCCAGCGCGTCGGCCATGCGGATCATGGCGCGGCGGATGATATCGGCGGCCGTGCCCTGGATCGGCGCGTTGATCGCGGCGCGCTCGTTGAAGGCGCGCTCCGAGGGGTGCTTGACGTTGATGTTCGGGAAGTGGCAGCGCCGGCCGAACAGCGTCTCCACATAGCCGTGCTCGCGGCAAAAGGCCTTCGTGCCTTCCATGTAGTCGCGAATGCCGGGGAAGCGCTCGAAATAGCGCTTGATATAATCCGCCGCCTCCTCGCGCGGGATGGAGAGCTGATTGGCGAGCCCGAAAGCGGAGATGCCGTAGATGATGCCGAAATTGATCGCCTTGGCGCGCCGGCGCACCATCGGATCCATGCCCTCGATGGGCACGGAGAAGATCTCCGACGCTGTCATGGCGTGGATGTCGAGCCCGTCGGCGAAGGCCTGCTTGAGCTCGGGGATATCGGCCATGTGGGCGAGCACGCGCAGCTCGATCTGGCTGTAGTCGGCGCTGACGAGCTTGGAGCCCCTGGGCGCGACGAAGGCTGTACGGATCTTGCGGCCGGCCTCGGTGCGCACCGGAATGTTCTGCAGGTTGGGCTCCGACGAGGACAGCCGGCCTGTGCTGGTGGCCGCCAGCGAATAGGAGGTGTGCACCCGCTCCTCCCCGTCGATATAGCCGGGAAGCGCGTCCGTATAGGTGCTCTTGAGCTTGGAGAGCTGGCGCCATTCGAGCACCTTCAGGGGCAGGTCGTGGCCCTGCGCCGCAAGCGTCTCCAGGACGTCCGCGCCGGTGCCCCAGGCGCCCGTCTTGGTCTTCCGGCCGCCCTCCAGCCCCATCTTGCCGAACAGGATCTCGCCGAGCTGCTTGGGCGAACCGACATTGAAGCTCTCGCCGGCGAGCTCGTGGATCTCCGCCTCGAGCCGTGCCATGCCCTGCGCGAAGTCGTGCGACAGGCGCGAGAGCACATTGCGGTCGACCTGGACGCCGGCGCGCTCCATCTCGCCGAGCACGGCCACCATGGGCCGCTCGAGCGTCTCATAGACCGCGGTCTTGCCCTCCGCGGCCAGCCGCGGCTTGAGCGCGAGCCAGAGCCTGAGCGTGACGTCCGCATCCTCCGCGGCATAGGCGGTCGCCTTGTCGACGGGCACGAGATCGAAGGTCACCTGCTGGCGCCCCGAACCCGCGATCTCCTTGAAGGGGATCGGCTTGTGGCCGAGATGGCGCTCGGAGAGCTCGTCCATGCCGTGTCCGCCCCGGCCCGAATCGAGCGCGTAGGAGATGAGCATGGTGTCGTCGACGGGTGCGGGGCATATGCCCTGCCGGATGAAGATCAGCCAGTCATACTTGAAGTTCTGCCCGACCTTGAGAACGGACGGGTCCTCCATCATGGGCTTGAGGCGCTCGACGACCTCCGCCCGGTCGAGCTGGACAATGCCGTCGCCGTCGAAGTCGAAGCCATCCGAGGCGCGGTGACCGACCGGGATATAGCAGGCCCGGCCCGGCTCGAGGGCGAGCGATATGCCGACCAGATCGGCGCTCATCGCCAAGAGCGAGGTCGTCTCGGTGTCGACCGCGACGACGCCGTGCTCCTTTGCCTCCGCGATCCAGGCATCGAGCCGGTCGAGCGTGGTGACGGTCTCGTAGGCCGACGGGTCGATGGCCACCGCCCTGACAGCGTCCGCCGCGGCGGACGCACGCATTCCGGGCGTCGCCGCGCCGTCGCCGGCGGCCGCGGCCGCCGCCCCGCCACCGTCCGCGGCAGGTGCCTCCCAGCCCTCCACCGCGACGGGGACCGGCTCGATGGCCTCCGCATCGGCCTCCAGATCGGAGGCGACACGGCGGGTCAGCGTCGTGAACTCCATCGCCTTCAGGAAGCCGACGACCGCGCCCGGATCGGGCTCGCGCACGGCGAAGTCCTCCACCGGTTCCTCGACCGGCACGTCGTCCTTGAGGGTCACGAGCTCGCGCGAGATGCGCGCCTGGTCGGCGAACTCGATCAGCTTCTCGCGCCGCTTGGTCTGCTTGATCTCGCCGGCGCGGGACAGCAGGGTCTCCAGATCGCCATATTCGGTGATAAGCTGCGCGCCGGTCTTCACGCCGATGCCGGGAATGCCCGGCACATTGTCGACCGAATCGCCCGCGAGCGCCTGGACGTCGATGACCTTCTCCGGCGGCACGCCGAACTTCTCCAGGACCTCCGCCTCGCCGATCGCCTTGTCCTTCATGGTGTCGAGCATGGTCACGCCGGGGCGGACGAGCTGCATGAGGTCCTTGTCGGAGGAGATGATATGAACCTCCGCGCCGGCCTCGCGCGCCTGGCGCGCATAGGTCGCGATCAGGTCGTCGGCCTCGTAGCCCTCCTGGTCGACACAGGCCACGTTGAAGGCGCGCACCGCCTCGCGGATCAGGCCGAACTGGGGGACGAGGTCCTCCGGCGGCTCCGGCCTCTGCGCCTTGTATTCGGGATAGATCGCATTGCGGAAGGTCTCCGCCGAATGGTCGAAGATCACCGCCAGATGGGTCGGTTTCTCGCCGTTGCTGGCATCGCGCAGCAGCTTGATCAGCATGCCGCAGAAGCCGTGAACGGCGCCCACGGGAAGGCCGTCCGACTTGCGGGTCAGGGCCGGCAATGCGTGATAGGCCCGGAAGATATATCCCGAGCCGTCGATCAGATAGAGCCGGTCGCCCGCCGTCAGGGGACGCGGCGCAGAGGATGCCTTGTCGTTCATGGGCTGGACGATGCCACACGTCCGCCCCGGGGGCTAGGTCCAAGTTTGAGATAAACACACCGCTCACCCCGGCGAAAAGGTGCACAAGCCCAGCCCCGATCGCGGAGCCGCTTGATCCCGTTCGCGGGATCGGCCACAAGTCGCTCCATGAGCGATGACTTCAGCCCGCCGCCGCGCCTGAGATCGAGCCTGTGGGTCCAGGCGCAGGTCCGGTTGTGCAGCACCGCCGCCATCCCCGCCGTCGTGTCGAAGCGCGGCGACCCGGATGCCGGATCGATCCTCGTGAAGATCTGGCGCGGGCGCGAGGACTGCCTCGTCTACACGCCGATGGTGACCATGGAGGGCGAGCGCGGCTGGATGCAGGCACTCGGCGGCGAGCCGGTCACGGAGGCTGAGGCGGACGCCTATCTCGCCCGCCAGGCGAGCCGGGACAGCGACCTCTGGATTCTCGAGATCGAGGACCCGAAAGGCCTCTATCGGCTCGACGGCATTATCGACTGAACCCGCCCCCAGAGCGAAACCAACCAGGGGTTGCAATTTTTAAATCGGTTGCGCCGTGGGCGGGATATTGATTAGAGAAGACAGGGGGGCCTTTCGCAATGCGTGTGGAGGGCGTCCCGGAACAGTGCTGATTGCCGGGATCGGGGACCGCGCCGATGGGAGCCAAGGCCGCCACAGAGGCCTATGTCGATATTGAGCAAGGCCAGCGGGGACCGACCCTGCGCCTGAAGGGCGACTGGCTCGACGACGCGGCATTGCCCTCGAGCACGGCGATGACCGGCCTTCTCAAACGCGCGGGGTCCGGCGCGCTCGTGACCGTCACGGGCGGCGATGTCAAGGCGTGGACCGGTGTGCTTCCCGCCTTCCTGTCCGGCCTCAAGGTCGAATGCGAGGCCATGGGCCTCACCCTGCAGCTCCAGAACATGCCGGACGGCGTCCAGCGCATGCTCGACGTTTCCCATCGCAACCCCGCGACGGGGGGGAGCGGACACCGGCGCGAGGGCATCGTCACGCGCACCGGGCTGTGGGCCTTCGCCGAGGCGGCGGCGGCCTACAAGGTCGTCGCCATGGTTGGCGAGGTGGTGCTGGCCACCCTTGCCGCCATGAAGCCGTCCGGCAAGGCCCGCGGCGTCGATTTCGTCAACTCGCTCCACGAGGTCGGCGCCTCCGCGCTCACCATCGTCTCGGTGGTCAACTTCCTCGTCGGCGGGATTCTCGCCTTTGTCGGCCTCATCCAGCTGGAGCAGTTCGGCGCCCAGATCTATCTAGCCGATCTGGTGGGCATTGCCATGGCGCGCGAGATGGCCGCCATCATGACCGCCATCGTCATGGCGGGCCGCACCGGCGCGGCTTTCGCGGCCAATCTCGCCACCATGCAGGGCAACGAGGAGATCGACGCGCTGGAAACGCTCGGCGTGTCGCCGGTGGAGCATCTGGTGGTGCCGCGCGTCAACGCGCTTATCCTCATGATGCCGCTCCTCTATATCTACGGGTGCGCTGTGGGCATACTGGGCGGCATGGTCATCGCCGTCGCCTCCTCCGACCTCACCGCGCTCGGCTATCTCGACGAGACGATGCTCGCGATTGCGCCCAAGCAGTTCGTGATCGGCGGCATCAAGAGCGTGTTCTTCGGCGCGCTCATCGGCATCACGGGGTGCCATATCGGATTGCGCGCCGGGCGCAGCGCTGCCGAGGTCGGCCGTGCGGCAACCTCGGCGGTGGTGGTCTGCATCGTCGGTATCATCGTGCTCGACGCCGTCTTCGCGGTCTGCACCAACGCTCTGGGGCTGTGAGAGAGATGGCCGAGACCGAGCCCCGCATCACCGTCGAAGCCCTCACCATGGCGTTTGGCGACAAGGTCGTGCAGAAGGATGTGAGCTTCACTGTCTCCTCCGGCTCGATCTTCGTGATCATGGGCGGCTCGGGCTGCGGCAAGAGCACGCTCCTGAAGCACATGATCGGGCTCATCGAGCCGGCGGCCGGGCGCATCCTCTATGGCGACCGGGACTTCTACAAGCTGACCGAGGATCAGCGCGACCGGCTCCTGCGGCAGTTCGGGGTGCTGTTCCAGGGCGGCGCGCTGTGGAGCTCCATGACGGTATCGCAGAACGTCGCGCTGCCGCTCGAGCTCTATTCCTCCTATTCGGCTGCCACCATCGCCGACCTTACCGCCTTCAAGCTGTCGCTGGTGGGGCTCGACGGCAGCGGCCACCTCATGCCATCGGAGATCTCCGGCGGCATGCGCAAGCGGGCGGGACTGGCCCGCGCGCTTGCCTTCGATCCGGAAATCCTCTTTCTTGATGAGCCGTCCGCCGGTCTCGATCCGATTTCCTCGCGCAGGCTGGACGATCTGATCCTGCAGCTGCGCGATCTTCTCGGCGTGACGGTCGTGATGGTCACGCACGAGCTGGAGAGCATCTTTGCGATTGCCGACGACTGTGTCTTTCTCGACGCGACGGCCAAGACGGCCATCGCCCATGGCGACCCCAAGACACTTCGCGACCACAGCGACAACGCTTTCGTGCGCGCCTTCCTCAACAGGCGCGAACCCGACAGGACGGAGACCGTGGTGAGCGCATCATGAAGAAGAACCGTGCCGCCGTCGCCATCGGGTCGTTCATCCTGGGCGGCGGCTTCCTCCTCGCCCTGGGCATCGTGCTCTTCGGCGGCATCGACCTGTTCTCCGGAAAGGAACGGGCGGTAATCTATTTCGACACCTCGATCTCCGGCCTGCAGGTGGGCGCGCCCGTCGCCTTCCAGGGCGTCACGGTGGGCTCCGTCCAGCGGATCGCGCTGGAGGTCGACTCCACGACCCACACCGCGCGCATCCCCGTCTATATCGAGATCAAGACGGCGGACATGATCGTGACCGACGCGCAGGGCCAGCGCGAGACGCCCGATATCGAGGAACTCGTCCAGCGCGGCATGCGCGCCCAGCTCCAGACCCAGAGCTTCGTGACCGGCCGGCTGATGGTCGAGCTGGACTTCACGGCGAAGGCGGGACCGATCAAGGATCCGTGGGTGGACGGCCTCGCCCGCATCCCCTCGGAGAAATCCGCCCTCGACCAGCTCAAGGAGCAGGTCTCCGAGCTCGGCATCGGCCAGACGCTCGCCACCGCCAAGCGCGTGCTGCAGGCGGTGGACAGGCTCGCCAACACCGCCAACAAGGAAATCGTGCGCATCAGTAACAGCGTGGTTACCACGACGGACGATGCCAATCGCCTCGTGGAGTCCCTGGAGGGTACTGTCAAGCAGCTGAGCGGCGAGCTGAAGCTCACGCTCAAGGATCTCAGGTCGCTGGCGACTGTGACCCGCGAACAGGTGTCCGCGCGCGGCGACCAGCTTGGCAAGGTGCTGACGACGGCGGAGGAGGCCGCCGTCAAGATCGAGGCGACGGCGGCGAATCTGGACAAGATCGCGGCCAATGTGAACCAGCTCGTCGCACCGCGCGGCAATGTGCGCACCGACCTCGAATCGGGACTGCGCGACCTGTCGGCTGCCGCCTCGTCGCTGCGGTCCTTCGCGCGCGAGATCGAGCGCAATCCGAACGCTCTGCTACTGGGGAGCCAGTGATGATGGCTTGGGTTGGGAAATTCGGTTTCATTCTTCTGCTCGGCGGCCTCGTGACGGCCTGCCTGCAGAAACCGCCGGCGGAGCTCGTCGTCATGACCGGCGACGGTATCGCGCCGGGCGGATCGGCCCGCTCCAGGGTGGCGGTCAATATTCCCGCCGTCTCGGCGCCGGAATATCTCGACACCTACGACGTGCTGATCAGGACGTCGGAGTTCAGCCTCAAGGCGGCGCCGAACGCGAAATGGGCGGAGAAGCCGTCGGCCGCGCTCACCCGCCTCATCCGCGCGCGCGCCGCGGCGTCGGGCTTCGCCACCGTCGACCGGGCCGACTACGACGTGCTCGTCGATGTCGACCGCTTCGAGCCGACATCCGGCGGAACCGTCGTCCTGTCCGCACGCTGGCGGGTGGTCGATGCCGACGACCGCGAGACCGTGGTCGCGCGTGGCGGGGACACGATCTACCAGCCTGTCGCGCAAGGCCCCAACGGCAATATCGCGGCCATGGAAGTGGCCGGCCAGGAGCTGGCGCGCCGCGTCGTGAGCTCCATTCCCAGGCGCGCCCGCCGCTCCAGCTAGGCGGGCCCCGCGGTCGCGGCCGCGTTTTCACGATGTGCGGGCAGGGCCCCCGTCGGGCTCTGGCCATGGCGGGCGGGCGCCGCTATCCTCGGGGCAGGAACCGATCATCCGGCATCTGCCGGTCTTCAAGGCTTCAGGAACAATCCACAGGGGAGGTTTCAAGACAATGCGGCATCTGTTCGTTTCAGCCGTGGCAGGCATCGCGGCGCTCGGTACGGTCGCGCTGGCCGATACCGGACCCGCCCAGGCCCAGGACGCCAAGCAGCTGCGCTGGGCAACCTCGTCGACCGGCTCGTCGGGCCATCGCGCGCTCGTGGCGCTGTCGACGATGCTCAACGACAAGTTCGACGGCTATGACATCACCGTCCTGCCGACGCCGGGCGCGGCGGCCAGCCTGCGCGGCTTCGCCGCCGGCCAGTTCGACGGCTATTACGGCGCCGACGTGGCCTTCCACGAGATCGAGGACGACACCGGACGCTATGTCGGCTTCAAGGAGCAGGTCGACGAGCCACTCGTCCAGTCCTTCTGGGCCTACACGCTCGAGGTGGGTCTCGGCGTCCGCGCCGACGACGCCGGAGAGTACAAGGGCTGGAGCGACCTGTCGGGCAAGCCGGTCTTCACGGGCCCCGCGCCGTGGGACACGCGCGCGGCACTCGAGCGCGCCATGAAGGTGGCCGGCGTCGAGCACGAGTATATCGAGCTCGACAAGGGCCTGGCCGGCTCCGCCCTGCAGGAGGGCACCATCGACGGCTTCATCGTCTACACGGCCGGCCAGCGCACGCCGTCGCCCTGGGTCACCGAGGCGATGCTCGCCACCGACGTCTCCGTGCTCAACCCGAACGAGGAGGAGCTCGCGAAGCTGAAGGACGCCGGCATCGCGGTCGTCGATGTCGACAAGGGCGCCTTCGACAGCGATATCGGCGTCGACACCGCCAAGCTCGTGCCCTTCTTCTACGGCTTCCATGTCGGGCTCAACGTGCCGGAAGACGACGTCTACCGGATGTTGAACACGATCAAGGACAATGCCGCCGAGCTCGCCGAGGCCGACGCGGCCTTCTCGCAGATCGCCGACAATATGGTCGAGATGCAGGTGCGCGGCATCGAGGCGGCCGGCACGGCCGCGCTGATCCATCCGGGCCTTGCGCGCTTCCTGCGCGAGAACGATGCCTGGAACGAGGCGTGGAACGATCGCATTGCGCAGTAGGATGCGGGCGTCGTTCCCCATGACATGATCCAGCGATCGGGCCGCTTCCGGATGTGACGGGAGCGGCCCGTATGCGTTCTGGCCACCCGATATCGAGGACCGGATGACGGACACCGCCACCACCGACGGCACAGATGCCCCTGCGACGCCGCTCGCCCGCCGGCTGCAGCTTGTCGCCACGATCGCCTTCTATGCCGTCTCGATCGCCTATTTCGCCTATCTGTTCCGCTACTACATGACCGGTGCGGGCGGGCCCTCGCTGCTGGCGGTGACGGCGGTGCCCATGAGCATGGTGATCGTGGTGCTGGAGGATCTGCGCTCCGGCCGGTTCTATCCGCGCCTCGGCACGGTGGGTCCGCATCTCGTGGCGCTGGCCTATATCGCGTTTTGCGCCTATGCCGCCTACTACCTCGTATCGGAATTCGACAATATCCGCATCTACCGGATCGGGGTGTGGAACGCCCACGACCTCGCGGTCGGCGGCCTCATGGCGGCGCTGGTGCTGGAATATACGCGCCGGCGCTACTTCATCCTCTTCGTGCTCAATGTCGCGCTCATCCTCTATACCGTCTACGGCTATGTGGTGCCCGGGCTCTTCAACCATCCCGGCATGCCGTGGACGCGCGTCCTGAGCGCGGTCAGCGTGGAGATGTCGACCGGCATCTTCGAGCGGCTGTCGCAGCTCGCCCTCACGCTCATCGGCTCCTTCATCCTGGTGCTCGCCGCGCTCAGGGCCTTCGGCTGCATCGAGTCGATCCTCACCGGCTCCTCGCATATCGCCAAGCGCTCGCCGCGCCTCCTGCCGCAGGCCGCCGTGGTCGGCTCCTTCGGCGTCGCGGCAGTGAGCGGGTCGGGCGCGGCCAATGCCGCGACCACCGGCTCCGCCACCATCCCGGTGCTGGTCAAGGCGGGTTTCCCGCGCGCGACCGCCGCGGCGGTGGAAACGGCCTCCTCGCTCGGCGGCCAGCTCATGCCGCCGCTGATGGGCATCGCTGCCTTCCTCATGGCTGAATATCTCGGCCAGAGCTATTTCGAGGTCGTCGCGCGCGGTTTCGCGCCCGCCATCATCTATTTCGTCGGCGTCGCCTTCGCGGTCTACCTGCTCGCCACCAGATACCATCGCCGCGCGGTGGTGCCCGATGTCGAGCCGATGACGCTCGCCGACAAGCTCAACATCGTCGCCTATCTGCTCTCCGTCGTCGGGCTCATCTACTACATGGGCGTCGCGCGGCGTCCGGCCATGGCGTCGGCCCACTCCGTCTTCATGATCCTGCTGGCGATCCTCACCGTGATGTTCCTTGCCCGGATGGCATGGCAGCGCGAATTCAGCCTGAAGAAGCTCGTGCGGCCGTTCCTCGACCTGGTGGAATCCTTCGCCACGATCACCGCGGGCCTCACGATCCTGCTGGCCACCCTCGGCATCCTGACGGCGACCTTCACCATTACCGGCGTGCCCACCAAGGTCGGCGTGCTGCTCATGGAGGGCGCGGGGATCAACATGCTCGCCATGGCGCTGGTCGCCTTCGGGTTCGGCTATCTGGTCGGCATGGGGCTTCCCGTCTCGCCGACCTACATCGTGACCGCCGTCGTCATCGCCCCCTTCATGATCCGCGCAGGGCTCGACCCCTGGGTCGTCCATTTCTTCGCCTTCTTCGTGGCGGTGTTCGGCGAGCTCTCGCCACCGACATCGGTCGTGGCGGCGGTCACATCGCGTATCGCCAACGCGTCCTTCATGCGCACCATGTTCTCCGCCCTCATCCTGTGCATGCCGCTCATGGTGATGATGGCCGCCGTCTTCACCCGCCCCGATCTGGTGACGGTGCCCGGATGGAGCCAGCTTCCGGCCTTCCTCCTCGTGCTGACCGGCACGGTGGGCCTGAGCCTCGCCTTCCAGGCGCATCTCCACGAGAACCGGCCGGCGGACATCGCCCTGCGCGCGGCGCTGGCGGGCCTGTGCGGTGTGGTGATCTTCTATCCGGACTACCGGATCGCCGGCATTGTCGCGGTCGCGGTCGCCGGCTTCGTCGCATGGGGGCTCAATCGCTTCCACCGCATCGTGCCTGGCCTGGAGGAGGCGCGGGAGGGGAAGTGATGTTTGTGAAACCTGGAGGCGATTGCAGTCAGCTTGACGCACATCCGCGTCAAACTCATTGCAATTCGCCCTGGGCTCCCGCCTTCGCGGGAGCGAGCGGAGGAGAAAACGAGGCTTTTTTGCCCTCCTAACCGCTCATGCCCGCGCAGGCGGGCATCCAGGAACGCCCCGGGAGAGCGATGAACAGCGGCGACATTGACAGATACGTGCATCTCGTGCACCTTGCCGCCATCATGACGATCACGGTTGACATCGCCCTTCGACTTCCTGGCCCGACCTCCTGAGGGAGGCGGGGTTCGCGTTTGTGTCGTTCAAGGGTCTGTCAGCGGACAGTAGCAGTCATGAGCAGTCATCCGGTATCCAATCAGGTTTTGTGCCGCGCCGTCATGCGCGAGGCTTGTGGGCCAGCGGGCGCGCTTGCGCGACTTCGCCGCGGTCGCCGGGACTGACGGCTGCCCGGCGGCCGTAGCTTTGCCGTATTCATCCCGGGGTCGCCGACCCTGAAGCCCGAATGCCAAGCAAGACGCGAAAGTCGCAAAGACCGATGTTGATCAATCCAGAGACCAAGTACCGACCGTTCACCCCGCCGGTGGACCTGCCCGACCGCACCTGGCCGTCCAAGCGCATCGAAGCCGCACCGCACTGGTGCTCGGTCGATCTGCGCGACGGCAACCAGGCGCTGATCGATCCCATGACGGTGGAGAAGAAGCTGCGCTTCTTCAACCTGCTCCTGAAGACCGGCTTCAAGGAGATCGAGGTCGGCTTTCCCTCCGCCTCCCAGACCGATTTCGACTTCGTCCGCCAGCTCATCGACGAGAAGCTCATCCCGTCCGATGTGAGCGTCCAGGTGCTCACCCAGTCGCGCGAGGATCTCATCGCGCGGACCTTCGAGGCGGTCGACGGCGCCGGCAAGGCCATTGTCCATCTCTACAACGCCACCTCGCCCGTCTTCCGCCGTGTCGTCTTCGGCATGGAGAAGGCCGATATCGTGTCGCTCGCGGTGAAGGGCGCGCGCCAGATGGCGGAGGAGAGCGCCAAGCGGCCGCAGACGGACTGGACCTTCGAGTACTCGCCGGAGACCTTCTCCTTCACCGAGCCGGAGTTCGCGCTGGAGATCTGCGAGGCGGTGCTCGATGTCTGGCAGCCGACGCCGGAGCATCCGGTGATCCTGAACCTGCCCGCGACCGTCGAGGGCGCAACGCCGAATATCTATGCCGACCAGATCGAGTGGTTCTGCCGCAATCTCGCCCGGCGCGACTCGGTCATCATCAGCGTCCATCCGCACAATGACCGCGGCACGGGCATCGCGGCCGCCGAGCTCGCCGTCATGGCCGGCGCCGACCGCGTGGAGGGCTGTCTGTTCGGCAATGGAGAGCGCACCGGCAATGTCGATCTGGTGACGCTGGCGCTCAATCTCTATTCGCAGGGCATCGCGCCGGGCCTCGACTTCTCCGACATGCGCGACGTCGTCTCGACGGTGGAATACTGCAACCAGATCCCCGTCCATCCGCGCCACCCCTATGCCGGCGATCTCGTCTTCACCGCGTTCTCCGGCTCGCATCAGGATGCGATCAACAAAGGGTTCGCGGCGCGCGAGAAGCGCAACGACGATATCTGGGACGTGCCCTATCTGCCGCTCGACCCGGCCGATCTCGGGCGCTCCTACGAGGCGGTCATCCGCGTGAACAGCCAGTCCGGCAAGGGCGGCGTCGCCTGGATCCTCCAGCAGGACAAGGGGCTGAAGCTGCCGCGCCGCCTGCAGGTCGATTTCAGCCGCAAGGTGCAGTCGATCACCGACGAGACCAGCAAGGAGCTCACCGCGGAAGGCATCTGGGACGCGTTCCAGACGACCTATTGCCTCGACGAACCCCAGCGCTTCTCGCTGATCGACTATTCCGATTCCGGCGCCCGCAAGCCCGGCCACGCCCGGCTGTTCAAGGGCCGGATCCGCGTCGACGGCGAGGAGCGGACGGTCTCCGGCAGCGGCAACGGCCTCATCTCGGGCGCGCTCGCCGCTCTGCGGGAGAATTGCGGGCTCGATCTTGAGGTCGTGGACTATCACGAGCACGCCCTGCGCCAGGGTACCGACGCGCAGGCTGCCGCCTATGTGGAGTGCCGCACGGGCGACGGCCACACCGTCTTCGGCGTCGGCATCGACGCGGATGTGGCGACCGCGTCCGTCAAGGCCGTCCTCAACGCCGCGAATGTGGTCAGCCGGGACGGCTGATCCCTCCTGCCAAACCGGTTCCGCCCGGCATCCCGGAGGCCGCCCCGTCGGCTGTCCGGGATGCCGGGCCCCTTTTTCCGGTCAGCGCACGACGCGCATCCGCGCGCTCATGCTCGGTCTGTTCAGCCGAAGCTCGTTTTCCTTCGTCATACCCGGGCTCGATCCGTGGACCCATGAGAGGCTGCCGCGAGCCCGTAATTCCGGGCAGAATCCGCTGGTCGCGATGGGGCCGTTATGCAAGACTGGCCGTCCGATCATACGGCGAAGGGGGCCGGGAACCTAGGAGAACGCCTATGCGTATGAAGACTATTGCGGCTTTGGGTATCGTTATGGCCATGGCGGGCACGCTTGCGGCTTGCGGCACGACGCCTGGCGAACGGGCCCTGACGGGCGGCGCGCTCGGCGCGGGTACCGCTGCCGGCATTACCGCTGCGGCCGGAGGCAACCCGGTCATCGGCGCGCTGGCCGGCGCGGCCGGCGGTGCGATCATCGGCGCGGCGACGACGCCGACCGGACAGACGAGCGATCATGTGCGCTGGTGCGCCGAGCGCTATCGCTCCTACGATCCGCGCACCGACACCTATATGGGCTATGACGGCTATCGTCACCGCTGCAACAGCCCGTACTGACGTTTGAGCGCGGGGGCCGGCCCGCCGCCGCCCCCGTCGCGCAACCGGCATGAATTGACATGACGCGTCGTCATGGCATTGATGGATCATGGTCCATGACGACGCAGAACCCGCGCGCAAATACAAGCCGCGCATAGAGGCGGAGCTTGCCGGCCTTGTGGCCGAAAGCGAGGCGGGATCCGCCGACCGCCAGCCGGTCGCGCTCGATCAGCAGAGCGTCGGCCGGCTTTCGCGTATGGATGCCATGCAGGTCCAGGCGATGGCGCTGGCCGCCGAGCGGCGCCGGCAGGCCCGCATCCACAAGCTGCGCAAGGCCCTCTCGCGGATCGCCGACGGCGAGTACGGCTATTGCGAGACCTGCGGCGAGGCCATCGCAGCCGGCCGTCTCGATGTCGACCCGACGGCGGCACAATGCATCCACTGCACACGTCTCAACGAGCGCTGAGCGCGCAAAGCCGGCAGGAAGGCGGCTCCCCATGGCAAAGATCCTGATGCTGTTCCTCGCCGGCCTCGCCGTGATCCAGATCATCAAGCCGCTGGGCTGGCCGGGGCTCAGATACCGGCGCGATGCCTGGAAACTCGCCCTGTTCGGCCTCGCGGTTCTGGTCGTCACCATCTCGCTTCGCCCGGATTGAGCGGGCCTCGCCGGCAGTCCGAAAGGCTCAAGGGGCCCCGTATCGGCGCGGCATTGCCGCACACCCGTGGAGCAGGCGCTGCAAGAGTGTTAAGATTTCACGTTAAATTAAGCATCTGACGTGATCGTTGCAGATCGTCGGGGGATGAGAGGACTGTCTGCTCCACGAGGGCGGGCGGCAAAACGAACAGGATGTCCGGCATTGGACGATGCGCCCCCGCGCATCGGGCCGGGTGAAATGTTTCCGGTTCAGGGGCCATGGCAATCAGGCGGCTTCTTCGCAGGCAATTCACCACCGGCGCCAGGGCGATCGTCCTGGCGGGACTGTCGTTGACGCTGGCGGGCCCGGCGCCGGCCATGACCGCCGCTCCGGCCGATCTGAGGGTCGAGGCCGACCCCGCCGCCATGGCCGGGCGATGGGAATACACGCCCGAGGAGGCGCAGGTCGAGGCCGTCAGGGCGGCGCTCGACACCCGCCTGTCATGGGCCCGCGACCTCGCGACGACGGCCCGCGATCCTGTCGTCGACACATTGATCGACTGGGTCGGCGTGCTCAATTCCACGGGTTCCGAAGCGCTCCCCGCCATCGCGCAGTTCGTGGACGCCAAGGGATACTGGCCGCGCACCGACGCGCTGCTGCGGCGGATGGAGAGCATTCTCTATTTCGCCCGCAAGCCGCCGGAGGAGGTGATCGCCCATTTCGCCGCCTACCCGCCTATCGCGGCCACGGGGCGGATCGCGCTGGCCCGCGCCTATGAGGCGACCGGCGAGCATGCACGGGCCCGCGCGCAGATCGTGACGGTGTGGCGCCATGCCCGGCTCGACGCGGATATCGAGAAGGTCGTTCTGGAGTCGTTCTCCGACACGCTGACCGAGGAGGACCAGGCGGCCCGCCTCTCCAACCGCCTCTATGCCCGCGACAAGGCCGGCGCGCTGAGGCAGGCCAAACGCCTGCCGGAGGGCGAGGTCGCGTTCGCCCGCGCGGTGCTGGCGCTTGCCGGTGGGGCGGATCGGGGCCTCAAGCTCCATGAAGCCCTGCCGGAGGCGGCGAAGGCACGCTCCGTCGCCCGATATGCGCTGACGCGCTATTACCGGCTGAAGGACGACTATCCGAAGGCGCGCGAGATCGCGCTCGCCACGCAGACCATGGGCGAGAGCGCGGAGGGTCTGGACGTCTGGTGGGACGAGCGCCGCGTATTGCTGCGCGACGCGCTCAAGCGTTCGAACAGGGAGGCCTGGCAGGACGCCTACGAGCTGGCGCGCGCCCATGGCCATTCGGACGGGCTGTCCTTCGTGCAGGGCGAGTTCCTCGCGGGCTGGATCGCGCTCAGGTTCCTCCATCAGCCGCGCCGGTCGCTCGGCCATTTCCTCACGCTGCGCGCCGGCGACGACGTGCCGCTCAATGTGGCGCAGGCCGAATACTGGCTGGGACGCGCCTATTCGAGCCTCGACCTGCTCCATATCGCACGCAAGCATTTCCGCGCCGCGGGCCGGCTGAGCGGCACCTTCTACGGCCAGCTCGCGCGCCAGCGCCTGGGTCTCGATCCCGTGCCCGCCTCGCTGGCCTGCGACCGCCCGGTGCCGCAAAGCGTGCTCGACCGCGTCCACCGCGACGAGCTCGTGCATGCCGCGCTCCTGATCGACCGGGCCGGCGGCGGCAAGCATCTGCGCAGCTTCCTGCTCGCCGCCGCGGACCGCCTGCAGACGAGCGTGGAGCGCGCGGCGGCCACCATGATCGCCATGGAGATGACGCACCCCCATGTCGCGCTGCGCGTCGCCAAGGCCTCCGCGCATACGCCGATGGATGTGCGCGGGCTCGCCTATCCCGTGACCGAGCTTGATTACGAGGTGCTCACCCCGCCAACCGAAGAAGCGCTGATCTACAGCGTCATCCGCCAGGAGAGCGAGTTCAACCCGACCGCCGTCAGCCATGCCGGCGCACGCGGCCTGATGCAGATCATGCCCAATACGGCGAAGAGCCTGTCGCGCATCTACAAGAAGCGCTACAGCTCCTCCCGGCTCGTGTCGGACCCGGTCTACAACGTGACGCTCGGCGCGGCCCTGCTGCACGAGCTCGTCGCGGGGTTCGACGGCTCCTATCCGATGGCGCTCGCCGGCTACAATGCGGGGCCCGGGCGGGTGCGCGAATGGCTGAAGGACTATGGCGATCCCCGCCGAAGCGAGATCGCGCTCGTCGACTGGATCGAGGCCATTCCCTATAACGAGACGCGCAACTACGTGAAGCGCGTCATGGAGAACCTCCATGTCTACCGGGCACGCCTCGGCATCACGCAGGAGAACACGCGCGAGGCAAGCCTCGGCGGAACGCTCCACACCGCGACGAGCTGCACGGCGCCCGGGCGCCAATACGCCTTCAACTGACCGCCCCCGTGACGGCGGCGGCGCGGCGCCTTATCTTCTTGCCGCATGACGACCAAGCAGCTCCTGATCGTGGCCCATGTGCCCTCGCCCAACACGCAATCCCTGTGCGACGCGGTGATACGCGGCGCCTCGCACGAGGATATCGAGGCGGTCGAGCTCACGGTGCGCACGCCGTTCGAGGCGGGCCCCGCCGACGTGCAGGCCGCCGATGCCGTCATTCTCGGGACGACTGAGAATCTCGGCTATATGAGCGGCGCGCTGAAGGATTTCTTCGACCGCTGCTACTATCCCTGCCTGGAGAAGACACAAGGGCTTCCCTATGCGCTCTATATCCGCGCCGGCCATGACGGCACGGGCACGCGCCGGGCGGTGGAGACCATCGTCACGGGGCTGCGCTGGAAGGCGGTTTGCGACCCGCTCGTCTGCCGCGGCGAGTTTCGCGACGAGTTCATCGGGCAGTGCGAGGAGCTCGGCCTCTATGTCGCCGCCAGCCTCGATGCGGGCGTGATCTGAGGCCGTCGTTCCTTACGCGTCGGCCCCGCCCCGCGCCTCACTCCGTGACGAGCGCGACCGCAAAGCCGTCATAGCCCTTGGAGCCGACCGTCTGGATGGCCGTCGCCGTCACGCGCGGCTCGGCCGCCATCATCGCATTGAGCTCGCGCACGCCCCGGACGCTGATATCGCTGCTGTCGGGATCGGCGACCGCGCCGGCCCGCACCACATTGTCCACGACGATCACGGTGCCCGGGCGCGAAAGCCTGAGCGCCCAGGCGAAATAGTCCGGATTGCTGGGCTTGTCGGCATCGATGAAGACGAAATCGAACGGTCCCGCGCCCTCCTCCTCCAGGACGGGCAGCGTGTCGAGCGCGCGGCCGAGGCTGAGGTCGACAATGCCCGCAAGGCCCGCATGGGCGATGTTGGCCCGGGCGACCTCGGCATGTTTCGGCTCCGATTCGAGCGTAATGAGCCGGCCGCCGCGCGGCAAAGCGCGGGCGAGCCAGATCGTGCTGTAACCGCCGAGCGTACCGATCTCCAGAATGTTCCGCGCGCCCTGCATCCGCGCCATGAGCTGCAGGAGCTTGCCCTGGTTGGCGGACACGGAGATGGCGGGAAGGCCGGCCTCCTCGCTCGCCCGCAACGCCGCGTCCAGGGCGGGATCGGAGGGTACGAGCGTATCGGTGATGTAGCGGTCGACGGCTGTCCACTCTGCCTCGGCCATGGGCTCTCTCCCTTCACTCCATATGCAGTGGCTGCCCGGGACCGCCCTGCCCGGCGCGGCCCTTGCGGGACCGGCCCGCCGCGCCCGGATCGAGCGCCGCGGCGATGAGGGCGCGAGTATAGTCCTCACGCGGGCGGTCGAAAATCTCCTCCACGCCTCCCTCCTCCACAATGTGGCCGGCCCGCATGACGATCACATGGTCGGCCATGGCCCGCACGACGGCGAGGTCGTGGCTGATGAAGATATAGGACAGGCCGTGCGTCTCCTGCAGCCCGCGCAGGAGCGTGACGACGCGCTTCTGGACAGAGCGGTCGAGGGCGGAGGTCGGCTCGTCGAGCACCACGAGGCTGGGGTTCAGGATCATGGCACGGGCGATGGCGATCCGCTGGCGCTGGCCGCCGGAGAACTCGTGCGGGTAGCGGTTGCGCATGGCGGGGTCGAGCTCGACATCCTCCAGCGCCTGCGCCGCGCGCGCCGCCCGCTCCCTCGCGCCAAGCGAGGGCTCGTGGACGAGCAGCCCCTCCGTGACGATCTCGCCCACCGTCATGCGCGGGCTGAGCGAGCCGAACGGGTCCTGGAAGACCACCTGCATCTCGCGGCGCAGGGGACGCATGCCCTTCCGGTCGAGTCCCTGTATGTCGCGGCCGGCATAGACGATCCGGCCTTCGGACGGCACAAGCCTGAGCAGCGCGCGGCCAAGCGTCGACTTGCCGGAACCCGACTCGCCCACCACGCCGATGGTCTGGCCCTGGCGCAGCATGACCCCGATACCGTCGACCGCCCTGACCTCCATGGCCGATCCGCCAAGCAACCCGCCACCGAGGGTGTAGGTGACGCGGATATTCTCGCCCGACAGCAGGATCGGCGCGCCGGCGGGCGGCGGCGCCTTGCGGCCCTCCGGCTCCGCGGCGAGCAGCATCTTCGTGTATTTCTCGCGCGGGGCCTCGAAGATGCGGCGCGTCCCGCCCTCTTCCACCACCCGGCCCCCGGACATCACATAGACCCGGTCGGCGAAGCCGCGCACGATGCCGAGATCGTGGGTGATGAACACGATGGACATGCCGAGCCGGTCCTGGAGATCGGCGAGCAGCGCCAGGATTTCCGCCTGTATGGTCACGTCGAGCGCCGTGGTCGGCTCGTCGGCGATCAGGATGTCGGGCTCGTTGGCGAGCGCCATGGCGATCATCACGCGCTGGCGCTGGCCGCCGGAGAGCTCATGGGGGTAGGACCGCGCCATGCGCCCGGGATCCGGCAGGCGCACCAGCTCCAGCAGCTCCAGAACGCGCGCCCGGGCCGCGCCGCGCGACATGCGCCCGTGATGGACGAGCGGCTCGGCGACCTGCCGGCCGACGGGGTAAAGCGGATCGAGCGAGGTCATCGGCTCCTGGAAGATCATGGAGAGCCGTGTGCCGCGATAACGGTTGAGCGCACGCTGGGAAAGCCCCAGAAGCTCCGTGCCGCGGAAGGCGACGGATCCCGACACCCGCCCATTGGCCGCGAGCAGCCCCATGGCGGCCAGCATGATCTGGCTCTTGCCGGAGCCCGATTCCCCGACGACCGCGACCGTCTCGCCCTCGCCAACATCGAGACCGACCGACTTCACCGCATGGACTTCGCCATCGGCGGTGTCGAAGCGGACATCGAGCCCGCGAATGGCAAGGACGCTGTCCTGCATTCCTCAATCCCCTCGCAGACTGCGGCGTTGGCATATGGCTGGCTCGCACCCCCTCGCCCGGCGCCTTCGGCGCCACTCTCTCGTGCGAGGGGAGAGGACTCCCGATCCGAGCCGCGTCCGTATCCCCTCTCCCCTGGCGGGAGAGGGAGGGGCCCATCGCGCAAGCGATGGGAGGGCGAGGGGGACGCCGCTTGGCGTTTCCGGTGGCGGGATTGCGACCATCGCCATATCACCGGTCCTTCGGGTCGAGCGCGTCGCGCAGGCCGTCGCCGAGGAAGTTCAGCGCAAACAGCGTGACGGTGAGGAAGACGGACGGGTAGACGAGCAGCCAGGGCGCGCCGCGTATGGCGCGCGAGCCCTCCGAGATCAGCACGCCCCAGCTCGTCATGGGCTCCTGGACGCCGAGCCCGAGGAAGCTCAGGAAGCTCTCCAGCAGGATGACCTTCGGAACGAGCAGCGTGACATAGACGATCACCGGGCCGAGCACATTGGGCACGATATGGCGTCTGAGTATGCCGCCCGTGCCGACGCCCAGCGCCTCCGCCGCCTCGACGAATTCCTGGCGGCGGAGCATCATGGTCTGCCCGCGCACGATGCGCGCCATGTCGAGCCACTCGATGGCGCCGACGGCGATGAACATCAAGATGAAGTTGCGTCCGAAGAACACCACCAGAAGGATGACGAAGAACATGAAGGGCAGCGAATAGAGCACGTCGACGATGCGCATCATCACGCTATCCACCCGCCCGCCGAAATAGCCCGCGACCGCGCCGTAGGTCACCCCGATCACGAGCGCGACGATGCTGGCGAGAAGGCCGATGGCGAGCGAGACGCGACCGGCGATCAGCGTGCGGGTCATGAGATCGCGGCCATTGGCGTCGGTGCCGAAGAGGAAATATTCGCGCGCCACATGGGCGGTGAGCGTCATGGAGCGGCCGTCGGGTCCCGTCCCGGCGACCTCCGCGCCGGAGAGCAGGTCCGAGCGGTCGAGATAGCGGGTAATGCGCGGGTCGATCTCGCGCGACGAGGTGACCGCGACCGTCACGGTGCCGCCATCGACCTCGACCGTATCGACCTCGACGCGGGCGCGCCTGAGCGCCTCCTCCACCGCCGGCACGATGGCGTCGGCACGCGGATAGGGTTCGAGGCTTGCCGGCACCTTCACATAGTCCCGGTAGACCGTGGCGTAGCCGTGCGGCGAGAGCCACGGCCCCACGATGCAGACGAGCGTGACGAGGGCGAGGACCGCGATGCTCGCCACCGCCGCGCGGTTCTTCTTCAGCCGGAGCCAGGCATAGCCCCAGAGCGAGCGCCCGCTCGCCGCGCCCGGTACCGCCGCCGTCTCGCCTGCCCTGTCCGGAACGGTCGTCATGGCCCTGTCCTCATCCGTAGCGCACGCGCGGGTCGAGCGCGGCATAGATCAGGTCGACAAGGAGGTTGAACACGATCACGAAGACCGCAATCACGACCACCGTGCCCATCACCAGCGTGTAGTCCCGGTTGAGCGCGCCCTGCACGAAATAGCGCCCGATGCCCGGAATGCCGAAGATCGTCTCGATCACGACCGAGCCGGTGAGCAGCGCCGCCGCGGCCGGCCCCATATAGGAGACGACCGGCAGCACCGCGCCGCGGAAGGCATGGACGAAGACGATCACCCGGGCGGGCAGGCCGTTGGCGCGCGCGGTGCGGATGTGGTGGGAGCGCATGGCCTCGATCATCGAGCCGCGGGTCAGCCGGGCGATGATCGCCACCTGCGGGAGCGCGAGGGAGACGATGGGCAGGATCTTGTTGGCGAGCGCCCCGCCGCCCCAGCCCCCCGCCGGCAGCCAGCCGAGCCAGAGGGCGAAGAGCAGGGTCAGGAGCGGCGCCACGACGAAATTCGGCACCGTGATGCCGAAGGCGGCGAGCGTCATGACCGAATAGTCGCCCGGCCGGTTCTGGCGCAGCGCCGCGAAGGTACCGAGCCCCGTGCCGACGAGGAAGGCGAGGAGGAGCGCGGAGCCGCCGAGCTCGACCGACACCGGAAGCCCCTGCATGAAGAGCTCGCCGACGGTGAAGTCGCGATAGATGAAGCTCGGGCCGAGATCGCCCTTGAGGAGGCCTTCCAGATAATAGGCATATTGCCGCCAGACCGGCTCGTCGAGGTGATAGGCGGCCTCCAGATTGGCGCGCACCTTGGCCTCGAGCGGCCGCTCCCGGTCGAACGGGCCGCCCGGCGCGACGCGGATCAGGAAGAAGGCGATCGTGACGATGACGAAGAGCGTCACGACCGCCCCGGCAAGCCGGCGCATCACATAGTGCACCATCGCCGCGGACCTCCCTGTTCCGTTAGCCGCGCACGCCCCCTCACTCCTCGATGGACATCCAGCGGCTCGGGTGGATATTGAGGATATTGTCCTTCCAGCCCTTCAGCCTGTCGGAGACGAGGCTCAGCGAGCCGTAATAGAGCATCGCGATATAGGGCTCGTCCTGGTTGAAGATCGCCTCGGCCTCATGCAGATATTCGCTGCGCTTGTCGGGGTCGGTCTCGGCCGCCGCCTTGCGCATCAGCGCGTCGAACTCCGCGTTGGAATAGCTGGCGTAATTGAAGCCCGGATTGTTGCTTTCCAGCAGGAACAGGAAGTTCTGCGGGTCCGCATAGTCGCCGATCCAGCCCGCACGCGCGACGTCGTAATCGTCCTTGTCGCGCAGCATCGCGTAATGGGTCGCGACATCGGTGTTGACGAGCGAGACCTCCACGCCGAGCGGCTTCCACATATCGGCGATGGCGAGCGCCGTCTTCTTGTGGTTCTCCGAGGTGTTGTAGCGGATCTCGACCTTCAGCGGATTGTCGGGCCCGTATCCCGCCTCCTTCAGAAGGGCTGCCGCCTCGTCCTCGCGGTCGAGGATCGAGTCGTCCTTGTAGTCGACATAGGACGGCTCGCCATAGCCTGGAATGCCCGGCGGCACCAGGCTGTAGCCGGGAAGCATGGTGCCGCCCCAGATCTCCTCGGCGATGAACTCCCGGTCGATCGCCATGGAGAGCGCGCGGCGCACGCGCGGGTCGTCGAAGGGCGTCTTGTCGGTCTTGATCGTGTAGTAGTAGGTGCCGAGATAAGGCGCGACGCGGAACTCGTCGCCGAGGTTCTCGCGCATCCACTTCACCTGGTCGACCGGCGCGTCGTTGTTGGAGTCGAGCTCGCCGGCGGTGAACCGCCTCAGCGCCGCGGCGCGGTCTTCGGTCGGATAGAAGATCACCTTGTCGACCGCGACGTTCGCAGCGTCGTGATAGTTCGGGTTCTTCACCAGCGTCACCTGCGCGTTCGGCACCGCGTCCTCCAGCATGAAGGGTCCGTTGGAGACCATGTTGCCGGGCTTCACGAAATCGGTGCCGTGCTCCTTCACCGCCGGGGGATAGACCGGCAGCCCGGTCTGGTGGCCGAGCAGGTCGATGAAATAGGGCGTCGGCGCCTCCAGCGCGATCTCCAGCGTCCTGTCGTCGACCGCCGTCACGCCGAGCTCGGAGGGCTCGAGCTTGCCGGTGTTGATCTTCTCCGCATTCTTGATGGGATAGAGGATGGTCGCGTATTTCGCGCCCGTCTCCGGCGTCATGATCCGGCGCAGCGAGAAGACGAAGTCCTCCGCCGTCACCGGCTCGCCATTCGACCATCTGGCGTCGTCGCGAAGGTGGAAGGTGTAGACCGTGCCATCCTCCGACATGTCCCAGCTTTCGGCCACCCCGGGAATGATCTCGCCGGCGGCGTTGTAGGCCACGAGCCCCTCATAGAGGTCGCGCAGGATATTGGCCTCGTAGATGGTGGAGGTCTTGTGCTGGTCGAGCGTTTCGGGATCGCCCGTATTGCCGCGGTGGTAGACCATCTCCGCCGAAAGCGCGCCCGGCAGGGCGAGCGTCATCGCCGCGGCGAGAAACGCGCCGCAGAACCATCGTACCGGTGTCATGGCTATCTCCCTCTTGGTCGTGTGTTGTCATTGCCCGGTCTGCCTGTCGGCCAGAGTAACGCCGAAAGGGTCGCGCGACAACATATTGTCTTTTTAAATCAAGAGGGTAGAGGAAATACTCCCATTCGCGGACAGACCGTCCCGCCCGCGCCATGGGGGCGATTGCGGCGGGCATTTCAGGCCCGCCGCAATCGGCTCGTGCCATGGAGCCTAGCAGCCCCCTCCGGTGAAGGCCAAGAGCGGCATCAGGCCGCGCTCTTCAGCGCGCCGAGGCCGTGGCGGGCGATCTCCACCCAATAGGCGGCGCCGAGCGTGAGGATGTCGTCGTTGAAGTCGTAGGAGGGCGAATGGAGCAGCTTGCCGCCCTCCGTACTGCCCGCGCCGAGCCAGATATAGCAGCCCGGCTTCTCCTTCAGCATGAAGGCGAAGTCCTCGCTCGCCATGGAGGCCGGCAGCGTGTCGCTCACATGCTCGGCACCGACCAGCGCGCGGGCGGCCTCGAGGCTCGTCTCCGTCTCCGCCGCGCTGTTGACGGTCGGCGGATAGGTGCGCCGGTAATCGAGCGCGACCTCGATGCCGAAGGCGGTCGCCACGCCCCGGCAGATCTCGCCCATGCGGGCCTCCACCAGATCCTGGGCCTGAGGCGTGAAATGCCGCGTGCAGCCACGCAGCACCACCTCCGGCGGTAGCACGTTCCAGGCGTCGCCGCCATGGATCTGGGTCACGCTGACGACAGCGGTATCCTGCGGGTCGATGGAGCGCGAGACGATGCTCTGGAGCTGGGTGGCGAGATGGCTGGCGGCCAGCAGCATGTCGCGGCCGAGATGCGGCATGGCGGCATGCGCGCCCTGGCCCGTGAGCTTGATCTCGAAGATGTCGTAGGCGGCCATCTGCGGGCCGATGCGCGCGGCGAAGGCACCCGTCTCGAGCCCCGGCCAGTTGTGGAGGCCGTAGACCGTGTCGCAGGGGAAGCGTTCGAAGAGACCGTCGCGGATCATCCTGTCCGCGCCCGCATAGCCCTCCTCGGCCGGCTGGAAGATGAACCGCACCGTGCCGTCTTCCGGCCTGGCCTGGTCCGCGAAATACTTCGCGGCGGCGAGCAGCATGGTCATGTGCCCGTCATGGCCGCAGGCATGCATCTTGCCGGGCTTGGTGGAGGCGTAGGCGAGGTTCGTCTGCTCGTCGATGGGCAGCGCGTCCATATCGGCGCGCAGCCCCACGACCGGCCCGTTGCCGGAGCCCCATGTGGCCACGACGCCGGTACCGCCGAGCCCGCGGTCGACCTCGTAGCCGAAGCTCTGAAGCTTCTCCGCCACAAAATCCGCGGTCCAGTGCTCCTCGAAGGCGAGCTCCGGATTGCGGTGCAGCTCGTGGCGCCAGTCGACGAACTCGTCGCGATGAGCGTCGAAATAGGCCTTTGCGTTTGTCTCGGTCATGGTTTGCTCGTTCCTATACTTCCGGATCCGTCTCGGCACGCTTGCGGCTTTCGGCGATGACAGCATGCACCTGGGCCTCCGCCGTTCCCAGATATTGGGAATAGTCCATGAGCCCCTCAAGCTCCTCGGCCGCGATCACGCCTTCAAGAGTGGGGTGGCCCAGCACGGCCTCGCGGAACGGCCGCCCGGTCTCGGCGGCCTCCATGGTCGCCTCGTGAAGCACGTGATGGGCCGTCTGCTTGCCGAGCCGGGCGCCCAGATGGAACATCACCGCCTCCGACATGATGGCCCCGCCCAGCATGTCGAGATTGGCGGCGATCCGCGCCTCGTCGACATCGAGGCCCTCCACGACGGCGATCATGTGGGCGAGCGCCTTGTGCAGCATGAGCGAGCTTTCGGGGAGGGAATGCCAGTCGAGCCGCCAGACGCGGGTGTCGCGTTCATGCTCGACGACCATGCCCTGAAGGCCGAGCAGCGTGTTGTTCATCACCACCTTCACCATGGCGCCGGTGAACTCCGAACGCACGGCATTGCGCTTGTGCGGCATGGTGGTGGAGCCGACCATGGTCTTCGGCGTCGGCTCGTGCAGTTCGGAGACCTCGGTGCGCGAGAGCTCGAACACCTCGTTGGCGATACGCCCGAGCGTGCCGGCGACGATGCCGAGCACCGTCTGGTATTCCGCCATGCCGTCGCGGGCATTGGCCCAGCAGGTCGGCGGCACGAACAGCCCGTAATGCGCCGCGAAACGCTTCGTCGTCTCCTCCGCGGCCGCACCGAAGCTCGCCTGCGTGCCGACACCGCCATGGAGCATGACGAAGAAGGCGCGGCTCGGGATATCCTTCATGCGCTCGATGTCGCGGCGCAGCTCCGCCGCCCAGCCGGCGATCTTCATGCCCAGGGTCATGGGCAGGCCGTGCTGGCCATGGGTGCGCCCCACCATAGGGGTCGCGGCATGGCGTTCGGCGAGCGCGAGGCAGGCCGCCTCCAGCCGTTTCAGGTCGCGCACCAGGAGCGCCCAGGCGTCGCGCATCTCCAGCACCGCGCCGGTGTCCTGGATGTCCTGCGTGGTCGGCCCGTAATGGATCCATTCGCCATGGGGCTTCTCGCAGGCACGCTCCAGCCCGTTGAGGAGCGCCATCAGCGTGTGGCCGGTCGAGCCGAGATCCTCGCGCATACGGTCTTCGTCTATGCACGCGAAGCGGGCCTTGGCGCGGATCTCGCGCGCGGCCTCCTCGGGCACGATGCCGAGCCCGGCCTGGATCTCCGCCAGCGTCGCCTCGATATCGAGCCAGCGCTCGAAGCGCACGCGGTCGTCGAACACCGCCCGCATCTCCGGCGTGCCCCAGCTGTCCTTGTAGAATTCGTGATCGATGATATGCGCCATTTCGGGGGTCTCGAAGCCTCCTTGTTATTGACCGTCAGGCGGTACGCGGCCGGCGCGTGCGCAGACGGCTGAGCGTCGGGCCGACCATGAACAATGCGGCCACGGCGAGCAGCCCCAGACTGATCGGGTGGCCGACGGGATCGATGAAGACGAACCAGTCGCCGTTGGAGATGGTGAGCGAGTTGATGAGGGAATCCTCGATCCGCTGGCCGAGGATGATGGCGAGGATGGCGGGCGCGAGCGGAATGTTGACCTTGTGCATGGCATAGCCCGCCGTGCCGGCGACGAGAGCGACCCAGATGTTGAACACGCTGTTGCCGTCCGCATAGGCGCCGGTGAGGCACAGAAGAGCGATGGCCCCGGCCATGGCCTCCTTGGAGATGGAGAACACCAGGCGCGTCAGCGTCTTCACCATCAGATAGGCGACGGGACCCATGACGATATTGGCGACCAGGAAGCCGACAATGACCATCCAGGCGATGTCCTTGTGCTGGATGAACAGAAGCGGCCCCGGCACCATGCCCTGGATGGCGAGCGCGGCGATGAACAGCGCCGACACCGAGTTGCCCGGAATGCCGAGCGACAGCAATGGCACCATGGAACTCGCCACGACCGCGTTGTTGGCCGCTTCCGGCGCGGCGACGCCCTCCGGCGCTCCCTTGCCCCAGTCCGGCGCGCCGTCGCGGCCCTCATAGCGGGCGCGGTAGCGGCGCGCGGCCTGATCGTAGGAGAGATAGATGGCCATCAGCGCGCCGGCCCCCGGGATGACGCCGATGACGTTGCCGATGGCGGCGCTCTTCACCCAGGTCGGCACCATGCGGCGGACGAGCGCGCGCGGCAGCTTCAGCGAGCCGATGACGGGCAGGCCTTCCGTGCCGCCGCCGGCGCGGCGCTCGCGCGCGATCTCGTCGAGAAGCTCGAAGACCGCCGTCATGCCGAACAGGCCGACGAGCAGCGGCACGAAGGGCACGCCCTCGATGAGATTGGCCTCGCCGAAGGTAAAGCGCGGGAAGCCCGTCTCCAGGCTGAAGCCGATGGTCGCGACCAGCAGGCCGAGCGCCGCGGAGACGAGGCCCTTGACCACATTGCCCGACAGCATGCCCACCACGCTCGCCATGCCGAGCACGCCGAGCGCGAAGTTCTCCACATAGCCGAAGCGCAGGGCGAACTGGGCAAGCAGCGGCGCGAAGAACAGGAGCACGACGGCGCTCGCGATGCCGCCGACGACGGAGGATGTGATGGACAGCGACAGGGCGGTCCCCGCCTCGCCCCGCCTTGCCATGGCGTTGCCGTCGATGCCGGTGAGCATGGCCGACGCCGTTCCGGGCACACGCACCATGATCGCCGGGATCGCCCCGCCGATGGCCGTCGCGCAATAGACCCCGACCATCAGGGCGAGCGCATGCTCCGCCCCCATGGAGAAGGAGAAGGGGATGAAGACGGCGAAGGCGATATTGTCGTTGAGGCCCGGAATGGAGCCGATGACGAGGCCGGCCACCACGCCGACCATGAGCATGAGAAGGGTGGTGGGCTCGAACAGCGTCGCGAAACCGATGGCGAGAACGTCCACGGGCATGTCCCCCTGTCAGCCCAGCAGGGCCTTGACCGGTTCCAGCAGGGGAAGCGGCGTGTTGAACAGGATGCCGAAGAGCACGAAGACGGCGGCGGCCGTTCCAAGCCCGTAGGCCGCGATCCGCAGCGGATCGCGCACGCCGGCGATTACGGCGAGCGCGCTGGCGGCCAGGACGCTCGGAATGAGATAGCCCGCGCCGGCGGACAGGGCCCACGCCCACAGCGCCAGGACGACACCGCCGGGCAGGGCGGCCGTGGCGATGGCATGCGGCGAGCCGATGGCGCTGTTGTCGCGGCCCGGTGCGATCAGCACGCGCAGGGCGATGACAGCGCCGAAGCCGGCGAGCGCGACGGCGAGCGAGAAGGGATAGGCCCAGGAGCGTTCATCGAAGCCATAGGCCTCGTTCGCCGCCCAGGCGCCGCCCGCGGCGAGGATCAGCCCCAGCCAGAAATCGGGCCGCAAGCGTCCGGACGCACCCTGCATGGCTTTCTCTCTCCCTCTCATCAAGGTTCCGCCCCATCCCCTCCCACCCTCCCCTCGACGGGGAGGGCCGGGCCGCATGGCCCGGGAGGGGATGAAGGCCGCTTGCTCCAGGCTTGTGGGTTCACCCCCGCCCGGAACGCTCTCGCGCTCCGGCCTTCCCCTCCAAAGGGGATGTGGCGTGCGGGGGGAACCGCTCCGGCCTTACTGCTTGCCGAAGCCCTGCTCCTCGATGATCTTGCCGGTGAGCGCGGCGTAGCTGTCGATGATCTTCTTGAAGCCTGCCGCGTCGCGATAGGCGAGCGGATATCCGGCGTCGGTCATCTTCTCGATATAGCCCTCGTCCTCGCTCACCTGCTGGAGGAGATCGGCGAGATAGGCCACCGCATCGTCCGGCGTTCCCTTCGGCACGCCCCAGCCGCGGAAGGTCGTCCAGGCCTCGACGCCGAGACCGGCCTCCTCCCAGGTCGGCACGTCCGGCAGGGCCTCCATGCGGTCATCGAGCGCGACGGCGAGAATGCGGATCGAGCCCGCATCGGCATGCTGCTTGGCCTCGCCATAGGGCCACAACGCGGCGTCCACATGGCCGCCCAGCACCGCCTGGAGCTGGTCGCCGAAGCCGCGGGTATTGACGTAGTTGAAGGTCAGCCCGGAGCCGTTCTCGATGGCGAGCCCCGCCATGTGATGCGAGGTGCCGATGCCGGAATTGACGATGTTGAGCTTGCGTTCCTTGGCCGCGGCGATGAAGTCCTCGATGGTCTCGAACGGCGAGCCCGCGGGAACCGCGATTACCTCCGGGTCGAGCGTATAGAGCGCGACCGGCGTGAAGTCGGAGACCTTGTAGCTCGCGCCCTTGAGCTCGGGATTGGTGACGACCGAACTGGTCATGGCGAGCACCGTGTAGCCGTCGGGCGTTGCGTTGGCCGCATAGGTCTGGCCGACGACGCCGCTGCCGCCGTCGCGGTTCTCCACCTTCAGCTCCACACCGTCCATGTAGCCCTTGGAGGCCTCCGCGATGATGCGCGAGGTGGTGTCGACCGCGCCGCCCGGCTTGAACGGCACGATGATGGTGATGTCCTTCGTCGGGTAGTCCGCCGCATGCGCCGCGCCGGCGATGGTGAGTGCGGCGACCCCGGCGATCATGGTTTTCCAGATAGACATATCGACCGATATCCTCCCGTGTCTGTCGATCAGATAATGGGTTCCCAGTACCAGTAGCGGTACCGGAAAAGCCACCCCTCGCTGCGATAAAGCCGGATGGCGGGCGTGTTTTCCTCGAAGACCTGGAGCCAGAGGCCGGACAATCCCTGCGCCCTGGCCCAGCCATGAAGGCCCGCCATGATCCGGCGCGAGATCCCCTGCCCGCGGGCATGCGGGTGAACGATCATGTTGAGCAGGCCGGCGCGCTGCCCGGTGCGCACCAGCATGGCCGCGCCCCGGGGCTCGCCGTCATCTCCGGCCCATACGAAGCGGTGGGCCGGCGCGGAAAGCCGGTCCTGGATCGCGCGGAAGGCCGCCTCGTTGCCGGGTTTCACGCCGCCCGCCGCGATCAGGACCGAGACCCAGCGCTCCAGCGGCACCTCCTTGAGCGCACCGGGCGCCGGCGGCCCCGCATGGTCGCCGAGCGGCCGCTCCAGGACGAGACAGGGCCGGAAGCGCCGCCAGCCTTGCGCGGCGAGCGCGAACTCGAAATCCGGCCACAGCGCGGGAACGCGCACGAGAATGTCCTGGGACCGTTCCCCGTAAAAGGCGGAGACTTGCCGGAGACGGTCTCCGAGGCTTGCGATATCGGGATTGTGCACGGTCGCGGAATCGACGCGCCGGTTGAGCCCGCCGGACGCCCGGAAGAACCAGCCGTCGCGCTCGACATCCTCGAGCGCGGGAAAAGCGGTCAGCCCCTCGCGGTCGAGCGCCACCGAATATGCGGCATCACCGGGCGCCATCGCCGACCCCGGCCATGATCTCTCCTGCCTCATGGGGCATCCAGAACCATCTCGCGGCCTCCGCCTCCTCGTCCAGAACGACGCGCTCCGGCGCCGGCCCCGTCATATGTGCCGCATCGTGCGCGGCGGCAAGGCAGGTTTCATAATCCGGGGCGCGTTCCCGGCCCGCCGCCACCTCCGCCCCGCCGCGCCAGGCGGCGCACAGATCCGCGAACTCCAGCGTCGCCGGGGGCTTGCCCGCGCAGTGCGTCCACACACCCGTCGCCGGATCGGGCCGGTAGGACGCCAGGAACCGCGCCCCGTGGCGCGCGACGAACAGCACGGACCGGACGATATAGTCGGCCTCCGCCTCGTCCAGGAAGAAGTTGAAGCCGAGCCGGGCCCAGCCGGGGCGGAACAGGCCGAGACCGCGCCCGACGAGCGCCTCGTGCCGCCGGGCATCCTCGCATGTGAGCCCCAGAAGATCGTGCGCATAGGGCCCGGCACAGGAACACCCGCCGCGCGCCTGGATGCCGAAGAGGTCGTTGAGCAGCGCCACCACGAAATTATGGTGCAGGCACTTCCCCCCGACCCGGATGTTGAAGGAGAAGATCGCGAGCCGGTCGGCATCCTCCGGCCCGAGAAGCGCGATGGCCGGCTCTTCGCCCCAGGCCTCCAGGGCGCGGCGGACGAAGAGCGCCTCGCGCTCCGCGATCGCCTCCGTGCCGACATCCTGCTTGAGCTGGAAGACGAGGCCCGCCCGGATGCTTTCCACGATGCCCGGCGTGCCCGCCTCCTCCCGCCGCTCGGGATCGCCGACATAGCAATGGCTGTCGGCGGTGACGTAGCTCACCGTGCCGCCGCCGGAGACCGCCGGCACGCTGTTTGCGAAGAGCGCACGGTCGGCGACCAGGATGCCGGGCGTGCCGGGGCCGCCGACGAACTTGTGCGGCGAGATCACCACCGCGTCCTTGTGGTCGCCGGCGCCGGGGGCGCTCTCGGTCATGCGGATGGGCATGTAGGGCCCGCCCGCGGCATAGTCGCAGACCACGATACCGCCATGGGCGTGCATCGCCCGCGCGATGGCGTCGAGGTCGGTCCTGATGCCGGTCACATTCGAGGCGGCGGAGAAGGCACCCACCTTGAGCGGCCGGTCGGCATGGGCGGCGAGCGCCTCCTCCAGCGCCGACAGGCAGGGCCGGCCATCCGCGCCGAGCGGAATGCGCACGACCCGGGCGAGGGATTCCCGCCAGGGCAGCTCGTTGGAATGGTGCTCGTAGGGGCCGACGAAGACCACGGGCCTGTCGCGCTCCGGCACCGCGGCGCGCAGGCCCTCCGGCGCCTTGAGCCCCAGGACCTGCACCAGCCGGTCGACCGCGCCGGTCGCGCCGGAACCGGCGAAGATCACCGCATGGCGCTCGTCCGCGCCGGCGCCGCGGCGCACCGCCTCGCGCGCGCCCTCGCGCAGCCGGGTGGACTGCCGGCCGGTATAGGAGGTCTCCGTATGGGTATTGGCGTAATAGGGCAGGACACGCTCGGCAATCGCCGTCTCCAGAAAGGCGAGCGACCGGCCCGACGCGGTGTAGTCGGCATAGACGAGGGGCCGCGCGCCGAAGGGGCCGGGCACCGCCGCGCCGGCGCCGAGAAGGCCGTCGCGGATGCGGGCGAGAAGCGCGTCAGTGCTCGTCGAGCGGCAGGGCCGTTGCGTATTTGATCTCTTCCATTGAGAAGCTTGAGGTGACATCGCTTAGGTCCACCGCCTCGATCAGCCTTTTGTAGAACCGGTCGTACGACGCGATATCGCGCGTGACGACGCGCAGCAGATAGTCGTATTCGCCGGCGAGACGGTTGACCTCCACCACCTCCGGGAATGCGGAGACGGTGCGCGAGAACTGCTCCAGCCAGTCGGCCGTATGATGGGCCGTCCGGATCAGCACGAAGACCGACAGGCCGAGCCCCAGCTTCTGGGGATCGAGCAAGGCGACCCGTGCGCGGATATATCCCTCCCGCTCGAGGCGCTGGAGCCGACGCCAGCATGGCGTCGTGGTCAGCCCCACACGCTCGGCTAACTGCGCGACGGAAAGGCTAGCATCCTCTTGCATTATGGCAAGAAGTTTTTTATCAATGTCATCTAGTAGCATAAATATTCCAATATCATCCAAATAAAGAGAATGTCAATCCAATATGGCGCGACAAAGGGCGGTCGGACGAAAAACCTTTCCGCCCCGCCGCCGCGCAAGCCAGGATGGCGTCCTCTCGGACGGAGTGAGCAATGACGACTGACGAAGACCGCCCCTGGCTCGCCCCCCTCGCCGGCTGGACCGCGCGGCTCGACGGCGGGGCGCTCGCCGCCCGCACGCGCGAGCGCGTCGCCTTCTCCCTGATCGACTGGGCGGGCGCGGCCATCGCCGGCCTGCAGGCGCGGCCGGCCGCTGCGGCGGGCGATCCGGCGATCACCGAGATCCAGGACTGGAACCGCTACCTCGGCGACGGCGTCGATGCGCGCCCCTACGGCACGCCCTCGCAGTACGAGGAGCACGTCGTGCGCCGCAACGTCGCCTGGCTGACGGCGGATCCGGTCTCCTCGGTGAACTTCACCCCGCTGCACGAGCTTGAGGGCATCATCACGCCGAACGGTCTGTGCTTCGAGCGTCACCACGCCGGCATCGCCGATGTCGACCCCGTGCAGCACCGGCTGATGATCTCCGGCCTGGTCGACACCCCGCTGGTCTTCACCATGGAAGACCTGATGCGCTTTCCGCGCGAGAACCGGGTCTACTTCCTGGAGTGCGCGGCCAACTCCGGCATGGAATGGCGCGGCGCCCAGCTGAACGGCTGCCAGTTCACCCACGGCATGGTCCACTGCGTGGCCTATACCGGCGTGCGCCTGCGCTACCTGCTGGAGGAAGCCGGCGTCAAGACCAACGGCAAGTGGTTGCTCGCCGAGGGCGCGGACGCCTCGGCCATGACCCGCTCGATCCCCATGGAAAAGGCGCTGGACGATTGCATGGTCGCCTTCAAGATGAACGGCGAGGCGCTGCGTCCGGAGCAGGGCTATCCCGTGCGCCTGGTGGTGCCCGGCTGGGAAGGCAACATGTGGGTCAAGTGGCTGCGCCGGCTGGAAGTTGGCGACAAGGCCTGGCATCACCGCGAGGAGACCTCGAAGTACACCGACCTGCTGGCCAACGGCAAGGCGCGGCGCTTCAGCTGGGTCATGGACGTGAAGTCGGTGATCACCAGTCCCAGCCCGCAGGCGCCGATCAAGCACGGCCGCGGTCCGCTGGTGATTTCCGGCCTGGCCTGGTCGGGCAACGGCACCATCAAGCAGGTCGACGTCACCATCGACGGCGGACGCACCTGGAAGCGGGCGCGCATCGACGGGCCGAGCCTGCCCAAGGCTCTGCACCGCTTCTATCTCGACATCGATTGGGACGGCTCCGAGTTGCTGCTGCAGTCCCGCGCGATCGACGAGACCGGCTATATCCAGCCGACCAAGGACGAGTTGCGCCTCGCGCGTGGCGAGAACTCGATCTATCACAACAACGGAATTCAGACCTGGTATGTCCAGGCGAACGGGACGGTCGAGAATGTCGAAGTTTCTTAAGTTCGCGAGCGCGGCGGCCCTGGCGCTGCTGGTCCCCCTGGCCTCGGCGTCCGCCGCGGGCGATGCCGCCAAGGGCGAGAAAGTCTTCCGCAAGTGCAAGGCCTGCCATGCCGTGGGCGAGGGCGCGAAGAACAAGGTCGGCCCGCAGCTGAACGACGTCATCGGTCGGACCGCCGGCGGCCTGGATGGCTTCAAGTACTCCAAGGCCATGATCGCGGCCGGTGAGGGCGGCATCGTCTGGAACGACGAGACCCTGCACGCCTACCTGGAGAACCCCAGGGGCTACATCAAGAAAAACCGGATGAGCTTCGCCGGTCTGAAGAAGGAAGCGGACCGCGACGACGTCATCGCCTATCTGAAGACCTTCTCCGCAGGCGCTGAGTCTTCGGAGGCGGAGGAGGCGGCCCCGGTCGCTGCCGCCACGCAGCAGGCCGCCGTGGTGTCCGCCCCGGCCGACGCCAAAGAGGCGCCGCTGCCGACCCACGGCGTGTTCCATCTGGGCCGCGAGGCGACCGCCGAAGAGGTTGCCGCCTGGGACATCGATGTCCGTCCGGACGGCGCGGGCCTGCCCAAGGGCAAGGGCACCGTGACCGAGGGCGAGGAGATCTTCGCCGAAGCCTGCGCCGTCTGCCACGGCGACTTCGGCGAGGGCCGCGACCGCTGGCCGGTCCTGGCCGGTGGTTTCGATACGCTGACGGCGGAGCGGCCGGTGAAGACCATCGGCTCCTACTGGCCCTACCTCTCGACGGTCTACGACTACGTGCGCCGGGCCATGCCTTTCGGCGATGCTCGCTCGCTGAGCGATGACGACGTCTACGCGGTCACCGCCTATCTTCTGTACCTCAACGACGTGGTGACGGACGAGGATTTCGAGCTGTCGAGCGATAACTTCTCCGAGGTCCATCTGCCCAATGAAGAGCAGTTCTTCATGGACGACCGCGAGGAGGAGAAGCACTACGCGGCGAAGGCCGAGCCCTGCATGAGCGACTGCAAGCCGGGCCCGGTGAAGATAACCA
>ENA-ORCW01000143-ORCW01000143.1-marine-metagenome-genome-assembly--contig:-NODE-143-length-85670-cov-5.046534_pt1 | contig 85670 bp, 79 predicted proteins | sample MGYA00237784_ERZ508517 | MGnify/ENA primary metagenome ERZ508517 (study PRJEB26187, sample SAMN06268979) | marine metagenome | isolation source: Tt ae E1 feedstock associated aerobic enrichment on...
TTCGGCGGCATCGGCACGGCGAGCTATCTCGTCGCCTATCCCTGGCGCGAGGCGGGGTCGCTGGCCGTGCGCTGGTTCCTGAGATCCTGGTTCGGGCTGATGGTGGTTCCGGTCGGCCTGCTCGTCATGGCCGTCTGGCTGCGCGTGGCGCAGTACGGCGTGACCATGGAGCGCTACGGGCTGATGCTGTTCGCGTTCTGGATGATCGCACTGGCGCTCTATCTCGCCATGGCCCGGGCACGGGCCGATATCAGGGTCATCCCGGCGAGCCTCGCCGTCCTGCTCCTGCTTGCCGGCTTCGGGCCCTGGGGCGCGGTCGCCGTTTCCACGCGAAGCCAGACCGCGGAGCTTGAGCGCTTGCTCGAGACGGAGGGCGTGCTGGTCGACGGTCATGTGCGCGCCGATGCCGAAAATGCCACGCTGCCGAGCGAGACCGCCAGGCGCGCGAACTCCATCCTCTCCACCCTAGACGATCTCGATGCGCTGGACCGGCTCGGGCCGTGGTTTGCGGCAATCGAGCCGAACCCCGCGACGGCAGGCCGCGACGGTGCGGTGCGCCTCTATGCCGTTCGCACGGCACTCGGGCTCGACCCCGCCGGGCCGCGCCCCGTTTCCGACAGCAAGGCGGTCTGGTATCGCAGCAGCAAGCCGGTCACGCGCGCGATTGGCGGATACGGCATGGTGTCGGGCCCGCACGAGATTCGCTGGCGCAACAGGCTGCGCAAGGGCGAGGAAAGCATGGCCGATGCGGTCAATCCCTATCCCGCGATCGATCTGTCCGACAGCGCGATCGAGGTTCGCCCGGCGGAGGGCCTCTCCTTCGCCTTCGATCTGGCGCAGTCCCTGCGCGTCCTGTCGACCCGCGACGGGGAGAAGGGCGCGGCGCGGCCTCCCGATGGCGGCGGGCCGTTGGTGATCGAGGTGGAGAACGGCTCCGGGCGTGCCGCCCTGGTGATCACCGAGCTGGGCGGCCGTGTCAGTGCCGACGACGCTGTCATCTCCAACGCGGTCTTCTGGATATTGTGGGGCACGCCCGGCGGCTGAGATTATTCGGCGGCGTCCTGCCGTACGCCCCTGAACCAGGCGTCGAAATCGGTGAGCGCGCGCCGGCTCATGGCGGCCTTGCGGGCGCGCTGCTTGTCCTTGCCGCGCAGGCGCGTGCCGTCCTCGGGCTTCGGGATTTCGACCGGCGGGAAGAGCCCGAAATTGACATTCATGGGCTGGAAGGAGCGCGCCCCGCCACCCGGCTCCGCGCCGGCGAGATGGCCGCCGGTAATGTGATTGAGCAGCGCGCCGTGGGCCGTCGTCACAGGCGGCGCCCCGCAAGGCATGCCGAGCCGTTCGGCCGCGGCGAAGCGGCCGGCGAGCAGCCCCATGGCCGCGCTTTCCACATAGCCCTCGACGCCGGTGATCTGGCCGGCGAACCGGAGACGCGGCTGGGCCCTGAGCCGCAAGCCCCCGTCGAGCAGGCGCGGGCTGTCGAGGAAGGTGTTGCGGTGCAGCCCGCCGAGCCTTGCGAACTCCGCCTGCTCGAGCCCGGGAATGGTGCGGAAGATGCGGACCTGCTCGCCATATTTCAGCTTCGTCTGGAAGCCGACCATGTTGTAGAGCGTGCCGAGCGCATTGTCCTGGCGAAGCTGGACGACCGCATAGGGCTTCTCGTCGGGCTTGTGCGCATTGGTGAGCCCCATGGGCTTCATAGGCCCGTGACGCAGCGTCTCGATGCCGCGCTCGGCCATGACCTCGATGGGCAGGCAGCCGTCGAAATAGGGCGTGTTCTGCTCCCACTCGTGGAAGCTCGTCTTCTCGCCCGCAATGAGCGCCTCGATGAAGGCGTGATACTGCTCGCGGTTCAGCGGGCAATTGATGTAGTCGGCGCCGGTGCCGCCCGGGCCCGGCTTGTCGTAGCGCGACTGGAACCACGCCGTGCCGAAGTCGATCGTGTCCTTGTGGACGATGGGCGCGATGGCGTCGAAGAAGGCGAGCGACTGCGCGCCTGTCAGCTCCGCGATCGCCTCGCCGAGCGCCGGCGAGGTGAGGGGGCCGGTGGCGACGATCACGCTGTCCCACTCCGCCGGCGGCAGGCCCGGGACCTCGCCGCGCGCCACGGTGATGAGCGGATGGGCCCCGAGCCGTTCCGACACGGCGGCGGAGAAGCCGTCGCGATCGACGGCGAGCGCGCCGCCCGCCGGCACCTGGTGGGCGTCCGCGGCCGCCATGATCGCCGAGCCGGCCAGGCGCATCTCCTGATGGAGCACGCCGACCGCGTTGCTTTCGGCGTCGTCGGACCGGAAGGAGTTGGAGCAGACCAGCTCGGCGAGGCCTTCCGTCTTGTGGGCGTCGGTCATGCGCTGCGGGCGCATCTCGTGGAGGACGGCCGGCACGCCGGCGCGTGCGATCTGCCAGGCGGCTTCGGAGCCGGCAAGGCCGCCGCCGATCACATGGATGGGTGTGTCTGTCTTCGCGCTCATGGGCTGGACCCTAATGCCGGGACGGGCGCTGTTCAATGTGCAAGATCACCCGGGCGCTTGCCCCTTGCGCATCACGATCTCGACCGGCCCGCCCTGTTTCAGATGCACGTCGCGCTGCGGGAAGGGGAACTCGATGCCGTTCTCGTGAAATTTGCGCCAGACCGCGCGCAGCATGTCGCTGGTGACATTGATGACGCCGTTCTCCGGATCGGCGATCCAGAAGCGGGCCTCCAGGTCCACGGCATTGTCGCCGAAGCCGACGAGATGACAGACCGGTTTGGGATTGTCGATCACGCGGGAGGTCTCCGCGCAGGCCTCGACGACGAGCCGGCGGGCGAGTTCCATGTCGCTCGAATAGGAGATGCCGATGGGGACGCGGCGGCGCACCCGCGTGTCCGAATAGGCCCAGTTGACCACCTGCTCGGTGATGAACTGTTCGTTCGGGATGAGATATTCGGTGCCGTCGCGCGTGACGACCGAGGTATAGCGCGCGCCGAGCGTCGTCACCCGGCCATAGGTGCCGCTGATCTCCAGGACGTCGCCGGGTTCGATGGACCGGTCGAGCAGCAGGATGATGCCGCTGACGAAATTGGACACCACCTTCTGCAGGCCGAAGCCCAGGCCGACGCCGAGCGCGCCGGAGAACACGGCGAGCGCGGTGAAGTCGATACCGATGGTGTTGAGCGCGATCAGCGTGGCGAAAAGCAGCAGCGTGAAGCGCGTGATCTGCGTGATGAGGACGCGCAGCGAGGGCGTCAGATGGGGCGCGTGCTCGAGCCGGCGCTGGAGGAGCGAGGACAGCGCGAAGGCCGCCCACAGCAGGACCCCGCCGATCACGACCCCCTTGATGGCGAGCAGGAGGGTGAGGCGGGCCTCTCCGATGGAGAAGCCGATGCCGTCCAGGAGGTCGATGGCGGGTCCGAGCCATCCGACGATGCTGAGAGCCGCGAGCGACCAGGCGGCGATGGCGACGGCACGGGCCCAGAAGGTATCCGGGACGAGGCCGGAGAACAGGCGGATGACGATCCAGGCGCTGACCAGCGTGGTGACCACCCTCAGGAGTGTCGTGTCGTGCGCCAGGGCGGAAAGCGCGGCCATGAGCGCGGAGAGCAGGGCGAGCCAGAGGATCGGCATGAGGAGGTTGGCGACCGCCGCGCCGAAGCGCTTGAGGCGGTAGCCGCGCACCTTGCGGGTGACGAGGCCGATCAATCTGCGGCGGAGTGGTTTGGCCGCGACGGAGGCGATTGCGAAGGTGACTGCCAGGGTGGCGAGCTGGAGAGCGGTCGCCACGGTGAAGACCGAATCGAGCAGAAAGTCGCCCGCGTCCTCGACGAGCCGCATCGCCTCGGCAGGATCGACATCCGTCAGCTTTTCAACCGTATCCGCGACGTCGGATTGCGCGGTCGATTGCGTAGCGGCCATGCGCACCCTTTCCTTGTCCTGATCCTGGATCATCCGCCGAATCGGCCTGGATTAGCAATCCTTGCCGTCGGGACGCGCCGTCCCGGCAACGCCCGGGCAGGCGGGCAAGGGGTTCATCGCGCCCGGCGGGATGCCCATATGAAGGGATGCGGGACAGCAAGGATCGAAAGGAGGCAGCCCATGGCACGTCCATTCGATCACCACGACTGGACGGGACATACCGAACCGGAAGACGCGCTGGTCCCGATCGCGGCAATCGTCCTCGGCGGCGTGTGCTTCCTGATTATCGGCGTGATCGTGCTCTAGCCGGTCGGCAGTCAGACTGCGATGACAGGGGCGGGCGGCTGGTGAGCCAGTTCGCCATCCGCAGTGCTCCTAAGAGGCCTATTCCGCGGCCTCGTGGGCGGCGCCGGCGCGTTCGAGGATCGGCTTCAGGAACGCGCCGGTATGGGAGCGCTCGCAGGCCGCGACCGTTTCCGGCGTTCCGGCGACCACGATCTCGCCGCCGCCGTCGCCCCCGTCCGGGCCGAGATCGATCAGCCAGTCGGCCGTCTTGATGACCTCCAGATTGTGCTCGATCACGACCACGGAGTTGCCCTGGTCGACGAGGTGATGCAACACCTCCAGAAGCTTGGCGACGTCGTGGAAATGGAGGCCCGTCGTCGGCTCGTCGAGAATGTAGAGCGTGCGCCCCGTGGCGCGCTTCGACAGTTCCTTGGAGAGCTTCACGCGCTGGGCCTCGCCGCCCGACAGCGTGGTCGCCTGCTGGCCGATCTTGATGTAGCCGAGCCCGACGCGGTCGAGCGTCACCAGCTTGTCGCGCACCTGCGGCACGGCCTTGAAGAACTCCTTGCCCTCCGTGACCGTCATCTCCAGCACGTCGGCGATGGACTTGTCCTTGAAGCGGATATCCAGCGTCTCGCGGTTGTAGCGCTTGCCGCCGCATTCGTCGCAGGTGACATAGACGTCGGGCAGGAAGTGCATCTCGATCTTGATCACGCCGTCGCCCTGGCAGGCCTCACAGCGACCGCCCTTGACGTTGAAGGAGAACCGGCCCGGCCCGTAGCCGCGCGCCTTCGCCTCCGGCAGGCCCGCATACCATTCGCGGATCGGCGTGAAGGCGCCGGTATAGGTGGCCGGGTTGGAGCGTGGCGTGCGTCCGATGGGCGACTGGTCGATATCGATGATCTTGTCGAGATGCTCGAGCCCCTCCACGCGGTCGTGCTCGCCGGGCTGCTCGCGCGAGCCCATGAGCCGGCGCGCGGCGGCCTTGTAGAGCGTGTCGATAGTGAGCGTCGACTTACCGGAGCCGGACACGCCGGTCACGCAGGTGAACAGGCCGAGAGGGAAGGTCGCCTCCACGCTCTTCAGGTTGTTGGCGCGCGCGCCCGTCACGCGAACCGAGCGCTTCGCCTTCGGCTTGCGGCGCTTGCGCGGCACGGGCACTTGCATCATGCCCGTGAGATACTGGCCGGTGAGGCTCGCGGGCGCGCGCATGATCTCCTCCGGCGTGCCCTCCGCGATGATCTCGCCGCCATGGACGCCGGCGCCGGGTCCGATATCGACCACATGGTCGGCGGTGCGGATCGCGTCCTCGTCGTGCTCGACCACGATCACCGTATTGCCGAGGTCGCGCAGGCGCCTCAGCGTGTCGAGCAGGCGTTCGTTATCGCGCTGGTGCAGGCCGATGGACGGTTCGTCGAGTACGTAGAGCACGCCGGTGAGGCCCGAGCCGATCTGGCTTGCGAGCCGGATGCGCTGGCTCTCGCCGCCCGACAGCGTGCCGGAGGTGCGCGACAGGGTGAGATAGTCGAGGCCGACATCGACCAGGAAGCGCAGCCGCTCGCGGATCTCCTTCAGGATGCGTGTCGCGATCTCGCGCTGCTTCGCCGTCAGCGTCGCGTCGAGCGCCTGGAACCAGTCATTGGCCGTGCGGATCGACATTTGCGAGACCTCGCCGATGTGAAGGCCGGCGAGCTTGACCGCCAGCGCCTGGGGCTTGAGGCGATAGCCTCCGCAGGCCTCGCAGGGGTGGTCGGACTGGTAGCGCGCGAGCTCCTCGCGCACCCATGACGAATCCGTCTCGCGCCAGCGCCGCTCGATATTGCGCACCACGCCCTCGAAGGTCTTGGTGGTCTTGTAGCTGCGCAGGCCGTCATCGTAGACGAAGGCGATCTCCTCGGAGCCGGAGCCGAACAGGATGGTCTCGCGCATCGCCTCCGGCAGCTCGTCCCAGGGCGCCGACATGGAGGCGCCGAAATGCCGGCAGATGGCCTCCAGGGTCTGGGTGTAATAGGGCGAGGTGTTGCCGGTCTTCGCCCAGGGCAGGATCGCGCCCTGGCGCAGGCTGAGCGACTTGTCGGGCACGACGAGGTCGGCCTCGAACTGCAGCTCCGTGCCCAGCCCGTCGCAGCGCGGGCAGGCGCCGAACGGATTGTTGAAGGAGAACAGCCTGGGCTCGATCTCGTCGATGGTGAAGCCGGAGACCGGGCAGGCGAAGCGCTCGGAGAAGATCAGGCGCCGTTTCCGGCCCTTCTCGTCCTCCTCGTCGGCGAGTTCGGCCACCGCGATGCCCTCGGCCAGCTCCAGCGCCGTCTCCAGCGAATCGGCGAGCCGCGTGCCGATATCGGGCCTGACCACGATGCGGTCGACCACCACGTCGATATCGTGCTTGAACTTCTTGTCGAGCGCCGGCACCTCGTCGATCTCGTGGAAGGCGCCGTCGACCTTCACGCGCTGGAAGCCGCGCTTCTGGAGGTCGGCGAACTCCTTGCGGTACTCGCCCTTGCGGCCGCGCACGATGGGCGCGAGGAGATAGAGCCTCGTGCCCTCGTCGAGCGCGAGGATCCGGTCGACCATCTGGCTCACCGTCTGGCTCTCGATGGGCAGGCCGGTCGCGGGCGAGTAGGGGACGCCGACGCGCGCGAAGAGCAGCCGCATATAGTCGTAGATCTCGGTGACCGTGCCGACCGTGGAGCGCGGGTTCCGCGAGGTGGTCTTCTGCTCGATGGAGATCGCCGGCGACAGCCCGTCGATCTGGTCGACATCGGGCTTCTGCATCATCTCCAGGAACTGGCGGGCATAGGCCGACAGCGATTCCACATAGCGCCGCTGGCCTTCCGCATAGATGGTGTCGAAGGCGAGCGAAGACTTGCCGGAGCCGGACAGCCCGGTAAAGACGATCAGCTCGTCGCGCGGCAGTTCGAGCGACACGTTCTTCAGATTGTGCTCGCGCGCGCCCTGGATGGAAATGATCTTGCGCGGCTCGCGCTGTGGGCTGTGGTCGGTCGTCATCGGGAAACCCGACTCCCGGCTGGAATGGCTTCAGGGATCGATGGTCTGTGTGCCTGTCCGGGCGGCCCGGAACGACTGAGAACAATACCAGAACATAATGGCTTGTCGAGGCGTAATGTCGATGCCGCGCGAAGGCTCAAGGGTGAAGGTAGTGTTGCACCGCCGGAAAGGCAACGTTTCGGGGGCTTGCCGGCGCGGTTCGGTCCTGTTATAAGAACAAACAAGGAACATCTATGGGGCCGGGTCCCCGCCTTGTGGAAAAGGCCCGCGCCTCCATGGCGGCGGCGGGGGCGAGAGACTACGGTGAGCGTCAGACAGGCAGGCGGCGCCCGGTGTCGGGCGTGCCGCGGGAATGAGGAGTGCACGCGATGGCGGGATCGGTCAACAAGGTCATTCTGGTCGGCAATCTGGGCGCCGACCCGGAGGTCCGGCACACGCAGGACGGTCGCCCCATCGCCAATCTGCGCGTGGCCACGTCGGAGACTTGGCGCGACAAGAACACGGGCGAGCGGCGCGAGCGCACCGAATGGCACCGTGTGGTGATCTTCAGCGAGGGCCTTTGCCGGATTGCCGAGCAATATCTGAAGAAGGGCTCCAAGATCTATCTGGAAGGCCAGCTCCAGACCAGGAAATGGGAAGACCAGTCCGGCCAGGAGCGCTATACGACCGAGGTCGTTCTGCAGGGCTTCAATTCCACGCTGACCATGCTCGACGGCCGCGGCGGCGGTTCGGACGAGGGCATGGGCGCCTCGCGGGGCGGCGGCGATTTCGGCCAGTCCGGCCCGCTCGACCAGCAGTCCTCGCGCGGCCGCTCCAGCTTCTCCGAGGAGCTCGACGACGAGGTGCCGTTCTAGGGCAACGTCGAGTACTGGTTTCGATCAGCTTTCGGCCCTTCGATCGGGCGCGATCGAAGGGCCGCTGATCTTGCGGCCTCGCGGTCACTCCGGCCGCGATTGTCCCTCCCAGACGGAGGCGACGTGGTGGCGGGCCGCCTGGACCTCGATGAACAGCCGCCTGATCTCCGGGAACCGCTCCTTGATGGCACGCTCGATGCGGTAGATCGTGTCCTCCACCGCGCCGGCCGGCAGGTCGTCGCGGAAATCGAGGCTCAGCCCCACCAGGATGTCGTCCGGGCCCATATGCATGGTGCGCAGCTCGTTGACGGTGAGCACGGCGGGCGCGGCCTCGCCGACAATGGCGCGGATGCCGTCGATGACGGGCTTGCCGGCCGCCTCGCCGATCAGCAGCGCCTTGGTCTCGTAGGCGAGGAAGATCGCGGTCAGCGCCAGGATGATGCCGATGCCGATGGAGGCGACGCCATCCATCCACGGCCAGTGGAAGTATTCCGCGAGAAGCAGGCCGACGAGCGCCACGAGAAGGCCGAGCAGCGCCGCGAAATCCTCGAACAATACGGTGAAGACCGCCGGGTTCTTGCTTGCGCGGACCGCCTTCAGCGGCGGTGTGTCGCCGCGCACCTGGTTGAACTCCCTCACCGCCACCGAGCAGGCGGCCGCCTCAAACACCATGGCAAGCCCGAGCACGATGTAGTTGACGACCGGGTCGGTGACGGGGTGCGGTTCGATGATCTTCTGCACGCCCTCATAGAGCGAAATCCCTGAGCCCACCGCGAAGATGAGGATCGCCACCACGAAGGCCCAGAAATAGAGCTCGCGCCCGTAGCCGAACGGATGGGCGGCGTCCGGCTGGCGCGCCGAGCGCCTGAGCCCGTGGAGCAGCAGCACCTGGTTGCCCGTGTCGACGACCGAATGGATCGCCTCCGACAGCATGGCCGACGAGCCCGTATAGGCGGACGCCGCGAACTTGGTGACGGCGATCAGCGCATTGCCGGCCAGTGCCGCGTAGATGACCTTCTTCGACCCGTGTGATGCCATGCTCTCGCTCGTGTGATTTGCCGGCCGCCCTCGATCGCTGATAGGCAGGGAGCGATCGAGCCCCGATGGTGACGGCGCCAAGCTTCCCCGAGATCGTGCGAGGCCACAAGACCCGAAAATGCGAAACGCCCTCAAGACCGCCGCCCTCATGGCAGCCCTCGCGGGTTTCGTGGCCGTCGCCACGCCGGCAACCGCCGGCGAGGCCGATGTCGTCGCGGCAGAAGCCACCCGCAGTTCCGATGGCACCTGGCGCTTCGAGGTCACCGTGCGCCACGCCGACGAGGGGTGGGACCATTATGCCGACCGCTGGGACATCCTCGCCCCGGACGGCACAGTCATCGCCACCCGCACGCTCTACCACCCCCATGTCGACGAACAACCCTTCACCCGCAGCCTCTCCGGCGTGGAGATCCCTAAGGGTGTGGAGCGCGTGACGGTGCGGGCGCACGACAGCGTGCACGGCGAGGGCGGGGAAACGGTCGAGGTGAGCCTCCGGAAATAGCGGGCCCGGACACCGCCGCGGGGGCTCAGCCGGAGAGCAACGGCACGGGCAAGCCGAAAGTATCCGCCAGGAGCACGAAGTTGAGGGCGAGAACGGCCGCGGCGCCGGCCAGGGCGAGGGTGCGCACCAGCGGACCGGTCGCATAGTCGCCCATCACGTCGCGCCGCGCGGTGAAGTGGACGAGTGCGATCATCGGGACGGGCAGGGCGATGCTCAGGATCACCTGGCTGACGACCAGGGCCTCCGTTGCATTGACGCCCGCGGCGACCACGGCGAAGGCGGGCAGCATGGTCACCAGACGGCGCAGCCAGATCGGGATTCGGATATGCAGGAAGCCCTGCATGATCATCTGTCCCGCCATCGTGCCGACCACGGAGCTGGAGACGCCCGAGGCGATCAGGGACACGAGGAATATGCCGGCCGCCGCCGCGCCGAGGAGCGGCGTGAGCGTGTGATAGGCCGTCTCGATCTCGGCGACCTCGCTGTAGCCCTGATGGAAGGCGCTCGCGGCCATCATCACCATGGCCATGTTCACCAGCCCCGCCACGGCGAGCGCGACGACGACCTCGATATTGGAGAAGCTCAGGACCTTGCGCCGCTCGGCCTCGGTCCGGATGTCCGCCCGGGTCTGGGTGAGGCCCGAATGGAGATAGATCGCATGGGGCATCACGGTGGCGCCGATGATCCCGACGGCGATGGTGAGCGCCGCCGAATCCGGCATGGCCGGCCGGGTCATGCCGGAGAACGCGCCGCCCCAGTCGATCGGGGCGATCAGGATCTCGGCCAGATAGCACAGCCCGATCACGGCGACGAGCGCCCCGACGATCAGCTCCATGGGCCTGAAGCCCCGCCGCTCGAAGAGCAGGATAGCATAGGTGACGATCGCCGTGACGCCCATGCCGACGACCAGCGGAAGGTCGAAGAGCAGGGAGAGGCCGATCGCGCCGCCCAGGAATTCCGCGAGGTCGGTGGCCATGGCGGCGATCTCGCTCACCGCCCACATGATCCAGACCAGGGGGCGCGGAAGCCGGTCGCGCGACAGTTCCGCGAGGTTCCTGCCGGTGACGATGCCGAGCCGGGCCGACAGCGCCTGGAACAGCATGGCGATGAGGTTGGCCAGCAGCACGACCCAGAGCAGGGTATAGCCATAGCGCGCGCCCGCCTGGATGTTGGTGGCGTAGTTGCCCGGATCCATATAGGCGACGGAGGCAATGATCGCGGGTCCGGCGAACAGCAACTTGCCCGCAAGCCCGCGCCGCTCGCCCGCCAGCACCGCGACCATGCCGCGTCGTGCCTGCTCCGTTACCGTCATGGTGGGGTCGATTCCGAATGAAATCCGATATGGCTTATCTATTTAGGTGTCTCTTTCAAAAATAGCCATAGCTAATTTTCTGTCAGCAGGCAATAGTGACATGAAGGCATGTCGGAGGCGGCGGTGCACGGCTTGCTGGCCGGTAGAGCGGAGGCTATATCCTATTCCATGAATATTCATTCGGGCCGTGCGCATCGCATGGCCGAAGGAGCGCTATGCCGCCGGATAAGCCCGTCACCCCTTCAAGTCAGGCAAAACGCTTCGTGCGGGCCCGCGAGGCCCAGTCGATGGCGCTTCTGGAGGATTATGCGGAGATGATCGGCGACCTGATCGCGGAGCATGGCGAGGCTCGGGTGGCCGATATCGCGGCGCGTATGGGTGTGGCCCAACCCACCGCGACCAAGGCGGTGGCCCGCCTCAAGCGCGAGGGGCTTGCCGTGTCGCGGCCCTATCGCGGGATTTTCCTGACCGAGGAGGGGGCGGCCCTGGCCGAGCGGGTCCGTGCGCGCCACCGGACGGTGGTGGAGCTTCTCGTGGCGATCGGCGTGCCGCGCGAGACGGCCGAGCTCGATGCGGAAGGCATCGAACACCATGTCTCCGGGGAGACCCTGAAGGCCTTCGAGCGCTATCTCGCCGGGAAGCCGTGACGGCGGGGGGGGGCGGCGGCCATCGGGCCCGTTCCGGGGCCATTCTCCGCGACACCGCAGCGCGTCTTCGCGGTTTGCCTCCCATACCCCCGGCTGATAGAATGAGAACGCGTCGAATCAAGGACTTAATCCCAGCGCAAGGTTTTGCTCGGACGCGTGACCCGGAGGGTTGGCTCCGGAGCGGTCAATGAGGTGTTTTCTCAAACACTTCGGCGAGTTTCCTCAGAAACGGCTAGAAAGGTTTCAAGAGCGTGGCAAATACCGGTCGCGACATCGGTGGCGGACAGCCTGGTGACGGGGACATCAGGGGAGTCGCCATCGAGGAGGAGATGAGGCGGTCCTATCTCGATTACGCCATGAGCGTGATCGTGAGCCGGGCGCTTCCCGATGTGCGCGACGGGCTGAAGCCCGTCCATCGCCGCATCCTGTTCTCCATGCACGAACAGGGCTATGAGTGGAACAAGGCGCACCGCAAGTCCTCGCGCGTCGTCGGCGACGTGATCGGTAAATACCACCCCCACAGCGACCAGGCGGTCTATGACGCGCTGGTGCGCATGGCGCAGGACTTTTCCATGCGCCTGCCGCTGGTCGACGGGCAGGGCAATTTCGGGTCGGTGGACGGCGACCCGCCGGCGGCCATGCGCTACACCGAGGTGCGGCTGGCCAAGCCGGCCCATTCGCTGCTGGAGGATCTCGACAAGGACACGGTCGACTTCCAGGACAATTACGACAATTCCGAGCACGAGCCGGTCGTCCTGCCGGCGCGCTTCCCGAACCTTCTCGTCAACGGGGCGGGCGGCATCGCCGTCGGCATGGCCACGAACATCCCGCCGCACAATCTGGCCGAGGTGATCGACGCCTGCGTCGCGCTCATCGAGCGGCCCGATATCCCGGACGAGGAGATCATGGAGATCGTGCCGGGGCCGGACTTCCCGACCGGCGGGCTCATCCTCGGCCGTGCGGGCATCAGGTCGGCCTACCATACGGGCCGCGGCTCGGTGATGATGCGCGCCCGCGTGACGACGGAGGCGGTGCGCAAGGACCGCGAGGCGCTGGTCGTCACGGAGATCCCGTATCAGGTCAACAAGGCGACCATGATCGAGAAGATCGCGGAGATGGTCCGCGACAAGAAGGTCGAGGGTATCTCCGACATCCGCGACGAGTCCGACCGCCAGGGCATGCGCGTCGTCATCGAGCTGAAGCGCGACGCCATGGCCGATGTCGTGCTGAACCAGCTCTATCGCTTCTCCGCGCTGCAGACGAGCTTCGGCTGCAACATGGTGGCGCTGACCGGCGGGCGGCCGGAGCTGATGACGCTCATGGACCTCCTGCGCGCCTTCGTGGCGTTCCGCGAGGAGGTGGTCACACGGCGCACCAAATATCTCCTGAACAAGGCGCGCGACCGGGCGCATGTGCTGGTCGGCCTCGCCATCGCGGTCGCCAATATCGACGAGGTCATCCGCCTCATCCGCACCGCGCCGGACCCGGCGACGGCGCGTGCGGAGCTGATGTCGCGCGACTGGCCGGCGCGCGACATGATCCCGCTGGTGAGGCTCATCGACGATCCGCGCCATCAGGTGTCGGAGGCCGGCACCTGCCGGCTGTCGGAGGAGCAGGCACGCGCCATTCTGGACCTGCGCCTGCAGCGCCTGACCGCGCTCGGGCGCGACGAGATCGGCGACGAGCTCACCGGGCTCGGCGAGAAGATCGCCGACTATCTCGACATCCTGCGCTCGCGCGCGCGGCTGCTCTCCATCGTCCGCGAGGAGCTGGAGGAGGTGAAGGCCGAATATGGCGAGCCGCGGCGCACCGAGATCGTCGATCTGGGCTACGAGGTCGACGAGGAAGACCTCATCCAGCGCGAGGAGATGGTCGTCACCGTCTCCCACAAGGGCTACATCAAGCGGGTACCGCTCTCCACCTATCGCGCCCAGCGGCGCGGCGGCAAGGGCCGCTCGGGCATGCAGACGCGGGACGAGGATTTCGTCTCGCAGCTTTTCGTGGCCTCCACGCACACGCCCGTCCTGTTCTTCTCCTCCACCGGCATGGTCTACCGCATGAAGGCGTGGCGCCTGCCCGTCGGCACGCCGCAGGCGCGGGGCAAGGCGCTGGTGAACCTCCTGCCGCTCGATGCGGGCGAGGTCATCACCACCATCCTGCCCATGCCGGAGGACCAGGAGAGCTGGGAGGCGCTGCAGCTCATGTTCGCCACCCGGTCCGGCACGGTCAGGCGCAACAAGCTCGCCGACTTCATCAACATCAACCGCAACGGCAAGATCGCGATGAAGCTCGACGAGGGCGACGCGATCGTGGGTGTGCGCATCTGCACACCCGCCGACGACATCCTGCTGACCACGGCGAACGGGCGCTGCATCCGGTTCAAGGTGGAGGATGTGCGCGTCTTCGCCGGGCGCAATTCCATCGGCGTGCGCGGGATCCGGCTGGGCGAGGACAAGGAGCTCGGCGAGGACACGGTCATCTCCATGAGCGTGCTGCGCCATGTGGACGTCACGCCGGCGGAGGCGCGGGCCTATCTGAAGCTGCGCCGCGCCATGCGGGGCGAGGAGGCGGAGCTGCCGGCGGAGGCCGAGCCGCAGGCCGACGACGACGATGCCGGCGAGGAGATCTCCCTGTCGCAGGAGCGCTATGCGGCGCTGTCGGCGGAGGAGCAGTTCGTGCTCACCGTCTCCGAGAACGGCTATGGCAAGCGCACCTCCGCCTTCGAGTACCGGGTGACGGGGCGCGGCGGCAAGGGCATCATCGCCATGGTCGCCAACAGGCGGAACGGCCACCTCGTGGCGTCGTTCCCGGTCGAGGATGCCGACCAGATCATGCTGGTCACCAATGGCGGGCAGCTCATCCGCTGTCCGGTGCACGATATCCGCGTCGCCGGCCGCGCCACGCAGGGCGTCACCATCTTCAACACCGCGGAAGGCGAGCATGTGGTCTCCGTCGCCCATCTCGGCGAGGACGAGCTCGGCGACGAGGAGGAGGGCGACGAACCCGAAGCGCCGGAGGGTGAGGGTCCGGATGGCGATGCGCCGGACGAGGAGGGCGGTGCGGGGTCTCCGGAGGCCTGAGCCGGGAGGCGTCCCGTTCGCAGCCGTCATGCCCGCTTTCAGGGACCGATCGGGGGACATGGGGCCGCCTGAATGGGGCCGCTCTGTGCCCCTCTCTTGCATGCGGCGCCCGTCGAGGGATTAATGGGCGTTCCATGAAGCGGGAGGAACGGACCCCATGTCGCTCGACGTCTATCTCACATTCGCGCTCGCCTCGGCGCTGATCATCATTGTTCCGGGCCCCACGGTCACCGTCATCATCGCCAATTCGGTCGGCCACGGCACGCGGGCGGGGCTGCTCAACGTGCTCGGCACGCAGATCGGGCTCGCGCTCATGCTGGGCGTGATGATCCTCGGCCTCGCCTCGGTCATGGAAATCATGGGGCACTGGTTCGACTGGATCAGGCTTGCGGGCGCGGCCTATCTCGTCTGGCTCGGCCTGAAGATGCTGGTTTCCAGACCCGCCATTGCCGGCTCCGCCAGGCTACCCGCGCCGCGCGGCGGGTTCGTGCTCCAGGGGCTGCTGGTCATTCTCAGCAACCCGAAAGCCTTGCTCTTCTATGGGGCGTTCCTGCCGCAATTCATCGATCCGGCCGGCGATTACGCGCTCCAGCTCGTCATCCTGGGCGCGATCTTCATGTCCATCGCCACCGTGCTGGACGGCTCCTATGCGGTGCTGACGGGCAGGGTGCGCAGCCTCCTGTCGCAGACGCGGCTGCGGCTCGTCTCCCGGGCCAGCGGCCTCATGCTCATCGGCGGCGGCCTGTGGCTCGCCTTCACGCGGCGCGGTGCCGCCTGAGCCTTAGAAGACGGTGTGGTCGGCGAGGATCGACAGGCCGAGCACGATCAGGCCGACGCCGCCGGCAATCTCCGCCCAGCTCCCGAACTGCCGGCCGATCAGCCGTCCGGCCAGCATGCCGCCGGTCGCCATGACGAAGGTCGCAGCTCCGATGGCGGCGGCGATGACCAGCATGTTGACGTCCAGTATGGCGAGCGACACGCCGACCGCCAGCGCGTCGATGCTCGTGCCGACCGCCGTCGCGACCAGGACCAGCGCGGAGCCGTGCCGCCGGGCGGCGGTCCGGGGCGAGGCGGGCCGCGCCGCATGATAGATCATGCGCCCGCCGACGAGGCCGAGAAGCCCGAAGGCGATCCAGTGATCGACGGTGCCCACATAGGGGCTCGCCACGACGCCCGCGCACCAGCCGGCAAGCGCGATGGCCGTCTCGACGAGGCCGAAGACGAGGCCGGTCCTCATGGCGTCGGAAACGCGCGGCCTGTGAAGCCCCGCGCCGCGCCCGAGCGAGGCAAGGAAGGCGTCGATCGACATGCCGAAGGCGATCATCGTTATGGCAATCGGGGACATGGAAAGGCCTCTGCTCGCGTTTTGCGTTCAACCGGGTCGATGGCCGCACGGCGGAGTGCGCGATGCGGTCATCACGGTCTCGCAAAGCCGGTTCGGAAATCCGGCCGATCGCACCACGCAATATGTCGCGAGCATGTTGATGCGATCCCGTATGGACCCGTCCCTGAAGGCGGGAACCGGTCCGGGAGAACGGTCGCTACTCCCCGTGTGGTTTCCAGATAGGGGGTGGCGCCCTAAAAGTCAATAAAATCAATTGGATATGAATATGAGAGGCATTCTCATTCGCAAGTGCGAAGAGACTGCCGGGGGAACGGTGCCGAAACCGGTGCCGTCTCGCCGTCGGGGGGCGGAGACGGCACCGGCCGAAGCTTGTGGGGGCTTACCCGTTGCGGAAGGTGTAGCTGTAGCCGTTGATCGCCGGGACGCCGCCGAGATGGGCGTAGAGGACCCTGGAGCCGGCGGGGAAGTAGCCTTTCGAGACGAGATCGATCAGGCCCTGCATGGATTTCCCCTCATAGACCGGGTCCGTCATCATGCCTTCGAGCCGGGCGCTCAGGCGGATGGCCTCCACCGTTTCCTTCGACGGCACGCCATAGCAGGGATAGGCGTAGTCCTCGATCAGCACGATGTCGCCGTCCCCGATCTCGCGGCCGCCGACGAGGGCGGAGGTGTTGCGGGCGATATCGAGCACCTGCGCGCGCGTCCGGTCCGGGGTGGCGGAGGCGTCGATGCCGATGACACGCTCGGCCCGCCCGTCGGCGGCGAAGCCCGCCACCATGCCGGCATGGGTGGAGCCCGTGACCGTGCAGACCACGATATAGTCGAAGGTCAGGCCGAGCGCCTCCTCCTGCGCGCGCACCTCTTCTGCGAAGCTGACATAGCCGAGGCCGCCATATTTGTGGACCGAGGCGCCGGCGGGGATCGGATAGGGCTTGCCGCCCCTGGCCTTCACGTCCTCCAGTGCGTTTTCCCAGCTCTCCCGGATGCCGATGTCGAAGCCCTCGTCGACGAGCTCGACCTCCGCCCCCATGACCCGGGAAAGCAGGATATTGCCCACGCGATCGTAGACGGCATCGTCATGAGGCACCCAGCTCTCCTGGACGAGCCGGCACTTCATGCCGATCTTTGCCGCCGTGGCGGCCACCATGCGCGTGTGGTTCGACTGGACGCCACCGATGGACACCAGCGTGTCGGCCCCGCTCGCAATGGCGTCCGGCACGATATATTCGAGCTTGCGCAGCTTGTTGCCGCCGAAGGCGAGGCCGGAGTTGCAGTCCTCGCGCTTGGCGAAGATCTCCACGCCGCCGCCGAGATGGGCCGACAGGCGGTCCAGCTTCTCGATCGGCGTCGGACCGAAGGTGAGGGGATAGCGTTCGAAGTTTTCCAGCATGGCAGTCGGGCCTCCGCAATGGATTGGTCTGCCCGTGAGCCTAGCAAAAGCGGCATGATCGGTGCTTTCGAAATAGAGCGATAATCTGATTGCATCCGGATATGAATGACGTCAAATATTCTCCTATCTCTCAGTTTTAGGCATCATTATGAAAGAATCGATCAAGGACGATGGGCTCGACCGGATCGATCTCAGGATCCTGAGGCTGCTGCAGGCGGATGGGCGACTCGGCAATGCGGAGATCGCCAAGCGGGTGAATATGAGCCCGGCGACCTGCCACCGCCGAATCCAGCGGCTCTTCGCGGAGGGCTATATCGATGCGGTGCGCGCGCAGATCGCGCCGGAGCGGGTGGAGCGCGGCGCGCTCGTCTTCGTCGGCGTGGTGCTCGACCGCTCCACGCCGGAAAGCTTCGCGGCCTTCGAGGAGGCGATCAGGGCTGTGCCCGTCGTGCTCGACTGCCATGTGGTGGCCGGCGATTTCGACTATTTCCTGAAGATTCGCGTGCGCGACATGGCCGATTTCAACCGGCTTCACGGCGACACGCTGATCGCGCTGCCGGGCGTACGTCAGACCCGGACCTTCTTCGTCATGAAGGAGGTCGTCGACAACGCGCCCCTGACCTTCTGATCTGTGGGTCAGAGGCTCGAGCGGGTGAAGCTATATTGACAATCGAAGCTATTTCGCATCGCATGGAGGCCGCATTCAGCCTGGCAGGATGCGAGGGGATCACGGGACGTTCGCTGGAAGGCTTCAGACCGCCGTCAGGCGGCAAGCCGGCTGCGTCCGGACTTGAGGCTAAACTCGAGGGGAAAGCGTCAAATGATGAAGACTGCACTGAAAACGGGGATTGCCGCCATAGCGATTCTGGCGACCGCCGCCAGCGCGGCCATGGCCGAGAAATGCACCAACGAGACCTGGAAGAAGGTCATGGAGAGGGGCACGCTCGTGGTCGGCGTAAAGGCGGACTACAAGCCCTGGGGCTTCCGCGACCCGTCGGGCGAGATCATCGGCATGGAAGCCGACATGGCCAAGGACGTGGCCGACACGATGGGCGTGGACCTCGAGCTCGTGCCGGTGGAGTCCTCCAACCGCATGCAGTTCCTCGAGCAGGGCAAGATCGACCTGATGATCGCGACCATGTCGGACCGTCCCGACCGCCGCAAGATCGTCGGCATCGTGCTGCCGAACTACTACACGTCTGGCACCAACATCATGGCGCCCAAGGCATTGAACATCGAAAGCTGGGAGGATCTGCGCGGCAAGCCGGTCTGCGGCAAGCAGGGCGCATTCTACAACAAGATCGTCGCGGAGCGCTATGGCGCGGAGATCGTTGCCTTCCAGGGCAATTCGGAAGCCAAGCAGGCCCTGCGCGACAAGAAGTGCATTGCCTGGGTCTATGACGATTCCTCCATCATGTCGGACCTCTCCTCCGGCGAGTATCCCGACTACGAGATGCCGCTCCAGTCCGAGGACGAGAACCCGTGGGGCCTGGCGGTTCCGATGGCGGAGAAGGACTGCGTCTTCGGCCGCTTCATGTCCGGCATGGAATACAACTGGCTGGCCTCCGGCCGCCTGATCGAGCTGGAGAAGAAGTGGGGCATCCAGCCGACCCGGTTCCTGAAGGAACAGAAGGAACGGTTCAAGGACTGGCTCGCCGGCAAGGACGGCTGAGGCCGGGTCCTCGCATTCAGGTGTCGGCCGGGAGTCCCGGTGAGGGGCTCCCGGCTTGCGGCTTTCCGGGGACAGACGAGGGCCGATGCTGGACGCATTCCAGAATTTCTTCCGCGAGCTGGCGGAAACGCATCCGAAATGGAACTTCATCTTCTTCTATGACCCGGTGCAGGCCGAGCGGGTGCTGTCCGGGCTGTGGATGACGATCCAGCTCTCGGTGGTCTGCGTGATCCTGTCGGTGGTGATCGGCGTGGTTGGCGCCTGGGCGCAAGGCTCGCCGTTCAGGCCGCTGCGCCTCGCCGTGCAGGGCTACATCCAGTTCTTCCGGAACACGCCGCCGCTCGTCCAGCTTCTGTTCTTCTATTTCGCACTCGGCCAGTTCACCCCGACCTATTCGCCCGACGGCTGGCTGGAGGTGCCGATCATCTCCAATGTCGGCTGGGCGATCCTGTCGCTCTCCTTCTTCGCGGGCGCGTTCAATGTGGAGATCTTCCGGGCGGGCATCGACGCTGTGCCGGATGCGACGAAGGAGGTGTCGGAGGCGCTCGGCATGAACCGGGGGCAGACCTACCGCTATGTGGTGCTGCCGCTGGCCTTCCGCGTCTCGCTGCCGGCGCTCAACAACAATCTCGTCAATCTGGTGAAGACCACGACGCAGGCCATGGTTATCGCCGTGCCGGAGCTGCTCTACCAGCTCGTCAATATCTACAACGACTACTCGACCGCGCAGAATGCCAGCATGGTGCTCATGTTCGTGGTCTATGTCGTGCTGGTGGGCATCCTCGTCATGGGCATGCACAAATGGGAGCATGCCATGCGCATCCCCGGCTATGGGAGGCACTGAGATGGCGCGCGCAAGACCCATTCCGGGCGTCGATGCCCCGGCCGCGACGGATCTGCCCGTGCTGAAGCCCGTGCGCTTCGATCCGCCGGGCGATGCGGCGGGTCTGTCCTTCTCGCGCTTCGTTGCGGGGCTTCCCTGGTGGAGCCTGCCGGCCTTGATGGCCGCCATCGTGCTGTGGCCGGTTGCCGCCCATGCGCAGTCCGTCTACACGATGGGGGATGCAACCGCCGCGCTCCTGCGCTGGATGCCGTATCTGCTGACCGACGGCTTCCTCTTCAACATCCTGATCTCGGTCTTCACAATGCTTGCCGGCACGGCGGCCGGCGCGCTGCTCGGGCTGATGCAGGTCTCCCCGGCATCCATGATCCGCAAGCCCGCCTGGCTCGTCACCCAGGCGCTGCGCAATTCGCCATGGCTCGTCCTGCTCTTCATCGTGATGCTGGCCTTCCCCTTCGAGATCTCCATCGGCTCTCTCACGATCCCCGTGCCGGACTGGATGAAGGCCGTCTTCGGGCTGTCCATGCCGATTGCGGGTAATATCTCCGAGGTGGTGCGCGGCGCCATCCAGTCGGTGCCGTCCGGCCAGTGGGAGGCATCCGAATCGCTCGCCTTCACGCGGCGCCAGACCATGTGGCGCATCATCCTGCCGCAATGCTTCAGGCGCATGATCCCGCCCTGGATGAACTGGTATGCGATTCTCACCATGGCGACGCCGCTCGTCTCCATCCTGGGCGTGGAGGAGATCGTGACCCTGTCGCGCCAGGCCATGGCGGCAGAGAACAGCCGGCCGGAGCTTCTCGTGCCGTTCTACGGCTTCTGTCTCATCGTCTTCTTCATCTACTGCTATCCGATCGCGCGCTGGACCATGGCGCTGGAGCGGCGGATGGCGGTCAAGCTGTGAACAGGGGGAATGCCGCCATGGCGCAGCAATGGACACCCGACCAGCCCATCGTCTCGATCAAGGACGTCCACAAGGCCTTCGGCGACCTGGAGGTTCTGAAGGGCGTTTCCTTCGACGTCATGAAGGGCGAGGTCATCTGCATCATCGGCCCTTCCGGCTCGGGCAAGTCGACGCTCATCCGCTGCATCAACGCGCTGAACGACATCCAGTCGGGCTCCATCACGGTGGAGGGCCAGGAGGTGCATGTGCCCGATCTCGACAAGCTCGCGCTGCGCAAGAAGGTCGGGATGGTGTTCCAGCAATACAATCTCTTCCCCCACAAGACGGCGCTTCAGAATGTCATGATGGCGCCGCTCGTGGTGCTGAAGCAGCCGAAGGACGAGGTGGAGGCACGGGCCCGCGCGCTGCTCAAGAAGGTGCGGCTGGAGGGCAAGGAGGACAGTTATCCCGGCGAGCTCTCCGGCGGCCAGCAGCAGCGCGTGGCCATCGCGCGGTCGCTGGCCATGAACCCTGACGTGATGCTGTTCGACGAGGTGACCGCGGCGCTCGATCCGGAGACGGTGAAGGAGGTGCTCGTCACCATCAAGGAGCTCGCTGCGGAAGGCATGACCTGCATTCTGGTGACCCACGAGATGGGCTTCGCCCGCGAGGTGGCCGACCATGTCTATTTCACCGACCGCGGCGTTATCGTCGAACACGGGCCCCCCAGCAGCTTCTTTACCGAGGCGACGGACCCGCGCACCAGGGAGTTCCTGAGCCAGATCCTGTAGCCGGGCCGGACTTGCTTCCCCTCCAGGCGTGCGGGAGGCGCCATTTCCCTTCGCGCGAAAATGCTTTAGTAGGGGCGAGAGCGACAAAGCCGATCCGGCATCTCGGTCGGGCCTTTGCAGGAGAAGACATGCGGACGGGGTTTTATCCGGGCAGTTTCGATCCGGTGACGAACGGTCATCTCGACGTGATCGCGCGGGCGGCGAGGCTCGTCGACCGGCTCGTGCTCGGCGTCGGCGTGCATCACGGCAAGACGGCGCTCCTGTCGGCGTCCGACCGCGTGGCGCTTCTGGAGGAGGTCTGCGTCCCGCTCGGCCAGACGGCGGGATGCGACATCGAGGTGGCGACTTTCGACACGCTCGCCGTGGAGGCGGCGCGCAGCCAGGGGGCGCATGTCATGGTGCGCGGCCTGCGCGATGCCTCCGATTTCGACTACGAGGTCCAGATGGCGCAGATGAACGCGGCCATGGCCGGCGACGTGGAGACGATTTTCCTTGCCGCGAGCCCCGATACGCGCATGATCGCCTCGTCTCTCGTCAAGCAGATCGCGCGCATGGGCGGAGACATTTCACCCTTCGTGCCCGATATCGTTCGCCGTCGGATCGATACCGCGCTCGATCGCGCGTAGCGACCGACACCAACACAGCCAAGAGATTCGAATGATGGGAAAGCTCGTGAGCCTTTTGTCAGGACTGCTTCTTCTCGCCATGGTGCCGGCCGTCGGCGCCGCGGCCCCCAAGCTCGACCCGGAGAACACGCTCTATATGGATCTGAAGGACGGACGCGTCGTCATCCGGCTGCGCCCGGATCTCGCGCCCAAGCATGTGGAGCGCATCAAGAAACTCACCCGCGAGGGCTTCTATGACGGGCTGAAGTTCCACCGCGTGATCGACGGCTTCATGGCGCAGACCGGCGATCCGACGGGCACCGGCGGCGGCGGTTCGGACTATCCCGACCTGCCGGCGGAATTCTCCAGCGAGCCGTTCACGCGCGGCACAGTCGGCATGGCCCGCACGCCCGACCCGAACAGCGCCAACAGCCAGTTCTTCATCTGCTTCGACGATGCGGAATTCCTGAATGGCCAGTACACGGTGTTCGGCGAGGTCGTGGACGGCATGGACTATGTCGACCAGATCAAGAAGGGGGCGGGCCAGAGCGGTTCGGTCACCGATCCCGACACGATCGTGAAGATGCAGGTCGCCGCCGACGCCAAGGGCGAGTGAGGCCATAGTCCCTTTTGGGGGCGATATGCCGCCATGCGAGTCGACGCCTTCGATTTCGAGCTGCCGAACGAGTGCATCGCGCTGAGGCCCGTGAGCCCGCGCGATGCCGCCCGTCTGCTCGTCGTCGGGGGCGGGGACGGGCCCGAGCGCCTGGGGGATCGCCATGTGCGCGACCTGCCGACGCTCCTGGAGCCGGGCGATATTCTCGTCTTCAACGACACGCGGGTGATCCCGGCGCGCCTGTCCGGCCGCCGGATCGGGCGCGGCGAAACCGAGCCCGCCATCGAGGTCACCCTTCACCAGCGGGTCGACGAGGCCCGCTGGCGGGCCTTCGCCAAGCCCGGCCGCAAGCTTCAGCCCGGCGACCGCATCCGCTTCGGCGAGGATGGCAAGGTGTGCTTTGCCGGCATGCTGGACGCGACGGTGGCGGAGAAGGGGGAGGGCGGCGAGATCGCCCTGTCCTTCGATTTCCATGGCGCGGTTCTCGACGAGGCCGTCGCCGAGCTCGGCGTCATGCCCCTGCCGCCCTATATCGCCGCCCGGCGCGCGGTGGACGAGCGCGATCTCGCCGACTATCAGACTGTCTATGCACGCCGCGAGGGCGCGGTCGCGGCTCCGACCGCCGGGCTCCATTTCACCGACGAGCTGTTCGCGCGGCTTGAGGAGAGGGGTGTACGCCGGGCCTTCGTCACCCTCCATGTGGGGGCCGGCACCTTCCTGCCGGTCAAGGCGGAGGACACGCGCGACCACGCCATGCATGCCGAGACCGGCGAGGTGAGCGCGGAGACGGCGGCACTGCTCAACGAGGCGCGCCGCGCCGGCGGCCGGATCGTGGCGGTCGGCACGACCTCGCTGAGGCTCCTGGAATCGGCGGCGGGCGAAGACGGCACGATCGCGCCGTTTTCCGGCGAGACCGACATCTTCATCACGCCGGGCTACCGGTTCCGCGCCATCGATCTCCTCATGACCAACTTCCATCTGCCGCGCTCGACGCTGTTCATGCTGGTCTCCGCCTTCTCCGGCCTTGAGCTCATGAAGCGGGCCTATGCCCATGCGATCGCAGGCGGCTATCGTTTCTATTCCTATGGCGACGCCTGCCTGCTCCACCGGCAAGGCGACGCGCGTGCCCGTACCGACAAATGACCGCTTCGAAACCGTTCTCCTTTTCCGTTCTCCAGACCGAAGGCCGCGCGCGCCACGGATTGATCCGCACGGCTCGCGGCGATATCCGCACGCCGGCCTTCATGCCGGTCGGCACGGCGGCCACTGTCAAGGCGCTCTATGTGGATCAGGTCCGCGAGGCGGGTGCCGATATCATTCTCGGCAACACCTACCACCTGATGCTGAGGCCGGGCGCGGAGCGCGTGGCGGCGCTTGGAGGACTCCACGAGTTCATGCGCTGGCCGCGGCCGATCCTCACCGATTCGGGCGGCTTCCAGGTCATGTCGCTGGCCAAGCTGCGCAAGCTCTCCGAGGAGGGCGTCGCCTTCCAGTCGCACATCGACGGCTCGCGCCACATGCTGACGCCGGAGCGCTCCATGGCGGTGCAGGGGCTGCTCGGCTCCGACATCCAGATGGTCTTCGATGAATGCACGCCGTGGCCCTGCGAGGAGGATGCGGCGGAGGCCTCCATGGACCTGTCGCTGCGCTGGGCGGAGCGGTCGAAGGCGGCCTTCGCTGCCCAGGCGGGGCTCGGGCGCGCGCTCTTCGGCATCGTGCAGGGCAGCGTCTATCCGCGGTTGCGCGAGGTATCCGCGAAGGGACTCGTCGATATGGGCTTCGAGGGCTATGCGGTCGGCGGGCTCGCTGTCGGTGAGGGCCAGGAGCGGATGCTCGCGACGCTCGACGCGACGGTGCCGATGCTTCCGGAAGACCGGCCGCGATACCTGATGGGCGTGGGCACGCCGGAGGACATCGTGCTGTCCGTCCTGCGCGGCATCGACATGTTCGATTGCGTGATGCCGACGCGCTCGGGCCGGCACGGGCAGGCCTTCACGCGCTTCGGCCGGATCAATCTGCGCAATGCCCGCCATGCGGAGGATCCGCGTCCGCTCGACCCCGAAAGCGCCTGTCCCGCGGCCAGCCAGTATTCGCGCGCCTATCTGCACCATCTCTTCCGCTGCGGCGAGTATCTGGGAGCGATGCTGCTGAGCTGGGCCAATGTCTGGTACTATCAGGACCTCATGGCCGGCTTGCGCGCGGCCATTGCGGAGGGGCGGCTGGAGGCGCATTGCGCGGGGCTGCGCGAGGCCTGGGCGCGGGGCGACCGGGAGGACTGACGCTCCTCAATAAAGAAAAAAGAGCCGCGGATTGTCGAGGGAGGGCGCGACGATCCACGGCTCTTCAGGAGTCCCCGGTGCGGGAATTCATGCAATGTGCTGGGCTGCGCCCTCCGGAATGTTGGAGGCGACGAGCCGAAGCGACATGGCCTTCTCGCGCCAGCGCGTCAGGAAGGCGTCGAGTGTGCCGGATGCGAGAGGGACGGTGATGAAGAAGCCCTGGGCCTGGTCGCAGCCGAGTTCGCGCAGGCAATCCAGCGCGCCGGGCGTCTCGACACCCTCGGCGCAGGTCTTCAACCCGAGATTCTGGGCGAGATCGACGATGGAGCGCACGATGATGCGCGCCTCTCGGTCGCTGTCGAGATGCGCCACGAAGGACTTGTCGACCTTCAGCTCGCTGAGCGGCATGCGGTAGAGCTCGACGAGCGAGGAATAGCCGGTGCCGAAATCGTCCAGCGACAGGCCGAAGCCTTTCAGCCTGAGGCGCGTGAGCACGTCCAGCGCATGGGGGTCGTCGCCGAGCGCGCTGGTCTCCGTGATCTCCAGGATGATGCGGTCGAGCGGAACGCCGGCCTCGCGCGCGAAGCTCTCGAAGCGGTCGGGCATGTCCAGATCGCGCAGCGTGGTCGCCGACAGGTTGATTGCCATGGTGAGCGTGTCGTCGAGCCGGTGCCAGGACTTGAGCTCGCCGAGCGCGCTTGTGAAGACATGATCCGTCAGGCGGTCCATGTATCCGCCCCGCTCGACCGCCGGGAGAAAGCGCTCGGGCGTGAGCAGGCCGCGCTCGGGATGATTCCAGCGCACCAGCGCCTCCGCGCCGCACACGGGAAGGCCGGCAGCGGCCGAGAGATCGATCTTGGGTTGATAGCGGACCCGGAGTTCCCCGGCCTCAAGCGCACGTTCGATCTCGCGAGGGGTTATGGGGCCGGCCGTCCTGACCGTGCTTTCGAACAACCTTGTGACTCCCTCGCTGTTGAGCGGCTTGCAAAGCGTGCCGAAGACAGGGAGGCGGCGGCTCCTGGCGAGAGACATCGCAGACGTCAGGATTCGGCCGTCGAGATGACTGGTCATGATGATCGGCGCCGGCGAGGGCTGCTCCGACAGCCAGCGCAGGAGCTCTATCCCGTCCATGTCGGGCAGCTCCAGGTTCAGGCAGACCATGGTCGGCCTGAAGCTGCGATAGGCGCCGGCGAAATCGGCGCCCCGGCCGATCGGCAGGACGTCGTAGCCGAACCCCTCGCCGGTATCGGCAAGGACCGAGCGTGCAGCATCGTCGTGGTCGACGATCAGCAGCCTGGACTGGTCGGTTTCGCTCATGACGGTCGTGGAGGCCTTTCAGCGCCAAATCGGTTGCGGCGTGCACAAGTGCACTGTGAACCGGTAATCCCATTGAAAGGTAGTGTATAGGCGCGTCTTGGGACAGGTGAGCGGCCGAAGGTGGGAAAAGCCGATAATTGTCAATATTTACAATTGTTTAGACGTCGCGATGCGCAATTGCATCGGCCTGATGCGTTTTTGAAAAACGATGGTTTGGGCAATATGAGGTCGTTTTTTGCGGGCCAGGGCGACATAGTATGCCGCTCTTGCAGCGCGTCTCCGCTGCACCATCCCGACCATTGCGGCGGGCCCCGTTCGGGTCTAGCTTCCCTTGCGAAACCGGCGCACCCTGCGCGCCCCGGCCTTCGCCCGGCCGACCCTCAGGGAGCGCACTATGTATCCAAAACGGTTCGCAATCAAGAGGACAGGCAATGGCAGACAGTTACGATGCGGTCATTATCGGTGCCGGTGTGATCGGCGCTGCGGTGGGGTTGGAGCTTGCGCGCAAGGGCTGGCGGACGCTGAATGTCGACGCCCTGCCGGCGGCGGGATACGGCTCCACGTCGGGGTCCTGCGCGATCATACGCACCCATTATTCGACTGTGGACGGCGCCGCCATTGCCTATGAGGGGTTCTTCTACTGGAAGGACTGGGCGAACTATCTGGGCGCGGACGACGAGCGCGGTCTGGCGGAGTTCCGAGAGACCGGCTGCATGGTCATGAAGACCGAGGCGAACGGCCATCTGGCGAAGATCAGGGCCAATATGGACAAGCTCGCCATCCCCTACGAGGAATGGGACACGGCGACCATCAAGGAGAAGCTGCCCTTCCTCGACCTGCGTTCCTATGCGCCGGCCTGCCGCCCGGAGGACGAGCGCTTCGGCATGCCGACGGGGCCGGAACTCGAGGGCGCGGTCTTCTTCCCGGCCGCGGGCTATATCACCGACCCCCAGCTTTCGGCCCACAATCTCCAGAGGGCGGCGGAGGCGGCCGGCGGCGCCTTCCGGTTCAATGCGCGCGTCGCGGAGATTCTCAAGGACGGATCGGGCGCGATCTCCGGCGTCGTGCTGGAAAACGGCGAGCGGATCGAGACGCCGGTCGTCGTCAATGTGGCGGGCCCGCATTCCTACAAGGTGAACGAAATGGCGGGCGCGACCGGCGACATGAACATCTCCACGCGCGCCCTCAAGCAGGAGGTCGTTCACGTCCCCATGCCGGCGGAGGGCTGGGACGAGACGGGCTTCGTCACCTCCGACAGCGACATCTCCTGCTATACGCGACCGGAGAAGGGCAATTTCCTGCTCGTCGGCTCGGAGGATCCCGAGTGCGATACGCGAGAATGGGTCGATCCGGACGACTACGACACGAATTTCTCCGAGCAATGGCGCGTCCAGGCCATGCGCGCCGCGCAGCGCTTCTCCGATCTCGGCATTCCAAGCACCATGCGCGGCGTGGTCGATCTCTACGACGTCGCCGACGACTGGATTCCGATCTACGACAAATCGTGCGTGCCGGGCTACTACATGGCCATCGGCTCCAGCGGGAACCAGTTCAAGAACGCGCCCGTGGCCGGCGCCATGATGGCGGATCTGATCGAACGTTGCCAGGCGGGCCACGACCACGATGGCGAACCGCTGCAGTTCGCGCTGAAGCATACCGGCCGCACGATCGATGTCGGCTTCTACTCCCGCCGCCGCGAGATCAATAAGGAAAGCAGCTTCTCCGTCCTCGGATAGCGGGGGCGGACATTAGCGGCCACGCCGCGCGAGCGCGAAGCCCGCAAGGACGAGCGCGAGCGCGGCGACCACGCTCGGCGAGAGCGGCTCGCCGAGAACGGCGGCACCGAGCAGCACGCCCACGACCGGCATCACGTAGCTTGCCAGTGCGGCGAAGCTCTGCCCGACGGAGAGCACGATGTGGAAGCGCAGAAGGTTGCTCGCGCCGGTGCACAGGAGCCCGAGATAGATCAGGGCCAGCCAGCCGGTGGGGCTGATCGCCTGCCATGACACGCCCCCGCGATAGGCGACGACGGGAATCAGGACGGCGATGGCGACGGACATGTTGATCGCCGTCATGGACACCGCGCCCGCCGAGCGCACATGGCGGATCATGGCCGATGCGACGATGTAGGAGGCGACCGCCGCGAGCACGGCGAGCCGCGCGAGCATGCTGTCGCCGTCCGTTGCCGCGGGGTCCGCGCTGCCGTCGATCACGAGCAGCAGCGCACCGAAGCCCGCGGCCATGCCCGCCAGCTTCGGCAGCGACAGCCGGTCGTCATGGGTGGTGAAATGCGCCACCACCAGCGTCATGAGCGGCCCGGCTCCCATGATCAGGGCGGTCGTGGACGCGGGGATGTGCTGCTGCGCCCAGGAGATCAGCAGGAAGGGCGATACCGTGTTGAAGAAGCTCATCGCGATGATGAGCGCCCAGTCCGTGCCATTGTCCGGCAGCGGCAGGCGCCTGAGCCAGATCACGAGCGCGACGGGCAGGAACGCGGTCACCGCGCGGATCAGCGCGAGCTGGTCGGGTTCCGTCTCCTCCACCGCGATCTTGATGGCCAGGAAGGCCGATCCCCACAGCGTTCCCAGAAGGATGACCTTGCCGACATCGAACAGCCCGGGCTGGCGGATGCCGCGCGGCGGAGCACGAAAGCGGGACTGCGTCGGTGCGATGGACATGGAAATGTTCGGGACGAACGGGATGTGACGCGTCATGATATACCCGCCAGAGATCGGGGCAAGACATGTCGGGCGGCAAACCGGCAGACAGCGCCAGGCGCGGGGAGGGTGGCCATGAGCCAGCAGGACAAGGCGGACCGGTTCAGGATGATGCACGAGCGCGACGGTGTGTTCGTGCTGCCCAATGCGTGGGACGCGGCGAGCGCGCGTATCCTGGAGGAAGTCGGCTATCCGGCCATCGGCACGACGAGCGCGGGCATCGTCTTCTCGCTCGGCTATCCCGATGGCGAATATGTGCCGCCGAGCGAGATGGTCGCCGTCATCGGCAGGATCGCGCGGACCGTACGGATCCCCGTGACGGCGGATATCGAGCGCGGCTATGGCGACACTCCCGAGGCGGTGGCGCTCATGGCCGAGGCGGTGCTCGATGCCGGGGCCATCGGCGTCAATATCGAGGACGCGTCCGACGCCGGCGGGGGAGCGCTCATCGAGACCGCGGCAATGTGCGAGAAGATCGCCGCTGCCCGCGCCGCAGGAGAGCGCCGGGGCGTTCACCTGGTCATCAATGCGCGAACCGACGGATTCTACGACCGCACGCGGGGGCCGGGCGACATCTTCGACGACGCGGTCGCGCGCGCCAACGCCTATCTCTCCGCCGGTGCCGACTGCGCCTTCGTGCCCGCCGTCACCGACCGGGAGACCATTGAGCGGCTGGTCGCGGCCATAGACGGGCCCCTCAATGTGGTCGTGCCGGGGCCGGGCATGCCGGGCCTCAGGGCGCTGGAGGCCGCGGGCGTGCGGCGCGTGTCGCTCGGCGGCTGCCTCATGCGGTCCATGGCGGGCCTCCTGCGCTTCTCCGCACGGCAGGTGCTGAACGAGGGCTCCTTCGAGTTCGCCGACGTCGCCATCCCGCACGACGAGATGGATGCGCTGTTCGCGCGCGAGGGGACATGAGCCGGACGGCGTGAAGCGCGATGAATGCAAAGTATGACATCATCGGAAACAGTTATGCGGAGCTTCGCAAGCCGGACCGGCGGATAGCCGGGGTGATCGAGAGCGCACTCGGGCCAGCGCAAACCGTTTTGAATGTTGGCGCAGGCACCGGCTCCTACGAACCGACCGATCGCTCCCTGATCGCCGTCGAGCCTTCCCGCGAGATGATCAGAAAGCGCAGTCCGGCGGCGGCCGAGGCCATTCAGGCCAGCGCCGATGACCTGCCATTCGATGACAAGAGTTTCGACGCCTCCATGGCGATCCTGACCATTCATCATTGGCCCGACAAGGAGGCCGGATTGCGCGAGATGCGCCGCGTGACACGCGGTCGGATCGTCCTGCTCACGTTCGATCCGTCGCATCGGCCGTGGCTGACGGATTATCTCCCCGAACTGGCGGCGTTGGACGAGGCGCAGATGCCGACGATGCCCGACTACGAACGATGGTTGGACTTAGTGCAGATCGCACCGGTTCCGGTGCCGCACGATTGCAGCGACGGATTCCTCTATGCCTACTGGCGCCGGCCAGCAGCCTATCTCGATCCGTATATCCGATCCGGCAGCTCGTCCTTCTGGGCCATCGGCAACGTTGAAGCAGGGTTGCAAAATCTGAAGCGAGATCTCGAAACCGGAGAGTGGGAACGCCGTTACGCCGAACTGCTCGCCCTTGACGAATATGATGCAGGATACCGGCTCGTCGTGGCGGACTGATCCGCAAGCGACTGCTTTCCACTCATCCGCGGGCATTCAAACCGAGACACGATGTCCTATCCCGCCTTCAGGGTCCGCACGGCCTCGTCGCGCTCGAAGAGGTAGAGCAGGGTGCGCAGGGCCTCGCCGCGGGCGGTGGAGAGGTCCGGGTCGCGCGAGAGAATGAGCCCCGCATCGTCGCGGGCCGCGGCGAGGAGATCGCCGTGGAGCTCCAGGCTCGCCACCTTGAAGGTGGGCATGCCGCTCTGACGGGTGCCGAGAAGCTCGCCCGCCCCGCGCAGGCGCAGATCCTCCTCCGCGATCACGAAACCGTCCTCGGTGTCGCGCATGATCTTCAGCCGCGCCGCGGCCGTCTCGCCGAGCGGTCCCTGATAGAGCAGCACGCAGCTCGAGCGCTCCGTCCCCCGGCCGACGCGCCCGCGAAGCTGGTGGAGCTGGGAGAGACCGAAACGCTCGGCATTCTCGATCACCATGATCGTGGCCTCGGGTACGTTGACCCCGACCTCGATGACGGTCGTGGCCACCAGTATGGCGATGTCGCCGCTCTGGAAGCGGGCCATCACCTCGTCCTTCTCCGGCCCCTTCATGCGCCCATGGACGAGCCCGACGCGGCCGGGAAAGAGCTCCGACAGGGCCGCGTAGCGCGCTTCCACAGCCATGAGTTCGCTCTTGTCGCTTTCCTCCACCAGCGGGCAGACCCAATAGGCGCGCGCGCCGCCGTCTATGGCGCGCCTCAGCCCCTCCATGACGGCCCCGACGCGCTCGAAGGGCAGGGCGCGGGTCTCCACCGGCTGGCGCCCGGCGGGCTTCTCCGTCAGCCGGGAGACATCCATGTCGCCATAGAGTGTGAGGCTCAGCGTGCGCGGAATGGGGGTCGCCGTCATCACCAGCATGTCGGCGCCGGCGGCGGCCTTGTTCTGGAGCGCGAGGCGCTGATGGACGCCGAAACGGTGTTGCTCGTCGATCACCACGAGCCCCAGATCGGCGAAGGCGACGTCGTCCTGGAACAGGGCATGGGTGCCGATGGCGATCTGCGTCTCGCCGCTGGCGAGCCGGTCCAGAACGCCCGCGCGCGCCTTGCCGCCCTCGCGGCCGGTGAGTACCTCCACCGTCATGCCAGCGGCCTCGCAGATCGGGCGCAGCGTGTCGAGATGCTGGCGGGCGAGGATCTCGGTCGGCGCCATGAAGGCGCCCTGCGTGCCGGCCTCCACCGCGGCGGCAAGGGCGATCAGCGCGACGGCCGTCTTGCCCGAGCCGACATCGCCCTGGAGCAGGCGGAGCATGCGCTCGCCCGCCGCCATGTCGCGCAGGATGTCGGCGATCGCCCCCTCCTGCGCGCCGGTCAGGCTGTAGGGCAGGGCGGCGGCGACCTTCGCGCGCAGATGGCCGTCGCCGGAAACGGAGCGTCCCGCCGCCTTCTTCAGGCGCCGGCGCACGAGGGCCAGCGCAAGCTGATTGGCGAGGAGTTCGTCATAGGCAAGGCGCGCCCGGGCCGGGGCGGAGGGCAGGAGATCCGCCTCGCCGCCGGGCTCGTGGACGGCAGCGAGCGCGGCGTTGAAGCCAGGCCACCCCTGGCGCTCCAGCCAGTGCGCGTCCTGCCATTCCGTCAGATCCGGGACGACCTCCAGCGCCCCGTGGATCGCCTTGCGCAGGACCTTCGGAGACAGGCCGGCGGTCATGGGGTAGACGGGCTCGACGAGCGGCAGCTCCGCGAACTCGTCGGGCGCGACCACATAGTCGGGGTGGACGATTTGCGGCGTGCCGGAGAACCAGTCGACGCGCCCGCTCACATAGCGTTTCTCGCCCACGGGCAGGATGCGCAGGAGATAGTCCACATGGGGGTGGAAAAAGACGAGGGTGAGAACGCCCGTCTCGTCGGTGCATTCCACCCGGTAGGGTGCGCGGCGCGACGGCGGCGGCACATGGCGGGCGACCGTGACCTCCACGGTGACGACCCCCTCCTCGGGAAGCGCGGCGATGGCCGGGCGCCGGCTGCGGTCGATGACGCCTGACGGCAGGTGCCAGAGGAGGTCGACCACGCGCGCGCCGTCTGCGCCATGGCCATTGGTCCTCACGAGCTTGGCCAGCGTGCGTTCGAGCTTGCCGCCCACGCCGCGAAGCGAGGATGCGGCGGCGAAGAGCGGGTTGAGGAGACCGGGGCGCATGGGGCTCAGGCCGGAAGGGCAGGTGCGGGCAGGCCCAGCCACCAGGGGTCCGCGTCGAGGCGCCGCCTGAGCGGCGTCTTGATCTCGCCGGGGGCAAGGTCGATATAGCGCTTGGCTTCCGCGAGGCTCGCGCCAGAGAGCGTTTTCAGATAGCCATGGCCTGCATCGAGCGAGAAGGGCTGCCCGGTCCGTTCGGCGAAATTGCCGTCCAGATCGGCCCAGACGGCCCCGTCCAGTCGCTGGCGCTCCACCCAGGCGGCGACCGTGTTGAGGATACGCGGAACCCTTGCGCGGTGGCCGCCGCTGCGGGCGTCGACGAAGCCGATGCGTTCGGCCGGGGCGCGTTCGCGCGCGGCGAGGTCCGAGATCGCCTCCTCGATATCGCGGCGTGCGCTCGCGATGTAGCTGGAGGGCATCGGCGCGCCGTGTTCGGGATCGAGCACGAGGACCAGCGAATCGAGTCGCTTGGGCGAGATGCGGCTGAACTCCACGGGCAGGTTTGGCCCGGCAGCGCGCTGCCAGCCGCCGCTCGTGTGGGGCGCAAGGCTCTCTAGATCCCAGATCAGGGAGCCGTAGCCTATGATCGCAATCTGCATCGAGCCTGCCTCGTATCGGTTGAACTGAACCGGCCACAACGCCTATGAAACACATGCAAGGATATGCCACGCGGGCCGGCGCGCCACACGGGCGAGACGCATCAATAACCCATTCGGAGCGGATCGGGCGAGACCCATGAGTACGAAAGAGACCATCGAGACGCGCAAGCGCCGGATCGCCTGGCGCGCGGCCCATCGCGGCATGAAGGAGATGGACCTTCTGCTCGGCGGGTTCGTTCGCGAGCGGATCGGCGACATGGACGCGGCGGCGCTCGACGAGCTGGAGGCGCTGGTCGCGCTTCCCGACGGCACGCTCTACAACTGGATCGCCGGGCGCGAGGCCGTGCCGGCGGAATACGACACACCGCTTCTCGCCGCCCTCATGGCGGTTCGCTACCGGCCCGGAGATTATGCCCGGCGCCAGGGTTAGCCGGCGCCATACGACAGAAGAACCAGGACGAATGACCCCGAAGGATACGACAGCGCTTGCCGGACTGTTCGCCGCGGCTGGCGAAACCACCGTCTCAGGCGTGCCGGAAGGCTATGACGCGCTCGTACTGGCCGATCTGGCGAGGCTTGCCCATGGCCGTGCGGGCGCGGACGGGCGCGAGAGCGGCCGGCCGGTGCTTCATCTCGCGCGCGACGACCAGCGCATGAGCGCGATTGTCGAGGCGCTGAGGTTCTTCGCGCCCGACGTGACGGTGGAGACCTTCCCCGCCTGGGACTGCCTGCCCTATGACCGTGTCTCGCCGCGCCCGGAGATCGCGGCGGAACGCGTGGCCACGCTGTCGCGGCTGGCCGGAGGCGCCCCCTCCGGCCCGACCGTCGTCGTCGCGACCGTGAACGCCGCCGTCCAGCGCGTGCCGGAGGCCGACACCATAGGCCGCGCCTCTCTGTCGGCGGCGCCCGGCAATCTGGTCGATCCCGAACGTATTCAGAGCTTCCTCGCGGAGAACGGCTTCAGCCGGACCGGCACGGTTCTGGAGCCCGGCGAATATGCGGTGCGCGGCGGCATCGTCGACATCTATCCGCCGGGTTTTACCGAGCCGGTGCGGCTCGATTTCTTCGGCGACACGCTCGAATCGGTCAGGAGCTTCGATCCCCAATCCCAGCGCACGACCGGCCAGCTCAAACGGTTCGACCTGCATCCGGCGAGCGAGGTCCTGCTCAACGACGAGACCGTCGCGCGCTTTCGTACCGCCTATACCTCGACCTTCGGCGGGGTTACCGGCAATGACGAGCTCTACGAGGCGGTGAGCGCGGGGCGGCGCTATCAGGGCATGGAGCACTGGCTGCCGCTGTTCCACGAGACGCTCTCCACGCTCTTCGACTATGCCGACTGGGCGCTCGTCAGCCTCGACCATCTCGCCGGCGATGCCATGACCGCGCGCCGCGAGCAGGTGAGCGACTATTACGAGGCCCGCCGGCAGGCGCAGGATCAGGACAGCTTCGGCGCGGCGCTCTACAAGCCCCTGCCGCCGGAGCGCCTCTATATCGAGGCCGACGAATGGGCGGAGCGGCTGCGCCGCCTGCCCACCGCGGATTTCACGCCCTTCGACGTGCCGGAGACGGCGGGCCGCCGCATCGTGCCGCTCGGCGGGCGTCAGGGCCGCAACTTCGCGCCGGAGCGTGCCCAGAAGGAACGTAACGTCTTCGAGGCGCTGAAGCGCCACACGGAGACGCTGAGGAGTGACGGCAAGCGCGTGGTGGTGGCCTGCTGGAGCGATGGCGCGCGCGAGCGGCTCGTCAATATCCTTCACGATCACGATATCTCGCCGGTGGTGGAGGCGGTGGGCTGGCCGGAGGCGGCCTCGCGCGACCGCCAGATCGTCAATGTGGTGACGCTCGGCCTGGAAACGGGCTTCGAGACGCCGGAGCTTGCCGTGATCGGCGAGCAGGACATTCTCGGCGACCGGCTCATCCGGCGCGCGCGCAAGACGCGCCGCGCGAGCGACTTCATCCAGGAGCTGTCGAGCCTTTCTCCCGGCGACCTCGTGGTCCATGTCGATCACGGCATCGGCCAGTTCGAGGGATTGCGCACCATCGAGGTGCAGGGCGCGCCGCACGATTGCCTCTACATCACCTATGCGGGCAACGACCGGCTGTTCCTGCCGGTGGAGAATATCGAGCTCCTGTCGCGCTACGGCTCCGACGAGGCGGGTGCCCAGCTCGACAAGCTCGGCGGGCAGGGCTGGCAGGCGCGCAAGGCCCGCCTCAAGGAACGCATCAAGGAGATGGCGGATCAGCTCATCAAGACGGCTGCCGCCCGCGCCATGAAGTCCGGCGATGTCATGACCCCGCCGGAGGGGCTCTATGAGGAGTTCTGCGCGCGCTTTCCCTATGAGGAGACGGAGGACCAGCACGACGCCATCCAGGCCGTCATCGAGGACCTCCAGAGCGGCCGGCCCATGGACCGGCTCATATGCGGCGATGTCGGCTTCGGCAAGACGGAGGTGGCGTTGCGCGCCGCCTTCATCGCGGCGATGAGTGGCCGGCAGGTCGCCGTCGTGGTGCCGACCACGCTGCTCGCCCGCCAGCACTACGCGACCTTCGCGGAGCGCTTCCGCGGCTTGCCGGTGCGCGTCGAACAGGTCTCCCGCCTCGTCTCGCGCAAGGACATCAACGAGGTGAAGAAGGGGCTGGCCTCCGGCGATGTCGACATCGTCATCGGCACGCACGCCCTTCTCGGCACGAAGAACGAATTCCGCGATCTGGGGCTCCTGATCGTGGACGAGGAGCAGCATTTCGGCGTCAAGCACAAGGAGCGGCTGAAGGAACTGCGCGCCAATGTGCATGTGCTGACGCTGACCGCCACGCCGATCCCGCGCACCCTCCAGCTCGCCCTGACGGGCGTGCGCGACCTCTCGCTCATCACCACCGCGCCGCTCGACCGGCTGGCGGTGCGCACCTTCGTCACCCCCTTCGATCCCGTCACCGTGCGCGAGACGCTCCTGCGCGAGCACTATCGCGGCGGCCAGAGTTTCTACGTCTGCCCGCGCATCTCCGATCTGGGGCGGATCTCGGAGTTCCTCGCCGAGCAGGTGCCGGAGGTGAAGGTCGCCGTGGCGCACGGCCAGATGGCGTCGGGCGAGCTGGAAGACGTCATGTCGGCCTTCTACGACCGGCAATATGATGCGTTGCTCTCCACGACCATCGTGGAATCGGGCCTCGACATTCCCACTGCCAACACGCTGATCGTGCATCGCGCCGACATGTTCGGCCTCGCCCAGCTTTACCAGATCCGCGGCCGCATCGGCCGGTCGAAGCAGCGCGCCTATGCGCTTCTCACCGTGCCCGCCGAACGGGTGCTGACGCCGGGGGCGGAGCGGCGGCTGAAGGTGCTGCAATCGCTCGACTCGCTGGGCGCGGGCTTCTCGCTCGCCAGCCACGATCTCGATATACGCGGCGCCGGCAACCTGCTCGGCGACGAGCAGTCGGGCCATATCAAGGAGGTCGGCTACGAGCTCTACCAGCAGATGCTGGAGGAGGCCGTGGCGAGCCTGCGCGCCGGCGAGGAGGAGGCGGACACCGAGCGCTGGTCGCCGCAGATCAATATCGGCACGGCCGTGCTCATACCGGAACACTATGTGGAGGATCTGGAGCTTCGCCTCGGACTCTACCGCCGGCTCGCCGATCTGGGGTCCGATCAGGAGATCCAGGGCTTCGCGGCGGAGCTGCGCGACCGCTTCGGCCCGCTGCCGGAGGAGGTGGAGCAGCTTCTCCAGGTCGTCTCGATCAAGCTCCTGTGCCGCGCGGCCAATATCGCCACCGTCGATGCCGGGCCGAAGGGGGTCGTGGTCGGCTTCCGCAATGGCGACTTCGCCAATCCGGCGGGTCTTGTCGGCTATCTGAACGAGCAGGGCGCGCTCGCCAAGCTGCGTCCCGATCACAAGCTCGTGCTCAAGCGCAGCTGGGAGACGGAGGAGGAGCGCATGAAGGGCGTGCGCTCGATCCTGAAAAAGCTGGTGAAGATCGCCGGAGAGGCCGCCGTCGCCGCTTGAGCGGATCGCCGCAGCGGCGCTACAGTCCTTGCGCCATGACCGTTCACCTCATCAAGCTGTGTGTGGGCGTCGACTCCATCGACGATCTCGCGCGCCATCAGGAGCGCCGGCTGAAGCGCGGCGAGGAGCTGTTCCACACGACGCGCATGGTGCCGAAGCGTGCCGACGAGGTCGTCGCGGGCGGCTCGCTCTACTGGGTGATCAAGGGGCAGATCCAGCTGCGCCAGCGCGTGGTGGAAATCAGACCCTTCACGGATGCCGAAGGGATCGGCCGCTGCCGGCTCGTCTTCGATTCCGAGCTCGTGCCCGTTCGCCCGACGCCGCGCCGGGCCTTCCAGGGGTGGCGCTATCTCAAGCCCGAGGATGCCCCGGCGGACCTGCCGAAGGGCGGCGACATGGAGGGCCTGCCGAGCGAGATGCGCGCTGAGCTGATGGAACTCGGGCTGATCTGATGTCGGTGGCCATCCGTCCCTACAGGCCGGCGGATGCCGCCGCGCTCGCCGATCTCTATGCCCGCTCGGTCAGGGAGCTGGGGGCCGGCTTCTATTCGCCCGAGCAGGTGGAGGCGTGGGCCCGGACCGCAGACGCTGACCGGCTGCACGAGCGCCTGTCGGACGGCCGCACGGCCCTCGTCGCGGCCGATGGCGGGGATTGTCCGCTGGCCTTCGGCGATCTGGAGGCGGACGGCCATATCGATCTCTTCTATTGCGCGCCGGAGGCCGCCGGCCAAGGTATCGCCTCCAGGCTCTTTGACCGCCTCGAGGCCATTGCGCGCGAGGCCGGCATGGCGCGCCTCCATGTCGAGGCGAGCGAGGCCGCGCGCGGCTTCTTCGAGCGCAAGGGGTTCCGCGTGACCGCGCGGCGCGATCTCGCCATCGCCGGTGTCGCGATCCACAATTACGCGATGGAGAAGGCGTTTTCGGGCACCAGGTGACGAGGCCTGAAGGTCTCAGACCGCCACATTGTCGATGAGCCGTGTCTTGCCGAGGAAGGCGGCGCCCAGGACCCGCAGGGGACCGTCCGGTTTGGCGCCGACGGGCTGGAGGGTCTCCGCGTCGCGCACCTCCAGATAATCGACCTCGAACCCGCCCTGGGCGAGGACGCGCATGCCGGTCTCGCAAGCCGCTCCGATGGCCACGCCCTCGCGGATCATGTCGGCGACGGAGGAGAGCGTCGCATGGAAATGGGGTGCTATGGCGCGCTCCTCCTCGCCCAGATAGGCATTGCGGGAGGACAGGGCGAGGCCGTCGCCGTCGCGCTCAGTGGCCCCGGCGAGGATCGTGCAGGGGATGTCGAGGTCGCGCGCCAGGCGCCGGATCACGAGAAGCTGCTGGTAGTCCTTCTCGCCGAACACCGCGCAGTCGCATTGCGCCTGGATCAGGAGCTTGGAAACGACGGTTGCCACGCCGGCGAAGAAATGGGGGCGGGCGCGGTCCTCAAGTCCGGCCTCGGCCGGGCCGGCGACGGTGACGCTGGTGGCGAAGCCGGCCGGATAGATTTCCGAGACGTCCGGCGCATAGAGCAGATGGGCGCCGCGCGCCGCGAGCTTTGCACGGTCGCCGTCCTCGTCGCGGGGATAGGTGTCGAGATCCTCGTTGGCCGCGAATTGCGCGGGGTTCACGAACAGCGAGACGACCGCGCGGTCGGCATGGCTGAGTGCAATGTCGATCAGCGAGAGATGGCCCTCGTGGAGCGCGCCCATGGTCGGCACGAGGCCCACGCGAAGCCCCTCGCCATGCCATCGGGAAACCTGTTCGCGTAGTTGGGCGACCGTGCGCGCAACGGCAAGCTCCGCCATGACCGGATACCCCTTTGCTGGACCGCGTCCGAGATGGGTCTTGTTTGAGCAGGCCGCATGTGATTTGTCCATAGCCGATAAGGGGTGCGGCGCGCTGGCCGATTGGCCTTGGGGCCCCGCGCGCTGATATAATCGAGAACAAGACGATGGGACCGGCGCGACGGACCGGCCGCCGGTGTTCGAGGAGAACGGAGATCATGGCGCAGCCTGCCGAGACACTGAACCTTCCTGTTCCTGCATTGCCGCCGCGCGACGCCATCGCGCAACGCCTCATGGCGGACGAGGAAGCGGTGGTGCGCGAGCTCATCGACAAGGCGCGGCTGGACCATGCCTCCAAGCAGGAGGTCGAGGCGCTCGCCCGCCGTCTCGTGCATGCGGTCCGGGCCGGCCGCCGCGAAACCGGCGGGATCGACGCCTTCATGCAGGAATACTCGCTCTCCAGCGAGGAGGGCGTGGTGCTGATGTGCCTGGCCGAAGCGCTCCTGCGCGTGCCGGACGCCGCGACCGCCGACAAGCTGATCGCCGACAAGATCGGCGGCGGCCAGTGGGAGGAGCATTTCGGCCACTCCGAGTCGCTGTTCGTCAACGCCTCCACCTGGGGGCTGATGCTGACCGGACGGGTCATCAAGCTCGGCGACGAGCCGAAGCGCGACCTGTTCAGCTATTTCAACCGGCTCGTCGCGCGCTCCGGCGAACCCTTCATCCGCCAGGCGCTGCGCCATGCCATGAAGATCATGGGCCGGCAGTTCGTGCTCGGCCGCTCCATCGAGGAGGCGCTCGACATCGCGCGCGAGAGCGAGGCTGTCGGCTATCGCTTCTCCTACGACATGCTGGGCGAGGCCGCGATGACGGACGAGGACGCCCGGGCCTATCTCGACTCCTACATGCACGCGCTCAAGACGACGGCCGACAAGGCGGGGCCCATGAAGCCCGGCGAGACGGTCTTCGAGCGCCCGAACATCTCCGTCAAGCTCTCCGCGCTCCATCCCCGCTACGAGCCGAAGAAGATCGACCGCATGGAGACGGAGCTCTATCAGCGCGTCCTCGCGGTGTGCGAGATGGCGCGCGGGCGCGATCTCGGCATCACCATCGATGCGGAGGAGGTCTTCCGCCTCGATCTCTCGCTCGACCTGTTCGGCCGGCTCGCGCAGGAACCGGCCCTTGCCGGCTGGGACGGGCTGGGCCTTGCCGTGCAGGCCTATGGCAAGCGCGCCTATCCGGTGCTCGAATGGCTGGCCGAGCTCGCCCAGGCGACGCATCGCCGCCTGCCGGTCCGGCTCGTCAAGGGCGCCTATTGGGACAGCGAGATCAAGCTCGCCCAGGAGGGGGGCTTCGACGCCTATCCGGTGTTCACGCGCAAGGTCTCCACGGACGTCTCCTATCTCGCCTGCGCGCGCTTCATGCTGAACCGGCTCGACGTCTTCTATCCGCAATTCGCCACCCACAACGCCCATACGCTGGCCGCAGTCATGGTGATGGCCGGCGACCGGCGCGGCTTCGAGTTCCAGCGTCTGCACGGCATGGGACAGGCGCTCTATGACGAGGTGGTCGGCGGCAACAAGCTCGACATGCCCTGCCGGATCTACGCGCCCGTCGGCACGCATGAGGACCTGCTCGCCTATCTGGTCCGCCGGCTTCTGGAGAATGGCGCGAACACGTCCTTCGTGCACCGGCTGGCCAATGACGAGGCGCCGATCCGCGATATCATCGCCGATCCGGTGGAGGAGGCGGAGCGGCTGAAGGTCCTGCCGCATCCGGGCATTCCGCTGCCGAAGGACATCTTCTCCCCGCGGCGCAACTCCCACGGGCTGCCGCTGTGGGACGACACGACGCGCGGCGCCTTCCTGAAGGATGTGCATGGCGCGCTGGAGCATGGCGTTTCCGCCGCCGCGATGGTCGCCGGCAAGCCCGTGGCGGGCGAGGCACGCACCGTCGTTTCGCCGCACGACAATCGCGTCGAGGTCGGAACGGTCGTGGAGGCCGGCGAGGAGGCGGTCGAACAGGCGCTCGCCAGGGCCCATGCGGCCCGCCACGACTGGGACATGATCGGCGGGGCGGAGCGCGCGGCGATCCTGGAGCGGGCCGCCGATCTCTACGAGGCGGAGACGGCGCGGCTTGTCGCCATCATCGTGCGCGAGGCCGGCAAGTCGCTGGAGAACGCGCTCGCCGACCTGCGCGAGGCGGTCGACTTCCTGCGCTATTACGCAGCCCGCGCCCGCGCGGAGTTCGCGGGCCCCGTGATCATGCCGGGGCCGACGGGCGAGCGCAACGAGATGCGCCTCCACGGGCGCGGCGTCTTCGTGTGCATCTCGCCCTGGAACTTCCCGCTGGCGATCTTCACCGGGCAGATGTCGGCGGCGCTCGCGGCCGGCAACACGGTCATCGCCAAGCCCGCCGAGCAGACGCCGCTGATCGCGGTGGAGGCGGTGAAGCTGCTCTACAAGGCCGGTGTGCCGGAGGATGTGCTGCATGTTCTGCCGGGCGATGGCGCCACCGTCGGCGGCCGGCTGATCGCCGATCCGCGCTGCGCTGGCGTGGCCTTCACCGGCTCCAACGAGACCGCCGGCATCATCAACAGGACGCTGGCGGAGCGCGAGGGCGCGATCATTCCGTTCATCGCGGAGACGGGCGGAATCAACGCCATGATCGTCGACTCCACCGCGCTGCCGGAGCAGGTGGTGCGCGATCTCGTCTTCTCCGCCTTCGACAGCGCCGGCCAGCGCTGCTCCGCCGCGCGGGTGGCCTTCGTGCAGAAGGATGTCGCCCACCGGGTGCTGCCCATGCTCAAGGGTGCGATGGAGGAGCTCAAGATCGGCGATCCGCTCGACTATGCCACCGATGTCGGCCCGGTGATCGATCGCGAGGCGCTCAAGATGCTCAATGAGCACAAGTCGCGCATGGCGCGCGAGGGGCGCACATTGGCCGATCTGGAGCTCGGTGCGGATACGCGCCACGGCACCTTCGTGTCGCCGGCGGCCTACGAGATCGAGTCTCTGTCCATGCTGAAGCGCGAGGTCTTCGGCCCCGTGCTCCATGTGGTGCAGTATTCCGCCGACCGGCTGGAGGAGGTCTGCGAGGCGATCAACGCCACGGGCTTCGGCCTGACGCTCGGCCTGCACACCCGCATCGAGCGGACCGTTGAGGAGGTGCGGCGCGTCATGCGGGTCGGCAACATGTATGTGAACCGCAACCAGATCGGCGCGGTGGTCGGTGCCCAACCCTTCGGCGGCGAGGGGCTGTCCGGCACCGGCCCGAAGGCCGGCGGTCCGCACTATCTCTACCGTTTCGCCACCGAACGCGTGACGAGCGTCGACACGACCGCCTCGGGCGGCAACGCCTCGCTCTTCACCATGGCGGCGGAGGAGGACTGACGGAGAGGCCCTCGGGGCCCTTGAGGAAGAGATGACGTCCGACAAGAAGGCACCGGTCAGACACGGAGAGACGCGGCAGCCCGCATCGAGCGCGGCGGATGTCGACGCGTTTCTGGCCGAGGTGCGTTCAAGGCCCGTGCCGGCTGCGCAGGCCGGCGCTGCGCGCGGCCGGCTGATCTTCGCCATGGATGCGACGATGAGCCGGCAGCCGACCTGGGACCATGCGCTCCAGATCCAGGCGGAGATGTTTGCGGAAACGGCGCGGATCGGCGGGCTCGACGTCCAGCTCGTCTATTTCCGGGGTCTGGGTGAATGCCGGGCGAGCAAGTGGGTGGACGACCCGTCCGCCCTTGCCCGCCTGATGACCGGGGTCGATTGCCGCGGCGGACACACCCAGATCCGCAAGATCCTCGCCCATGTGCTGAAGGAAGCCCGTCGCCACAAGGTGAATGCGGTCGTCTATGTGGGAGACTGCGTGGAGGAGAATGTGGACGATCTGTGCGCGCGGGCCGGCGAAATCGGTCTCCTGGGCGTTCCCGTCTTCATGTTCCAGGAGGGTCACGAGCCGGTCGCAGAGGCCGCCTTCCGCGAGATCGCGCGGTTGACGCGCGGCGCCTGGTGCCGGTTCGACCGCAGCTCCGCGCGCGAGTTGCGCGAGCTCTTGTCCGCCGTCGCCGTCTATGCCGCCGGCGGGCGCAAGGCGCTTGCCGACCACAGCAGGGCTGGCGGCGGGGCCGCGACGGCGCTGCTGGAACAGCTCGACTGAGCGCGGGAGCCCCGAGCGCCTCCCATGTCCTATCTCGTCCTGGCCGTTCTCGCCCTCGTCGTACTCTACGGTCTCGGCAGGCTGTTCCTGCGCGCCGATCCGGCAAAGCTCGCCTTCAGCCTGCGCATCGTTTCGGGCGTTCTGGTGCTCGTCATCGGCGCTTTCGTGACAATCCGGGTCAATCCCGCGATCGGGCTGCCGATGATCGCGCTGGGACTCGGGCTTCTCGGCAAGAGTTCGTGGCTGACGCATCTGGGGCTGCCCGGCGGCGGCATGGGCAGGCCGGGGCGGACCCGGTCCGGCGGCCAGCGCTCGCGCGTCACCACGCAGATCCTGGCCATGGAGCTCGACCACGATACGGGGTCGATGGACGGGGAGGTGCTGTCGGGCCCGCTTTCGGGACGCATGCTCTCTTCCCTGACACTTGCCGAGCTTGCCGACCTCCACACGCTATGCACGGGGCTCACAGACCAGAGCGTCACGCTTCTGGAGGCCTATCTCGACCGGACGCGGCCGGACTGGCGCGACGAACTCGGCACGCGCGGTGGGGCAGGGACGGGGGAGAGCCGGTCATCCTCCTCCGGTGGACCGATGTCCGAGCGCGAGGCGCTGGAGATCCTGGGGCTGGAACCGGGGGCCGACGACAAGGCGATCCAGGCGGCCCATCGCCGGCTGATGAAGCAGTATCATCCCGACCGCGGGGGATCGGCGTATCTCGCCGCCAAGATCAACGAGGCGAAATCCGTCCTGATGGGGAAGGGCACGGGCAGTCGGTAGCGCGCCCCCGTACGTCTTGCCGATTGTGCCCGTGCAGCAGGCAGGGCCCGGAGACGGCAAGGCGTCAGTTCACTGCGGGCGGGGCCACGGCGAAGCAGGCGAAGGAGCGCTTGGCGAGCGACTTGCAGGTGGTCTGCGCCGTCTTCTTGTCGAAGCCGGACAGGCGCGCCCTGTAGAACATCGCGGCGCCGCGCTCGAAAGGAATGATGAAGGCGGGCTTGTCGTCGAGCGAGGTGAGCCCGGTCGCGAGCACCTTGCGGAGATATTCCTCCGCGCCCGATTCCGAATCGAACGCGCCGACCTGGATATGCCAGGTCTCGCCGCGGGCCATGCCGTCCGCGCTTGCGAGGATGGCGGGCGTGTCGCCGGCATCGCCTTCCTCCGCCGCGGCCATGGCGACGAGCTTGATGCGGCTCTCGTCGGGGATGGCGCCGCCTGCCTCCGCGGAGGTCTCCTCGCGGTCGCCGGCGGCGAGAACGCTCATCACATCGGCCTTGACCGGCTCGCCCGCCGTGTCGGCGGCGACGATGACCGGCTTCGGGGTCGGAAGCGGCGGGTTGAGCACGCGTGCGACGGCACGGCGCGCGGCCTTGACCTTCGTGGGATTGTAGCCCGGCGGCGTTCCAGCCACGCTGGCGATATTGAGGGTCTTGCGGCTCGGCACGCGGGGGAAGACCTTGTCGAGCATCGACATCATGTAGTTGTTGCGCGACCGGCCCGTGCGCCCGCCGGTCACCACGCCGATCAGATGCTTGCCATTGCGCTTGACCGACGCCAGGAGATTGAAGCCCGAGGCGCGGATATAGCCGGTCTTGATGCCGTCCGTTCCCTTGTAGCGGCCGACGAGCTTGTTGTGGTTGCGGTAGTTGCGCCCCTTGTAGGAGAAGCTCGTCAGGCTGAAATAACGGTAGAGTTCGGGGAAGTCCTTCTGGATGCGCAGGCCCAGGGTCGCCATGTCCCGCGCCGTGGTGACCTGGCCGCTATTGGGCAGGCCTGAGGCATTGCGGAAGGTCGTCCGCGTCATGCCGAGCGACCGGGCCGTCTTGGTCATGCGCACCGCGAAGGCGCTTTCGGTCCCCGCAATGGCCTCGCCGACGGCCGCGGCCACGTCGTTGGCCGATTTCGTGACGAGGGCCCGGATCGCGTTGTCGACCGTGATCGTCTGGCCGGGCTTGAAGCCCAGCTTCGACGGCGGCATGGATGCGGCATGCCGGCTGATCCGGATCCGGGAGCTCTTGGAGAAGCGGCCCGCCTCCATCTCCTGGAACAGGATGTAGAGCGTCATCACCTTGGTGAGCGAGGCGGGATAGCGCCGGCTGTCGGCATAGCGCGAGAACAGCACCTTGCCTGTATGGGCGTCTATGGTGATGGCGGAGAACTTGGAATTGGCTGCCGCACTGTCGGGCGCGAGCGCCAGGCCGACCGTCAGGACCAGTGCGCCGAAAAAGGCGACCGCCGCGCGCCATGGCGGCAGCCGGAAGACAGACTGTGTTCGCCAAGCAGGTCTATCATATCCTGCACTGGTGCTCATGACGCATCCCCAACCACGACCGAATTGTCCGTTTACGTTTCGCACGCGCCTAACACGGCCTGCTCACGCCCCTCAATACCCTGCCAGGGCATTGTCGTCAGAGGCATGACGGCGAAACGGGACGATCAGGGGAATTCGTCGATAAACGGAGGTCACCCCCCCTGTCTCGATCCCCTAGCGTCTCAAACACGCCAACATCACCGACACTCCCTTACCAAACGGTAAAGTCAAATCGCCGCGAAGGCAATCCGCAGCCGCTTTTTGTGCGGCGCACAAAAAATCCTTGACAGAAATGGTGCGGCGCATATATTGGGTCGCGACAGGTTGGAATGGGCGTCAGGCAGGCATTGGTCCATTCACCGGAAACCTTTTGGGATGGAGAGACACATGATCAAGTCGTTCGAGGATTTCCAGATCGTCGGCAAAGACAATTTCGATGCCTCGGTCGCCAGCGTCACGGCGATGACGAAGGGCTTCCAGACCATGGCCGCCGAGATGGCGGACTATTCGCGCAAGGCGCTCGAGGAGAGCACCAAGGCGGTGGAGACCGTCATGGCGGCGAAGTCCGTGGACAAGGCCGTGGAGGCGCAGCAGACCTTCGCCAAGCAGGCCTATGAGGGCTACCTCGGCGAGATGAACAAGCTCGGCGAGATCTACCTCAACGCGGCCAAGGAAGCCTACAAGCCGTTCGAGGCCCAGCTTGCCCAGTTCAACGGCAAGGTGGCCGGGAAGTAACTTTTCCTACCAGCAAGCCACTGCTGAACTCTCTGGCCCGGCGTGCTCCGCACGTCGGGCTTTTTGTTCGTCATTCGGGCGGAGAATTCAAATTGACGCCTCGCAATCATGCCCGGCTCTCCTATATAATTGGGCCGGTTGGAGGTTTGACGCTGCCGGATGAGGCGAGGACGGCGCGCGGCCGTGGGGAGACCGGGGATCGCGCTTTCACGGTGCAAACGGTGATCATGTTTCTTATGTCCAATGACAACGACCGTAACCGGGAAGACGACCAGACAGGAGTCGTCACGCGCACCAAGACGCGCACGAAGAAGCCGAGCCTGTACAAGGTTCTGCTCTTGAACGACGATTACACGCCGATGGAGTTCGTCGTTCACGTGATCGAGCGCTTCTTCAACAAGGGGCGCGAGGAGGCGACCAGGATCATGCTTCACGTCCACCAGCGCGGGGTTGGCGTGTGCGGCGTGTACACTTACGAGGTGGCCGAGACCAAAGTGACGCAGGTCATGGAGTTTGCCCGTCAGCACCAGCACCCGCTACAGTGCACGATGGAAAAGGAGTGATAAGGACCAGTGCCGAGCTTCTCCCGCAGTCTTGAACAAGCCCTTCACCGGGCCCTGGCACTCGCCAACGAGCGGCATCACGAATATGCCACGCTCGAACACCTCCTGCTCGCCCTTGTGGACGACAAGGACGCGGCGGCAGTCATGCGCGCCTGCAATGTCGACCTGGATTTGCTGCGCCGCAACCTGGAACAGTATGTCGACAACGAGCTTGCGAATCTGGTTGTCGACCACGGAATCGAGTCCAAGCCGACCGCCGGCTTCCAGCGGGTCATCCAGCGCGCGGTCATCCATGTCCAGTCGTCGGGCCGGGAGGAGGTGACGGGGGCGAATGTGCTCGTCGCCCTGTTCGCCGAGCGCGAGAGCCACGCCGCCTTCTTCCTGCAGGAGCAGGACATGACGCGCTACGATGCGGTGAACTATATCAGCCACGGCATCGCCAAGCGCCCCGGCCATTCCGAGCCCCGCCCCGTGCGCGGCGCCGACCAGGAGACCGCGGAAGAGCAGGAGGCGAGCGCCAAGAGCGGCAACGACGCGCTCGACGCCTATTGTGTCAATCTGAATGCGAAGGCCAAGGAAGGCCGTATCGATCCGCTGATCGGCCGCGATCACGAGGTCCGGCGGACCATTCAGGTGCTCTGCCGGCGCCAGAAGAACAATCCGCTCTTCGTCGGCGATCCCGGCGTCGGCAAGACGGCCATCGCGGAAGGGCTTGCGCGGCGCATCGTCAATGGCGAGGTGCCGGACGTCCTGCAGGACTGCACGATCTTCCAGCTCGACATGGGCGCGCTGCTGGCCGGCACGCGCTATCGCGGCGATTTCGAGGAGCGCATCAAGGCGGTCATCAAGGAGATCGAGAACTATCCCGGCGCGATCATGTTCATCGACGAGATCCATACGGTGATCGGTGCGGGCGCGACCTCGGGCGGGGCGATGGACGCCTCGAACCTGCTCAAGCCGGCGCTCGCCAGCGGCTCGCTGCGCTGCATGGGCTCCACGACCTACAAGGAATACCGCCAGCATTTCGAGAAGGATCGCGCGCTCGTGCGCCGGTTCCAGAAGATCGACGTCAACGAGCCGACGGTCGAGGACTCCGTGAAGATCCTCAAGGGGCTGAAGCCCTATTTCGAGGAGTTCCACGGCGTGCGCTACACCCAGGATGCGCTGCGTTCGGCGGTGCAACTGTCGGCGCGCTACATCCACGACCGCAAGCTGCCGGACAAGGCCATCGACGTGATCGACGAGACCGGCGCCTCCCAGATGCTCGTGCCGGAATCGAAGCGCCGGCGGACCATCGGCGTGAAGGAGGTCGAGGAGACGGTCGCGCGCATGGCGCGGATCCCGCCGAAGACGATCTCCAAGAACGACGCGGAAGTCCTGCGCGACCTGTCGATCGATCTCAAGCGGGTCGTGTTCGGCCAGGACAAGGCGATCGACGCGCTGGCCTCGGCCATCAAGCTGGCCCGCGCAGGGCTTCGCGAGCCGGAGAAGCCGATCGGCTGCTACCTGTTCTCCGGGCCCACCGGCGTCGGCAAGACGGAGGTTGCCCGCCAGCTCTCCTCCATCATGGGGGTGAAGCTCCTGCGCTTCGACATGTCGGAATATATGGAGCGCCACGCCGTCTCCCGGCTGATCGGCGCGCCGCCCGGCTATGTCGGTTTCGACCAGGGCGGGCTCCTGACCGACGGCGTCGACCAGCATCCCCATTGCGTCCTGTTGCTGGACGAGATCGAGAAGGCCCATCCGGACCTCTTCAACATCCTCCTGCAGGTGATGGACCACGGCAAGCTCACCGACCACAACGGCAAGACGGTGGACTTCCACAATGTGGTGCTGATCATGACCACCAATGCGGGTGCGCAGGATCTCGCCAAGGCTCCCATCGGCTTCACGCAGGACAAGCGCGAGGGGGACGACACGGAGGCGATCAACCGGATGTTCTCGCCGGAGTTCCGTAACCGTCTCGACGCGGTCATCCCCTTCGGCAACCTGCCGCGGGACGTGGTGCGTCTGGTCGTGGAGAAGTTCGTGCTCCAGCTCGAGGCCCAGCTCGCCGACCGGCAGGTCAATATCGAACTGTCGCCGGAGGCCGCCGATTGGCTCGCCCGCGAGGGCTACGACGAGCGCATGGGCGCCCGCCCGCTGGCCCGAGTCATCCAGCAGCACATCAAGCAGCCGCTGGCCGACGAGGTGCTGTTCGGCAAGCTGTCGAGCGGCGGCACGGTGCGCGTCGTGGTGACCAAGGACAAGCAGGGCACCGAGGGGCTCGGTTTCGAATACCTCACCCGAGAGGAGGAGCGCGCCGCGCCGAAGAAGGCGGAGAAGCGCTCCGGCGGCGGCAAGAAGGGCGGCGGCGGACGCAGCGGAGGCCGCAAGTCGCCCAAGGGTGGCGGCAAGGATGCGAACAAGGGCGGATCCGATGGCGGAAGCGTCCCGAGCGTTCCCCTGCTGACCGAGTGATCCTTCCGGCAGAACAACGTGTTGAAGGGGCATCTTCACATGAAGGTGCCCCTTTTTCACGGGGCCTCTTGCCGCGGTTTGCATGGCAGCCATGCGGCGGTGCGCTTGCCCGATCCCGCGCAAGACTGTAACGCGGGACGAGCAATGGCCATGCCGTGACGGGACCCATGTCCGACCAGAGCACCGTTGAGACAGCCGCGCGATATGACTGGAGCGCCCTTGCCGGCGGGATGAGGGGCGCGTTCGGCGTTGCCGGCCTGGTCATGGCCTCGTCCTTTCTGGGGTTCGGCGCGCTGGTGCGCAGCCTGGACGTCACGCTCGCCTCGGGGCTCCTCAGCACCGTCACGGTCTGGGCGCTGCCGGGGCAGGTGGTGCTCCTGTCGATGATGGCGCACGGGGCGGCGCTGATCGCAACGGCGCTTGCGGTGACGCTGACGGCGATCAGGCTTCTGCCCATGGTGGTTCTGGTGCTCGCCCGCGTGCGGCTGGAGCACGCGCCGCGCTGGCCGGAATTCCTGCTTGCCCATTTCACCGCCATCACGATCTGGGTGATCGCCAACCAGTCGGTGGAGACCCTGCCGCGCGAGCGGCGGCTACCATGGCTCCTGGGTCTTGGCGTCACGCTGATGGCCGGCATGCTGGCAATGACGAGCGTGGGCTACGCGCTGGCCGACCGCCTGCCGGCCCTGCTTGCCGCGGGGCTCGTATTCCTCACGCCCGCCTTCTTCTTCATCTCGCTGTTCGGCGGCGCCCGCTACCGGTTCGACTATGCCGCCGCGATCCTCGGGGCGGCGCTCGGACCGTTCGCGATGGAGATCTTCCCCGATTTCGATCTGCTGGTTTCCGGCGTCGTCGGCGGCACGGTCGCCTATCTCGTCTTCCCGCCGCGCCGGAGGCGGGGCATATGAGCCTCGACGCCATGCCGGTCTGGCTCGTGATCCTCCTGGCCGGTGCGGCCGTCACCTATGTGTGGCGCATGATCGGGGCCATGGTGGTCAGCCGGCTCGATCCGGAGGGCGGGCTGCTCTTGTGGGTGCGCGCGGTGGCGACCGCCCTCGTGGCGGCGCTCGTCGTCCGGCTCGTCCTGATGCCGTCGGAGATCCTGGCGGCGGCCTCGCTTGCGAGCCGCCTCGCGGCGCTCGCCATCGGCCTCGCCCTGTTCTTCCTCTTCAGGCGCAATACGGCGGTCGGGGTCGGCGCGGCCGTCGTCGCGTTGATCGCGATCGAGCTCGTGGGCCGCGCCATCGCCGGGTCCTGACGGGGGTCAGTTCTCAAGCGCGGCGCGCAGCGTCTCCGCGTGGCCGGCAAGCACCTCCTGGTCCGCCATCTCGCCGGTATGGGGCTTGAGCGCCACGCCGTCCCAGCGCGGCAGGATATGGACATGGGTGTGGAAGATCACCTGTCCGCCGGCCTGCTCGTTGAACTGCTGGACCGTCACCCCGTCGGCGCCAAAGGCGGGGATGACCGCACGGGCGATCTTCTGCGTGGTGGCCATGACGGCTGCGAGATCGGCGTCCGCGATGTCGAGGATATTGCGCGACGCCGCCTTGGGGATCACCAGAGTGTGCCCGTCGGTGCGCGGCATGATGTCGAGGAAGGCGAGGGTGGCGTCGTCCTCGTAGACCTTGTTGCACGGCAGCTCGCCGCGCAGGATCCGGGCGAAGATGTTGGACTCGTCATAGGCGGTCGTCATGGCGCTTGGAATCCCCGTTTCGGTTGTCTCGGGCATGAGGGCTGGTCCCGCAATGTCCTTCCAGACGGGCGCGGCGGCGTCAAGTCCGGCAAAGGCGCCGGCAAGGCCTCAATCGGAATCCGGGCGGGCCATGCGGAAGGGGGTGTGGGCGCTCAGGGTGCGGATCTCCTCGTCCACATAGCGCCGCTCCTGATGGAGATACTGGGCGACCGCGCCCGCCAGGCGCTCGTCGGCGAGATAGTGCGCGCTGTAGGTGGGGATCGGCAGATAGCCGCGCGCGAGCTTGTGCTCGCCCTGTGCGCCGGCCTCGACGCGCGCGAGCCCGTGGTCGATGGCGAAGGCGATGGCCTGATAGTAACAGACCTCGAAATGCAGGAAGGGGTGGTGCTCGAGCGCGCCCCAGTAGCGGCCGAACAGCGTGTCCGATCCGATCACGTTGAGGGCGCCGGCAATGTAGCGCCCGCCGCGGCGCGCCATGACGAGGAGCAGCCGCTCGGGCATCGCCTCGGAAATCATGGAGAAGAAGGCGCGCGTGAGGTAGGGCGTGCCCCATTTGCGCGAGCCGGTGTCCATGTAGAAGGCGAAGAAGGCGTCCCAATGCGCCTCGGTCAGGTCGCTGCCGGTTACCCACTCGATCTCGATCCCTTCCGCGACGGCCTCGCGGCGTTCCCGGCGCACCGCCTTGCGCTTGCGCGACTGCAGGTTTGCCAGGAAGTCGTCGAAGGTGGCGTAGCCGGCATTCTCCCAGTGGAACTGCTGGTCCGTGCGCTGGAGGAAGCCCATCTCGCCGAGCGCCGACCATTCGGCCTCGGTGAGGAAGGTGTAGTGGACCGAGGAGGCGCCGAGCCGGCGGCAGAGCTCCACGGACCCGGCTGCGAGCGTGCGCATGCGTGCCTGTCTGCAGGGGCCGTCCGGCACGAGAAGGCGCGGTCCCGCCGCGGGCGTGAAGGGAACGGAGACCTGCAGCTTGGGATAATAGTGCCCGCCCGCGCGCTCATAGGCGTCGGCCCAGCCGTGGTCGAAGACATACTCGCCGTAGCTGTGGGATTTGAGGTAGCAGGGCATGCAGGCAAGCACGGTGCCCGCCTCGTCCTTCATCACGAGGTGCTGGGGCAGCCAGCCGGTCTCCGCCATCGCCGAGCCTGACCGCTCGAGCGCGGACAGGAAGGCATGGGTCACGAACGGGTTGGCCGGACGGCCGGGCGGATTTGCGCAGGCGTCCCATTGAGACCCGTCGATCCCGTCCATTGCGGCTTCCACATGGATGACGGCCTCGTCGGTCTCGTGTTCGGTCATGTCGATGATGGTACTCGATTGGACGCCGGAAAGGAGGCCGGATTTCTACACCAAGCTGTGCGCTTGCCCGTCCGGAATCAAGGTCCGGTTTTGCAAAACGGCATGAAATTATGGTTGTAAAAATGTTTTTCACTCGTCTTATAGTTGCCTTTCCTTTCCAAATGGGCAAGACTGTGATCGAGACGGGATTGCTGGACGCTTGAGAGGCCGAGGGGGGGCTGGACATGAGCGAAGGGCACGACATGCCTGGTGCGGAGATCATTCCGCTGAATGCGGGCCGGGACGACGACTTTCACGCGCGTCGCACAGCGCTCGTCAGGATGCTGGAACATGCGGCGCGGGAGGCGGCGGCGCTCGACGACGAGATCGCGTGTTTTCTGGTCTCGTCCGCGGTGGATATCCTGGAGACGCGTCAGGGGCCCGAGAGGCGCTGAGGGAACGGGCGAAGGAATTGCGGCACGGGACTGAAATCCCTCGCAGATTGCACGCGTTCCGAGGGACCTGAACTACTGCCCGAGCCACCTGTAGACCCGACCGCGCCCCTTCTTGCGGCCGGTATCCTCCACACCCGGAAACAGTCCGGCGCGGACAGCCTCGAGGAAGGCGCGCCCGATCCGCACCTTGTCGCCGATGAAGAGCCGGTCCCAGCCCGATCCGTAGACTTCCGGAAAATGAAACTCTCCGGGCCGGAGCTCGGAAATCCTGTCCCGCAGCCGGGAGATCTCGTCGCGATCCAGCCTGACCTCCTGTGTCCCCGAAGCCGGGACTATTCCATCTCGGACCATAGGGATTGCGCCAACCTCCTGAACCTGCACGGATTGCCGATCCTAGCCAGATCCCGGTGCGCGACGGTTTGATCTGGCGCAAAGGAGGGCGGCTCAAATGGCGGATGGCGGGCGGATCGTCTCGAAGATGATCTGGTCGGCATAGCGGCGGGCGCGCGCGGCGTCGCCGGGCGTGCGGACGGTCCAGGAGAGGATGGGACGGCCCATGGCGCGGAACGCGCGCGACGGTGCGGACGGCAGGCCGTGGACATCGTAGGCGAGGAACTGGGGGCGGGCCTCGTCGAAGCCCGTCATGTGACGCAGGCCGAGCCGGCGCGCGAGGGAGAGATGGGCGTCCTCGCCGGCGCCGCAATCGCGGCAGGCGACAAGGCCGCGCACGGTGGCGGGAGAGAGCAGGCGGAGATTGGCGATCATGTCGGGATCGAAGGACATGACCGCGACAGGGCCGTCATAGGCGGCGAGCAGCGCGGCCACACGGCGCTCCAGACGTCCAGAGCCGTCCCAGAGGCTCTTCAGCTCCAGGAAGAGCGGGGCGCGACCCGAGACGAGGCCCAAGAGCTCGCCAAGCGTCATGATCCGGTCGCGCGTGCCCCTGAGCGGGATGCGGGCGAGATCGCGGGAAGGTCGGGCGAGCAGGGGGCCGGTCTCCCCGGTCAGCCGGTCGAGCGTCGCATCGTGGAAGACGACCGCCTCGCCGTCGCCGGCAAGCTGGAGGTCGACCTCGATGCCGTAGCCGCCGTCGAGCGCGGCGGTGACCGCACTCGCCGTGTTCTCCAGTACGCCGCGGGAGCGGTCGTGCAGACCGCGATGGGCCACCGGGCGTTCGGTCAGCCAGGACAGCGCCCGCCCGTCCGGTGTCCAGCGCATGGGGGAAGCGTCACGCGATCTCGAAGACCGCGTCGACCTCGACGGCCACGTTGAGCGGCAGGCCGCCGGCGCCGACGGCGAAGCGGGCATGGCGGCCCTTGTCGGCGAACACCTCGACCATGAGGTCGGAGCAGCCATTGATGACCTTGGGGTGGTCGGTGAAGTCCGGCACGGCGTTCACGAAGCCGCCGAGCTTCACGCAGCGCACCACCCGGTCGAGATCGCCGCCGCAGGCCGCCTTGAGCTGGGCGATGACGTTGAGGCCGCACAGGCGGGCGGCCTTGGCGGCCTCCTCGGTGGTGAAATCCGCGCCGACCTTGCCCTGATACTCCACACCGTCCGGCCCGAGCGTCACCTGGCCGGAGATGAAGACCAGATTGCTGCTCACGACATAGGGCACATAGTTGGCCACGGGGGCGGCGGGTTCAGGCAGCGTGATGCCGAGCTCGTTCAGGCGGTCGTCGATCTGGCCCATGGCGGTGGTCCTTCGGTCTGGGTGGGTTGCGGGATCCTTCGCGGAGCCCCGTGATGCGCGATTGCCCGGTCAGCGTCAACCGACCGGCGGTTATATGCGGTTGAGCAGGTCGCCGGGATTGTCGCCGGCGAAGTAGGCGTCCAGATTGTCGAGCGCGCGCATGCCCATGGCCACGCGGGTCTCGATGGTGGCGGACCCCAGATGCGGCAGCAGGAAGGCGTTGTCGAGACTGCGGTAGCGCGGGTCGATATCGGGCTCGTTGCGGAACACGTCGAGGCCGGCGGCGGCGAGCTTGCCGCCCTGAAGCGCGGCGATCAGCGCGTCGTCGTCGACAATGTCGCCGCGCGCTGTGTTCACCAGGACGGCGTTGTCGGGCATGAGCGCGATGCGCTGCGCGTCCACGATACCGCGCGTCTCCGGCGTCGAGGCGCAGTGGATCGACAGGAAGTCGCAATGGGGCAGCATGTCCTCGAAGGTCTCGTGGAACACCGCGCCCTGCTCCTCGCCGGCCGGCAGCGGGCTGCGATTGTGGTAGTGGATCTCCATGTCGAAGCCGCGCGCGCGCCGGGCCATGGCGCGGCCGATGCGACCCATGCCGAGAATGCCGAGGCGCTTGCCCGACACCTCGTAGCCCAGCGGATAGACCGCCGACCAGGCGCCCCAGCGGTCCTCGCGCACGATCCGCTCGCCCCAATAGGCGCCGCGCGCCGCGCCCAGCAGGAGGAGCATGGCGATATCGGCGGTCGCCGCGCTCAGCACGTCGGGCGTGTTGGTGACGGAAATGCCGCGCTGCGTCGCCGCGTCCACATCGATATGATCGTAGCCGACCGAGAAGGTCGCGATGATCTTCACCGTATCCGGCAGGCGCGCGACAAGGGCGGCATTGCACTTGTCGGTCGGGGTCACGAGAAGCCCGTCGCAGCCCTGGGCGCCGGCGATGATGTCGTCGTCGGCGAGCAGCTCGTCGGTCTCGTTGAGGGTAGCGTCGTAGTCCCTCTCGATCCGGGCCTCCACCTCGTCGGGCAGCTTGCGCGTGACGAGGATCCGGGGCTTTGCGGGCGGGATGGTGGCCATTGCACTCTTGCCTCAATTCTGGGAGAAGCTACGTCGCTTGTAGGTGGGATAAGCCCGAGAAAGGGTAGCGTAGAGAGATGATGCATTCCAGACGCACCGATGCAAGCCCGTTCGCGGCGCATATCCTCACGATAGCGGCAGCCGTCGCTCTTGTGAGCGCGGGCGCCCCGCAGGCCTTGGCGCAAGGGGGGCTGCCGGCGATCGCGCCGCATCGCGCGGTCTACGATCTCGAGATGGAGAGCTCGCAAGACCGGCTCGGGCTCGCCGACGCATCGGGCCGGCTCGCGCTCGAATTCGCCGCGGCCGATTGCGAGGGCTGGACGGTCAATATGCGCATCGTCAACCGGCTGCGGACCCGCAATGGCACGTCGCGCACCATCGATTCCCGCTCCAGCTCCTGGGAATCGGCGGATGGCACGTCCATGGCCTTCACCCTGCGGCGCTATGTGGAGAACACCGTCGACGAGGAAACCAAGGGGGTCGCCGAACGCGGCGGCGACGGCAAGCCCGGCCATGTGGCCATGGAGAAGCCGGCGGAGGACGCGTTCGATATTCCCGCCGGGGCCGTCTTCCCGGTCGAGCATACCAAGCGGATCCTCAAGGCTGCGCTCGACGGCGAGCGCCGCGAGGTGAGCCTTGTCTATGACGGCTCGGAGGAGAAGACCGTCTACAAGGCGATCACCTTTATCGGCGAGCGCCGTGCGCCGGGCGAGACCCGGCTTCCCGCAGGCCTTGGCGAGGAGTTGAAGTCCATGGCCTCGTGGCCTGTGAGTATCAGCTATTTCGACGAGACGAAGACCGCCGACGGCGAGGAGACGCCGTCGCACCAGGTGAGCTTCACCATGTTCGAGAATGCGGTGGCCAGCAATCTCACCCTCGATTACGGGGATTTCTCCCTGTCCGGCACATTGAGCACGCTGGAGCTCCTCGACGCACCGGAGTGCCCGGCCGAATAGGCGCGCCTGCTTGCGCTCAGGCGAAGCGCTTCGCTCCGGCGACGCAGCCGATGACGGCGAGGGTGACGGCGAGCATGGCGGGGCTGACCGCCTCGCCGAGAAGGAGTGCGGCCAGCGCGAAGCCGAAGAAGGGCTGAAGAAGCTGCAGCTGGCCGACGGTCGCGACGCCGCCAAGCGCGAGCCCGCGATACCAGAAGACGAAGCCGATCAGCATGCTGAAGACCGATACATAGGCCAGCCCCGCCCATGCGGGACCCGCGACCCCGTCCCATGAGCCGGGCATGGTGTAGAGGGCGAGCGGCAGCATGACCGGCAGCGACAGGACGAGCGCCCAGGAAATGACCTGCCAGCCGCCAAGCCTTCGCGACAGCGTCGCTCCCTCCGCATAGCCGAGCCCGCAGGCGACGATGGCGGCCAGCATGGCGAGGTCGCCGGCGGCCGGCCGGTCGATCCCCTGCGCGATGGCGTAGCCGGCCACGCAGAGGCTTCCCATGCCGGAGAACAGCCAGAAGAGCGGGCGAGGGCGCTCGCCGCCGCGCAGGACCGCGAAGCTTGCCGTCGCGAGCGGCAAGAGGCCGATGAACACCAGCGAGTGCGCCGATGTGACATGGCGAAGCGCGAGCGCCGTCAGGAGCGGGAAGCCGACCACCACGCCGAGCGCGACGATGGCGAGCGAGCCGAGATCCTCGCGTTGCGGGCGCTTGCCTCCGAGAAGCATCAGCATCGCCGCGCCCAGCAATGCGGCGATCGAGGCGCGGGCTACCGTCAGAAAGACCGGGTCGAAACCGGCGACGGCGGCGCGCGTGGCGGGCAGGGAGGCGCTGAAGACCAGCATGCCCAGAAAGCCGTTTATCCAACCGGCCAGTGTCTTGTCCATCGCGGGGGCGCTCCTTGTTGGTGAGAGCGATATGCCTTGCCAGGGGCCGGCATTCCAGAGACACTCCATGACAATTGTCTCAAACTGTATTGCCAAGAAGGCCCGTACGGATGGCGATGGAGCGCAGTGAAAGCGGCGAGGGCGCCACGCTGGTGGAACAGGTCATGGAGGCGGTTCGTGCGAGTATCGCGTCGGGCCGTCTGGCGCCTGGCACGCGGCTCGCCTCCATCCGTGCGCAGGCTGTTCGCATGGGTGTGTCGAAGTCGACGGTCGTGGAGGCCTATGACCGGTTGGCGGCGGAGGGGGCGATCACATCGCGGCGCGGATCGGGGTTCTTCGTTGCCGGGCGCCTTCCGCCGCTGTCGCTTGCCGAGATCGGCCCACGGCTCGACCGCGAGATCGATCCGTTCTGGGTGTCCCGGCAGTCGCTGGAGGCGGGCGGACGGATGCTCATGCCGGGCTGTGGCTGGCTGCCGCGGGACTGGATGCCGGAGGAGGGGGTGCGGCGCGCGCTTCGCGGTCTGGCGCGGTCGCCGGACGCCAATCTCGCTGATTACGGGACGCCGCGCGGACCCGGCGCCTTGCGCCGGCTGCTGGCGCAACGCATGGCCGGACGCGGCCTCGACGTGCCGCCCGACCGGATCGTGCTCACGGGCTCGGGCACCGAGGCCATCGACCTTGTCTGCCGTTTCCTGCTGGAGCCCGGCGACACCGTGCTGGTCGACGATCCGTGCTACTTCAACTTCCACGCCATGCTGAAGGCGCACCGCGTGGCGGTGGTCGGCGTGCCCTATCTCCCGACCGGCCCCGATCTGGAGCGGTTCGAGGCGTGCCTCAGGACACAGAAGCCCCGTCTCTACATCACCAATTCGGCGATTCACAACCCGACAGGGGCGACGCTCTCGCCGGTCGTCGCGCACCGCGTGCTCAAGCTCGCTGAAGCCCACGATCTCACAATCGTGGAGGACGACATCTTCGCCGATTTCGAGCACGAGCCGGCCCCGCGCCTCGCCGCCTTCGACGGGCTGGAGCGGGTGATCCATATCGGCAGCTTCTCAAAGACCCTGTCGGCGGCGGTGCGCTGCGGTTTCATCGCCGCGAGGGCGGACTGGATCGAGGGGCTTCTGGACATGAAGATCGCAACCACCTTCGGCGGCGATCCATTCTCCGCGGAGCTCGTCCTGCGCCTCCTGACGGACGGCACCTATCGCAAGCATGTGGAGGAGCTGCGCGGGCGGCTGGCGCGCGCCATGGGAGAGACGGCCCGCAGGCTGGCGCCGCTCGGCATCGTTCCCGCGGTTGAGCCGCGCGGGGGCATGTTCCTGTGGTGCCGGTTGCCGGAGGGGCTCGACGCCGCCGACATTGCCCGCAAGGCGCTTGCGGACAATGTCGTGCTCGCACCGGGCGACGTGTTCAGCCTGTCGCGTTCCTCGAGCGGCTTCCTGCGGTTCAACGTGGCGCAGTCGACCGATCCCCGGATCCGGGATGTCCTCAGCCGCGTCATGGACGCGGCGGGCTGATACCGGTCAACCGGTCAGTTGCACCGGGCGTCGATGATCACCTTCTGGATCTCGTCGGCGGCGGCCTTGCGCAGCCCGTCGAGGTCGGTGAGCTTGGCGCAGGGTTTCAGCCCCTGCTCGTGCTCCTGAAGGACCTCGCCGGCCTTGTTGTCCCATTTCTTCTTGATGGAGGTCATCTGGGCGTCGTCGCCGGGACAGGCATATTCGATGGCCTTCAGGAAGGTCTGGCGAAGATCCGCCGTCTTCTCGTTCAGCGACAGGCACGCATTGAGTTCGGCCCATTCCGGCAGCGCGAACTTCATGTTGGAGAACTGGGTTTCGCTCATGAAGGCATTGGCCGGGGCGAGCATCCCCATCATGGCGAGGCCTGCAACGGCACCGGTCGTCACATATTTCATCGGGAACCCCCCAAGTCGTGCAGATAGCATGGAGCGTAATTGTCTGACAGCATCTGCGCGTGCCGGCAAGCAGAACATGCATCGCACCCCCGTGCAAGCGCGCGCACCGGGCCGGTCCTACTCGTCATGGCCGGCCTTCGGCCTTGGCGTGAAGACGAGGCCCTTGTCGACGGCGTCGCGGCCGAAGCGGGCGCGCAGCTTGTCCATGGCGTGCTCGGCGCGGGCGAGCCGCATGGTCGTGGGATCGAGCGGGCTTTCGGGGTCCGCGCCGTCGGCGTCGGAGAGGTGGTCTATGCCGACGCCGATAAGGCGGAAGGCGGTGCCGTCGGTCTCGCGGGCAAGCAGCGGGCGGGCGGCCCGGTAGATGCGCTCGGCAAGCTGGGTCGGTTCTGACAGGAGGGTATGGCGCGTCCGGATCCTGAAGGAGGCGGTCTTGAGCTTGAGCGCGACGCCCGTACCGGCATAGCCGGAGGCCTTGGCGCGGCGCGAGACCTTCTCGCAGAGCCGCCAGAGGATCTTCTCCAGCGTGGCGGGGTCGGCGAGATCGTCCTCGAAGGTGGTTTCCGACGAGATGCTCTTCGGGGCGCCATGGGGCGTGACGCGCCTGTGGTCCTCGCCGCGGGCGAGATGATAGAGGCGGGCACCCATGCTGCCATAGCGGCGCATGAGTTCGTTCTTCTCCTTGCGCTGGAGATGGCCGATCGTGTGGATGCCGTCGCGGGCGAGTTTCGCGCACAGGGTCCGCCCGGCGCCCCAGATGATGCTCACCGGCTGGTCGGCGAGGAAGTCGCGGATGTCGGCACGCCCGATCACGGAGAAGCCGCGCGGCTTGTCGAGGTCGGAGGCGACCTTGGCGAGGAACTTGTTGGGGGCGAGGCCGACGGAGACGGTGATGCCGATCTCCTTCTCGATGCGCCTTGCGAGCGCGGCGAGCGTCAGAGCCGGGCTGCGCCCGTGAAGCCGCTCCGTGCCGGTGAGGTCGAGAAAGGCCTCGTCGATGGAGAGCGGTTCCACAAGCGGCGTGAGCTCTTCCATGAGCGCGCGAACCTCGCGGCCGACCGCGGCGTATTTTTCCATGTCCGGGCGCAGGACGACCGCGTCCGGGCAGAGCTTCAGCGCCTTGAACATGGGCATGGCGGAGTGCACGCCATTGATGCGGGCGATATAGCAGGCCGTCGAGACGACGCCGCGCCGCCCGCCGCCGATGATCAGGGGCTTGTCCCTGAGGTCCGGATTGTCGCGCTTCTCGATTGCGGCATAGAAGGCGTCGCAGTCGAGATGGGCGACGCTCAGCGTGTCGAGCTCCGGATGGCGCAGGATGCGTGGGCTGCCGCAGGCACGGCACCGCCTGTCCTTCGGCGCCGCCGGCGCCAGGCAGTCGCGGCAGAAGCCCGGATCGCGTCTGGTCTCGGAGTGTCCTGCGGTCATGGCGGCAGAGGGGCCCGGTTGTTGCGCCATCACTATAGCGCGGACCGGTCCTGTTCGTCCCACAGGCGTGCCGCTCCGCGCACGCCGCTGTCCGCGCCATGGGCGGGCGGCAACAGCACGGCCTCGCAATAGTCGGAGAAGACGTGGCGCGGCAGGAGCGGCGGCACCAGCTCGTAGAGCGCGGCGATGTTCGATAACCCGCCGCCCAACACGATCGCATCCGGGTCGAGCGTATTGACGATGGTGGCGAGACCGCGCGCGAGCCGGTCGGCATGGCGTGCGAGCGTCGCAGAGTCCGCCGCTCCGCCGGCCGTGGCCCGTGCCGCGATCTCGTGGGCCTCCAGCGTCTCGCCGGTCGCCCGGGCGTGGTCGGCGGCAAGGCCCGGTCCGGACAGCCAGACCTCCAGGCAGCCCTGCCTGCCGCACCAGCAGGCCGGGCCGGGTATCTCGTCGCCACGCGGCCAGGGCAGGGGATTGTGGCCCCATTCCCCGGCGATGTCGTGATGGCCCATATGGAGGCGGCCGCCGATCACGAGCCCGCCGCCGCAGCCGGTGCCGAGGATGACGCCGAAGAGCGTGTCGGCACCGCGGCCCGCGCCGTCACGGGCCTCCGACAAGGCAAGGCAGTTGGCGTCATTGGCGACGCGCACCGGCCGTGCGAGGGCGGTTTCCAGATCGCGGCCGAGCGGGCGGCCATTGAGCCAGGTCGAGTTGGCATTGCGAAGCAGCCCCGTGCGTGGCGAGAGCGACCCTGGAATGCCGACGCCGACCGAGCCGGAACGGCCCGTTTCCGTTTCGATGGCGCAGACGAGGCCGGACAGGGCGCGCAGGGTCGCGGCATAGTCGTCGCGCGGTGCGGCAATCCGCCGGGAGGCCGCGACCGTACCGTCCGTGTCGAGCGCGACCGCGGCGATCTTGGTGCCGCCGAGGTCGATACCGATGCGCAGCGGGGCCGGCATCGCGGCCCTCAGTCCGTCCGGACGAGCAACTCGCCGAGCCGGTCCGTCGTCTCCGCCCAATTATCCGTCGTCAGGAAAATATCCCCGAAATCATCGATATGGCGCGCGAAGCGCTCATCCTGCATGAAGTGGACGATATGGGTGTCCGGTACCGTTTCGCGCACCGATTCGATATTGCTCGGACTGTCATCGAGGAAAATCACGGGTGCGCTGCGGGTCCCGACCAACAGGTCGACTGCCGGTCCCTTGGGGCCGGAATTGACCACCACGGGGTAGGTCATTCCGTGGCGTTCGAGGTTCTGCCGGCGGTCGTCGTAATAGGTCTCCGGCAGATTGGTCAGCATGACGATATCGGCATGGGCGCTCAGTGCGCCAAGCCCGTCGGCCGCCCCCTCGATCGCCTCGAAGTTTGCCGTCTCGGCGGCAAAGAACGCATGGAGGAGGTCGCCGAGCTCGTCCGTCGAGACCGGTTCGTTCGTCTCGCGGCGGCGGACATTGCCGTTGAGTGCGAAGCTCGCCGGGTCGAGCCAGCATTGCCGCCCGGCGAGGAAGGTCTCCAGCGCGCGCAGGAAATGCACGACGACCTCGTCCACATCGCAGATGATGAGCGGGCGGTCCCCGTCGAGCGAGAGCCTCTCGATCTGGATGCGCGTGATATCGCCCACCATATCGCTCAACCCTCCGCCAACGGCAGGCCGCCGGGCAGCATCCGGCGTGCCGCCTCCGGCGCGGCGGGAGAGATGTTCTCCGTCTCCGCGAACAGGAAGATCAGGGATTCGTCCTGCAGCAGGTGGTCGAGCACGGAGCCGAGGAAGGTGGGGTCGCCGGCACGCGCCTTCAGGTCCTCCGGCCCGGTGCCGGTCGCGGCGAGGAAGCGGCCCAGCCGTTCCGGGTCGGAGGCGAGGAACTGAAGAGCCCGGAGCGCGAGGATTTCCGCGCCTTCTGCGGTCATAGCGGTCTTTGTACGCATGGGGTCCGATCCCGTCGGGACGGCCCGTGACAAGGCGGGCGCGCCCTCTCGTTTAAGCTGTTGGTTACCCGGTGGCCGTTATAGCTGCCCGGTCACCATGAGCGAATCGAATTGGGGCATAGGCTTCATGGTGGCCAAATGTCGAGGGGGACCTTAAGAATGACGCCAAACCTCGTCAACGCAGTCCCGCAGGGCCACGACCCAGAGCGCAACGCGACCATGGCCAAGACCGTACTCATCGTCGAAGACAACGAGCTGAACATGAAGCTGTTTCATGATCTGCTCGAGGCCCATGGCTACAACACGCTCCAGACCCGAGACGGGTTGTCGGCGCTCGAGATCGCGCGCGAGAACATGCCGGATCTGATCCTGATGGATATCCAGCTCCCGGAGGTTTCGGGGCTGGAGGTCACGAAATGGCTGAAGGAGGACGACGACCTTCGGCAGATCCCGGTGATCGCGGTAACGGCCTTCGCCATGAAGGGCGACGAGGAACGCATTCGCGAGGGTGGCTGCGAGGCCTACATCTCCAAGCCGATCTCGGTCGCGAGCTTCCTGCAGACCATCGACAGCTTCTTCAGGGACCGGGCATGAGCGCCAGGATTCTCGTCGTCGACGACGTTCCGGCCAATGTGAAAATCCTCGAGGCAAAGCTCACGGCGGAGTATTTCGACGTCATGACCGCCATGAGCGGGCCGGAGGCGCTGGCGCTCGCGGAGCGCCACGCGCCCGACATCGTTCTGGTCGACCTCGTGATGCCGGGTATGGATGGCGTGGAGGTATGCCGGCGCATCAAGGGCAATTTCCGTCTCCAGCATGTGCCCGTCGTCATGGTGACCGCGCATGACGAGCCGGAGGAAAGGCTTCGGGGCCTTGAATCGGGGGCCGACGACTTCCTCGTCAAACCTGTCGACGACACCGCGCTGTGCTGCCGGCTGCGCAATCTCGTCCGGCTGAAATCCGCTATCGACGAGTTGCGCGCGCGGGCGGCGACCGGGGAGCGGATGGGCCTCGTGGACGAGGTGGGACCCAACCCGCCGCTCGATCGGCCGGCGCGCATCATGCTGGTCGACGATACGGGCCTCCTGGAGGCGGATATGGAGCGGGGGCTCAAGGGCCACGAGCTCATGGTGATGCACGACCCCCGCCGCGCACTCGACGAGGCGGGTGAGCGCGCGGTCGAGCTCGTTATCGTCAATCTCGACGGCGAGACGTTCGACGGCCTGAGATTATGCTCGCAACTGCGGTCCGCGGAGCGCACCCGCCACATCCCCATTCTCCTGGTGGTTGGCGAAACCGAGACCGACCGCCTGCTGCGCGGGCTCGACATGGGCGTGAACGACTATCTGGTCCGGCCCGTCGAGCCGAACGAACTCCTGGCGCGCGCCAATACGCAGATCCGGCGCTGGCGCTATACGGAGCGGCTGCGCCGCAGCGTGCAGCGGTCCATGGAGATGGCCATCGTCGACGAACTGACCGGCTTCTATAACCGGCGCTATATGGAGACCCATCTCGGCACGCTTGTGGACGGGGCCGCCCATCGCAGCCGCCCCATGGCGGTCCTCGCCATCGACGTCGATTTCTTCAAGTCGGTGAACGACACCTACGGCCATGCCGTCGGGGACGCGGTGCTGAAGGAGATCGCCGGGCGCATCCGGACGAATATCCGCCATCTCGATCTGCCTTGCCGCGTCGGCGGGGAGGAGTTCATCGTCGTCCTGCCGGAAACGGACGCCCAGCGGGCATACCGCATCGCGGAGCGTGTGCGCACGGCGATATCGTCGTCGCCATTTCCGGCCTCGCCCGAGGGGCCGGGCGTCGATATCTCGCTGTCCATAGGGGTCGCGGCGTTCGATGGCCCGGACGATACGGCGGAACGCCTTCTCAGGCGAGCCGATCAGGCGCTCTACAGGGCCAAGCGAAGCGGGCGCAACAGGGTCGTCGGCGCGATGGCCGCCGGCCCCCGCCCGTTGGGGGCGGGGCCGGCAGGCGAATTTCAGTAGAGCTGGATGAAGGTGTGCTTGAGCTGCGTGTACTTCTCGAAGGCATGCAGCGACTTGTCGCGACCGATGCCCGACTGCTTGTAGCCGCCGAAGGGCACGGTGATGTCGCCGCCATCGGTGGCATTGATGTTGACCGTTCCTGCCTTGAGCGCGCGGGCCACCTTGTGGGCCTTGTTGATGTCGCGCGTCCACAGGCTCGCCTGCAGTCCGTAGATCGACTCGTTGGCGATCTTCACCGCCTCCTCCTCGTCCCGGAAGGCGATGGTGGAGAGGACGGGGCCGAAGATCTCCTCCTGGGCGATCCGCATGCCGTTGTCGACCGAGGAGAAGATGGTCGGCTCGATGTAATAGCCGCCGGTCTCCTCCCTGGCGCGTTTGCCGCCGGCGGCGATCTTCGCGCCCTCGCCGGAGCCGACCTGGATGTAGTTCATGACGCGGTCGAGCTGCGCGCTGTCGACCACGGGCCCCATGGCGGTCCCGGGATCGAGCGGGTCGCCGGGCATCCAGTCGCGGGCATATTCGGCGACCTTCTGGATGAACTGGTCCTGCACGTCCTCCTGGACGAGGAGGCGGGTCGCGGCGGTGCAGACCTGACCGGAATTGTAGAACACGCCCTCGGCCGCCGCCTTCGCCGCGAAGTCGAGATCGGCCACGTCGGCGAACACGATGTTCGGCGACTTGCCCCCGCATTCGAGGCTGACATGCTTCATGTTCGACTCGCCCGCGTAAGAGAGGAACAGCTTGCCGATCTCGGTGGAGCCGGTGAACGCGACCATGTCGACATCCATATGGCGCCCGAGCGCCTGGCCAGCGGTTTCGCCGAAGCCCGGAAGGACCTGGAAGATCCCGTCGGGAATGCCGGCCTCCGCGGCGAGCTCGGCCACGCGGATCGCCGTCAGGGGCGACTGCTCGGCCGGTTTCACGATGACCGCGTTGCCGGCGGCAAGCGCCGGGCCGAACTTCCAGCCGGCCATGGACAACGGGAAGTTCCATGGCACGACGGCGGCGACGACGCCGAGCGGCTCGCGGGTGATGAGCGAGATCGAATCGGGACGGCGCGGCGCCATCTCGTCATACATCTTGTCGATGGCCTCGGCGTAGAACGCCACCGTGTTCACCACGCCGGGAATATCGGAGCCGCGCGATTCGGCGATCGGCTTGCCCATGTCGAGCGTTTCCAGCAGGGCGAGCTCGTCCTTGTGGTCGTCGATCAGCGTGGCGAATTTCAGGAGGATCCTCTTGCGCTTGCGCGGCGCGATATCCGACCACACGCCCGCATCGAACGCCCGGCGCGCAGCCGCGACGGCGCGGTCCACATCCTCCTTGTCGCAGGCGGTGACCCTGGTGAGGACCTTGCCGTCGATCGGGCTGATGCAGTCGAAGGTGGCGCCGGAGGCGGCATCGACAAAGCTGCCGTCGATAAAGGCCTGGTTGCGATAGGAGATCTGGGAGACCTGCTTGCGATAGTCTTCAGCGGCGGACACTGGAATAGCCTCCATGATGCGTCTTGTGGACGGTATGGTCTCGGGAGCCTGGGCGCATATCGACGTCCCGCGGGGACGGGGTGCGCCATTGGCGTGAGACAATAGCAAAAAGGCACCGCGCGGTGCGATGCCTTTTCTCCACCAGGGATGCTGTTCCGTCGGCGCGCTACTTGATCTTGGCTTCCTTGAACTCGACGTGCTTGCGCGCCACGGGATCGTACTTCTTGAGCGTGAGCTTCTCGGTCATCGTGCGGGTGTTCTTCTTCGTCACGTAGAAGAAGCCGGTATCCGCCGTGCTCACGAGCCGGATCTTGACCGTCGTCGGCTTTGCCATGGCGTATAGAACTCCTCGGAAACCGCCCGGGCCCGTGCCCGAACGCTGTCAGGGCGTGGGTATCGCGCAAGGGCTTGCCCGTGTCAAGGGAGACGGGCGCCTCTAAAGCGTGTCCACGACCCATTTGCGGGCGCGGACATACTGGAAGGTGACCGGGGCGTCCGGCGTCATGCCGCGCGGGCGTTCCAGCGCCTGCTCGAGCAGGGAGAGGATCTTGCGCGTGATCGCGGGCAGCTCCAGCCTCTCCGTGTCGGCGATGCTCAGCCAGTGCCGGTCGAGCAGCTCGTCGGAGTCGGTCTCGACGGGACATTCGAGATTGGCGACATGGCGGGCGTCCACCACGAAGAAGCGCGTATCGAAGCGTTTCGGGCCGCCGGGCGGCGTGATGGCGCGCGCGAGGTAGCGCAGCGGGGCCAGGTCGGGGCGGTGGCCGGTCGCCAGATAGGGTGCCCAGCCGGCGGACCTGCTGTGGCCGGGCCTGTCCATCGGGCGCCCGATCACGAACCCCGTCTCCTCGAAGGTCTCGCGGATCGCCGCCATGGCGAGGCCGCGCGCCCTGAGGGGGCTCGCGGTACCGCGCATGCGCGCCATGAGCTTGCGCTCGACCTCCGGGTGAAGCGGTTCGGCCGGCGCCACGCGGCAGTCGGCCGGGTCGACACGCCCGCCGGGAAAGACGAACAGGTTGGGCATGAAGCGATGGCCGGCATGGCGTTTGCCCATCAGGATACGCGGCTCGGCGGCATCGTTGCGCACGATGATGAGGGTCGCGGCATCGCGGGGGCGCACCGCGGCATGGCGCTCCGGCGCGCTGTCTGTGGCTGGCATGGCAGACCGGTGGTGGTTGATCTCTCGGACTGCCGCATCAGGCCGCAAGGCCGGACGCGATGTCAAGTGGCGGGCTCGGACGGTTCCGGCGAGACGCCGGCGTTCACCGGCACCGGTCTGGCGACGCGGGCGGCATATTCGAAGCCATGCATGAAGAGCGCCCATTGCAGCCCGACGACCGATCCCTTCACCACCGGCAGCATGGACACCGTCATGGCGAGGGCAAGCGGCAGCCAGACGGCCATCTGCAGCCCCATGGGCGGCTGCCAGATCTGCTCCACCGCAAGTGCGATGGGCACGAGGATGTGGCCGACGATGAAGATGGTGAAATAGGGCGGTGCGTCGTCTGCTCGGTGATGATGCAGCTCCTCGCCGCACTCTCCGCACACCGGCGCCACCTTCAGATAGCGCGCGAAGACGGACCCCTCGCCGCAGGCCGGGCAGCGCAGGCGTGCGCCGCGCATCATGGCCTGTGTCAGGTTGCGTCCGTCTGGCTTGGAATCGCTGTCATATTCGATCATGTCGCATTATGTGCGCAAAAGACGTGCATTCGCCAAGAGCCCCGCGCGCCGCGCGGCACGATGACGCAAGAGGCGGGCGCAAGATCCGGGGACTTCAGGCCTTTGCCTTGCTCTTTCGGCCCCGCGCCGTGCTGCGTCCGCGCGGCTTGGCGGCCTTGTCGCGTTTCCGGGGCTTTGCGGTCTTCGCCGGCCTTGCGGTTTTCGGGGGCTTGGCGGATTTGTGGCCGTCGGAGAGCATCTCCATGCGGATCCCGCCGGCAATCGGCGTGACTTCCACAAGGCGCACCTCGACGCGGTCGCCGAGCCGGTAGGTCTCGCCCGTGTGCCGACCGACGAGGGCGTGTCCTGCCTCGTCATAGACGAAGAAGTCCTGGATGAGGCTGCCCATGGGCACGAAGCCGTCGGCGCCCGTATCGTCAAGAGTGATGAAGAGACCCGCCCGGGTCACCCCTGCGATCCGCCCCTTGAAGACGGAGCCGACCTTGTCGGCGAGGTGCCGCGCGACCAGCCGGTCGACCGTGTCGCGCTCGGCGGCCATGGCACGGCGCTCCGCATCCGAGATCGTCTCAGCGGTCTCCTCCAGCCGGGCGATGTCCTCCTCGCTCAGGCCGTCCTTGCCGAAGCCGTGCGCGGTGATCAGCGCACGATGCACGATGAGGTCGGCATAGCGCCGGATGGGCGAGGTGAAATGGGCGTAGCGGCGCAGATTGAGCCCGAAATGGCCGCCATTCTCCGGCGTGTAGATCGCCTGGGCCTGGGTACGCAGAACGACCTCGTTGACCAGATGCTCGTATTCGCGCCCGCGCACCGCCTCCAGGATCTTGTTGAAATGCTGCGGTTTCAGCGTCTGACCCTTGGCGAGTGACAGGCCGATGGTGCGCAGGAACTCAGACAGCGCGGCCGCCTTCTCGTCGGAGGGCGCGTCGTGGACGCGATAGATCAGCGGCACGCGCGCCTTTTCCAGCGTTTCCGCGGCGGCCACATTGGCCTGGATCATCATCTCCTCGATGAGCTTGTGGGCATCGAGGCGCTCCGGCGTCACCACGCGCTCGATCAGCCCGTGGGCATCGAGGACGAGCTTGCGCTCGGGAATGTCGAGCTCGAGCGGGCCGCGCCGCTTGCGGGCCTCCGACAGGGCGCGGTAGGCCGCCCAGAGCGGTTTCAGGACGGGTTCCAGAAGCGGGCCGGTCTTGTCGTCCGTCCGGCCGTCGATGGCGGCCTGGGCCTGCTCGTAGGAGAGCCCGGCGGCAGACCGCATGACGATCCGCTCGAAACGGTGGTCGAGCTTGGTGCCCGCCTTGTCGAACCGCATGATGCAGGCGAGGGCAGGGCGGTCCTCGCCCTCTCTGAGAGAGCACAGGTCGGCGGACAGCTTCTCCGGCAGCATGGGCACGACGCGGTCGGGGAAATAGACCGAGTTGCCGCGCCGGCGGGCCTCCCTGTCGAGCACGCTGCCCGGGCGGACATAGGCTGCGACATCGGCAATGGCGACGACGACACGGAAGCCGCCCGCATTGTCGCCGGCGTCGTCGGGTTCCGCCCAGACCGCATCGTCATGGTCGCGCGCGTCGGGCGGATCGATGGTGACGAGCGGCGTGTCGCGCATGTCGGTGCGGCCGGACAGGTCGAGCGGGGCGAGGCGGTCGGCCGCCTCCGTGACCTCGTCGGGGAAATGATCGGGAATGCCGCGCTGATGGATGGCGACGAGGCTGATATTGCGCTGGTCGTCCACGCGTCCCAGCCGTTCGCGGATCCGGGCGCGCACGAGGCCGCGGCCGCGATCCTTCACGATCTCCGCGGAGACGAGCTCGCCGGATCTGGCGCCCGCCTCGTCGCCGGGCAGGACCGCAAGCTCCTTCGCGCCCTTCTTGTCGACGGGCACGATTCGCATGCCCTGTCCCTTGGTCTGGTGGAACAGGCCGAGCACGCGGCGCGCGGCGTCGGCGAGCTTGCGGATGACGCGGGCCTCATAGGCGCTCGGGCGGCCGTCGGGGCCGGTGGCTGTGGCGGTGAGGCGGGCAAGGATGCGGTCGCCCTCGCCGGGCGGGCGCGAGTCCTCGCGCTTGCCGCGCGTCTTCGGCGTTTCCACCACGATGGCCGGAGGAGGGCCGTGTTCGTCGGCGTCCCAGTTGGAGGGTACGGCGATCAGCTCGCCGTCGCTGTCGGTGCCGGACACCTCCAGCACGGTGACCGGCGGCAGGACCGTCGGATCGCGGAGCTGCTTGCTCTCGCGCGCCAGGAGGCCGCGCTCGGTCATGTCTTTCAGGAGCCGCTTCAGTTCGACGCGCTGGGCGCCCTTGATCTGGAAGGCACGCGCGATCTCGCGCTTGCCCACCCGGCCCGGTTCATTCTGTATAAAATCGAGAATATCGGTTTCGCTCGGAAGTTCTCCGGCGGTTCGTTTGTCTTTTGTTTTTCGCTGTTGTGCCAAATCGTTGGTCTTTGTCGTCAGGCTTTCGCCGATTTTTTCTGCCTGCCCTTCGTCTTGCCACCACGGCCGCCACTGCCGCTCTGCTTCTTCTTGTCCAGCAGGTCGACGGCTTCGGCCAGTGTGATCTCGTCGGGCGAGGTCCCCTTGGGCAGCGTCGCGTTGATGCGCCCGTGCTTTACATATGGGCCGTATCGTCCGTTCATCAACTGTATGGGGCCGCCTTCGCCCGGATGGTCGCCGAGTTCGCGGATGACGGCGGCGCTGCCGCCCTTGGTCTTCGCCGCCTTCTCGGCCAGCAGCGTGACGGCGCGATTGAGTCCGACGGTGAATACCTCGTCCACGGAGTCCAGATTGGCGTAGGTCCGCTCGTGATTGACGAACGGGCCATAGCGACCGATGCCGGCGACGATCTGCTTGCCGGTCTCGGGATGGAGCCCCACCTCGCGCGGCAGGCTGAGGAGCTTCAGCGCATGGTCGAGATCGACAGTCTCCGGCGAGACGCCCTTCGGCACACTCGCGCGCTTCGGCTTCTCGCCGTTGTCCTCGCCGCCGAGCTGCACATAGGGGCCGAAGCGCCCGTCGCGCAGGGACACCGGCAGGCCCGTCTCCGGATCGGAACCGAGCAGCTTGCCGTCGGGGGAGACGGCCGACTGGTCCTCATTGTCGCCCGGGCCAGCGATCTGGCGCGTATAGCGGCAGTCGGGATAGTTCGAACAGCCGATGAAGGCACCGTAGCGCCCGGTCTTGAGGCTCAGCCGCCCGGTCTCGCAGTTCGGGCACTGGCGCGGGTCCTTTCCGTCCTCCGTCGCGGGGAAGATATGCGGCCCGAGCAGCTCATTGAGCGCTTCGAGGACCTCCGACACCCGGAGGTCGCTGATGCCCTCCACCGTGGCGATGAAGTCGTTCCAGAAGTCGCGCAGCACCGCCTTCCAGTCCGCATCGCCGGCGGATATCCGGTCGAGCTGTTCCTCCAGATTGGCGGTGAAGTCGAACTCCACATAGCGCTTGAAGAAGCTCTCCAGGAACGCCGTCACGAGCCGGCCCTTGTCCTCCGGCACGAGGCGCTTCTTGTCGAGCTGCACATAGCCGCGGTCGCGCAGCACCGTAAGGATCGCCGTATAGGTCGACGGCCGGCCGATGCCGAGCTCCTCCATCTTCTTGATGAGGGAGGCTTCGGTGTAGCGCGGCGGCGGCTCGGTGAAATGCTGGCTGACATCGAGCTTCGTGAGGTCGACGGCCTCGCCCTCCTTCACGGCGGGCAGGCGCTTCGACTCGTCGGAGTCGTCGTCGTCGTCGCGACCTTCCTGATAGAGCGCGAGGAAACCGTCGAAGCGCAGGACGGACCCGACCGCCCTCAGGCCGTAACCTACGCCGTCATTACCGGTGGCCGACATCTCGATGGTCGTGCGCTCGGTCTCCGCGCTCGCCATCTGACTGGCCACGGTGCGCTTCCAGACGAGTTCGTAGAGGCGTGCGAGGTCGCGATCGATCCGGTCGGCGATCTCGTCGGGATGGCGGGTGAGATCGGTCGGCCGGATCGCCTCGTGGGCCTCCTGCGCGTTGCGGGCCTTGGTGGTATAGCGGCGCGGGGCGTCGGGCACATAGCGGTCGCCGAAGCGCGAGCCGATGACGCTGCGGCACGAGGCGATGGCTTCCTCCGCCATCTGCACGCCGTCGGTCCGCATATAGGTGATCAGGCCGACCGTGTCGCCGTCGAGATCGACGCCCTCATAGAGCCTCTGGGCGAGCTGCATGGTGCGGGCCGACGACAGGCCGAGCTTGCGCGAGGCCTCCTGCTGCAATGTGGAGGTGATGAAGGGCGGTTGCGGATTGCGCCGGACCGGCTTGCTCTGGACGGAGTCGACGCGGAACGGCGCGGATGTGATCGCCGCCTCGATGCGCCGTGCGTCGGTCTCGTTGCCGATGGCGAGCTTGTCGACCTTCTTGCCGTCGATGGCGGACAGCCGGGCGGTGAAGGTGTCGCCGGCACCAGTGCGCATCAGCGCCTCGAGCGTCCAGTACTCCTGGGGCCTGAAGGCCTCGATCTCCATCTCGCGGTCGCAGACGAGCCTGAGGGCGACGGACTGCACGCGGCCGGCAGACCGCGCGCCGGGCAGCTTGCGCCAGAGCACCGGCGACAGGGTGAAGCCGACCAGATAGTCGAGGGCGCGGCGCGCGAGATAGGCCTCCACGAGGTCGTCGTCGATCACGCGCGGATTGTCGAGCGCATCGAGAATCGCCGAGCGTGTCACCGCGTTGAAGGCGACCCGCTCGATGGTCTTGTCCTTGAGCACGCCCTTGCGCTTGAGGATTTCCAGGACATGCCAGGAGATCGCCTCGCCCTCGCGGTCGGGGTCGGTGGCGAGGATCAGCTTGTCCGCCGACTTGAGCGCCTTGGCGATATCGTCGATGCGCTTCTTGGACTTCGCGTCGGTCTCCCACGACATGGCGAAATCCTCGTCCGGGCGCACGGAGCCGTCCTTCGCGGGCAGATCGCGGACATGGCCGTAGGAGGCGAGGACGGTATAGTCCTGGCCGAGATATTTGTTGATCGTCTTGGCCTTGGCCGGCGACTCGACGACGACGACATTCATGGGGTGCTCTTTGCGATCCTGGGTTTGCAACGGGCGCCGTTCCCGGCTCCCCGTCTTATAAGGTCCGCGCTGGCGGACAGTTCAACTCGTCCGGCGGCTCTTAGCCGGAGCGACACGCGACTGCAAGCCCCAGCTGTTCCCGTATTCCTTCCCCCAGGGCGCTTGAAGGCGCCGGTATGTCGTTTTCGGCACCGGCAATCTGCGACGATTTCGCGAATGATGCAGACCCTATCAGGGGAGGCGGGAAAAGGTAAATATCGAAAATTGTAACGAGTTGGTTTACCACCTGAGATTTTAGACCTACCATTCCCTGTTACCGGGGGAATTGTGGCAGATCTGGCGCAGAGTTTGTGTGCCGGAGCCCCTGGTTTGCAAGTACGGCCATGTGCTCAAAGACGCGGGGCAAACCAAAATGACACCAGCAGGGACCTATAAGGCCCAGCCCAAAACACAATGCAATGTTGCGGCGGATACGGGGGCTCCGGGCGCTGGGGAGGTGCCGGACCGGGAGGGGATGGACGAGGACGAGATCGAGACCATTGAGTACATTGCCGAGATGTCGTTGTGTCTCAGGGACATGTCGGTGAAGCTGGGCATGCCGTTTCTGGCCTATCTTCTGGAAATGGTGTTCCAGGAGGCGCACTGCGCGAGCATGCGCAAGAGATTCGGGCCGCCGGGGCAGTCGCCCGCCCATCAGTGACCCTGGATCACGACAACGAAACGCGGCGGGCGTCTATCCGGTGGAGGCGCCCGGCCAGCTCCAGTTCGAGCAGGATGGCGTGGATCGGCCCGACCGCGGCGCCGCTTTCGCGGATGAGATCGTCGATCTCCACGGGCGAGGGACCGAGGAGCGAGGCGATCCGGCTGCGCAGGTCGGGATCGGGCCGGTCGCAATCGCGATTCCCGTGCCCTGAATAGGCGTTGTCGTCGACGAGCTCGCTCAGCATGTCGATCTCGGTGGGCGGCGGCAGGGTTCCGATCATGGGCCGGACGGCATCGTCGATATCGCCCGCCGAGGTCACCAGCATGGCGCCGCGGCGGATGAGATGGTTGGTGCCCTCGGCGCGCGGGTCGAGCGGCGATCCCGGAACCGCGAAGACCTCACGGTTCTGCTCCAGCGCCATGCGCGCGGTGATCAGCGATCCCGACCGCTTGGCCGCCTCCACCACCACTGTGCCGTAGCCGAGGCCCGATATGATCCGGTTGCGCCGGGGAAAGTGGCGTGCCTGCGGCTGGAGCCCGGGCGTCATCTCGCTGACGAGGAGGCCGGTCTCGCCGATCTCGCCATGAAGCCCGTCATTCTCCGGCGGGTAGACGACATCGAGCCCTCCGGCCATCACGGCGATGGTGCCTGTGGCGAGCGCCGCCTCGTGGGCGGCGGTGTCGATTCCCCGCGCCAGTCCCGAGATGACGGCGAAGCCGCGGGCGCCGAGATCGGCTGCGAGCCGGCGCGCGAGCTTGCGGCCGAGCGCGGAGGCGTTGCGCGCGCCCACAATGGCGATGCCCGGTGCCTGCGCGAGCTCGGCGCGGCCCTTCATGCACAGGAGGGGCGGGGCGTCCTCGAGCTGGCGCAGGAGTGCAGGGTAATCCGGCTCGCCGAGCGCGACGAATCGCGCGCCGATCCGGTCGACAGTCTCCAGGTCGCGCTCGGCACGGTCCGCCGGATAGAGCCGGATCCGCCGTTTCAGCCCGCCGCGCGCGGAGAGGTCCGGCAGGGCCTCCAGTGCGGCATGGGCGCTGCCGAACCGGTTGATCAGGGCGCGGAACCCGATGGGCCCGACATTCTCGCTCTTGATGAGACGCAGCCAGTCCCGGCGTTGCCGGTCATCCAGCAGCCGCGCCGACATGCCATGCTCGCGTCATATGAGTGCCCCCTCCCCAGTGAGGGCTTGCCGGGCGCGGTCAGCGGCCCAGGGAGATCCTCGTTTCCTCGCCCCGTGCGAGCCGCACGATATTGGCACGATGGGTGAAGAAGACGATCACGGCCATGGCCACGACCGCTACGGCAAGCCAGCCGCCATGGAACACCACCGCACCTAGTGCTGTCAATGTCGATGCAACCAATGCGGACAGGGAGGAATAGCGCGTCGCGACCGCAACCAACAGCCATATGGCGAGGAAGGCGAGGGCGAGCGGCCAGGAGAGCCCGAGAAAGACGCCGATGAGGGTGGCGACCCCTTTGCCGCCGCGAAAGCGCAGCCAGACCGGGAAGATATGGCCAAGAAAAGCCCCGAGCCCCGCCACGATCCCGGCCGCCTCGTGCCACTGGCTGGCGACAAGCACCGGGATGGCGCCCTTGAGCACATCGCACAGGAGCGTTGCCGCCGCGACCGGCTTCGAGCCCGTGCGCAACACGTTGGTGGCGCCGATATTGCCCGACCCCATCTGTCTCAGATCGCCAAGGCGGAAGAGCCTGGCAAAGATCAACCCGAACGGTATGGATCCGCACAGATAGCCGAAGGCGAGCGCGATCAGCGTCACCGTGAGGGGGAGGGGCCACTCGCCGGGCATTGCGGGCCCTACTCCGCGCCGAGCGCGAAGACGGTGCGTCCTGCGACGACGGTTTCGAGCACGCGGCCCTCCAGCATGCGGTGCTCGAAGGGGGAGTTCTTGGACTTCGACCGCAGGGAATCGGGGCCGACGCGCCAGCTGCGCTGCGGGTCCAGCACAGCGAGGTCGGCGGGTGTACCGGGCGCGAGCGTTCCCATGTCGAAGCCCAGGATCCGCGCGGGTCTCGTGGTGAGTGCGGCCACGATCTCGCCAAGCGGCACCGCGCCGTCATGGTGCAGCGACAGGGCGGCCGGCAGCAGCGTCTCCAGGCCGATCGCCCCGAAGGCGGCCTCCGAGAACGGCAGGCGCTTGGTATCCGGTTCCTGCGGGTCGTGGCTGGACACGATCACGTCGATCAGCCCGTCACGCAGGCCTTCCACCATGGCCGCACGGTCGTCCTCCCCCCTGAGCGGCGGGGAGAGCTTGAAGAAGGTGCGGTAGGCGCCGATGTCGTTCTCGTTGAGCGCGAGATGGTTGACCGAGACCCCGCAGGTGACGGGCAGACCGTTCTCCTTCGCCCGCCGGATCAGGTCCAGCGAGGCGCGGCACGAGATCTGGGAGGCGTGGTAGCGCGCGCCCGTGAGCGCCACGAGCCGGAGATCGCGCTCCAGCATGATGACTTCCGCCTCGATGGGGATGCCCGACAGCCCGAGCCGCGTTGCGACCTCGCCCTCGTTCATGACGCCGCCGCGGGCAAGTTCCGGCTCCTCCACATGCTGGACGACGAGCATGCCGAAATCGTGCGCATAAGCGAGCACGCGGCGCAGAAGGCGCGCATTGGTCACCGGCACGATGCCGTCGGTCACGGCCACCGCGCCGGCCTCGCGCAACATGCCGATCTCGGTCATCTCCGCGCCGCCGGTGCCCTTGGTAAGGGCGGCCATGGGGGCTATGCGCACAATGGCGGTGTCGCGGGCGCGGCGCAGGATGAAATCGACGAGCGCCACGTCGTCGATCACGGGATTTGTGTTCGGCATGACGATCAGCGTCGTCACGCCGCCGGCCGCCGCGGCCTCCGATGCGGAGGCGAGCGTCTCGCGATGTTCCGCGCCGGGCTCGCCGGTGAAGACGCGCATGTCGATGAGGCCCGGCATCACGATGGCGCCGGCGCAGTCGCGAATCTCCGTCCCGCTGCCTGCCGAATCGGCGGTCACATCGGCGCCGCAGGCCACGATGGTGCCGTCCTCGACAATGAGTCCGCCCGGGCCGTCGAGGCCCTGGGCCGGATCCACGAGACGGGCATTCACGAATGCGCGGCGCCCGTTCGGTCCGGTATCGGGTGCGCTGCCGCTCATGCGTTGCCTCCGCCCGGCAGGTTGCGCGCCAGCGCGTCGAGCACCGCCATGCGCACTGCCACTCCCATCTCGACCTGCTCGCGGATCACGCTCTGCACGCCGTCGGCGACAGCGCTGTCGATCTCCACGCCGCGGTTCATCGGGCCGGGATGCATGACGAGCGCATCCGGATCGGCGAGCTTCAGCCGGTCCCGGTCGAGCCCGAAATAGCGGTAATACTCGCGCACCGACGGGATGAAGCCGCCTTCCATGCGCTCGCGCTGGAGCCGCAGCATCATCACCACGTCGCAGCCCTCAAGCCCGCTCTCCATTCCGGTATGCACCTCCACGCCCAGCCGGTCGGCCGCCGGCGGCAGGAGCGAGGAGGGGGCCACGACGCGCACATAGGCGCCCATCGTGTGCAGCAGCAGAATGTTGGAGCGCGCGACCCGGCTGTGCATGACGTCGCCGCAAATCGCGACCGTCAGCCCCTCGAGCCGGCCCTTGCGGCGCCGGATCGTCAGCGCGTCGAGGAGCGCCTGGGTCGGGTGCTCGTGCGCGCCGTCGCCGGCATTGATCACCGCGCAGCCGACCTTCTGGGCGAGGAGTTCGGCGGCGCCCGCCGCGGAGTGGCGCACGACCAGGAGGTCGGGGTGCATGGCGTTGAGCGTCATCGCCGTGTCGAGCAGGGTTTCCCCCTTGCTCATGGACGAGCCCTTGACCGACATGTTCATCACATCCGCGCCCAGCCGCTTGCCGGCAAGCTCGAAGGAACTCTGCGTGCGGGTGGAGGCCTCGAAGAACAGGTTGATCTGGGTGCGTCCGCCGAGCACGGACTGCTTCTTGTGGATCTGGCGGTTCAGCTCGACATACTTGTCGGCAAGATCGAGGAGGGCCGTGATCTCCACAGGAGAAAGCCCCTCCGCGCCGAGCAGGTGCGGCCGGGAAAGGATGGGGTCTGGTCGATCGTCCAAGGCTGTCATTTAAGGCTGGATCTATAGACTGCCCGACCGTGCTGGGCAAGCTGGTTTGCGGCGTTGTACCATGCCCGCGGCCAGGTGAGGGAGGTCGAATGTCGCAAAGTTCACAGTTTACCACCCACGAGGTTTTCAACCAGTCTCCGCCGTTCGAGGATGTCAATCTGTTCACCAGCGACCGTGCGCTCCGCGAGGTGGCGATTCGCGAGGGGGGCGGTGGTGCCGAGCAGATGCTCACGGCCTACGGGTCGTTTGCGGGCAGCGCGCTGGGCCAGCACATGGCGCGGCTCGCCAACGAGGAGCCGCCGCGGCTGAGGACATTCGATTCGAAGGGCCGCCGCCTCGACGTGGTGGAGTACCATCCCGCCTATCACGACATCATGCGCGAAAGCGTACGCGCCGGTCTGCATTGCCTCTCCTGGGATCTGCCGCCAGACGGCGGAGACCCCTATCCGGGCCGCAACGTGGCGCGCGCGGGACTTCTCCATATGGCCGCGCAGCTCGAGCCGGGGCATTGCTGTCCGCTCACCATGACCAATGCCGGCGTCGCCACGCTGCTCCTGGCGCCGAGCATCGCGGAAAGCTGGGTGCCGCTCCTGCTGTCGCGCCATTACGACCCGGCCTTCCTGCCGGCGCATGAGAAGGCCGGGCTGACGCTCGGCATGGGCATGACGGAGAAGCAGGGCGGGACCGATGTCCGCGCCAACACGACGCGCGCCGATCCGATCGGTCCCGGCGGCCCGGAAGAGGGCTACCTGATCGTCGGCCATAAATGGTTCCTGTCCGCGCCCATGAGCGATGCCTTCCTGGTGCTCGCCCAGGCTCCGGGCGGGCTCTCCTGTTTCTTCATGCCGCGCGTGCTGCCCGACGGCAGCGTCAATCCGATTCGCATCCAGCGCCTGAAGGACAAGCTCGGCAACCGGTCGAATGCCTCGGCGGAGGTGGAGTTCGCCGGCTGCCGCGCCTGGCTCGTCGGGGAGGAGGGGCGCGGCATCGCCACCATCATGGACATGGTGACCTTCACGCGGCTCGATTGCGCGGTCTCCTCCGCCGGCCTCATGCGGTCCGCGCTTGCCAATGCGCTCCATCACACCGCGCACCGGGCGGCGTTCCAGCGCCGGCTGATCGACCAGCCGCTCATGCGGCAGGTGCTGGCCGATCTCGCGCTCGATTCGGAGGCGGCCACCGCGCTGGCCTTCCGCCTTGCGCGGGCCTTCGACGAGGCGGGTGCGGTTCCGGCGGAGGCCGCCTTCCGCCGCGTCATGACCCCGGTGATCAAGTACTGGGTCTGCAAGACCTGCCCAGGCTTCGTCTACGAGGCGATGGAGTGCCTCGGCGGCAACGGTTATGTGGAGGAGGGGCCGGCGGCGCGGCTCTACCGGGAGGCGCCGGTCAACGCGATCTGGGAGGGGTCCGGCAATGTCATGTGTCTCGACGTCGCCCGTGTGGCCGAGCGGGACCCGGACGCCATGGCCTCCGTCATGGAACAGCTCGGCGAGCACTGCCGCGGCGACAAGGCGCTCGAGGCGGCCTTCGAGGATCTGCGCGGCCGGATGGCCGGGCTTGCCGGCGACCAGTCGGTCCTGCGCGGTCTGGTCGAGCGGCTGGCTCTCCTGTGGGCGGCAGGCCTCCTGCGGGCGAGCGACAGCGTGGAGGTGGCCGACGCGTTCATCGCCTCGCGAATCGCCGGCGGCTTTCGCAGCGGCTATGGCGCCGGGCCGAAGCTCGACGATGCCGCCATACTGGAGCGTGCCGCGCCGGTCGAATGAGCGGCGGGCAGGGGGGTCAGCCGTCCGGCCGTTGTGCCGCGATGGCGGCGAGCCGGTCGAGAGCGCCCTGGAGGATGTAGGCGGCGGCGAGCTTGTCGACCACCTCGCCGCGCCGCGCCCGGCTCGAATCGGCCTCCAGCAGCGTGCGCGTCACCGCCACCGTCGACAGGCGCTCGTCCCAGAAGACAACGGGCAGCGGCAGGATGCGCGGCAGGTTCCGGGCGAAGGCGCGCGTCGACTGGGCGCGCGGACCTTCCGTTCCGTCCATGTTGACCGGCAGGCCGAGAACGATGGCGGAGACGTTCTCCGCCTCCGCGATGGCCTTGAGCGCTTCGGCGTCCTGCGTGAACTTCCGCCGCCGGATCGTCTCGCGGGCGGTGGCGACTGTGCGTGTCGTGTCGCTGAGGGCGACACCGATGGTCTTGGTGCCGAGGTCGAGCCCCATCAGCCGCTCGCCGGGTCCGAGGAGTTCCGGCAGCGCGGAGATGTCGATGGTGGCAGGCTTGTCGCTCATGGCGGCGTCGTTCTCATGGAGTCCGCGATATCTGCGCTGTCCCATAGGCCATTTGACGCCCGGGGCAAAGTCTTGAACTGTGCCCTTGCGCCGGCAACCATCGGGCACAAGATCACCGTCAGACAGTTCAGACAGGAGGTTCAAGGGCGATGAAGATCACCTGGCTTGGCCATTCGGCCTTCCGAATCGAAACCGGCAACAGTGTCGTGATGGTCGATCCCTTCCTGAGCGGAAACCCCAAATTCGAGGGCGATCCGCTGGAGGCCGCCGCGGGCGCGACCCATATCGCGCTGACCCACGGTCACGACGACCATATCGGCGATACGGTGGCCATCGCGGAGGGGACAGGCGCACAGCTCATCGCCTGCTTCGAGATCTGCCAGTACCTCGCCGGCAAGGGCCTGAACGACTTCGAGCCCGCCAATATGGGCGGCACGATCTATACGGAGGATTTCGACGTCACTTTCGTGCGCGCCGACCATTCCTCCGCCACGCTCGCCGACGGCGGCATCACCTATCTCGGCAATCCGTGCGGGCTGGTGTTCCGCCCCAAGGAGGGCCCGACCGTCTACCATATGGGCGATACCGACATCTTTGCCGACATGGCGCTCGTCAACGAGCTCTACAAGCCGGATGTGGGCATCGTGCCCATCGGCGACCGGTTCACGATGAACCCGCGCTCCGCCGCGCTCGCCTGCAGGAGGTATTTCGACTTCTCCACCGTGCTGCCCTGCCACTACATGACCTTCCCGCTGCTCGAACAGTCGGCGGACGGCTTCGTGGAGGCGATGGGCGACAGGGGCGACCGGGTGAAGGCGCTCGATATCGGCGGGAGCGTGACGGTCTGATGAAGACATCGAGGAACGCGCGGACGAAGAAGGCCGCGTCGGGCGCCGCGCGACTGCGGAGCAAGGCCGGGGCAGGGCCGCAGAAGACGGAGCGCCCCGTCGGCCCGCCGGTGCCGCCACCTGCCGGGCACCGGCCGGACGGGCGGCTGCTGTTCGGCCGCTCGGTGACCGTGGAGCCGCTAGATCCGGACCGCCATGGCCCGGAGCTTTACGAGAGCTTTCGCGGCTCGGCGCGGGCGGCGGACCTGTGGACCTATATGGCCTATGGGCCGTGGACGGACTATCCCCCCTTCCTCGCCTGGCTCAACGACTGCGCGGCGAGCAGCGATCCCGCCTATTACGCCATCGTGCCGCGCGAGACGGGCAGGGCGGCCGGAATGGCGGCCTATTCCGCGATCAGGCCGGCCCACGGGGTGATCGAGATCGGCCATATCTGGTTCGCCCCGTCCCTCCAGCGCACACGCGCGGCGACCGAGGCTCTGTTCGTGATGATGCGCCACGCCTTCGACGAGATGGGCTATCGCCGTGTCGAATGGAAGTGCGACGCGCTGAACGCCGCCTCGCGCGGCGCGGCCGAACGGCTCGGCTTCACCTTCGAGGGCATTTTCCGCCAGCACATGGTGATCAAGGGTCGCAACAGGGACACCGCCTGGTTCGCCATGCTCGACAGCGACTGGCCGGAGATCCGCAAGGCCTTCGCGGCCTGGCTGGACGATGCCAATTTCGACGGCGAGGGACGGCAGAAACAGTCGCTGCGTGCCGTCTCCCGGCAATGAGTGCTTGACTTCGTGCCGGTCAGCGCAGATATGAGAAGCCGTGCATGTCGCTTGGCTGCCGCGTGAGCAGTCCGCACCGCAACAGGCGTGTCTCCCTCCGGGGCGGCCCGCTCTCCTTCCGGCGTCCGGCATGTTCAACGTCCGCCCGACCACGAGGTCCGGGCACCGTTTTTCTCCATAGTTCCCATTTCACGCGCGGGTTCTCACGATCTGGCCGCCTGACGGGGCAATCCTGTTCCCGGGCGAGACCATGATCGCAACCTCGAAGCGCGGAGTCGCGCGCCCTTTCGGCGTCGCGGACAGCGCCTTGCTGCGTAAACGCTGTTGCGGCGATCCGGCGTCGGAAATGACGGGCCGGAGCCGCTCCTGAAAGGTATCGACATTGTCACAGTTTGAAACTCTCGGGCTTTCCCCCTCCGTTCTGAAACAGGTCCTGGCGCTCGGTTACGACGCGCCGACCCCGATCCAGAAGGAGGCGATTCCGCTCGTTCTCGACGGCCACGACCTCATGGGCCTCGCCCAGACAGGCACGGGCAAGACGGCGGCCTTCGGCCTGCCGCTGGTGGACCGGCTTCGCGAGGAGAATGGCAAGCCCGCTCCGAAGACGATCCGCGCACTGATTCTCGCGCCGACCCGGGAGCTGGTGAACCAGATCGCGGGCAACCTGCGCGATTTCGTTCGCGGCACGCCGATCAAGGTGGGCTCGGTCGTGGGCGGCGCCTCGATCAATGTGCAGATCAAGAATCTCAATCGCGGCACGGACATCCTTGTCGCCACGCCCGGTCGCCTGCTCGACCTGGTCGAGCGCCGGGCGGTCTTCCTCGACACGGCGAAGTATCTCGTCCTCGACGAAGCCGACCAGATGCTCGATCTGGGCTTCATCCATGCCTTGCGCAAGATCGCCAAGCTCGTTGGAACGCCCCGCCAGACCCTCCTGTTCTCGGCCACCATGCCGAAGCAGATGGAGGAGCTGGCGCGCACCTATCTGAATGATCCCGTGCGCGTCGAGGTCGCGCCTCCGGGCCGGACCGCCGACAAGGTGCGCCAGTCGGTCCATTTCGTGGAGCAGAGCGACAAGGCGGCCCTTCTGAGGGACTGCCTCGCGGAAACGCCGGAGGACCTCTCCATCGTGTTCTCGCGCACCAAGCACGGTGCAGAGAAGCTGATGAAGACCCTGGTCAAGCACGGCTTCGATGCCGGGTCGATCCACGGCAACAAGAGCCAGGGCCAGCGCGACCGCGCCATCAAGGCGTTCCGGTCGGGCGATATCCGCGTTCTGGTCGCCACCGATGTCGCCGCGCGCGGCATCGACATTCCGGGCGTGGCGCGCGTCTACAACTACGATCTGCCGGAAGTGGCGGAGAGCTATGTGCACCGTATCGGCCGCACCGCACGCGCCGGAGCGGAGGGCGAGGCCGTGGCGTTCTGCGCGCCGGCGGAGATGTCGCTCCTGCGCGGCATCGAGCGGCTGGTCGGCATCGGGATCTCGGTCGCGGGCGGCGAACCGTGGCACGGCGGGCACGAGGATGCGCCGCGCGCCCGCAAGGGCGGTGGCCGTCCGCGTGGCGAGGGCCGTCCGCAGCGGACCGGCGGCCGGGGCAAGCCGCAGGGCCAGCCCGACCGCAACCGCAGGCGGTCGCGCCCGCGGCGCAAGTCCGTGGCCGCGTGAGGCCGCTTGTCTCCCTGTCCTGGCAGGGAGCGAAGGACCGTCAGGTGGCCGAACCGGCCATCTGCTGGGGAGTGTCGGGAACGGGCCGTGCCACCACGGTCCGGTTCCGCCCGGTTCGCTTGGCCTCGTAGAGGCTCCGGTCGGCCCGTTCGATCAGGGCCCACAGGGCCTCGGTCTCCTGACGCTCGGCAATGCCGAAGCTCGACGTGACCGTCCTCATTTCTTCCCCGCCCCGAAACCGCAGCGACGTGATGGCAAGCCGGATACGTTCGGCAAACGCGTAGGCCGCCTCGCGATCCATGTCGGGCACGAGGATTGCGAATTCCTCGCCGCCAATGCGGCCGATCACGGCGCCCTCCGGCGCGCTGGACCGCAGAAGGCTGCCGACCTCCGACAGCACCTTGTCGCCGGCGGCATGGCCGAAACGGTCGTTGATGGCCTTGAAGCCGTCTATGTCCGCGACCGCTGCCGAAACGGGGCCGCCTGTGCCCGCCATGAGCGCCAGTGCCTTGCGCTCGAAAGCACGGCGGTTGTCAACGCCGGTCAGCGCATCCTGGTCGCGCTCCATCGAGATCTTGTTCACGATGTCTGTGACGGCCGCCGCGAGCAGGGCGAGGGCGAGCGCCGTCCCCATCATGGCCAGCGAGAGATGGAGGACGGTCCAGAATTTCGTATAGGCGAACTCCGAGGCCGTTATGGGCGAGCCATCCGGCGCGGTCAGGACCGTGCGCGGCAGGAAATGGAGCGCGAACACGAGAAAGACCCAGAAGACGAGCCGCTCCGTCGCCGTTCCCGAGGCGAGGGACCGCAGGCGGAAGGCCGAGATGAGCAGGATGAGGCCGTAGCCAAAGTTCTGGAGATAGATACGGGCCGACAATGAGGGGGTCACATAGAGGAAATAGACCGTAAGCCCCATGATCGCGGCGAAGGCCGCGCCGGGGAACAGCCAGCCGGCGGTCTTTCCCGTGCGCCGCAGCAGACCTTCGGCAAGGACGAGGACGCTGGCCGTATACACCGTTCCCGATGCCAGGGCGTTGGGTCCGGTACCCGGCGGCCACCTGAACAGCTGCATCGACGCGCCGAGGACGAACAGGGCACAGGCCGCCGCAAGGACAAGCAGATATCGCATCGTCCGGTCGAAAAACCAGACACCCACAAAGGCGAACGAGAAGACCAGCAGCACTGCGGGGCCGATCAAGACTGCCGGGTTGACGGGAAAAACCGGTGTCCACACGGTCGGATCTGCCTTGTCGAGAAAAGATTGCCACTCAATAGCGCAGTTACATGACACCTCCAAGCACAACCGACGCGTGGCCGCAGGGGGCCAGCGAGGCGTTGCCGGGGAGGGATGCGGGTGCTATCTAACGCGCGGAGCGAAGGCGGGGCAGGCCGATGCGCCAGCCCGCGCCAGAGACACCCAGGCCTCATTCCCGGAGTATCCGCCATGGCCGTCGACGAAAACACGGTTCGCCATATCGCGAAACTCGCGCGTATCGCGGTTTCGGGCCAGGAGGTCACAGCGCTGCAAGGCGAGCTGTCGGAGATCCTCGCCTGGGTGGAGCAGCTCGACGAGGTCGACACCTCCGGCGTGGAACCGATGACCAGCGTCGTGCGCACCGAGATGAAGAAACGAGACGATGTGGTGACCGACGGCAATCGCGCCGGCGACATCGTGCGCAATGCGCCCGCCTCGGAGGACAATTATTTCGTCGTGCCGAAGGTGGTCGAATAGTCCGGTGCCCCCGTGGCGGCCGGCAGGCGGTCACGGCATGGTCCTTCCGGTCTCCCGCATGAAGACCCGTTCGTTTCCCGTGCCCGAAGAAGAAGCCCGATGACAGACCTGACACAGCTTTCCATCGCCGAGGCCCGCGACAAGCTCAGGGCGCGCGAGATTTCCGCCGTCGAACTGACCGAGGCCTATCTCCGGGCGATCGAGGCCGGAAACAAGGCGCTGAACGCCTATGTCGCGGTGACCGCCGACAAGGCGCGCGAGATGGCCAGAGCCTCCGACGATCGTCTGGCGAAAGGCGAGGGCGGGGCGCTGGAGGGCGTTCCCCTCGGCATCAAGGACCTGTTCTGCACCGAGGGGGTGCACAGCCAGGCGGCGAGCCACATCCTCAACGGGTTCGAGCCCGCCTATGAATCGACCGTCACGGCCAATCTCTGGGCCGACGGGGCGGTGATGCTCGGCAAGCTCAACATGGACGAGTTCGCCATGGGCTCGTCCAACGAGACCTCCCATTACGGCCCGGTCGTCAATCCGTGGCGGGCGAAGGGCAGCAATCGCGCTCTCGTTCCCG
>ENA-ORCW01000144-ORCW01000144.1-marine-metagenome-genome-assembly--contig:-NODE-144-length-85644-cov-4.046525_pt1 | contig 85644 bp, 48 predicted proteins | sample MGYA00237784_ERZ508517 | MGnify/ENA primary metagenome ERZ508517 (study PRJEB26187, sample SAMN06268979) | marine metagenome | isolation source: Tt ae E1 feedstock associated aerobic enrichment on...
TGGCTTCCCCCCGACGTCCACCGGCCTGCCCAGCCAGCGCACGCCAAGGACAACACTGATCAGCCCGGCCGGCAGCAGCAGCCACCACGACCAGCCGAAGCCAATCGGCAGGCAACCGAGCAGAATCGCCGCCACCCCAACGAACATCGCATAGGGAATCTGTGTGCGGACGTGCGCCAGGTGATCGCAGTCACAGGCCACCGACGACAGCACGGTCGTGTCGGAAATCGGTGAGCAGTGGTCTCCGAAGATCGATCCGGCCAGAACGCTCCCGATCGCTCCCAGCAGCAGAGGATCGGTCACGCTGAGGATCGCTCCGGTCTGCTCTGCCGCCGCGTGCAGCAGGCCGAACGACAGCGTCGTCACCAGCGGGATCAGCAGTCCCATCGTCGCCCACGAACTGCCGGTCGCGAAGGAGACAACCGCCGAGAGCAGAAAGGCGATCAGAGGCATCCATTGCGGCGTCAGGAAGCCGGAGGTCCACTCGACCAGCACGCCCGCAGTATTGAGGTGATCGGCATCACAAATGGTCGACACGCTCCAGGCGAGCACCAGGACAATCACGCCCATCAGCATGCTCTTCCCGCCATCCACCCACGCGTTGACCGCCTGATTGAGCGACAGCGAGCCGAGACGCACCGCGGTCGCGATCGCAACCAGCGACGCGACGAACGCTGCCAGCAACAGCGACCGGTTTGAATCTGCGTTGCTCACGATGTCGCGGACCGTCGCCAGGACTCCGCGCGCGTCATCGGGAGTCAGTCCGGATGCTCCCGTCCAGACCATCATGAAGACCAGCAACCCGATCAGCGTTGCCAGCGGCACCAGGGCGTTCGCCATGTGAAGCGGCGGTTTGTCAGCTGCCTCCCCCTGCCCTTCGCTTTCGAGCACCGGTTCGGTCGACAGAGCAGTCTGTGCCTGCTGCTCGGCCGCGTGCATCGTCGAGAAGTCGCGGCCGGTCCAGGCGATCGCCAGTCCGAATGCCAGCAGATAGATCGGATAGAAGCGGAACGGGATCGTGGCCAGGAACAGACTGTACGCCGAGACGTGCAGCGACGGATCGTCGTACGCATCGGCGAGTTGCCGGAGCGAATCGTCGATCAGACCGACCTCGAAGCCAACCCAGGTCGAGACAATCGCCAGGCCGGCAATTGGTGCTGCGGTCGAGTCGACCAGGAACGCCAGCTTTTCGCGGGAGATCTTCAGCCGGTCGGTCATCGGCCGCATCGTCCCACCCACCAGCAGCGTGTTGGCATAGTCGTCGAAAAAGACGACCAGTCCCAGGGCCCATGTGGCGATCTGGCCGCGGCTGCGGTTGGAGGCGAACGTGGCCATCCATTCGACGAGCGCCTGTGACCCGCCGCTTTGGGACATCACGCCGACCATGCAGCCAAGCATCATCGTGAACAGAACGATCATCGCGTGTCCGCCGCTGCCGCCCGGCTGCGTGATCTCGCGGACGATGTAGACCTCCATCATGTCGCGAACGGCGACCAGCGGTGCCCACCAGCCGGCCTCCCCGACCGACAGCAACAGTGTGCCGCACCAGATGGCCGTCAGAAGCCCGACGATGACATTCTGCAGACGGATCGCCAGCAGGATGGCGATAACGGGTGGCAGCAGGGCCAGCCATGCAGAGAGCCGGAAGACGGAGGCCTCTGACTGCACATCGCCGGCGGCAACGACGATGCGGTCGTCGGTCACGTGCAGTTTCTGCCCGGAGGCGAGATCGGTCTGCAGAACGAGCTGGCCACTCTCCATCTGATAATCGTGGCGGACGCTCTCACCGTCCCGACCGCGGATCTCCAGCCCCGTCAGTTGGACCTCTCCCGAGAAATCCTCGAGCGTCTCGCCTGCCGGGTCGCGTGCCTCAATGACGACCTCCGCGACCGGAACGCCATCCAGGACAATGGGAGGGACAGTCACTTCAAACGAGTGCACCTTGGAGTCGGCACTGGCGGTTCCCGCGGTAGACAGGGTGAACAGTGTGCAGAGCGCACCTGCAAGAGCAACGAATGTGCTGCGTCGCGTCTCAATCACCCGCTGCTCCCTGCGCCCGAATCGAGGTTGCCGATCTCCGTTGCCATCCTGCAGCATCCGCGGTCAATCGTCAATTCGGTCGCAACGTCGGAGGCAGCCGGACGCTTCAGAGTCGCCGTGAGAACAGCAGGCGGAACAACAACGGGATGTCCTGCAGTCGCGGCCGCGCGGGGCGAATGCCGCTTAGCCCCAGCCATTGCAGCAGGCGAAGACCGGACGCCTCGCCCAGATGAAGCAGCGGGCGGCCCTGCAACTGTACAGTGCAGGGCATGCCAAGATGCTGAAGAAAGCGGCTGACGCGACGGCGACTGCTGCGGACAGCCAACGTCTGCGCCGACAGTGTCACGGCGGCAAGGAGGACCTCGGGACCCGATGCGTCAGCGACGAACCGGGTCCCGTGCCAGGTCACCTCGATCTGTTCACCCCGATGCTCGCAAACAAGACGCGAGCCGGAGCCATCGAGAGTCGAGCTCATTGCGATGCACCGTTGGTGTCGCGGGTGCGGATCTTGAGTACGCCATTGAATCGCCAGTGAGCGTGCTCGGCAGCGCCGCTGGCAGAGCTGGGGATACTCAGATCGAAATTCTCGAAGTCGTAGGTAATCTCTGCACCACGTCCGGTCAGCTTGTCATAGAGACCGATCGCCAGCTCGGGCCAGGTGCGGGTATCGCCGGTTGCAGCAGTCATTGTTCATCCTCGGTCAGAATCCAGATGATTCGGGGAGGCTTACAATGCCGTCCCCCCGGCCCGGTTGCCCGCAGTCAGAGCGTCTGTTGATGATTCCACACTGTCGTCGCGCGGCGGCTCGCTGGACGGGACGGCTGTCGAACTCGAGTCCGAACCGCTCGCCAATCCTTCCGCTTCACGACGAATTCCGTTGAGCAGGTATTGAAAGACAAAGTGATGCAACGGCAGGACCGCGTACCAGTAGGCGATGCCGAACAGACCGCGGGGACGGAACCGCGCCGTCTGCGTGAGTCGTGTCCGGGTCGAATCGACCGGATCGATCACGAAATCGAGTTCTGCCACACCAGGCAGCTTCATCTCGGCTCGCAGACGCAGCTGACGCCCCTTCTCGAGAGCCGTCACGCGCCAGAAATCGACCGCCTCGCCAAACCGCAGTTCGTCCGGGTCACGTCGACCGCGACGCAATCCCGGACCGCCGACCAGTTGATCCATCAATCCCCGCAATCGCCACAGGAAGTCTCCTCCCCAGTAGCCGTGCACGCCGCCAATCCGGCTGACGGTACGGAACACCTCCTCGGGAGACGCCTCAATCTCACAATCCCGTTCGTCGCGGAAGACCGTTCCGCCGGACCATTCCGGATCGCCCGGCATTTCACCGGCCATCGACCAGCTGGTTTCGATTCCCGAAGAACGGACGTTCGCAAGGGCTGCCGCGATGGCCTCTCGAACACCGAACAACTCCTGCGGCATCAGTTCGGCCGCCCGCATGTCGCGGCAGACGGTCCGGTTTCGCAGGCCCTCGGCGAGTGGCCTGGCGATCTGCGAACTGACCGGTGTCACCAGTCCGATCCAGAGCGAGCTGAGTCGTGGCGTGAGTACCGGCACCGGAACGATCCATCGCTTCCGCAGGCCGAGTTCCGCGGCCATGATCTGCATCAGCTGCTCGTAGGTCATGATCTCTTCGCAGCCGACGTCAAGGGTCTGGCCGGCGGTCTCCGGCACGCGGAGGCACTCGACCAGATAGTGCAGAACATTGCGAACGGCGATCGGCTGTGTTTCCGTCTTGACCCAACGTGGTGTGACCATGACCGGCAACCGTTCGACGAGATAACGCAGAATCTCGAAAGAGGCAGATCCCGAACCGATGATCATGGCCGCCCGCAGTGTCGTCAGCGGAACACGGGACGTACTGAGAATCTGCTCGACCTCCCGCCGGGACTGAAGGTGCATACTCAAATCGTCGCCGAGTTCCCCCAGTCCGCCGAGGTAGATGATCCGCTTCAGCTGGGAAGCGGATGCGGCGTTTGCGAAGGACTCGGCAAGATCGCGGTCCCGTTGCGCGTACTCGGCGCCCGCGGCAATCATCGAGTGGACGAGGTAGTAGGCGGCATCGCATCCGCGCATCGCCTCGTCCAGGTCGGAGGCATTCAGCACGTCACCGGCGACGACTTCGAGTTCCGGGTGCGTGCTCCAGGGACGGTCGGCCAGTTTCTCAGGTCGACGCGCCAGACACCGGACGCGATAGCCGACCGACAGCAGCTTCGGCACAAGCCGACCGCCGATGTATCCCGATGCGCCGGTGACCAGGATTGTCCGGATGTTCTGATCGTTCATGACGTTCCCCTGCGGTGCGGGATTGTTGCGTTCGGCGCTGATTCGACAAGGCGGGCGATCCCCGAGGTCTCGTCCCTGTGAGTTCCCGCAGTCGTTTTGCGGAGGGCGCGTCCGACAGGCAACCACAAAAAAAGACCGGATCCGGTCAGGCAACCGGGTCCGGTCGATCAGTGTGATACGACGCCGGGCAGAGTCGGAGACGCTCAGAACTCGACGCCGTACTTCTGCGTCATCGACCTGCGGATGGCCGCGGTCGCGTCCTCGATGTCTTTCCAGCTGTCCGCCCGCATGAGAGTTGCCTTGGCTTCTTCCTCCCGCTTGATCTGTGTCTTGCGGGAGCTCTGCGGGCGATACGAATAGTAGCCGCTGGTGGAATAGGAATAGTCCCCATACGTCTGCGACTTGCGAACGCCCTGGCGGACACCGGAGGACCGCTCGGCAACACCGATGTTCCGGAACGTCGATGCGACAGAGGCGCCCCAGTTGAGCAGCTCTTCGTCGACGTTGAGAATCGGCAGTGCGTCGATCTTGCGGGCGTAGCGTTCGAACCAGAGTGCATGATTGTCGCGGTGCGACTTGAGCGAACTGCGAAGGTCGTCGATGAGCGTCGACACCGACTTGAAGTAGGCCTGAGAGGCCCGCGCGTAGTCCGGAGTTCCCGGCTCGGCCGGCTCAGCGTCCTTGAGGTCGCTGTACTTGGTGGTCGGCAGTTCGAGGAGACTGCCGATCCGGCGCAGGCCGTTTTCAGAGAGTGTGCCCCGCATTACGATCGAATTGTTCTCGGTGACGGCCGTCCAGTTCTCGAGGTCGGGCAGATACGCTTCCTGCCCCTGCATGACTTCGAGCACGAGCGGTTTGGCGAGCGTGCCGATCGGCGCCGTCTCACCGGCGAAGTCCACCTGCAGCTTTCCGAGTGCCCGGTTGCCGACGTCAACGGTCAGGGTCACTCCCCGCAGGCCCTGAACGACGTTGGCAACCTGTTCGACCTTGCTGGACATGTTGATCATCGCCTGCGAACTGCCGAGGCGTTCCCGCAGCAGATGCGGCTGCATCACGTCGGTCAGATCGAGGGCGACGACGATCTGGGTTTTTCCTTCGAGACGGGCGGCGGCTTCCGTCAGGTATTCGGAGAGACCGGCCTGTGTTTCGGAGTTCATGTGGGCGATCCATCGCGACGCCGCCTGACGATCGGCGGGAAAGACCATTCCCTGCGTCCGGGGTGCGACATCGACCACATACGCGTTCGAAGGAGTCCAGGCGACCTGTCGGCCGCGGATCTCGTCAACGTAGCCGCCTTCGGAGCGGGCAATCGCACGAATCGGGAAGTCCTCGGAGAGTTCGCTTAGCGCGATCTGCCACTCGACGGCCAGGTTGTCCAGCGGGTTGAGCTGCGCACCGACGACAATGGTGCCGGCTTCCGGCGGAATGGCCAGCGGGCGCTGTCCGTAGCCGAATTCCTGCTTGTCCTTCCAGCCGCCCCGGATCGCCATCTCGGAATTCATCAGCTGCTCGGCATCGATCAGCACGATCGAGTTTGCCGTGGGAGGCACGTACGTCAGCAACTCGGCGGGATCGCCTGCCCATCCGGTCCCGGCTGTGCAGGCCAGCAGGGTCAGGGCAGCGAGAGCAGTACGGAAACTCCGTGCGGCGCACAGTGCACCATCAGGACTCGATTGCAACCTCATCGGAAGACTCCTCGCGCCCGCGAAAACCAGGGCTGGACATGTAAGACGCATCGACGGCTGACAGGAATGGCCACGAATTGCGTCCACCAGTCTGCCCGGACGGGCGCGCAAAGTCCAGAACGAGTTTGCCACTGAGGCGCGCAAACCGCGACTCCAGAGAGGCATCGGACATTGCCGATCGGAACGTCGCCCCGCGGCCCTCGCAGCGACCGTCAGCTCCGTTCGGGCCAGCAGGTGATCACGTGCACCTGGCCATCGTCGGCGGCGACATCGATCCAGCCGCCATGCATCGTCACGATCCGCCAGCACTTCGAAAGACCGAAGCCGAGTCCGCGTCCCGCCTGACGTCCGGAGAAGAATGGATCGAACAGGTGCGCCTGCTCGGTGTCGCTGAGCGGGTGGCCATCGTCGGAGACCGTCAGGATCGTGGCGACTCTCTCATCGCTTTGCTCGCGATGTGCCTCGACGCGAATTCGTCCGCCGGTTTCGATCGCCTCGGCCGCGTTCCTCAGCAACTCGTGAAGGACGACCTGAAACTGGCTGCGATCGGCAGTGATCGAAAGGCCCGGCTGGATGTCGGTTTCGAACCTGGGGGAGCGATCGGCGAAGTCGTTGGCAATGCGGCCGGTCGCTTCGTCGACCAGGCTGGCCACATCGAGCAGTTCCGGCGTTGGTTCCGGCGGGCGGGCAAAGAGCATCGCGTCGCCGATCATGTCGCGAACACGGTACGCCTGTCCGCCGATCGTGTTAAGGGCCCGCAAACGCTCGGGATCGGACTCGTTCCGCTTGAGAACCTGCGCGTAGCGAACGATCGAGGTGAGCGGATTGTTGATCTCGTGCCCGGCACCGGCCGCAAACTCGCCCATCGCTTCCAGCTTTGCGTCGCGAAGCCGGTGTTCGAGATCGCGACCGTGCGAGAGCAGTCGCGCGGTGGTCGTGATCGCCGCAGGATGAATCGCATCATGTCCGGGCCGCGCGTCGTCCCACCAGAGCGCCAGACCGCCGACGACAGCGCCGTTGGCGGCAAGAGGAATCCAGCGGTGGGGGTCCTCGCGCTCGACCCCGGCCAGCGCAGTGGATCGCAACTCACCAGGTCCGGCGACGCGGGACAGGCATCGGACGACGTCCGCCTCTCCCGCCGTGGCCACGAAATGGCGGCCGTCGCGCGTGAGGACAGTCAGGACGCAGGATGCGGCGGCGGTTTCTTCGAGCCAGAACCGGCTGATGCGGGCGAGCAGTTCTTCGAGCGTGGAGAACGGCAGCGCTGCTTCGATGAGTCGGACGCCGGCCTGCGCGTCCGGTCCGTTGGGTGAAGTTGCCGGCCGGGTATTCACACCAATGGTCCCACTCACTTCAGACACCCGGTGTGTTTGCCCTTCGGGGCGACCTGTCGCCCAACAGCCGTGATCCTGCATGCGACGGGGACGTTCAGCGACCGCTGGCCGCCGGTTCCATATCGAGCATCTTGCAGAGGCGGTCGACGAGTTGCTCGACCTCGAACGGCTTCTGCATGAAGTCGTTGGCGCCGGAGTCCTTGAGTTCGCTGATCTTGTCGGCCTCGACCATACCGCTGATGCAGATGATCTTGACGTCATCGAGCGACGAATCGCTGCGGACGCGCTGGCAGACTTCCCTGCCGTTGATATCGGGCAGCATCACGTCGAGGACGAGGACGTCGGGGCGATACTCCTTGACGAGCATGCCGGCATCGAAGCCGTTGTTGGCGACTTTGACTTCGAACCGTCCGTCCGCTTCGAGCGCGTCCCGAAGGAGTTCGACGAGGTCCTGATCGTCATCGACGACGAGCGCCTTGCGTTTGCCGCTTTCGAGCGCATCGGTCGGGATGCCGTTCTCTTTCATGAACTTGTAGAGAACGTCACGGGGGATCCGTCGAAACCTCGAGCCGGGCACCCGAAATCCCTTCAGTTGTCCCGAGTCGAAACAGCGAATGATAGTCTGCTGGCTGACCTTGCAGATCTTGGCAGCCTCACCGGTGGTGAAGACGGTTTTCATAGTGCTCTTCCATCCCTCGTCTCGACCAGGTCTGGATGGAGACCTGGCCTCAGCACCTGGACATCCCTGGACGAAAACCAGAGGAGAATCTTCCCTGACTGGATTGCGAAGCGAATTTCGAAAGTGCCGGAAGAGTCTGTTTTACCGGCATTATCAGCAATTCCGATTGTATCCATTCGCTTGACCCGGTCAACATCGGTTTCGCTTGACGCCGCCCTCCTCCCATTCTTCCCAGGTTGTTCAGAAATCGGGAATTGCATCAGCCTCCGCGAGACTCCCCTTCAAACCAGCCTGTTTACGTCGCCATCCGACGCGGTTCCTTCAGGTAAAGCATCAGTACCGCCAGGTCGGCCGGCGTGATGCCACTGATTCGGCCCGCCTGCCCCAGATTTGATGGACGGACGCGGCTGAACTTCTCCCGCGCCTCGACCCGCAGCTGCGGAATCGCGTGAAAATCGAACGTCGCCGGGATCGGAACCGACTGAACCTTCGCCTGACGCTGGATCTCCATCTCCTGACGGCGGATGTAGCCGGCGTACTTGACCTCCACGGTCACCTGCTGGCGGACGCGATCGGGCACATCGAGCGCGGCGACGTCGGCACTGAATCCGCACAGATCGTCCCAGCCGATCTCCGGCCGCCGCAGCCACTCCTCCAGCGTGTTCCCCTCGTGCCGGCGGGACTGCAGCAGACTCAGCGCCCGCTGGATCTCCTCTTCATAACGCTCGTGCCGCGACCAGCGATCGGACGACACGAGGCCAACGCGGTGCCCCAGCGGCGTGAGTCGCCGGTCGGCGTTGTCGTGTCGCAGCAGCATCCGGTACTCCGCCCGCGACGTAAACATGCGGTACGGCTCGTCGACCCCTTTCGTGACCAAATCGTCGATCAACACGCCGAGATACGCCTGCGAACGATCAAGAATGAGCGGCTCGGCCCCCTGCAGACTCAACGCGGCATTCGCGCCCGCCAGCAGGCCCTGCCCTGCCGCCTCTTCGTAGCCGGTTGTGCCGTTGATCTGACCGGCGAAATACAGTCCCCCGACGCGCTTCGTTTCGAGCGTCGGGAAGAGCTGCGTCGGTGGGGCGAAGTCGTACTCGACCGCGTAGCCGTACCGCATGATCTCCGCCTTCTCCAGACCACGGATCGAGTGAATCATCCGGTCCTGGACATCGCGCGGCAGACTGGTCGAGATGCCGTTGCAGTAGTACTCGAGCGTGTTGCGGCCTTCCGGTTCGAGGAAGATCTGATGCGACTGGCGCTCGGCGAAGCGGACAATCTTGTCCTCGATCGACGGACAGTACCGCGGGCCGGTCGAGTCGATCTGGCCGCTGTACATCGGGGCCCGATGCAGATTCTCACGGATCAGCTCGTGCACGCCGGCGTTCGTTTCGGTCAGCCAGCAGGAAATCTGCGGCTGGGTGATCCGCTCGGTGAGGAAGGAGAACGGCACGGGATTCTCGTCGCCCGGCTGTTCCTTGAGGACCGAGTGGTCGATCGTCCGGCCGTTCAGTCGCGCCGGCGTTCCGGTCTTGAACCGCTCGAGCGTGAAACCGAGACGGCGGAAACTGTCGGAGAGTGTGCCGGTCGTCCCTTCGCCGGCTCGCCCTCCAGCCGCTTTGGCCTCGCCGGTATGCATGATCGCCTGCAGGAACGTTCCCGTCGTGACGATGACGGCACGGGTCCGATAGACGGCATCGCCCCGCACCCGCACGCCGGTGATCCGCATGCGCGGCACCGCGGTGCCGTCTTCGGTGTGTGTTTCCCCCTGCGGATCGGGCTCGGCGAGGATCTCCTCGACCATCTCCTGCCGCAGCGACAGGTTCTCCTGCTGCTCGACACGATGTTTGACGGCGAACTGGTAGGCCTTTTTGTCCGCCTGAGCGCGGGGGCTGTGCATGGCCGGGCCCTTGCCGCTGTTGAGCATGCGGAACTGGATGCCGGTCTCGTCGATGACCCGCCCCATTTCGCCGCCGAGCGCGTCGATTTCGCGCACGATCTGCCCCTTGGCGACGCCGCCGATCGCGGGATTGCAGCTCATCTGCCCGACGGTATCGCAGTTCATCGTCAGCAGTGCGGTGCGGGCTCCCATGCGGGCAGCCGCCAGGGCCGCCTCGGTCCCGGCATGGCCGGCTCCGATGACAACAACGTCGTATTCGTAGTGCGAATTCATGATCGGGATGGACGGTTTCCAACAGGCGACCGGGTACCGGACCGGTGATTTTCCCAGGGCATCGGCTGCCCGGAGAGCTCACCATCGCGGGTGACCGGAGACAGAGTCGTTAATACGCGAAGCAATTGAGCCGGCAATGCTTGGAAAGCCGCGCAGCCTCCACGATACTGCATTCCTCACAGACACTCACGCGACTTCAACCAATCAACAGGGAGAGAGACCATGCCGCAGGTCACGCTGAAGGGAAATCCCGTCGAACTGTCCGGCACGGAACTGAAGGCGGGCGACAAGGCTCCCGACTTCACGCTGCAGACGAACGGCCTCGAGGATGTCACGCTGGCGTCGACCGCGGGCAAGACACGGATCATCGCCACCGTCCCCTCGCTGGACACCTCCGTCTGCCATGCGGAAACCAAGCGGTTCAATGACGAAGCCGCCCAGCTCGACGGCGTGGACATTCTGGTCGTCAGCACTGACCTCCCGTTCGGTCAGAAGCGGTGGTGCGGTGCCGAGGACGTCGACAAGGTGCAGTGCCTGAGCGATCACCGGAGCGCTTCCTTCGGGGAAGCGTACGGGGTGCTGATCAAGAGCGGACCGCTCGAGCGGTGCCTGACGCGGGCGATCTTCGTGGTCGGCCCGGATGACACGCTCAAGCACGTCGAGTACTGCAGCGAGATCGCCGAGCATCCGGACTACGATGCGGCTCTGGCGGCTGCGAAGGGCTGACAGAACCTGTTCTCAGCAAGTTACTTGCAGAACACGTACACGGGACTGACGACACATCGCCGGTCCCGTTTTCCATGCGCCCCGCCAGAGTTCCCGAAGACCGACAGCGGCGGAATCTGCGGAGCGGTCCCCCACTTTCAGCCCCCGGGCTTCTCTTAAGGGAGGAACGTCTCTTAAATCTTGCGTCCCGAATGCACTTGAGGGCCCGTGCGGTTCCGGCCTGGTTACGCCGGCTGATCGCCCGGGCCAAGCAATTGGGACTCTCCAATGAAATTTGCTCGCTCCAACGTCAGCGTCTTCCCGTCGCCGCTGCCCCCGCATTCATGTGCCCGGGCCGTCCGCTCGCTACTGCCCGGTTTGATCGCCCTTGTGACGGTTCTTGCCGGTGGATTCGCTCCCGCTGCCAGCCTGTCGGCACCGGACCACGCGGAACACACAGACCACGCCGATGCCTCACATGACGGGACGACTCCCGAGGCGAATGTCACCACGGCAACGTCCCGGACCGACGACGACATCGTGCCGACCGCCTGGAATGAGTCTGCGCCGTGCACCGACTGCGGGCCGACCGTCGGCTCCCTGCTGTCCGGAACCTCGCTGGCGCTTGGTGGCAACGGGTCGGGATACCCCTCGGTCCGGGTCACGGGGCTGTTTCAGGCGGATTCGGTCTGGTTCGCACAGGATGCGGCCAGTACCGCTGCGGTCGGAGACATCTCGGACTTCACGGACTTCCGCCGCGCCCGTCTGGCCGCGACCGGTCACGTTGCCGAGAACGTCAACTACATGATCGAGTTCGATTTCGGCTTTCCCGGCCGGCCGACGTTCATGGATGTGTACGCAACAGTGGAAGAGCTGCCGGTGCTGGGAAACGTTCGCGTCGGTCAGTGGCGGCAGCCGTTCGCCATGGACGCGATGACCAGTGTGCGGGAGCTGTGGTTTCTCGAGCGTGCCACCGCATTCACGTTCTTTCCGTTCCGGAAGACCGGTATCGGTGCGTTCAACACCGCCTTTGACGAGCAGATGGCCTGGGCGGCGTCAGCGTTCCGGTATCCGGCGGACCAGTTTGGCGGGAGCTTCGGTGACAGCGGCTATGGGATGAGTACCCGCATCACCGGTCTGCTGCTGGACCACGGCGATGATGGTCTCATCCACGCCGGCTTCAACTTCGCCCATCTGCAGCCCTCCACCCACCAGTTCCGCTTCCGGACCACCCCCGAGATTGGATTTACGGCCGGTGACATCAACGGCGGGCCGACGGTCGTCCCGTTCTTCGTCGATACCGGAGCGATTCCCTCCCAGTCGGCACAGATGCTCGGTACGGAGCTGGCCGGCCAGGTCCTGGGAATCACACTGCAGTCAGAGCTGTTCTACGCCCTGGTCAATCAGGAAGGCGGATCGTCGCTGGCGTTCCCGGCAATGTACGCCCAGGCGTCCTATGCCCTGACAGGAGAGCGACGCTCCTACAACCGCAAGCAGGGTGTCTTCGGCCGGATCATCCCGCACCACAACTTCGGAGCCGGCCACTGGGGAGCCTGGGAACTGGCGGCCCGCTGGTCCTGGATCGATCTCAATGACGCGAACATCCAGGGCGGCGAGCTGACGGATCTGACGTTCGGCGTCAACTGGTACCTGAACCGCTACTTCAAGACGCAGTTCAACTACATCCACGCCTTCCTGAACAGCCCCGGCATGGGTGACTCCGGTACCGACATTGTGGCTGTCCGGGCCCAGATCGACTTCTGATCGCCCCCCGCCCCGTCAGAACAGCTGCTGCTGGCCGGTCTCGTCGTCTGCGTCATCCTCTTTACCGGGAGTCCGCGGCGGCGTGCGTCCCACATGCCGGTACGCCGCGTCGGTCGCAACCCGGCCACGCGGCGTCCGCTGGAGCAGTCCGGATCGGAGCAGGAACGGCTCGATATCGTCTTCGAGGGTATCGGGCGGGACACTCATGCTGTGGGCGATCGCCTGCAGGCCTGCCGGTCCGCCGCCAAAAATGTCCATGAGTGTTTCGAGGTAACGCCGGTCCTGGCGTTCGAGCCCATAGGTGTCGATCTCGAGCATTTCGAGGGCTTCGGCGGCGACCTCGGTGGTGATGTCCCCCTTCTCGTCCCGGAGCGTCGCCACGTCGCGCGTCCGCAGCAGCAGGTTATTCGCCTTGCGCGGCGTCCCCTGACTGCGCCGGGCAATCTCGAACGCCGCGGTGTCAGTAATCGTCGTCCGCAGCTTCACGGCGTTGCGGCGGATGATCTCCACCAGGTCCTCGACCTCGTAGAAATCGAGGTGCTCGCGGTAGACGAAACGGTCCCGCATCGGCGCGGTCAGCATGCCGGCACGGGTCGTGGCACCGATCACCGTAAACGGCTTGAGCTGCATGTTGATCGTGCGGGCGTTCAGACCGTCCCCGAGGGCGATGTCGATGCGGAAGTCTTCCATCGCCGGGTACAGGAACTCCTCGACCGCCGCGGGCAGCCGGTGGATCTCGTCGATGAACAGCACCGACCCGGGCGAGGCATTCGTGAGATACGGAAGCAGATCCTTGGGAGCCGACAGAGCCGGGCCGGCAGCGATCTGCAGTTCGACGCCCAGTTCGCGGGGGATGACGGTCGCCAGCGTGGTTTTGCCGATGCCGGGCGGTCCATCCAGCAGCAGATGTCCGAGCGTATCGCCCCGCTTGCGGGTGGCGTCGAGCATCACCCGGATGCGTTCAACAACCTTGGCCTGACCGATGACCTGTTCGAGGTGTTTCGGCCGCAGGGCTTCATCGAACTGGTCATCATCGGGATTGAACGGCTGTCCGGGCCCCGGGCCGCCGGGCGGTCGCCGCGGAGGCTCGTCGTCGCTCCCGGATCCTCCCTGAAAAACTGTCTCGCGGACCATCCGTCATTCGCCGATCGAGTGAGAACGTCGTCCCGGGCCGACTTCTGCCACCCGGATCGATTCAGAATAGACCTTTTCTGCACAGACGTCCACGTTGCTCTCCGCCTGCCAACAGACGTCCGGTGAGAACCGGCTCAGTCGAGTCCGACCGGCTGCCGGGTCATCCGCAGATACGCCACCGAGAACAGCAGTCCGATGAACGGCACCGAGATGACGACGCCGAGCGGGATCACGTTGCAGGCGACGGTCGCGCCGATCGCGGCAAACACCAGGACCAGGCTGGTGGCCAGATGTCCGCGAGTAACGGCCCGGGACGCCTCGAACGCCGTGAATCCGGGCAGATTCCGCTCCACCAGTAACCGCCCGTAGGGCCAGTACACCAGCATGACGAACAGGCCGGGGATCACACACATCATCAGTCCGACAACGGTCAGCACACCAAAGAGGATATTGAGTGCCGTCATCCGGCCGGCAACGGGACCGGCATGCAGCAGATCGGCCAGCGTCGCTTCTTCTCCCCGGGCCAGCTTCAGGTAGAAACGGAAGTGCCCCACCGCCAGCCAGGACGTGGTCACGGCGAATCCGCAGATCCAGACGATTGCCGCCACGAACAGGGCAACCGCCGTACCGTCCCAGAGCATCGCGGCGGCGAGCAGAGCCGGCACCGCGACGACCACGACGGCGACGATCCCGATGACCAGTTCGACGGCCCCGGCGGTCACCAGCAGACCGAAGTTCTTTCCGAACAGCTCGAGGGTGCGGGTGAGAATCTCGCCCGGATCGACCAGTCGTGGCTGCCAGAGTTCTCCGTCGTGATACCACTCCGTCGCCGTCGGGCGAGGCATTGAGTCACGCGGCGCATCGAACTGCTCCTCCGCGACGTCTTCGACCTGTTCCGAATCGATCGGAACGGCCCAGTCTTCGTCATGATGAGCGTCCGCGTACCGGCCATGCAGCGGGCTGCCCGGGGGATCATCGACGGTCGTCGCGTGCTCCCACGCCTCCTCGTCAACCGCGGCAGCGGGGTCGTCCGGGGAGGACAGTTCTTCCGGGTAGGGAATCCACAGAGCATCTCCGCACGCCGGGCATTCGGCACTCATTCCCGCCTTGTCTTCGGCGGTGCGCAGCAGGTATTCGCAATGCGGACAGACAAACTCGATCGACAACAGTCTCTCCCGCGACGACGCGCGACAGGCCAGCGATTCCGTCGTCCCGCCCCGGCTCAATCCTCGCTCATGACCTCAGCCATGAGTTCGTCGGGGATGTTGAAGTTCGCCGTGACGCTCTGGACGTCCTCGTTCTCTTCGAGAGCTTCGAGCAGTTTGAGAACGCGTTTTCCCTCCGCAACGTCGGTCAGGTCGACGACGTTGCTCGGAATCCGCGAGATCTCGGAGACCTCGGTGGTCAGCTCGGCAGACTCGAGGGCATCGGCCACCTGCTGGTAGTCATCCACCGGGCAGGTGACTTCGTAGTATTCTCCCGAGCGTCGGACATCGTCGGCACCGGCCTCCAGGGCCAGTTCCATCAGATCGTCCTCACCGATCGCCTCGACCGGAATCGTAAACAGCCCCTTGCGTTCGAACATCCACGCGACGCACCCGGTGTTCCCGAGGTTGCCGCCGTGGACCTCAAACGTCTTACGAATCTCGCCGGCCGTTCGATTGCGGTTTTCTGTCAGTGCGTCGCACATGACGGCGACGCCGCCGGCACCGTAGCCTTCGTAGACGAGTTCGCTGAAGTCGTCGCCATCGGACTCACCGCAGCCTTTCTTGATGGCGCGTTCGATGTTGTCCTTGGGCATGCTGTTCTTGCGGGCCTTGTCGATCGCATACCGCAACGCCAGATTCGTTGCCGGATCTCCCCCGCCCCGCCGCGCCGCCGCCATGATGGCACGACTCAGCTTGCCGAACAGGGCTCCCCGCTTCTTGTCGGCACGCCCCTTCTTGTGAACGATATTCGCAAAGTGTGAATGTCCAGCCATGATCGCCCGAAGCTACGTCTCACCCGCCTGACATCATTCCGGCCTGCCGGCTGCCGGAACGTCATTGGTACTGTCACAGGAACTACGCGGTGCCGGCAGTGGTCCTAGTTGTCGCTCGACGCTGTCGTCCCCGACTCGTCCTTACCGTCGCCGTCCAGACCGAGCTTGCTGCGGAGCTTCTCCAGCATCTCTTCGTCCGGTGACGTCTTGTCGGTTTCAAGTTCGAGGGCTTTCTTCCACGCGGTGCGGGCGGCCTCTTCGTCGCCCAGCTTCTGCTCGCAGTCGCCCATGTGATCGTAGATCGTACTGTCTTCGCCCCCCTCCTTGCTGGAGGCCTGCTGCAGATAGTCGCGTGCCTTCTCGAACTCGCCCAGACGGAACAGGACCCACCCCATGCTGTCGAGGTAGGCGGCATTCTCGGGATCTCCCTCCAACGCCTTCTCGATCATCTTGCGGGCCCGCTCGAGATTCTTGCCCTGATCGGCCCAGAGGTAGCCCAGGTCGTTGTTCGCCTGGACGTTGTCCGGCTCTTCCTCGAGGACTTCGACGAGGATCTGTTCTCCCTTCTCCATGTCGCCCTGCTGGACGTACACACTGGAGAGGACGAACTGACTCCGCCGCATCAGCTCCATGTTCCGGGCGCTGCTGGCCCGGGCAATCACGTCCTTGTAGACCTCAGCGGCCCGGTCGAGTTCCCCGGAATGAAGGTGAATCCAACCGTTCTGGAACCGGAGCGACAGGTTGTCCGGCCGCAGGCCGATCGCCTCTTCGATGGCCGCCAGTGCCGCGTCCGTCTTCCCCCCCTGCTCCAGTGCAAACGACTGGAAGTACAGGAACAGCCACCGCACTTCCTGGAGGTTGTCGGACGTGTGATTGGCCGCTTCCTCGTAGACGGCAGCCGCCTTCTCGTACTCGTCCTCACCGACCAGGTATTCCCCCAGCTCGCGGTACAGCACGGCGGGCGGATCGTTCCGCATGTCGATGGCACGACGGTAGAAGTTCTCGACATCCTCGGTCCGCTTCGCCTGGGCGGCGATCTTTCCAAGGAAGTAGGCCTGCACAAACTCCAGCTTTGGCTCGTCGCCCGACTGCAGCTTGCGTCCCAGCTCCATCAGCCCGTCGAGGACGCTCTCGTCTTCGGCCAGGGCATCGATCTCGCTGGCGAACCGTTCGGCGAGATCACGCAGGTCGGCATTGAGTCGCTTGAGGGTCTCTTCGTCCTCCGGAAGCGGAACGACCGTAAACGCCCGGGTCAGGGCGTCGAGCAGATCTTCCGGCCGGTCCTGACGACGGTAGATCGAAACAAGTCCGACGGCACCGCGGGGATCCTGAGTTCCGCTGAGCGTCCTGGTGTAGAGTTTTTCTGCTTCATCGAGCTTGCCGCTCTCCACGTACTCGTCTGCCAGGAAGTACTGCAGCGGATTGTTCCGGGGGTCTTTTTCGGCAAGCTCTTCGAGTTTCGGCAGCAGCTCGTCACCCCGCTCGAGTTCGTCGAGCAGTTCCTTGAGCAGCTGATAGGCGGCCCGTCCCTTCGACTGCAGCTCGGCGTCGAAGTACTTCTGCAGTTCGTTGAGTGCTTTCTCGGGCTGACCGGTCTGCCGGAAGACCGTCGCGAGGTTGTAGCTGTGAATGGCAGGACGGCTGGCACGGAACCGGGCCGCTTCCTCGAAGGCCTTTACCGCCAGATCGGGCAGTTTCGCATCGAGGAAGACCTGTCCCATTTCGTCGTACGTCGTGCCGGGATCTCCCAGCAGCTTCTCCCGATCCTCCTCCGAGAGGGCCTCGTCGTCGGTCTTCTGGAGAGCCTCGAAGACGAGCCTGTACGATTCGGCCGCTTTCTCTCCGTTGCCGCCAAGACGGTAGAACAGCCCGACATCGCGGCGAAGGAGCAGTTCGGTCAGCGATCCCTTCTGAAGATTGGGAAGCTCCAGTGCCTTGCCGAGCAGTGCCGCGGCCTCGCCCACATCTCCGCCCCGGGCCATGACGGCGGCCAGTCCGCGGACGAGGTCGTAGCCGTCGGCGGTTCGGCCGGCGGCCTGCAGCGCCAGCTCGCGTGCTTCTTCGCGGTCCTCGTCGTCGTCCGCGCGGGTGTACAGCAGCGGAATCAGCGTGCGGTAGGCGTCGATGGCTGCCGGATCGATCCTGACCGCCTGGCGGAACGCCGCGACGGCCTCGTCGAACTCCTGCCGGGACTGGTGCAGCTGACCGGTCATGTACCAGGCGAGCGACGCGAGGCGCTGCTGATCGGCATCGGAGCGCGGCTGTCGGGGTTCGAAGCGGGCCGGAGGGTCATCGGCCGGCTGCAGCGGCAGTCCGTTGAGGGGCGCCTCTTCATTGAGGGGGGTGGCCATCGGCGGTGCGGGGGGCTGATCGTCCGCGACGGCGGGCCGCAGGCCCGATCCCCACGCCAGCGCCAGCAGCGCCAGCATCGTTCGACTGAGCGCACCGTTCCGCAACCAACCTGCCAACATCGCAAGACTCCCCGATTCCGTCCCAGACGACATCCCCGGACGACAACGCGGGGACGTCAGGACTCTGCCCGAGAATTGTATCGTTCCGAGGCGAGTTCGACCAAGAGGACTACAGAAGGGAGGGCGACGGCCCGCCAGCAGACGTCACGACTTGGCGACTTTCCGCGACCGCGTCCGGGTTTTCGCCTTCGGCTTGCTGACCTTCTTCTTCACGACCTTCTTGGCTGCTCCCTTGGCCGCCTTCTTACGGGTCGCCGTCGTCTTCGTCGCCGGCTTCTTGCGGGACTTGACGACCTTCTTGCGGCGGAAGCCCTTCTCGAGAAGGTTCTTCAGCCGGTCGGCTGCTGTCTCCGGATCGGCCGAGCTGCCATTCTGAGCGACTTCAGCCGGCTCGAACGCACCATTCCGGCGGCGGTCGACGGCCAGACAATGGAGCAGGTGTGAGAACAGCGGGCCATCCGACTTGCGCAGGGCGGACTTCATTTCGTCCGCGGCGTGCTGCACGTCGGTCTCCGGATCGACCAGTCCCATCCAGACCAGGGCATCGCGACTGCCCGAGTCGAGCGGAACGACATGGGCCCCCAGGCACTGCTGGAGCACATATCCCTGGACGAACGGCGTAATGTGGTTGATCTCTTCGAGCTGCTTCTGGGCCGCTTCGAGCGTCTTGCGGCGCAGGCCATCGAAGTCGAACTGGTAGTACTTCTCGAAGACGTACTGCAGCGTTTCGCGGATCCGCAGCGCTTTCCAGGCGGCGTCGTCGAGTTCGCCGAGTGCCTGCTCGATCTCGGAGACGGAGCTGACGCGGATCTCGTTGAGGTCGAAGAACGCTTCGAGGAGCCGGTCGTAGGCTGCCTGGGCGTCATCGTATCCGGAGCGTTCGAGACAGATCGCGAACAACACCGTTTCGAGAACGGGTCGGTTCGCCTTTGGCAGGCTGCCGCCGTACTCCTTCTTCAGCAGCGTCGTCAGTTTCTTGACGACGGCCTGTTTTTCGGATGCTTTCAACTTCTTGGTCGCGCTCATGTCGGCCTTTCCAGTCGAAGTGCTGCCCGTCCGGTCACTGCACGGAGGAGTCCGGGTTCGAATCGGAGGGGCTCTCCGGATCGGCCGGTCCGTCAGGGGCAGACTCCTGTTCCACCTCGACGTCGCCGGCGGTCGGCGCGTCGGGCTGACGCTGTTCGGCAATTTCTCGAAGAATCCGGGACGCCTCGATGCTCTTCTTGATTCCGTCGTCGAGCACGAAGGTCAACACCGGCGTGTAGCGCAGGTCGAGCCGATCGGCGATCCGGGACTGCAGGAAGCCCCGGGCCGAATTCAGTCCCTGCATGCACAGCTTCTGATCCCGCTCGTCCCCCATGACGGAGACGCGGATCTTGGCGGTCCGCAGGTCGGTCGGCACCTCGACCGAGAGAATCGTAATGTCGCTGACGCGTGGATCCCGCAGTTCAAACAGCACTGCCGTGCTGACCACCTGCCGGATCGCTTCCGCGACTTTCGCCGTACGTCGCGTTCCCATGCGGCCGCCTGTTCCCCCGATTGCTGCAACGATTGTTTCGTGTCGGTCCGCTCAGCCACCTGCGGCTGACCGGTTCCCCTGTCGGTGATCGCCTGCCGACCGGACGAGTCCCCGAGAGGCGGGTTCCCGTCGGTCCGCGGGGGTGATCAGTCTTCGAGGGTCCGTTTGCGTTCCTCGACACGGAAGGCTTCCAGCAGGTCCCCTTCCTTCACATCGTTGAATCCATCCAGACGGATACCGCATTCCATCCCTTCCCGCACTTCCCGCACATCGTCCCGTTCACGACGCAGCGAAGCGATCGGGTAATCGTTGAGAATCCGCTGCTCGCGAATCACATGGACACGGTTGTTCCGCTCGATCGTACCGCTGAGGATACGACATCCCGCAATCGTGCCTGTCCGGCTGAAGCTGAACGTCCGCAGGACGATCGCCCGTCCGGTCGCCACCTCGACCTCTTCGGGTCGCAGCAGGCCCTCGAGGGCCTGTTTGATCTCGTCGGTGACGTTGTAAATGATGTTGTACCGTCGAATGTCCACGCCTTCCTGGTGAGCCAGGCTGACGGCCCGGTCTTCCGGAATCACGTGGAACGCGATGATGATCGCTCCCGCCGAGGCGGCCAGCGTGACGTCACTCTCGTTCACGCCACCGACACCCTCGTGGATGATGTCGATCCGCACCTCGTCGTGCTCGAACTTCTCCAGCTCGCTTCGCAGGGCCTCGATGGAACCCGGCGTGTCCGCCTTCAGAATCAACGGAAGATCCCGCGTCGATCCGTCACCATCTGCAAAGAAGTCTTCAAGACGCTTCGGACCACCACGTCGGGCCAGCAGCTCGGTCCGTCCGCGAACCTGACGGTCCTCGGCAATCTGCCGTGCCTCGTCGAGGTCGGACATCACGAAGAAGTGATCGCCGGCACCGGGCACTTCGACCAGACCGGCCACCTTGACCGGTTCGGAAGGACCGGCCACCTGCAGCTCCTCGTTGCGGTCGTTGTACATCGCCCGGACTCGCCCGTAAGCATTGCCACAGACGAGGATATCTCCGATGCGAAGCTGACCGCGGCGGACGACGAACCAGGCCAGCGGGCCCAGCCCCTCGTCGCGGAAGGCTTCGAGACAGACCCCTTCGCCGGGAATCTCGACCGGAGCCTGATACTCGTGAAGTTCGGCGGTCAGCAGCAGAGTTTCGAGCAGATCCTCGATCCCGGTCCCCTTGAGGGCCGAAATCCGCACCACTTCCGTATCGCCGCCCCACTCCGAGGGAAGCACGTTGTGCTGCGACAGATCGGTGAGAACCTTCTGCTCGTTGACGTCCGGCAGGTCCACCTTGTTCATCGCGACGACGATCGGCACGCCGGCCGCCTTCGCGTGGCTGATACATTCGACGGTCTGCGGCATGACGCCGTCGTCCGCGGCGACGACCAGCACGACGATGTCGGTGACGTTCGCACCACGGGCACGCATTTCGCCAAAGGCCGCGTGACCGGGCGTATCCACGAACGTCAGCTTCTTGCCTTCGTGTTCAACCTGGTAGGCCGCGATGTGCTGCGTAATGCCGCCCGCTTCGGACGCCACCACGTTCGTCGATCGCAGGCGGTCGACCAGGGTCGTCTTACCATGGTCGACGTGACCGAGCACGGTGATAATCGGCGGACGCGACTCGAGCGACACACCGAACTCTTCGTTGCTCTTCTCGAACCGGTCGGTCAGCTGATCTTCCAGATCGCGTTCCCGCTCGACGTCGATCTCGACACCCAGTTCGAGGCCGATTTCGAGGATCAGATCCTCGTCGTCGAGCAGGTCGGTGATCTTCACCATATGGCCGGCACGGAACAGGATTCCGAGCAGGTCGCGGGCGGGACGTCCCAGTTCCTCGGACAGTTCCCGCACGCTGATCGGCAAGGTCACGGTCGCGGAGGTCTTCAGCTCGCGCGGTCCGCTGCTGCTGCGTCGCTGCCGCTTCGGAGCGCGGGCGATCGAGCGGGTGCCGGGCGTCTCGTCCTCGTCGACGCGGGACCGTTGCCGTTTGCGGCGGCGTTCTTCCCGTGCTTCGGAGAGCCCGAGCCCCGCACCGGCCGCGGGTTTGCCGCGACGTGGCGTCGACTCCTCTTCGTCGCGGTCGCGCCGCCCCTTCTTGGTGGTGTCGTCCTTGTGTTTCTTGAGGATGCTCGCGAGCGGACTCTTCTGCTTGAGAATGTCCGCGGTCAGCGGCAGGTCCGGCTTCTGGGCGGGACCTTCCTTGCGTTCGGGAGCAGCGGGCGGCTTGAAGTTGGGAGTCGCCAGGCTGGGCAGCTGCGGCGCCTTCTTCTTCTCGCGTTCCTTTTCCTTCTCCTTCGCCTTCTCCTGCGACCGGCGGGCCTTGCCGCCGACTCCCCGAATGGAACCGCGGGGCTTCATCTCACGAATACCTGACAATCCCGTTCCTCCGGGGGCGACATACTCGTCGCGACTGATCGCCGCCTTGCGGGAATCGCCACCGTCGGCGTCCGGAGCGGGCGTCTCATCTTCGGCTGCAGCTTCGGCGGATTCCGCAGCCGCTTCTGTGGTTTCGGCGGCCTCTGCCTCGGCAACGGGCTCTGCGGCCGGTTCCGTCGGTTCGGCCGGAGCTTCGACGTCCGCCGGCGTTTCCGCCGCGACTTCGACAGCAGGAGCAGCCGGGGGCTCTTCCGCGGGCGGGGCCTCTGCGGCGGGCGCATCGGCAGCGACCTCGGGCGTTTCGGTCGGTTCCGCCGGGGCCTCTTCGGTCACCACTTCGGTTGTGACCGCGGCCTCCTCGGGGGCGGGAGCCGGTGGGGCTTCAGCGACCGGTTCCGGCTGACCGGTTTCGGCAGCGAGCGCTTCCTGAGCGGCTTCGACCTCGGGTTCGGGCGCTTCGCTCTCGTCGCGCCCTCCGCGGCGCGACCGCATCGAACCAGCCAGAGGGCCCAGGTTCCGGATCTGCCGGACCTTTCCCATCCGTTCCGGTGCTGCAGGTTCGCGCGAAGGCGTCGGAGGAGCCGACGGGCCCGGTTCCGAGCGTCCGCCCTCCTCGTTCTTCCTGATCAGCTCCAGAACCATGTCGCGTTCTTCCGGCGAGATGCTCGCCAGAGGCGAACTCTTCACGTTCAGCCCTGCCTCATTGCAGCGCTGGATGAGCTCTTTGCTGTCCAGACCGAGTTCTTTCGCCAGAGCGAAAATCCGAATCTTCAAGCGATGCCCTCTCTTTACTCGCTTCTTTCGCCGAGTTGTTCCGATCCTGTCGATCGCACGCCGTCAGCCACGCCTCAGACAGATCCCACATCTCAAGCCTGTTCCGCCTGGGGTGTCGTCACTTTGCGATCCGCATCCGAAGCCTCGTCGTCTGACGTCCCGCCTTCGCCCGCTTCAGCCGTCGGCGAACCGTCCACCGTCTCGGTGGGGGTCGCCTCTTCGTCGGCCGACTGTTCACTCGCGGCCACGGCATCATCTGCCGAGACCTCGGAGTTGCCATCCTCTTCTGCAGCGACCTCGCCGGCTTCCGGTGACTCTGAGTCCCCTTCACCTGCCTCGGCTGCCACTTCTGCAGCGTCGGACGGCTCATCGGCCGAACCCGCTGCTTTGCCCGCATCTGACGCGTCCGCCTCTGCCTCGCCAGCCTCCGGAGTGGACGCTGCCGGAGCAGCCGCCGCCGGCCTGCGAGTCGATGTCGGCGGGGCACCGCTGGCCCGTGCCTGCCGCTCAACCTGTTTGCGGCGTTCGGCTTCCTGCTCTTCCCGTTCGCTTTCGCGATCGGCGTGCTCAACAATCTCGTCGCACTGCTCTTCGGTCAGGCCTCCGAGTTCGGCGAGCTGATCCGGCTCGATCACCGACAGGTCATCAAAGCTGAAAAAGCCCTGAGAAACCAGCATTTCGGCCAGTTCCTCGGTCACGTGCGGCACGACGCTGAACGCTTCGACCGAACGATCGAGCTGTTCGTCGAGTTCATCCCGGGTCATCACTTCGATGTCCCAGCCGACCAGCTTCGACGCCAGTCGGACATTCTGCCCTTTCTTGCCGATTGCCAGCGACAGCTGATCATCACGGACCAGCACGATCACTCGCCCCAGCATCGGACAGAGGATGACATCCTCGACCTCCGCCGGCTGCAGGGCATTGGGAATCAGCACCTGCAGCGAGTCATTCCAGCGGACGATATCGATTCGTTCGCCAGCCAGCTCGTCGACGATGGTCTTGATGCGGCTGCCACGAACTCCGACACAGGCCCCGACACAGTCGATGCTGTTATCATAGCAGGAAACGGCCACTTTCGACCGATAACCTGCTTCACGGGCCAGAGAACGGACCTCAATCACCCGGTCGGACACTTCCGGAATCTCGACTTCGAACAACCGCCGAACCAGTTCCGGATGGGTGCGAGACAGAATGATCTTCACGCGACTGCCGGACTTGCGCACATCCAGGATCACTGCCCGGACACGTTCGTTGACGCGGTGCGACTCACCCGGAATCTGTTCGCTGCGAGGCAGCAGTGCTTCCACTTTGCCGATATTGACCGAAGCGACACCATGATCGAGACGGGTAATCACACCGGTCACGAGCTGGCCGCGCTGCTCTTCGAACTCGTCAAACAGCGAGTCCCGTTCGGCCTCGCGGATCTTCTGGATCATCACCTGCTTGGCGGTCTGCGCAGAGATCCGGCCGAGCATTTCGATTTCGTCGGCGGGAATCTCTTCGCCGTCAAGCCAGGCGTCGACCTGACCGTTTTCGCGTTCGATGACAACGCGAATGTCCCGTTCCTCGCCGTAATGCTTGCGGGCAGCCGAAAGGATGGCCTGCTCGATCCCCTCGAACACGATCTCCTTGTCGATGTTCTTATCGCGATGAATCGCATCGACGATTCTCAGGACCTCAGTGCCATTCATCTCTTGCCACCGCCTCAAGGTAAAAAAAAAGTGGGCTCAGGTCCCACTTTTCATCACGCGACAACAGCCGGGACCCATTCCGCAACATCGGCCACTAGCGTGTCCATACCAACGGACACTCGGGCTGCAGAACACCGGCCAATTTCTCCGCCAACGCTTACATGAGCGACCTCGCTACACGCTTTCGCCTGGAGACCCTTCGCGGTGTCCCGAACCGGGCGGAGCACCTGCCTTCGACTGTGCCCACCGCACAAAACACGGACCCACTGCAGAATTCCGACACACACTCCGCGCAGAAAGCGTCGGCGCTGCAGTTCCCGGAAGTTCAGCAACCGCCTAAACGATAAGAACAGCACAGCACTCTGTCAAGGAGCACGGAACGGACTTCCCGCGCACCGGACGATCCGCCGGATCCGCACGACCATACCTGCGAACCCCTGCGACCTTCCGTCACCCTGGCCACGTCGGTCAGTACGACTCCCACTCCTCGATGCGCGCCGGCCAGTCGTCCTTCAGCAGTCGCGACAGCGATCGGTCCGCCAGAACCTTCCCCCCGGTCTGACAGACCGGACAGTAGTTGGTCTCACGCTCCGAAAACCGGATGCGCCGGACCGCGGTCCCACATGTCGGACAGGGCTGGCCGTAGCGTCCATGAACCGCCATCTCCGGCCGGAAGGCCGTCACTTTCTTCGGAAATCCCTTGCCGGTCTGTTCACGTAATCGCTCGATCCACTCGACGAGGACATCGCGTGCGGCACTGAACAGACGCTCCCATTCTTGTGGGCGGACGCTCTGCGTCAACCGGAACGGAGAGAATTGTGCGCGATGCAGGATCTCGTCGGAGTACGCATTGCCGATTCCGCTCAGCACAGCCGGCGTCGTCAGGGCCCGCTTGACGGTCTGGTTCCGGCTCTGCATCCGGTCCCGGAATTCCTCCAGGCTGCAGGACAGAACATCCAGCCCCCCGGGATCAATCTGTTCCGGAACCCCCTCCCCCTGCAGAACATGCAACGACGCACGATGCTTTCGACCGGCCTCCGTAAACCGCAGCGTCCCGCTCGCAAACCGGATCGTCGCCAGATCGCCGCGGCGTGGGCGCGCCTCCCGCCCGTCGTCACTCCACTGCAGCCGGCCCGCGATCATCAGATGCAGCACCAGCCACAGATCGTCCTCCAGTCCGATGGCAATGCGCTTGCCGACTCGCGTGACCGTCTGCACGACCTTGCCGGCGACATCGCCGAGCGGTGGTGCGAAGGTCCTGAGAACAAACGGGTTATGCGTGACAACCGACTCGAGAACCTGCCCGGTGATGCGACGATCGAGTGCTTCGACGTAGACGACAATGTCGGGAAGCTCGGGCATCGCATGCCCCCTTCTCGGATGCCGGGATCGGACCGCAACCTCAGGTGACGGCTTCGGCCTCCAGAACCGCACCAACCGGATAGTGCAGTTCATAACGAAACATCGAAATCGTCAAGACGTCTCCAGGGTAGAGCCAATGCTCCTGAACCGGAACATTGTCGACGCGAATCCCCAGGCCGTGACTCGTGTCGGTCGCACGCCACCAGCCACTGTCAAAGTCGAGCCGGCAATGATGGGACGCGACGGTCAGCCCGGTCAGCACGACGTCCGCGTCATGAGCACTCCCCAGGACCATCGTCGGCTTGTGCAGCAGGACGCGGTGCCCTTCTCCCTGGGGAATCAGCAGCCCACGGGGTGCATCGGAGCCGGCACTCTCTCGGGTGTCGACTGCTCCCGGCCGCCTGACGGACATCGAAGCAACAGCATCGGCCCTGTCCGCTCGGGTGAATTTGATGCGGTAGCGCCGGCCCGCCAGAAAGAGAATGTCGCCCGACTCCAGCCGCTGGGCTTCGACCCGGGCCCCGTTAACACGAACCCGCACCCCCCGGGCGCCATGAAACGTGCGGACTTTCCACCCTCGTTCGTCGTAGACGAGTTCGCAGTGCAGACCGGAGACCGCGGGAATCGGTCCATCCGGGGGGGCGTATTCCAGCGTCCGTCCGACCAGAATATGGGCCCTTCGCAGGACGATCGGCTCGCCGCCACCACACGGAATCAGAAGACCGAACATCGCGCCTGCAGCAAGCCGCTGGAAGCCGTCGACACGCGCTGCCGACGGAGGAAGAACTACGAAAGCGGGACGGTAGCAGGCAGGACCGCGGGCGGTCAAACAACGCCGTTAAGACTCTGCAAAATGCCGGGAATGCTGTCCGGGTCGTACCGATTCGCCGCCTGAACAGATCGACCGACGATCACTCCCGGACCGGTCCACCTTGCCGTGCCCCTTCCCCGGAAACGAACCCGGGGGATCACAGGCGACCTACATCCGGTCGAACAGATCGCGAAAGGCGACGACAGACGCCAGCACGGCAACGACACTCATCAGCAGGATTTCGAGCGGGCGATTCTTCATGACTGTCCCTCACGGTGCCGATTCACACAAGCCACGCACAATCTTAATGCATTGTTCACATTTGTGCCGGACGTGAACAGGGGAAATTCCGATCGGGCGGTCCGCGAGACTCCCCCCGGCAAGGGATGAGTCCGACATCGGCAGGCGGCCCATCGCAGAAATCCGGGCGTTACGCCAGCTGCTTGCGGAATCGCGCCAGACTGATCGCGAAGATCACCAGGCAGCAGACCGAGAGCGCCACGACGTGAGGCAGCAGGTCGCGGAAATCGGCCCCCCGCAGCACGACACCCCGCAGAATCTCCAGAAAGTGCGTTACGGGAATCGCGTAGCTGAACAGGTAGATCGGCAGCGGCATCTGGCTGCGGGGAAACATGAAACCCGAGAGCAGCACCGACGGCAGCATCACCAGAAACGCGAACTGAATCGCCATCAGCTGGGTGCGGGCCAGCGTCGAAACGAGCAGCCCCAGGCCCAGCCCGCAGACCAGAAACAGCAGCGACAGCCCCAGCAGCAGCCCCAGGTTCCCCCGGATCGGCACGCCGAACACGAACACCATCACCAGCAGAATGATCAACATCTCGAGGAAGCCGAGCAGCGCGTACGGCAGCAGTTTTCCCAGCAGCAGCCCTGCTCTCCCGACGGGCGTGACGAACAGCTGCTCGAGCGTCCCCAGTTCCCGCTCCCGCACAATGGCAAATGACGTCAGAAACAGCGTCACCAGCTGCAGGATGATGCCGACCAGCCCGGGAACAAAGAAGTGCGAACTCTCCAGGTCCGGGTTGTAGAGCAGCCGGGGCCGCATCTCGATCGGCAAAGCGGGGCTTCCGACGGAATCGCGGGCCGGCACGCGGGAAAGCGACTCGGCAAAGGGGCGCGTCTTGCGGAGCGCCAGTTGATAGCCGAGCAGCCCCGTCGTGTTCAGTGCCGTCGTCGCCACCTGCGAATCGCTGCCGTCGATCAGCACCTGGACAGTTGCCTGTTCCCCCTGAATGAGCCGGTCCGAGTAGTCCGGCGGGATGCGGATGCCGACCTTCGCCCGACCGGACGTCATCGCGCGTTGAAACTCCGCTTCGCTGTAGACGCGGCCGACCATCTGGAACGTCAGCGTGTTGGCGAACGCTTCGCGCAGCTCCCGCGCATGCCGGCGGCCATCCAGATCGAGCACCACTGTTGGTATGTTCTCGACCTCGGTATCGATCGCATAGCCGAAGATGAACGTCTGCATGACCGGCACGGCGAACATGAAGAACAGGGTCGACGGTTGCCGGCGAATGTGCGCGAACTCCTTCAGGAAGATCGCCAGGAAGCCGAACAGCGAACCGTCGCGAGTCGCGGTAGACTCAAGCAGAACGTCCGGGTCACCGTTCACTGCAGACTGTCCCTCGTCATCGATCGGTGACTCGCGCAGAGACTCGGACGACGGCTCCGCGGGGGCATCCGATTCTTCGGCGTCCGTTGGCACGGCCGTGTCGCGTGGCTCCGACTGGAGCGAGCGCGTGAGCGTGACGAACACGTCTTCGAGTGACGGAGCGACTTCCTCGACTTCGACCGCACCGTCCGACACCGCCGCCGCCAGCGTCGACGCGTCGATTCTCTCATCGGCCAGCACGTGCAGCTTCTGACCGAAGAAGGTGGCATCCCGCACCCAGTCGAGCTGCTTGAGGTGACTCAACGCGCGGGCGGGATCGGCTGCATCCACTTCCCACCGTCGGGTGCCGGCCGGGGTGACTTCGGGCCGCTGCTTCAGTTCGTCGGGGCGGCCGCAGACGATCAGCCGCGATGCATGCAGATAGCCGATCTCGCTGCACCGTTCCGCTTCGTCCATGTAGTGTGTGGTGACGACGAGCGCGACGCCCTGCCCGGCAAGCTGATACAGCAGATCCCACAGGTCCCGGCGGGCGACCGGATCGATGCCGGCGGTCGGCTCGTCCAGAAACAGCAGCTCCGGTTCGTGGATGAGTGCACAGGCCAGGGCCAGCCGCTGCTTCCATCCGCCTGAGAGCGTGCCGGCCAGCTGCGGCAAACGGTCTCCCAGAGACGTCAGTTCGAGAACAGCCGCGGTCCGTTCGCGGAGGCGTTCCGGCGAGAGTCCGTAGATGCGGCCGTAGAACTCGATGTTCTCTTCGACGCTCAGATCCTCGTACAGGCTGAACTGCTGCGACATGTAGCCGATGCGTGGCTTGATCTGCTCGGCCTGGCGGGTGACGTCGTGCCCCAGCACGATGGCGGTGCCGGACGTCGGTTGGAGCACGCCGCACAACATCCGGATGATTGTCGACTTCCCGCTGCCGTTCGGCCCGAGCAGTCCAAAGATGTCGCCGGCGTGAACCTGAAAGGAGACGTCGCGGACCGCCACCAGGTCGCCGAACCGCCGGGTCAGATTCCGCACATCAATCACCGGACGGTCCATCGGGTGCCCTTCACTCCTCGAAGTGGACATCGGCGGCCATGCCGGGGCGCAAACGGTCCAGCCCCTCCAGCAGCGTCACCTTGATGCGAAAGACCTGGCGGGAACGCTCCTCGGGTGTCTGCACGTTGCGGGGTGTGAACTCCGCTTCGCGGGCAACGAACGTGATCTCGCCACGGAACCGCTCGTCGGGGTAACTGTCGACGGTCACGGCCACCAGCTGACCGATCTGCACATCGAGGCGGTCTTCAGGGACGTAGGCCCGCACCCACATCCGCCCCATGTCCATCAGGGAGAGTACGGGGGTATTCGCTCCGACGAGATCGCCCGGCTGCAGCTCGACCGCTTCCACCCGGCCATCGACCGGAGCCTGAATCGTCAGCTCTTCGATCTGAGCGTCGATCACCCGCAATGCGGCTTCAGCCGCCTGAACTGCCGCATACGCTTCGGCGATCTCCTCGTCACGGTAACCGTTCTGCCTCAGGGCGAGTTCGTCTTTTGCTTCGGCGAGGCGGGCACGGGCGGCGGCGATGTCCTCCTCACGCGTCCCTTCCTTCAGCAGCGCCAGGTTCTCGCTCCGCTCCTGAACCCGGGCCCGCGCCGTCCGCAGATCGGCCAGCGCCCGCTCGTACTGTTCCTCCGTCGACGCATTTTCCTCCTTGAGCTTCGCGATCCGCTCGAAGGACGCCTCGGCCCGCTCCAGCTCCGCCCGGGCCAGGTCGAGATCGGCCGCCGCCGCCTTGATCTCCTGTTCGCGCGGACCGTTGATCGCCGCCTCCAGCTCGGCGGTCAGCTGATCGACGCGAGCCTGAGCCTGGGCGATTTCTTCCGCGCGAAAGCCGGCCGACAGCTTCTTGTGAACCGCCTGGGCCTGATGCCACTGAGCAGCCGCCTGAGCCCGGCGTTCCTGCAGATCGAACGGTTCCAGCTCGACCAGCAGATCCCCCTTCGTGACGTCCTGGCCCTCTTCGACGTGGACGGCGGCGACACGGCCACCGACGCGGGACCCGATACGGATCTCGTCCGCCTCGATGAACCCCGAGACCTCGAACGGGCCGGACCGCTGCTGCTGCACGAACAGGAGCAGCGTCAGTCCGGCTGCCACCGCAATGAACAGGATCACGCGCAGCTTCATCGCCCGCTCCGAGGGAAGGCCGCTGTTGCCGCTGCCACGTCCGCCACGAACATCTCAGCCCAAGCCGCCCTGCCGGTCAGGCGTGCGGTTCGGTCATGCTGAACGGGTCGAGGGCGTCGTTGAGCACGTCCGGCGGAAGGACGTTCTGCTCGGTGCAGAGCTCGCGAATCGTATTGCCGGTCTTGAACGCTTCCTTCGCCAGCTGTGCCGCCTTCTCGTATCCAATGTGCGGGTTCAGGCTGGTGACCATCGAAAGGCTCTGCTCGACGGCGGCGTTGCAGGCTTCTTCGTTCGCTTCGAGTCCTTCGGCACAGCGGTCGACGAAGGCGTTGGTGACGTTGGCCAGCAGCATCACACTCTCCAGCGTCGTCTGCCCCATCACGGGCATCATGATGTTCAGCTGGAAGTTGCCGCCGGCCGCACCGCTCATCGCCAGGCAGCCGTCGTTCCCCATCACGCGGGCAGCGACCTGCAGCATGCTCTCGCACATGACCGGGTTGACCTTGCCCGGCATGATCGAGCTGCCCGGCTGCAGGTCGGGGATCTTCACTTCGTAGAAGCCGCACCGGGGACCGGAGCCGAGCCAGCGAATGTTGTTCGCCACGTTGAACAGGGTCGACGCGACGGCCCTCAGTTGGCCGTGACATTCGACCAGGCCATCCCGCTGGGCGTTCGCTTCGAAGTGGTTGGCGGCTTCGACGAACGGAATGCCGGTCTCGCTGGCGAGGACTTCGGCGACGCGGTGGCCGAACTCGGGATGCGTGTTGATGCCCGAGCCGACGGCGGTCCCGCCGACCGGGAGTTCGAGGATCGCCTTGACGGCCTGCTCGGCACGCCCGACGGAGAGTTCGAGCTGACGGGCGAATCCGCCGAATTCCTGTCCCAGCCGCAGCGGCGTGGCATCCGCCAGGTGGGTGCGGCCGATCTTGATGATGCGGTCCCACTCCTTCGCCTTAGTGGCGAGAATTTCGGCGAAGCGACGCAGGGCGGGAATGAGGTTCTCACTGATGCTGCGGGCGACCGCGACATGAATCGCTGTGGGGAACGTGTCGTTCGTGCTCTGCCCCATGTTGACGTGATCGTTGGGGTGGATCGGTTTGGCCGCTGCGAAGCGATCCTCGCCGGTGATCTCGATGGCGCGGTTGGAGATCACCTCGTTGCAGTTCATGTTGCTCGAGGTGCCCGAGCCGGTCTGGAACACGTCGATCGGGAACTGGTCGTCAAACTTGCCCTCGGAGACTTCGCGGGCCGCCTGAAGGAGTGCCTCGACCTGCGACTCGTCGAGCGGGTTCTTGCCCGTGCCGGTCAGCTTGCCGAGCTGATGGTTGGCGGTCGCACAGGCGAACTTGACCAGCCCCATGGCGTGGATCAGGTCGTTGTGCAGCGGCCAGCCGGAGATGGGGAAGTTCTCGACGGCCCGCTGTGTCTGGGCGCCGTAGTAGGCCTGGGCGGGAACCTGGACTTCGCCCATCGAATCCCGTTCGGTGCGAAACTCGCTCATCTCTGCGTCTCCCTCTCCAGTCGCCGGCCGGGACTGCTGCAGTGCTTCCGGCCCTTTCACAATGTATTCCACCGGCACGGACGAAGAATTGCCCGGAATGGCTCGGCGGGCAGGCTCGCGTCGGTATTCCCCGCGCGGCATCATAGCGGCGCACCGGAATGTATGGGAGTATTCGCCCGATCCGCCGGGCCGGTCGTCGCGGCCCGGCGCTCAACCGATAAGAAACGAAAGCGTATTCGATGGACTCACAGCAACTCCGCGATCTGCAGGCCCCGCTCAAGCAGAAGTACCGGGAGCAGCCGGACGCGGCCCGGGCCACGCTGCAGGCGATCGGCGAACTCGATTTCGACAACATCGCCTGCCGGCTGACGGGGCGCGGCGAGTCGTTCGCGGCGGGACTCCACCCGCTGGCCGGTGGAGACGAGAAGTGGGCCTGCTCGGGTGAAATGCTGCTCGAAGCGCTGGCCGCCTGTGCCGGGGTCACTCTCTGTGCGGTCGCAACGGCAATGGAGGTGCCCGTCACCAGCGGCCGCGTCATTGCGGAAGGGGACATCGACTTTGCCGGCACGCTGGGGGTGAACCGGTCGGCCCCGGTCGGTCTGACGAACGTTCGGCTGCGGTTTGAGCTGGAGACGACGGCGGAGGAGTCCCAACTGTCGAAGCTGGCTCAGCTGACCGAACGGTACTGCGTCGTGGCCCAGACGATCTCGGCAGGAGAAGCGGTCGGAGTCGAGGTGACGCGGGCGTGATCCCGGCGCAACCGGCAGGAGGCCAGCAGACATTCGACGGACCAGGGCCGCTCGCACAACGTGAAACATGCTGGCAAGCCAGCAGTGCCACCCGATCGACGAACATGCTCGCCTTGCTGGGCGAGCATGCCACCCCGGTTCGATACCAGCACGAAGCGCCAGCGAGTGCACTTCAGCATCCCACCGGGGCCGACGCGTCTCTCAGACGCTTTGGGGCCACCATTGCATGGATGTCTGACGCTGACACACAGAGTGCGTCCCGCGCCCCGGCCACCCGGTCGAATCGACGTCACGCCTGGACCGGCACGAAGGACGGCTCGCAGTGCCGTGGCACACGAGAAAGGGTTCTGAAATCAGGCTGACGGATGCGTCAGAACAGTCGACCGCTCACGCCGATGCCGATCATCCGCACCGCTTCGAGAACGATGGTCGCCGGCGTCTGCTCGACCGACACGGTGTCGCCCGGTTCGAGCAGCAGGTTCTCGGTGCCGTTGCGCTTCGCCTTGGAGAGGCTCAGCTCGATGACGGCCGGCTCGGGCATCCCGGGGCGACGACGGATCACGTAGAGCTTGTTGGCGACCGGCGAATCGATCCCTCCGGCCATTGCCAGAGCATCGAGAACGCGCAGGTTCTTGCCAACCGGAAAGTCGTACACGTCCGGCTTCCGGACCAGTCCGAGAACCTGGATCGGCTGCGGGTCGCGGCGTTCCACCATGATGACGGTCCCGTCCTCCAGTTCGAGGCGGTTCCCCTGGGAGACGGTCGTCAGCGACGTCAGGTCCACCCGCAGTGCCTCTGCCGTGGCCTGTTTGACGGATGTTCCAGCCGGTGCCGCTTCGGTGTGCGAGGTGAGGGCATGTCCGGTTCCCGGTTCGCCGTCTCCGGCGATCGGTGGTGCCGGCGGCGGCCGACGGGTGTTCCGGTAGCCGGGATGACGAATCTCGACGACGGTCCCGGCATCCTCGGCGAGGCCACCGGCAGCGACCAGCGCGGCCAGCAGATCAGTCTGACCGCTGCGGAGTTCGTAAGTCCCCTGCTCTTCGACGGCACCGACCACGGTGACGCGGTTCACCTTGGGACGTTTCATCGTGACGGTCACGTGCGGAGCCCGGAACAGGCCCCGTTCGATGCAGGCGGTCGAAATGACGGCTTCGGCCTCTTCGAGTTCGAGCCCTTCGAGCGGCACATCGCCGACGTGGGGCAGGCTCGCTTCGCCGCGGTCATTGACGCGAGAAACGACCTCGATCGTGTCGTCCTTCGAGAGGCCCGCGGAGATATTGACCTCGATGACGTCTCCCTTGTTGATCAGATCATTCTGCAGCGTCGCCGATGCGAGCCGCGTCAGATCGATCGTCTTGGCATTGGTTGTCGGCATCGCGTGAAACCGACGGGGGAGCGTCCTCGCGGTGAACTTGTTCTTTGCACATCCGGTGCACGCAGCCATGAGCACCATGACTGCGCACCAGCGCAGAGTGCGTTCGCCAACCCTGCGTCGATCGCATGGAACGCCGTACGTCATGAAATGGCCTTTTCCGCAATCCACGCCACAATGCGTGCTGACAGGACAGGAGAGGTCAATTGTGGAAGGGAGGAAGACGATGAACGCCTTCCGGCAGACGTGAGGTCACGTCAGGGGCGGCGAAACCTATGAAAAGGCCAGAACAGGGTCAAGAGCGGATTGTCTGCGTACGAGGAGGGGCGAGTCGCGGGCGGGCCCGAATCAATACCAGCACGAAGCGCCAGCGTGTGCGCTTCAGCATCCTACCGGGGCCGGCACGAGGCCAGCAGACATTCGACGGACCAGGGCCGCTCTCACAACATGAAACACTGCTGGCAAGCCAGCAGTGCCACCCGGCCGACGTTCCCTCACGCCTCACGCCTCACGCCTCACAAACCGGGGGCATCGCTGCGCGACGACCACCAGCCACCCGGAATCTACTCCCGGATCTGCCCTGCCCCCTGCACGACGTACTTGTAGCAGGTCAGTTCCCGCAGACCGCACGGGCCGCGGGCGTGGAACTTGTCGGTGCTGATCCCGATCTCCGCCCCCAGACCAAGCTGGCCGCCATCGTTGAACCGCGTACTGGCGTTGACCATCACCGCGGCCGAGTCGACCGCTGCGGAGAACCGTGTCGCGGCCGGCAGGCTGCGGGTAATGATCGCGTCGGTGTGGTGCGACCCGTACGCGTTGATGTGCGCGATCGCATCGTCAAGGCTGTCCACCACCTTCGCCGAGATGATCATGTCCAGATACTCGGTCCGGTAGTCCTCGTCGGTCGCCGGCTTCGCTGCGGAAACGTACTGCCGGGTCCGTTCGTCGCCGCGAATCTCCACACCGGCGTTCACGAGTTCGGCACCGGCCTCCTTAAGGAACGCCTCGGCCACGTCGGCATGGACGAGCAGGCTTTCCGCCGCGTTGCACACGCCCGTCCGCTGGCACTTGCTGTTGAGCAGAATGTTGCGGGCCATCTGCAGATCGGCGTCCCGGTCCACGTAGACGTGACAGACGCCGTCGAAATGCTTGATGACCGGCATCGTCGCTTCCGAAACGACCCGCTCGATCAGCGACTTGCCCCCGCGCGGAATCGTGACGTCGATGTTCTCCCGCTCACGCAGAAAGTGTCCGACGGCTGCCCGGTCGGTGGTCTCGACGAGCTGCACGGCATGGGAGGGCAGTCCGACCTCTTCGAGCGTTCCCGCCAGCAGGCGATACAGCGCAATATTGCTGTGGAATGCTTCCTTGCCCCCCCGCAGGATGACGGCGTTGGAACTCTTCACGCACAGGGCGGCGGCATCGGCGGTGACGTTGGGACGTGACTCGTAGATAAAGAAGACAACGCCCAGCGGATTCCGAACCCGGGTCACCACCAGACCGTTCGGCCGGACGCTGCTGTCGATCACCTCGCCGATCGGGTCGGGAAGGGCCGCGACTTCCTCCAGACCGGCAGCCATCCCCTCGATCCGGTCCCCGGTCAGCCGAAGGCGGTCGGTCGCCGCCGGAGTGAGGCCGAACTCCGGAGCCTTCTCGATATCTTTTACGTTCTGCTGCATCAGGGCAGCCGCATCCTGGCGGATCCGTTCGGCCGAGCGGAGCAGCCAGTCGTTCTTCTGCTGGCCGGTCGCCAGGGCGAGTTCGTAGGCGGCAGCGCGGGCCTGGCGCGCCACTTGCTGTGTGTAGGCTTCGATGTTTTCGATCATGGATCGCAACTCTGTTCGTTGAGGGGACGCGTCCCGGAAGCGTGAACGCGAACAGCCCGTACGGCCGACCGGGATGCCGTCATCAGCATCGACCGGAGCGGATCTGATGGAAGTCAGAAACCGGTGCAGGCACTGTAATCTGCGGAACCGACAGGAGTGGGCCCCCGAAGTATCGGAGTCGCCCCGGCAAGTGTCAACAAGCGGCCCGTCGTCCGGGGACCGGTCGGGCCGGTCATGACGCTGGTTCCGGTCAGGTGAAACAGACATCGCCCGGATCGGTCAGTGAGGAGCAGCTGGCGTGCACCGACGACCGCTCTGATGGCACAATTTACATCGAGGATTCCCGGTTTCGATCCGTTCATGTCGACGGTTCCCCCAGCCAGACATCCACAATCCATGCAACGACAGGCGGCAGCCACTGACGACTCCGCTGCGACGTGCCGTCCCGGACGATGGTCCCGGTGCCGGCTCGCTACGCTCGCGGTCTGTCTGCTGCTGCCGGCGGTTGCCTCTGCCAATCCGTTTTACGCCAGTCCGTACTACGCGGATCCGCATTACGTTCACCCCATCGCCCGGCCCGTGCCTCCGCCGCCTGTCATCTACATGGCGCCGGCCCGGCCGGTCGCACCGCTGCTTCCCCGGACGGCGATCGTCGAGGGCCCGCTGCTGCAGCCAGGCGAGACGGTCGTGCCGTCGCTGCCGGAACGTCGCGGCAACCTCCAGATCGTCGTTTCGAAAGAGCGGATCGATCCGCTGGTGGAACGGACCGTCAACGACGCGGGACCGGTTCGCGATTTCATCCTGGGGGCGAACGTCTTCGGCGAACAGACAACGAACACCGAAGTCCGCCTGATCTTCCTCCCCTGCCCTGATGCAGCTCTGTTTCAGATCGAACTGACCGGACGGACGAACAACCGCACCGTGGGCGTCACGCCGCAGGCAGCGATTCACTCCGTTGGCGAACACGATTTCTGTATTTCCAAGAAGATCCGCTTCGACGGGCGGCAGTTTTCGACGTGGTCGCCATCCGCGTCGGTTCTGCCAAGGCAGCAGAACCTGTACGCCCAGACACCACTGGGAGGGATTCCGCTGGTCGGACCGGTCGCCAGCAACTTCGCCCTCAGCGAAGCGAACCGCCGCACACCGATCGCCCGCAATATCATTGCGCTGAAGGTGACCGACCAGGCGGCCCCACGATTCAACGAAGAGGTCGATCAGAAACTTGCGGAGGCGAACCGGGGTCTGAACGAACTGGTGATTCCCCGCCTGCAGGAATACGCCCTGCTTCCCGAAGCCTACGCGCAGACGACCAGCGACGAACTGAGGGTCACGCTCCGCCTCGGGAATGTCGCAGCCACGCCGCCACCGGCCTCATCGACGTCACCGTCGGCCCGCATTCACGTCCGGCTGCATCAGTCGTTTCTGAACCAGATCTTCGCCCGCCTGCCGCTGGCGGGAGCCGAAGTGACCGACGCAGAGATCAACCAGGCGCTGTCCGGTGCCCTGGGACTCTTTGGAGGCTCTGGCGGAGCGGGCGACGACGGTACGGACAGAGGCGGAACGGGCGGCGAGGCCGCCCCCGCGCTGGCAACACTGAAGCTCGATGACGCCCGGCCGCTGCGGGTGGAGTTCGGTGAGGGCCGGTTCTCGCTGATCCTCCGGTCCGCGTTCCAGCCGCTGATCGGTCCGCGAATTGACACGCAGGAGATCTCGATTCCCTACACGGTCGAGCCGGGAAGCGATTCGGTCCGGCTGAGTCCGCAGACGATTTCCATCACGCCGGCTGATCCGGGTGCCGGGGGGCTCAACGCAATCACCGAAGCTCTGCTGAGGCAGCAGGTGGAATCCCGCGTGCCGGAAATCACGCTTCCCCGCGTCGTGGATCTGCCGATTCCCGACCTTCCGGATCGGTCGCTGCGTCTGGTGGATCTGCAGCTGCGTGGGGGCTGGCTGGTCCTGTCGTACGAATGAGCGATGGGGGCGGCGGCCGGAAACCCTGCTTCACACAAACTTTACCGAAGCTCTCCGCTCTGCCCGCACGTCCGGGGCCAATCGGCTCCTCCCCGGAAGACGGGCCCGCCGGATCACCCCAGCCGATTGGCGGGGGTCCTGCGCAGTTGTATACTCCGGCACGTTGCTGCGCCCGGCATCCGGGCTGCAACCGAACGCCATTACCGCCCCTGCCGCGTCATCGTCACGACGGAGACAGAACGTGCTCGCCGGTCCGATATTCAGTCGCGAGGCCCTTACGGCCCCTCGGCAACTGAAGCACTACCTGTTGCGGTCCGGCTATATCGCCGCGCTGCTCGTGCTGATCTACACCGCCGCCCAGGCGACGTTCGGATTTCGCGAGATCCGCAATGCGGGGGACATGGCGCAGTTCGGGACCTTCGTCTTCGACGTGCTGGCGTTCGTGCAGCTGTCACTGGCAATGGCCGCGGCACTGCTGTTCGGTTCGAGCAACGTGGCACAGGAGAAGGACCGCCGCACGCTCATCCTGCTGCTGATGACAGACCTGCGGAACCACGAGCTGGTGGTGGGCAAGCTGCTGGCGGGGCTGCTGTCGGTGCTGATGCTGATTGGCGTTTCGCTGCCGGTCTTCTGTCTGCTGCGGATGATGGGGGGCGTTTCGCTCACGCAGGTGCTGTGGATCGAACTGTTGTGCCTGACCGCGGCGCTGGCGGCCGGTGCGTGGGGTTCGCTGGTGGCGTTCTGGCGTGAGAAGACCTTCCAGACGCTGGCGATCAGCGTCCTCGGTCTGGTGCTGTTCATCGGATTCGTCGAAGGGGCCGCGACGCTGGCAGGCAGTGGAACGACCGCCGGCCGGATCCTGGGCATGTTCAACCCGTACCGGGCACTGCTGGACCTGCTGCATCCACTTTCGCGTCAACCGAATGCCGTCGTACCGGTCGTCTCCGCCTGGGGCCCGGTCCTCGCCCTGCTGGGGATCGGTCTGGGGCTGTCGGCGGTGACGATCTGGAAAGTGCGGCTGTGGAATCCCTCGCGGTTCGTGTTCGAGCAGGCGAAGAAGAAAGAGGAACAGGCGGAAGTCCGCAAGCAGGCCCGTACGGTCTGGAACACGCCGATCATCTGGCGGGAAATCTGCACGCGGGCCTACGGACGCAAGATCCTGCTCATCAAGCTGGCGTACCTGGTCATTGCCGGCCTGACTCTGCTGGCGGTCATGCAGACCGCCTCCGATGCGGCGATGCTCGGGATGCTGGGGCAGTCGGCGTTTGCGTTCGTGGGGCTGTCGATTCTGAGCCTGCTGCTGATCAACGCCCAGGCGGTGACCGCCTTCACCTCCGAGCGGGACGGCCAGACGCTCGAACTGCTGCTGGTGACCGAGGTGACCGCCCCCGAGTTCATCTACGGCAAGCTGGGGGGCATTCTGTACAACACGAAGGAGCTGATCGCGGTCCCGCTGATTCTGCTCGGGTGGTTCCTCGCCCAGGGACAGCTGACGCTGGAGAACACGATTTACGTCGGTCTCGGTTTTGTGACGCTGTCGCTGTTCGCAGCGATGCTGGGACTGCATGCCGGCCTGACGTATGACAATTCGCGGACGGCGATTGCGAACAGTCTGGGAACGATGTTCTTCCTGTTCGTCGGAATCTTCATCTGCATGGTGCTGATGATCGAAGCCCGGGCCTCGTACGAGATGCAGCTGATTCCGTTCCTGGTGTTCATTCTGGGAGGGGCACTGGGCCTGTGGGCCTCGCTGACGCACAAAAATCCGTCCTCGGCGTTCCTGCTCGCCTCGGCGGTGCTCCCGTTCTGTACGTTTTACGCCATCGCTTCGTATCTGCTCGGTGCGACTCTGGGCGTGGCCCTGTTTGTGGTCGTCGCGTACGGATTCACGACCATCGCCATGCTCGTCCCGGCAGTCAGTGAGTTTGACGTCGCACTGGGCCGCACGACCCACGGCAGGGGATGAACGAGCTACTCAATGCCGCGCCGCTGTGGCTTCCGGGCGCAGCGGCCATGGCCGGTCTGATCGTCGCGTCCGGGTTCTTCTCGGGCAGCGAGACGGCGATCTTCTATCTCTCCCGCGATGAACTGCGGGTCATGCAGATGGGCAAGCCGCGCGAGCGGATGGTCGCCGAACTCCTCCGCGATCCGGACCGCGTCCTCACGGCCATCCTGTTCTGGAACCTGCTGATCAACCTGACGTACTTCGCCGTCAGCGTGGTCACCGCCCGCCAGCTCGTGCGCGGCGGCTACTCCGGCCTGGCGGGGCTGATCAGTTTTCTGGCCCTGGCGGCGATCATCGTCTTCGGCGAGATCGTCCCGAAGAGCCTGTCGATCACGCTGCGGCGACATATTGCCGTCCTCGTCAGCTACCCGCTGGCGCTGGCGGTAAGGATTCTCGACCCGATCCTGCCGACGCTCTCGGCCATCACCCGCGGGCTGCGGCGGGCCTTCTGGCCAAACCTCAAGACGGAACCGTACATCGACACCGATGACATCGAGCGGGCGGTCACCCTTTCCGAAGTCGGCGTCGACATCATCCAGCACGAACGGGAACTGCTGCACAGCGTCCTCGACCTCTCCAACATCACCGTGGAAGAGATCATGCGGCCGCGCGGCACGTACACCGTCTGGCGGCCACCGATTCGCCGGGATGCGCTGATCGGCACCTCCGTGACGGTCGACTACCTGCTCGTTCAGGAAGAGGACGGCGAGGGAATCGCCGCGGCCGTTCCGCTCAGTGCCATGTCCTCAGTTCCCGAAGAGGGAATCGAGAAACTGGCCGAGGCCGTCCTGCACGTTCCCTGGTGCGCGTCGGTGGCGGATACGCTCGAGCTGTTGCGGGAGCGGCTGTATGGACTGGCCTGTGTCGTGAACGAATACGGTGAGACGATCGGCATTGTCACCTACGAAGACATCGTCGACACGATTCTCACCGCCGACGCCAGCCGGGCCAAACGGGTGCTGCGGCGGGAACCGGTCCTCGAAATCGGGGACGGCAAGTATCACGTCGACGGACTGACGACGCTGCGGTACCTCTCGAAGCGGCTGGGAATCGACTACGACCCGAACGCCGATGGTCTGCTGACGGTGACCGGCCTGCTGCACGAACGACTGCAACGGTTTCCGGACGTGGGAGACCGGCTCGAGTGGTGCGGATACGACGTACGGGTCATCGACGTTCCACGTCGCGGACGACTGCGGGTGATGGTCTCGCCGGCCGAGCCATCGCTGGAGGCTCCACTGGAAAACGGCTGACCGCCGGCAACGGACATCCCCCGGACCTGCAAGACATCATGCCCCTCTGGCTCGAAACCATCCTGATCGTCGGCCTGTTCCTTGTTGGATTGCGCCTGTCCGCCTTCTTCAGCGGGACGGAGACCGGCTACTACCGGCTGAGCATCCCCCGCGTGAACATCGACGCGCAGGCCGGGGACAAGACGGCCAAACGGATCCTGTGGTTCGTCCGCAATCCGTCCTACTTTGTCGCGACGACGCTCATCGGCAACAACGTGGCCAACTACATCACCACGCTCGCGATCGGCTGGGCGTCGATCACCATCGTCACCAGTGGAGCCGATCAGGTCGAGATCGTCGCCACGGTCCTGATGTCGCCGGTGGTGTTCCTGTTTGGTGAACTGCTGCCCAAGAACCTCTACTACCGGGCCCCGCTGACCCGGATGCGAAAGGACATCCATCTGTTCCGCGGGTTCTTTGCGCTGTTCATTCCGCTCAGCTGGCCGCTGGTGGCAGTGGCGAAGGTCTTTGAACGACTGAGCGGCTCCAGCGCCAAGCCGCTGGACGTGCTGATCGGCCGGAACCGACTGCTGCAGGTGGTGCACCACGGCCGGCGGGAAGGCGTGCTCACGGAGGTCCAGAGTCACCTGGCGAATGGCGTGCTGCAGACGGCGTCGCAGCCGGTCGCCAATTCGATGACACCGGTTCAGCGGGTGCTGGGGATTTCCGAGGCGGCCAGCCGCGAAGAGATGCTCACGTTCGCCCGCCGCTACGGACTGGCCAGCATCCCGATCCACCGGGAGGGCGAGCCGAACGAATACGTCGCGTATGTGCGGGTGGTCGACCTGACGCTGGACACGCGTTCCCCCGCGCAGCTGTTCCAGCCGCTGCCGCACCTTCCGCTCCGGTCCGGCAAGCTGGAAGCGCTGCAGTCACTGCATTCGGCCGGCGCCGCCTTCGGCGCCCTGATCGACGAGGGACGCATCGCCGGTCTGGTGAGCGAGCGGGGGCTGGTCGAGCAGCTGTTCCGCCCGCCGACCTCGCTGACGGTCCCGAGCTGAGCCGGGCCGCGGCAGATTGCTGCAAGATCCGTTGTCCCCGGCAGTTGACGCGACTGGTGTGCGCCGTCTTGCGGCAGTAGCGGGGTGCGAACGGGGTGGACGTCTGCACCAATTACAATTCTTCGGCAGCTCGCGGCCTCCATCTTGACCGAAAAAATTAATTCGGATAGAAACCCGCACCCACACACATTGGCGGCCGCTCATCCCCTCTGGCAGCTGCCTCCGCGAGTCATCTCCGCGCCCTTCAAAGTCTCTCCCTAACCCCCGTTTCAAGTCAGGATTGACGCGATGTCCCGAAAGCTGTTTCGTACTCGCATAATGCTCTCTGCGCTGGCGGTCACCGCCGGCCTGAGCGTATCGGCCCAAGCCCAATGGTTTGGCGGTGGTGGTGATCCCTGTGGTTGCTCACCAGTCGCCCTGGCCCCGGCTCCGGTTGTGGCGGCTGCACCGTCCTATCAGATGGCGGCCGCCCCCATCTGTCAGCCGCTCCAGCCGATTCAGGAAACCGTCTACAAGGAAGTGCCGGTCACCGCGTCCCGTCCGGTGAAGAAGACGGTGCAGCGTCCGGTCTACCGCACGGTGTACGAGGATCGCGAAGTGACCGCGTACCGTCCGGTCACCGAATCCCGCACCGTCGAAGTCCCGACGGTCCAGTACCAGACCGTCACCGAGTACCAGCCGCAGGTCGTCAACCGCAGCTACTGGAAGACCAGTTACCAGCAGGTTCCGAAGGTCTCGCCGTGCGAGTACGACCGCAACCCGGGTCTGCTCGGCTGGTGGAACCGGACCGCCTACGGAGTGCGGACCGCGTTCACGCCGAACTACATTCCGCGTCGCGAACTCGTCCCGCAGGTGTACCAGTGCATGGTGCCCCGTCAGCGGACGGTCGCCATCCCCTCGACCCGCCAGGTGACGTACAACGTTTCGCGCCTGGAGCCGTACAAGACCACCCAGAAGGTCGCCGTCCAGAAACTCGAATACGAAGAGCAGGTCGTCACCGCCTACGAGCCGTACACGACGACGCAGACCGTGGCCGTCGGCACGACGACCCGTTACGCCGCCATCGCTCCGTTCGGGGGTGGTGCCGTGACGGCCATCGCTCCGACGCCGGCCCGTACCGCCGAACAGGATGTCCCACAGCGGACGGCTGAGAATCCCAACAACACGCCGCAGCCGACCCCGCAGCAGCAGGATCGTCCGGACGATGTGTTCAAGCCGCTCTCGTACCCAAGCCGCAGCACGCCGCAGCCGACGCCCGCTCCGCAGTTCCGCGAAGCGAGTGCCGAAGAACCGGCAGACACGCGGCGGAGCGTCCCTTCGATCGTGCGAGTGAGCACCGGCTGGAAGTCGACCCGCGGTGCACTCAAGCCGGAAGGCCCGCAACTGTCGGTCGCAGCCAACGAATAGCCACTCCCCTCCTGAAGCTTCGTCTTCGGGAGGGACGAATCCCCCTCGCGGTGCCAATCCCCCTCGGCACCCGACCTCCGCGCGGAGCATCCCCCCTGCTCCGCGTTTCTTCATTTCCCTCCTGCGGCTCCTGCCGCTGCGGGCCACTCGTCCGTCCCCTCTGGTCTGACAACGTGCGGAATCCGATGTCACACCGACCGACGTACCTGTCAATCACGCTCGTCGCCATCCCCCTGCTCATTCTCTCCTGCCGATCTGCGGGCCCCTCACGCGGGGCTGCGGAGTCCGTCTCCGCGAAAGACGCACGGCAGAAGACCGGCGCAGCGGGCACAGCGGCGATCCAGACGGTCACGCTCCGAAACCAGCAGCCGCCGGCCAGTCCGGCGTCGCTGGTCCGCTGGGAGGGCGATCGGCCGACGCTCCAGATCCTGTTTGCCACCAACCGGATTCCGCAACGATCCACTCCTGGTTCCCGCTGGTCGTATGACCGGCAGTTCGACCAGACACTGCGGTTCGGTGTCAGTCATGTTTTGATCCCGGAGCAGCGCCGTGGCAATCCGCCGGAACCGGACACCCCGCCCCGCCGGTTTCTGGGATTCATTCCGCTCCCGGAAGAACCGCCGCCACCACCGCCCCCGGCCCCAGAGGTCACCCTCGTTCAGCCGCTTGCCGAAGTCGAGTTCCACAACCGGCTGCGACAGATGCTGTCACAGTCGAGCCGACCGGAAGTGCTGCTGTTCGTGCACGGCTTCAACATGGACCTGGATACATCGGCGATCCGGGCCGCCCAGGTCGCCGTCGACATGCCGTTTGATGGAGCGGTCGTCTGCTACAGCTGGCCGTCGCGTGGGAAGGAAACGGCCCGCAACACCGACACGCAGATCGTTGAACAGTCGAGCCTGCCGCTGGCCCACCTGCTCAATGATCTGCTCGACAGCGTGCCCGACTCGACGCGGGTCCATCTGGTCGCGCACTGCATGGGAAACCGGGCCCTGCTCGAGGCGCTGAATGAACTTCCATCCCGCTTCGAGGACGAGCGACGCATCGACAACATCGTTCTTGCCGCCCCGGATGTGAACGCCAGCGAATTTCGCGAACTGGCGCAGCGGGCCCCTCAACTGGCAGAACGGGTCACCCTGTACGTCTGCGACAGCGATCCCTCACTGGCGGAGCACACGACGCCTGGCGACGCACCGCTGGCGGGGAGTACGCGACCGCCACTCGTCGTCGATGGGATCGAGACCGTCGAGACCGGCTGCGTCAGCACCAGTCTGCTGGGAGATGGACACACCGGGCATGACCTCGGGCTGCTCGGCGATCTGGCCGCTCTGATCCGGGATGCCCGCCCCGCCTCGCAGCGCCCGTGGCTGGAACCGGCCGAATCCGACGACGGCGTCTGGTGGATCTGCCGCAACGTCCCGGAGGAACAGGTCTGGTCCTGGCCACGCGATCCGAAGCAGACCGCCGAAACGCCCCGGACGCCCGAACCGGTCGAGAGTCCGATCCAGCTGCTCTCGGCACCGGGCAGCCCCGACACGCAGGACTGAGGGTGTCCGTCACGGCCTTCGTCACGATGTCCGTCGCGCGTCGCCGTCGCCCCGCAGCATCCGGACCCGCTGCAGGGCTTCGTCCCGGCTGGAGATCTCTCCGTTGAGCTGAGCGACGCGGACAGCTTCGAGCAGACGCTTGAATTCCGGTCCCGGCTTCAGACCCATTTCGCGCAGTTCCCGTCCTGTGAGCAGTCGCGGCGGATCGATCTCTTCGCGCGGCGTGCGTGCGAGATAGTCGCGGACGAATTCGAGATCATCCGAGGCCTGCTGGCCGGCCCGGGCATCCGCTTCAGCCAGTCGGATCAGATCCTCAGCCAGCGGGTTGGCGAGCAGCATCTTCAGCTCTGCGGGAGACGCCTCCCGGATCCCTTCGAAGCGATTCTGATTCGCCACCAGCCAGGCGATGTGCTCCAGCTCCTTGTTGGAGAGTCGCAGGCGACGGCAGATCGACCGGACGGTCCCCCCGTCTCCCAGACGCTTGCGGTTTTCCCCCTCGGGACTGGGCACGGTATGCAGCAGGGCTGCGGCGGCCAGCTCGAAGCCGGGCTCATCGAGCTGATCCAGAACGTCGAGCGTGTGGGACCAGGACGTGACATGCCCGGCATCGGTCTCGGTCTGCAGCTCCGGGAAGACAACCTGCAGCAGGCCATGCTGCTGCAGCATGCGCACCGCCCGCCGGCGATGGCGGTTGGTCAGCATCTTCTTCAGTTCCTGGGCGATCCGCTCGGGGCTGACGACGGAGATCTGGTCCGCCATCTCCTCGATGGCCCGGGCCGTCGTTTCGTCGAGTTCGAAGTCGAGAGTCGCAGCGAAGCGGACTGCACGCAGCATCCGGAGTTTGTCTTCGGCCATGCGATCCTGAGGACGCCCGATGGCCCGCACGACGCCCCGGCTCAAGTCCTCCTGACCGCCGACGTAATCGAAGACCTCCCTGTTGAGCGGATCGAAGAACATCCCGTTGATGGTGAAGTCCCGCCGCTGGGCGTCCTCTTCGGGAGAACAGAACGAGACGTGTTCCGGCCGGCGTCCATCAAGATACGGACCTTCGGTCCGGAACGTGGCGACTTCGATCTGATCGGCCCGGGTCGGCCCCAGAACGATGATGACGCCAAAGCTCTCGCCGACCGCCAGCGTGCGTCGGTGTCCGAAGACGCGGCGGACCTCCGGGGGCCGGGCGTTTGTCGCGATGTCGTAGTCTCCGGGACGACGTCCCATCAACAGATCGCGGACACACCCGCCTGCCCAGAACGAAACATAGCCGGCCTCCTGCAGCCGGCAGACAACTTCGGTAGCAAACTCGCGACGTGGATCGTTCTCGGGCATTGGCTCGTCGTGGTCACTCGGTAGTCCGGCCCGTCGCCGCAGATAATGGCAGATCACGTTACTGCTGGCGAGTCGTCACTCGACACGCTCCCGGGACCAGCTGCGAACAGGCCCGGGAACGGGACGCCGGGCGGATCACTCGACAGGACGCCACTGCGGCGCACCGGCGTCCTCGCAGTATTCCTGAAGAATCTCGTGCGGCTGGAATCGGTTCTTGTACGCCATTGAGGGGCATTCCGCGATCCAGTAACCCAGGTACAGGTATCGGCGTCCCTGCTGGCGGCAGAGCTCGATCTCCTGCAGAACCGAATACGTTCCGGGCGCTCGCGATCGCCACTCGGGATCGTGGTAGAAGTAGACACTGGAACAGGCATTCGGGGTCAGGTCGATCAGCCCGACTCCAACCGCCCTCCCCTCCCGGCGGTAGAGCAGCTCCCACGAGTACTCGCCCCGACCGGACAGAAACGCGTGCTCATACGTTTCCGCGTCCATCGTCTGCTCCGGCCAGTCACGACGGACATGCATGTCGGCATGCCAGTCGTTGTACAACCGCAGATGCTCCTCCGAAATCGTCGCCGGCTGAAGAATGACCTCGACGTCCTGGTTTCGCTTGAGCGCTTTGCGCTGGCTCTTTGTCGGCCGGAACTGTTCGACGTCCACGCGGAGACTGCGACAGGAGACGCAGGTCGGGCAGGCGGGCCGGAAGATGTGCTGACCATGCCGCCGCCAGCCCCGCACCAGCAGTGACTCGAGCTCTTCGCCGGTCAGGTGGTGGTGAAAGCGGTACTCAAGGCTGGCCGTCTCGTGCGCAAGATAACTGCACGGACGCGGAGGCGTCTGGAACTGCATCAGGCTCGGGGGTGGTACGGGATCGCGGCTCATCCCGTTCAGCCTAGCCAATCTTCCTGCGGATCGGTAACCCGTCGCATGCCCTCACGGCAGACTCCGATCGGCACCAGGCCGCGCCGAACATCTGCAGACGGACATGACCGTCGGGAAGTCCGGGACACGACCGCGTTGCCGTCCTCAGGCCGCCCGCAGCGAGCGGGCGTGCTGCGCCCAGGTCACCCAGTCGGTCACCTCGGCCAGGTCGGGAGTTCTCGCCGATCGCAGCAGTCGCTGCCCTTCCTTCGTCGCCACAAACGGGCCGACGATCTCGAACAGATCGCTGGGGGACATCTTCGAGACCGCTTCGGGCTCGGTCAGTCCGCAGGCAACAAGGACCTGCGCGTCATGGCCGCGAAGCTCGGGGATGCGGCACATCAGCCGGGCCTGAATCTGCCATGTGCGGACCACTTCGGCCGAGACGCGACGATGGTTCATCTTGCGGGCGATCTGATCGGCATCGCGGGCAAGGAGATCGGACACCGTGACGACCCCGATCCGTTCGAGCCGCCGTGCCGTCGTCGGGCCGATGGACGGGGCGTCGACAACCGGGCTGTCCATGTTCAGGAAGAACCGCCAGGTCCGTGCCGTCGATCCCGACTCGTCGTCGGTGGTCCGTTGTCCCGTCGGCTCCGGCTCGCGTTTGCGGCGTTCCGAGTCGTCGACATGGTGAAGGCGGAGGTGAGCCGGTCCCTCTGCGGCGTCAGACGGGGGAGTCTGCGAAGAACGCGCCGGGCCGGATGGCTTCGGTTTGTCGACCCGGAAGTGCGGTCGCGGCACACGCCCGCGGCCGGACCGTCCGGTCGCGGCGAGACAGTCGGCGAACGTCCGTGCCGATCGGGCCGAGTTGACCCAGCTCGTCACCAGTTCCTGTCGCGGTCCCCCCTGCCAGCTCAAGGAGGCGGCAGCACCTTCGGCCTGACGGAGTCGCTGGACCCGTCGCCAGAGTTCATCCGCAGGAATCTCGGCCAGCTCTGCGGGACTGTGAATGCCGCACAACACCAGCAGCTGTGCGTCGCGTCCGGTCAACCGGGGTACACAACACAGCAGCCGTGCCTCTGCCTGCCAGCCACGCAGCTGCGCCGCCGACACCTGAATGGATTCCAGCGGCGTTGCCGAGGCCTCCGGATCGAACTCGACCAGATCGGCGACGTTGCGGATGCCGATCGAGTTGAGCCGCCGGCTCATCTGGGTCCCCAGAGAGGGAATGAACGAGATGCCGGTATCGGCACGCAGCCAGTAGCGGTCCGGCACGTCGACACGGAGTGCCCGGACAGGCGGCTCGCCGTGCGAGGGGGCTGGTGCCTCCCACCTGACCGGCTGTGGTGCGGGTGCTGGTGCCTCCGTCCTGACCGGCTGTGGTGCGGGAGCCGGCGTTGCAGTCACCTTTGCCGGTGCGGCGGAAGGACGCCGTCTGGTCGTCCTCGTCGTTCCCGGCAGGCAGGCAACGTGGGCCCCAGCAGCCTCGAACATGTCGACCAGGTACTCCTGGCACGTCAGGAAGATCAGCTGCAGTCCGGAGCGGGAGAGCTCGGCGAGAATGTCGACCGCCTGTCGAATACGTGTCTCGTCGCTGTCCGCGAGAGCCTCGTCCAGAAACAGCGGGAACTGCATGCCCCGCCGGGCCAGTTCATGAACGACCGCCAGCCGCAGACTCAGAACCGCCTGATCGTGCGTCCCGCGACTGAGCTGCCCGGGCCGGAATTCCCGCTGCTGATGATCGACGATGATCATTCGTGATGCAGCTTCGTCGAACCGGAACCGGACGTACCGGCCACCGGTCATCCGGGACAGAAACGTCGATGCTTCCTGCAGAACCTGGCTGTCGCGACGCGTCGTCACCGTCGAACCGACGCCATCGATCACCGTCTGCATGTGCTTGAGCGAAACGAGTTGCTCATGCCGTTCGGCGAACTGCTGCTCGATGATGCTCAACTCGAACTGCCGCTCCTGAAGACCACGATCGCTCTCGCCGCCGGCCGATTCGGTCAGCAGCAGGGACTGGCGGATCCAGGCGGCACGCAGACTGCGTCGGGCCGCTTCAAGTCGATCCCGGCACTCCCCGCGTTGACGCAGCAGTTCGTTGCGTCGCCGAGCGAGTTCCGCCCGGCGATCGTCACGGGGACAGTCGGTCGGTTCGACGCGTGTCGCTCCGGGCGCGTCCGGAACGGCAAACGCATCGTGGGCGACGCAGCCGCAGTAGTGGTGTTCGATCGACGTGCGGGCCTGCGGAGCCTGGCTCTCGCCCGCGAGTTGTTCGCGGCGGGCCAGCAGTCGTTCGATCTGACTGCGAAGTTCCAGCTCGCAACGGTCGACGCTGCCCCGCTCGGCCTGAAGAACGGTCTCGCGCCAGGCGGACTGATACCGGCCGAGCGCCGAGCACATCTCGTACAACTGGTGCCGCAACGCATTGAGCGATGCGTTCAGCTGCGGTCGGACGTCCTCGCAGTTGCACGGAGTGCGTTCCGACGCGGCATGAAGCTGGCTGACCTGCTCCTGCAGCCTGAGCACGTAGCGTTCGAGCGAGTTGATGCCGGTGCGCTGCCGTCCGAGCAATGCTTCGGTCCCCGGGGCGTCGGTGCCGACGAACTCGGCCGATTCGAGGCTGAGGTCATACCGCGAACGGGCGAGATCCTTCAGGACTTCGCGCGCACGTTCGACCTGGGCATCGATCGCGGCAATCTCGTCGTGGTGATCGAACGTGGGGGCCGCCTTTTCCGGCTCACGGCGCTGCGGCCGCCGGGACCAGAGTTCGGTTTCGACATCGTACAGATCCGCCTCGATCGCTCCGAGGTCACCGGAGAGCCGTTCGACCTGTCGTTCGAGGCGTGCGATCTCCGCGGACAGTTCTTCGGCCTGCCGGGTTCGCCGCGATGTGAGGGTCGCGCGTTCGCGTTTCAGTTCCGCGACCTGCCGGCGCAGCCGGTCCCGTCGGCGAACGAGTTCCGCAACGGCGGGGGCACCGTCATGCCCCTGCAATGTCTGCGTGACCTGCCGGGAAGTCAGAGCCTGCTGCCGCTTCAGCCAGTTGCCGTCCCGCTGCTTCTCGTACAGAGGAATCTCGCGGTTGAGGGCAAGTCGGGCGATCAGGTCGAGCGGATCGGTCCCCTGGGCGTCGGTCTCGTGCATTCCGTCGGTAAACAGCCAGCGGATTTCCTTCTCGCTGAACTCGCGCAGTTCCCGGCGGACATCCGGCGGTGGTGTCTGCGGATCACACTGCACCCGGACTGCCAGCGTGTCGCTGAGATTCGCCCGGCTGCGACGGATGACCGTGTGCTGACCGCTGGACGTGGCAATTCCGATCGCGCCTCCTTCGGGGCCGGCACTCGGTCGGGTCACCAGATGCCGCTGGCGGGCTTCGTCGAATCCGAAGATGACTCCCCTGACCAGATGCAGCAGCGTCGTCTTGCCGGCTCCGTTGGGGCCATGCACGACATTGAGTCCGGGGCTCAGGTCGTCCATACGGACGTCATGAAGGGCACCGAACCGGTCGACGTGTATCCGGGTTACTCGCATGGAACTGATCCTCTTCCAGCATGCCCGCTTGATTGCGTGGGACCATTCGGTTGCCGCAGCCGTCCGGAGCACTTCACCGGTCGATGCCGCATGCCGCGTGTGGTCAGTCTGCTGCTGTCGTGTGGCGTCTGAGACGCATCATGTTCTGAGTGAATCGGAGTCGCCGCTTCGGCGGATAACTTCGGCCCGGGCCCGCTGACGGACGCGTTCGACGAATTTCGGTTCGGGAATCGACAGGTCGTCTCCGAACTGCCCCGCGAGTTCTTCGAGGATCGCCCGCAGTTGTGGATCATCGAGTTCGAGCTGCTCGAGCTCTTCCATCACCGCGGCGAGCAGCGGGTCATCCGTCTTGAGCGATCCGGTGTGGGCATGGTCCGCGACCACGTCGGCCGACATGGTCCAGACGGTCGACCGCTGTGGCGCGAGGCTCCGGAGCGTCGCCAGAAGTTCTCCCGACGCGGCCTCGCCATGCAGCGTCTGCATCAGCTCGCCGTGGCCGGACATGTTCCAGTGAACCATGGCCAGTCGCGCCGACGTTTCGCTGGCGATGCGGCGATACCGGCTCTCGACAGCCGTTCGGAGGGACAGACGATCCGATCCGGCATCGAGGGAAATGGTCTCGGAGTACCAGCGGACGGCATTGGTCTCGACAAACTGGTGATACATCCGCCCGTCCTGGTCGACGGTGACCACCTGACAGCCGCGGGGACCGACTTCAGTGGGATGCATGCCCTGCGGTTGACCACAGAAGCGGGCCCGTCCTCCCGTGCCGGGAACCGAGAGGGGCCCCTGCTGTCCGCCGAGTGCCCAGTAGTCCGCGAGGGCCCGGGGCGCTGCGTTGAGGTGGCTACCGGGGACAACGCGAATCTCGAACGTCTTTCGCCCATCGAAGGTCACGTCGGCCGGCTCACTGCGGTGAGCCGCGTCATCGCGACAGGCAACGACGCGGGCCAGCGACCGCCCCGCACGGCTCACTTCCCAGACCTGTCCGAAGTTTGCATCGGCCCGGAAGACGTTCTGTGGCCAGGGAACGAACCGGGGCCATTCGACGGCACCGGTGACCGTCCGCTCGACCCAGTAGACAGGAATTCCCGCCTGTTCGAGGCGGTCGAACTGCTCGGCGAGAAAATAGGCGGCACGCACACCGTAGCCGGTGTCGAGCACATTTCCCGCGAGAACAACGAAGTCGACGTCCGATTCGAGAGCAACGTCGAAGACACGCCGGGCCGCCAGATAGCGGGCGTCCAGAAGCACGTCCCGCGCGGCGGCGGGAAGATCGGCAACGCCGAATACCGGTGCGTCCAGCACGAGGTCGGCGGCGTGTAGGAACTGAAACGCGGACCGGGACGGCATCCGGAGGCCTCCTTGCTTCGCCACCGCGGCCGGAATCGGCACGGCACGTCGGAATTTCCCGCACGACCTGATGTCGTGCTTGCCGCCCGCATCCCTGGGGCGGAGGTCATCGCGCGCCGGTGCGGTCAAACCGGGACGCGCGGGCGGAACACTACCGCAACCCCGATTTCGCCGCAATCCCTTTTGCGTTCAGGAGGTGCAGGCTCCCTGGACGCCCGGCCGGCCCCCGGTGCGCACAGCCGTCATTCCGCTGCAACCGGACGCCACACCGTGCGCAGCAGATCTGCACCTTTCAGCCCCGCGGCCAGCAGGATGATCAGCAGTCCGACCGCCGCCGGCTTCATCACCAGCCACCAGATCCCCCCGAGAAGGGCAAGCGCCAGCAGGGGGCGTGCGGCGAACCAGTCGGCACACTCCCGTCGCCCGTCCCACCGGGCCAGCAGCGTGGCTCCGGCCACGAGCAGCAGCAGCAGGGCAAACGTCCCGATCGTATGCAGGTGCAGCCACTCCGGTCGCGATGTCCACCGCAGGACCGGCGCTTCGCCAGACGCCACCGGAATTGACGCAAACCGCATTCGACTGACCGTTTCCTCCATGCCGGGCACGAGAGTCGAAACGGTCAGCCTCCAGTCCGCCTCATCCTCGACGGACGCCGCGGAGTTCGCCGGCAGTGTGGCGGACACCTCGATCTGTTCGCTCAGCTCGACCCGGCGTTTCAGCAGCTCGTCGAAACGGGTCCGTTGCTCGTCGGTCCAGGACGACGTTGCTGCATCTGCTGCCTTCAGCCGCCGCAGGGTCGACTCCAGCATCCGCAACTCGGTCAGCAGCGGACCGTCGACATCGTAGGCCCGCCCGACCTGGCGTTCGGCGAACTGCAGCGTGGCGTCAAACCGATCGAGAAGCCAGGCGGCCTGCGTCAGCGTTCGCGCCTGTTCGACATGCAGTCCCGAATCGTGCCTGCGGTCCAGAAACGCCAGCAGCACCGACTTGACATCCGTGTTGAGGATGCGGGGCAACGGCTGCTCGTGCCCGCTCCAGCCTTCCGAGCGGGCGTCGGCATCCCACAACAGGGTGAGCTGACCGATCCCGCTGGACTGGGGCAGGACGACCCGCAACCGTCGCTCTCCGGCCATCCCGGTCGGAATCGCGCGACCGTTCAGGCTGGCGGCCCGCAATCGGACTCCCTGCGGAACGTCAACCTCGATCGCATCGGCACGTGACCAGCCAAACCGCCAGTCCATCGCCCCGGAGACCGCCCCCTGCTCATCCAGCCAGAGGAAGCCTTCGGCGAGAACGACATCGACCGACGATCCCGATTCCGCCACATGCCGTCGCAGGGCCACTCGACTGGCCATCAGACGGAAGGTCCGGGCCTCGTCCTCAGGTCGGCTGGAATCCGGCCCGGTCGAACGCGCCCACTCCGGGATCTCGTCGGCCCCGATCTCGTCGACATCGGCGGCAATCGGCGAAAACGCACTGTCGGCGGCCAGCGTCAGATAACGGTTGCCAATCCGGGAATTCATCACAGCAGGAGTGGGCGGCAACCAGTCGCCGGCGGCAGGCGGCGTGATCCGCGAACGGACCACAAACGCGAACTCTTCCGGCGACCGCGGATCGGGCGCGAAGATCACGATCGCGCCGCCCCCTTCTGTCTCCTCGACCGAAATCACATTCTCGGTCGGTTCGATCTCCGGCATCACGTTCAAGGCAGCCGGCAGACGAACCCGTACCCGCCGCAGCGGTCCGGCACGGGCACTCACCCGGGTGATCGCCGTGTACTCCCAGTGATCGGCGCGTCGGCTCAGGTCGATGAGCTGATCGGTCCCCGCCGCATCATCGCCCGGATCGATCTTCAGCAGCAGCGGTTGCTCGACCGAAGTCCGGATCGGTCCGAACACCTGGCGGGCCTCGGCGGCATCGCCAGTGACAGTGTCAATCCCGGTCGCGACGACATCGGCTCCGGAGCGGTCAACGATCTCGACATTCCAACCGGACTCGTTGATGACGGTCACATCGGACTCGACGATGCGGGTCTCGTCCACGTTCAGTTCCGGAAGCGGAACCGACTCATACAGCATGCCGCTGCTCAGCGTTCCACTCAGCCGGATCGTCTGCGTCCCCAGCCGGTCCGAATTGAGAAACAGTGTCAGGCGACGGGCTTCGCGGACCGAGCGCCGCAACCGCTCGGCACCATCCTGCTCGACCGAGACACCTTCGAGGCGGATACGGGGATCCAGATCGAGCCGGTGCAGGAACGTCGGCAGTGACGAAACATCCAACTGAATCAGTGCCGACCATTTCAGCTGGTCCCGCTGAACGACGACGGACTGCTGGATGCTGGCCGACCGCTCGGTCTGCAGCGGCGTCAGCTTCACGATCAACGTCCCCGGAGTCCGCACGTCGAAGGCCACCTCGGGAACCGGCCACTCGACCGCTTCGGCCCACAGAGCCGCCACATCCCCGGCTGGAACCAACGTCGACGTCGCGGTTGCAGCGGCATCGCTGCTGGCTGCAATCCGCAGTCCGGGAGGAGCAATCACCCCCACAATGCGGCGGTCGACCGACACGTCTTCGAGCAGCTGCGGTACCGGAATCGTCACCAGGGACGAGCGCGTTTCGGTCGGCATCACCAGGTCGAGTGCCAGCTGAATCGGTTCGGTAACCGGTTCGGAAAACTCGAGCCGGACGTCCGTCCCTCCTGACGTTCCGGGGGCCGAATAGGTCGCCTGCAGTGTCTCGCCCCGGATACTTTCGACGAACATTCGCGGCGGCAGGTTGAGCGTCACCATCGACGGCGGCTGGTCCGCTCCCTCGCCGGAGAGCGTCATGTTGTATCTCAGCCGCAGACGCTGCGTCCCGACTTCGACCATCGAGAGAATCGATGCGGACAGGCCGGACGGACCGTTTTCCGGCTGCGCGGAGGTCTCCCAGCTGACCGCAAGCTGCTCGGAGGGGCCGAACTCGACTTCGAGCGAGTGCCCCAGTTCCCGGATCAGACCGTTTCCACTCACCGAGTGGCGGCTTCCATCTTCGGGAATCTTTTCCACCAGTACCCGGGTATTGGTGATCGAAGGGATGGCCGCCCGGAAACGACGCCCGGACCGGGTCTGCTGAACGCGGCCCCTGCAACGCAACTCGATACTGGCCTGCGAGAGTTCGGGCGAGGCCGCTTCCGGCTCCGCCGCCGGATCCGATCCACCAGTGACCTCGACAACGACGCCACGTCCGTCCGAGGACGGAATGACATTCGCCGGCTCACCATTGACGCGACAGCTCCCGGAACTGGCGAACGTCACCCCCTGCAGAGGCAGCACGACACGGACTGGTCCGGACCGGTCCGCCAGCAGAACGTCATAACGGATGGACAGATCGATCGTGTCGCGATCGGATGGCAACACGGTGTACGAAGCCGAGCGGATCAGATAGCGCGGCAGCTGTTCCTGTTCCCATGCTTCAATCTGGCCGAGCAGCGATTCGCGGACATAGACGTGGCGACTCTCCGCAATCGACTCCGGGATGAGGACGTCGACCGGCTCCGCATCGATCAGCCGGATGAGCGGCGAATCGGACACGAGCGATTCCAGCGACGGTTCCTGGGCCCATCCGCGGCTCAGCCCCGCCCAGACAACCATCGCCACAAGCGTCGCCGTCACGACGGCATTGCGACTGGAACTTCCCGCACCGTCTCCGTCCGGCCGTTTCAGCATCGACAGGAGGTCGAAGCGGGTGACGAGTTTTCGCGGCAGCATCATGGCCAGGAGAGTGCCGCTGCAGGCAGCACCGAACAGCGGTGCATAGCAGTCCGGCGCGAGCAGGGCTCCGCCAAATACACTGCTCCACCACACGATGACCGCCGTGGGGGGAAACCGCCGGGAACGCAGCCGCAACAGGGTCAGGAACGTCAGCGTCGCCAGCAGCACCACGACCGACAGCGAGGCGACCCGCGGTGGATTCCACGTCCGGATCACCGCCGATTCGCCGAACTCCCGTCCGGCAGCAACGACCACTTCCCCTCCGACCGAGGATGGCAGGACATCGTTCCCCGGACTCTCCAACATCGCCCGCTGTCCGGCGGACCGATCGAACGTCGATGCCTCCGGCGACCGGGCCAGCGGTCCGAGCAGACGTTGCAACCAGGTGAGTGCCGGCGGCTGCGCCACGATCCAGCGACTTTCGTCGAGCCCCGCAAAACGGCGGCCCGGAGGCAGGTAGATCTGCCATTCGTATTCGACGACGTCCAGATCCCACAGCGGCAGCTGCAGGCGATCCGTCTGCTGGAGGAAGCCGAATCGGCCGGATGTCCGAAAGACGATTCGCACCGACTGGATCGTGCGCGGCCGGGCCGGCAACTGCAGAGTCCCGTCGATCACAAACGGAACCGCATCCTGATCGTTGATCTCGAGGGTCTCGATGCGGAGATCCTGCGGAATCGTGATGGTCCTGGGAACCCGCTGCGACCGGGCGGGAAAACGGTAGTGGATCGAATGCCGATGCTGACGCTCGCCCCCCGGTGCCAGCCACGAATCGAGTCGGACCGACACGCTCGGAGGCTGCTCGTCGGCCGCCAGCTGTGGCGAGGCGGACTCGCGCGAGCCGGCATCGCCGACCGCTGGCTCTGCAGCGGGATCGACATCGTCGTGGTCCGCGTCCGAACTTCGCAGCAGCAGCGTCTCGCCGATGGCCGGGTCACGGGATCTCAGGACGATCCAGTCCGCGGCGATCTCGGTACCGACCAGATCGCGCACGGTTTTCTCGACATTCCCGGGAAGTTCCGACCTGTCCATCGCGACATAGCCGGACTCAGCCGGAAGCTGAGGCACCTGATCCGCCCTCGAACGCATCACGACGTAGATGTCGTTGTCGATCGCGTTGAGTGGCACAAGAGCCGGCATCGCCACGTCGCGACCGGACATCGGGGGATCCGACATCCGGGCGCTCACGAGCAGTTCCCGAACGCCCTGAGGCGTGAGTCCCTGCTGAAACTCGAACCGCAGCACGCGCATCCCCGTCGCGGAATCGTCGCTGACGTCCCACGACGCCAGGGCGGAAGTCATCGCTCCGCGAAGCGGCTCGACCCGGGTCACATTCCAGCCGTCCGGAATCGCACACCGGGCCGTGAACGTCGATCCCGACGTCGCCTCGAAGCGAACGACCGCCAGCATCGTCGGCACCCCGTCGGTCAGATCGACCCGGCAGACCGAGCGTCCGCTGAGCACCGAATTCGGCAAACCGACGCTGACCGAAATCGGCGAATTCGCCTGCAGTTCCTCGAGGTTCCAGGTCTCGCTCCGGTCGTCAGCCGAGAAGGCGACCTGCCGGTATCCCTGCGTTTCGATCGCCGACAGTTCCATCGGCCGTTCAATCTTCAGCGTCAGCCGGCGGGACATCTCGACGACATCCTGCAGCTCGATGCGGGGCAGCGCGATGCGACGGCGCGTATCCCACCGCAGTGGCAGGACGCCCCGCACCCGCAACGTCGCCCGTCGCCCCGCGGGAGAGCCGGCAATCCCCACAGCGACGAGGGATCGACCGAGATTCCTGCGGTACGGCAGCGCCGTCTCACCACGTGAGTCGGCATAGGCGACCGAGCGGAGTTCAAACCGCCACGGCACGCGAAAACTGGTCGTGAACGGAACGTCATCCGTCGTGCTGTAGACGAAATCCGTCTGAATGTGCAGACCGTCCGGACGCACGCTGTAGATCGCCGAAACGTCGGCAAAGATCGCATCCGGCCCGTCCGTCTCCGTGTTGGCCTCGGTCGCAATCAGCAGTCGGCAACGGTCCCGACGGCCGAGTTCCACACGCCACAGCCGCGTCCCGGTGTTCTTGTCGACACCGGTCGATTCCACGATTCCCGTGTCCGACTCGAGTATCCGGTCGGCAGGCAGCGTCAGTTCCAGACGGGATGACATCGCCGAGACAAGTGCCACATCGAAGACGAGACGGTCCAGAACGCGCCGTCCCCGCAGCGACCAGCGAGCCGACAGCCGCGACGTGGCCTCCTCGACCTGCAGCCGCACGCGGCCCTGCGGATCGGCCCCCCAGACGGCGGGCGCACCGTCCATGGTCGCTTCCGAGACGGCAAGGCTCGTATGGCCCAGATCGAGAAAGGTCTCGAACCCGGAGACGTTCCGGATGCTCGCTTCGAGTGTCCCGTCCGCCAGGGCCTCCCCGTCGAGCCGTGCCTGATACCGTGCGGATTCGACGTAGACCTCGGCCTCGCCCTCTGCCGGCGCACCACCCGCCGCCTCGAATCGTTTCCATCGGTCGACACTGAGCGGAATCCAGTCGCCGGCCGGCCACGACGACCGGTCTGACGCGTCGACGATTTCCGTACGGTAGACCCGCGGCTCAACCGCTGCATCGTCTCCCGTAACCGGTCGTGTCCCCGCGAGCACGGTGACCAGCAGCCCCCACAGACCGACGAGCCACAGCGGGACCGGCCCCGTCCGATGGTTGCTCCGACGGCAGGTAACCGGCGCACCGTATGTCCGGCGGATCGACAGAGGCTTGCGGGATGGGGGAGACACGACACACATGGGTTTTCGAGGCGGGGGCACCGGTGAAGTCCGTCGGGAGATTCAGGACAGGCCCGAATCGGACGTCGCTCGTGGTCGCAGGACCGTGGAACGGACGGCGGTCGATCCCGGCTGCTCAGCGACGATGACCGACGAGTTTCCTGTCGGTCGCTCGTACGGATACGACGACGCATCCAGCACACGCTCCCGCGTCGACCGCAGGCGGTTGTCAATCGCCGCTGCCGCCAGCGCCAGCACCAGCCCCAGGGCTGCAGGCTGGGTCAAGACGGCCATCGGCTCCGGAAACCAGAGGTGCGCCACGCTGAAGACGAGTGCCAAAGCCAGAACCGTGACGATGTTGCGGGTCCGTTCGAACCGGAGAAAGACGAAGCCGAGAAGCATCGTAATCCCCGCGCCGAGCAGAACGGTCATTGAACGGCTCATCGACGTCAGCCGCACTTCGTGAGCATCGCCGTAGGTACTGAATGCATACGTGCTGCCCCGCTCTGCCAGACGCACGTCCGGAATCCCGCGCGAGGCCATCAGCTGCTGCCGGAACTTGCGATAGGTTTCGGTCGGCTGCCGCCGGAACAATATGCCTTCCCACTTCCAGGAGAACTGTGGAGTCAGTCCGTCGGGCGGAAGGAACAGCAGCTGCTGCATCGGCAGGGAAATCTCCCAGATCGTCCGCCCCACCTGGGCGTTCTGTCCGAAGTCGGGAAGTTTCAGATCGAATCGGCCGGCCATCCGCGGACGTGACGTCTGCGGGAGGGTGTATTCGATCTCGAGCCGGTTCGAGTCGTCCCCGCGGGACTTCAGTTCCAGCAGCACCTGATTCGTCCCGGAATCCGTCGTCCACTGTTCCGGCTCGATGACGATGTCATTCCAGCGGAACACGACCGCGGCGGCACCGGCGGGAAGATCGACCAGCAGCTGTTCGGGCGTGTCATTCACCAGATAGTCCGCGATCAGGCGAACATCCCCGTCGTCGTCGCAGTCCGCCTGCACGAATACGATCTCGGTCGCAAACCGCTGCGGAATCCGGTCGATCGCGCGACTGACAACGATCGGGATCGATTCGACGGGTGCGGCGGTGTGCCAGAGCGTTTTCCGGGCTGTCCGCACCGGCTCCCACTCCGGGCGATCAATCCGCACCTCCAGCGTGCCGTTTCCACCAAACTCGCAGCGGACCGATTCGTACGGCGCCTCCCGCGTCTGGACGACCGGTACATTCAGTGCCCGGGCTTCGTGTGAAATGCTGGAACCGAGCGGCAGATCGTACAGGAGACTGATGGCGAAGCGGCCACTGCGGCCGCTCGGCAATGTCACTGTGTACTGCCCCTCATCAAAGTCCGATTCCAGTGTCTCGCCGTCCAGCTGAAACTCGATGCCGAACTGTTCGGCCCCGACGGGAATCAGCTCCCGCAGTTCGGGCGGCATCGGGAACCGCAATGTCGTCAGCCGACCGTACGACACGTTGAAAACGGTCGACTGCACGATCTGCAGGGCATCGCCGAGCGGTTGCGGCACCGCATCCCGGACGTCCACCACCGCCGTTGCCGAGACCGTGAGCGGATGGTGTGTCAGCTGTGTCGTGAAGGCGTAGCCGGCCGTGATCGCATCGACCAGTTTGACCGACCGGTCGCGAAACGACTCCGGTGCTCCTTCCGGAAGACGACGGGCCGGCTGCGGCGGTTCGGCCACGGTTCCCTCGGCCGGCATCAGGTGCGGTTCCACATTGTCGTCTGCCGTCACGTACAGCCGCGACGGCGCGACATGGTCTGCCTGAACGAGCGGCAGCTCCATCAGGAACTCGCTCGACGGATCGGTCAGCAGCTGCGTCATCCGCAATCGGACGTCGAAGGCCCGCGATGTCGGCTCGAGGACGTTAATCGTGATCCCCGCCGACGGCGTCCCTGACGTCGTATCGGTCGAGAGGCGACACGGAATCGACCCGCGCACATCTTCGACGAGCCAGTCACCGGCGGCCCCTTCGGTCCCGAGCAGCTCGAAGTGGTCCACGACGCCCGCATCGACCTGGATCTGAACCTGAATCTCCAGTTCGGCCCGGTCGGAGTACAGGGTCAGGTAGTAGCTCGACGCGGTCGTAAAACTCGGCTGGATCGGCTCCCAGTCGAGCACCAGCCGGAACGGCTGCTTGAGGATCTCGAAGGCGTTGACGACGCTGCGGCTCGCCCGGCCGGTCGTCGCCATCAGTTCCGGCCGCGCCACGCCGCGGGAGGGCCCCGGCAGGCGGCCGTCCACGACATTCATCCGGGCCACAAACTCGCTGTCCGCCTCCCGCCAGACGATGCGGTGACTTCCGGAGTCCAGAACGCGAATGGCGCCCGCCTGTCGCTGGGCACCGGCGACTTCAAACCCGCTCAGGGCCATCGATTCGCGTCCGGGACCGATCTCTTTTTCAAGAGTCCAGCTCAGACTGACCGGTTCCGCGGTCGCCTGGGTGAGTTCGATCTCCACCCACCCCTTCGCATCCGGGGCGGGCCGGTGATCGGCATACAGCGAACCGTCGACCGACTTGAGTTCAAAGCCGTCCGGCATCCGCACCCGCAACGTGCTGACCTGGCCCCCTTCCGGCTGGACCGTCAGATCGGCCAGCAAACGGACCGTCCCGTTTGTCCGCATCACGAACAGATCGGACTGGGCGGTTGCCAGTTTCGGCTCGGCCTCCCCCTGCGGCTGCCAGGTCAGATCGAGCCGGGAGTCGGCGACGCGGGCTTCGATCCGGGTCCGGTCATCGGACAGCGGATGCTGCCGGATCGTCGTATTCTTCAACGATTTGACGATCAGCCGCGAGCCGGGCACGTCGATGCGGCAATCGGCTTCGAACAGTTGTGGCAACGGTGGAAGCGTGAGCTGCAGCTGTTCGCCGGCGGGCGATTTCTTCAGCGGCAACCAGGCCGAAAGTTCCAGGCGGTGTCCCCCCTGCCCTCGAAACCGCCAGGAAAGGCCGTCGTTGCGGGGCTCGTTGCGGCTGGGCGCGTGCTCTCCCGGGCCCGTATAGGAGGCGCTGAGGATGTGCAGCTGGTTCATCCGGAGATTGACGTCGTGCCAGACGCCGCCATCAATCACCTGGACTTCGACGATGACGCGGCACTCGACGTGATTTTCGACGACCGCGCCGTCCAGACTGACGCGGGACAGATAGAATGGTGGGACATCGACACCATCTTCGGCGGTTCCGTTGGTCCGCTGCGGACGCATGGTCCGATCGACCGGGCGCGTCGGCGGGACCGATTCGGCTTCGGCGGGCGACACCGACGGGGAACGCCGGGCCGGGGGACCGTCCCCCACCGGGGCGCTGACCGGTTCGATTTCGGCGGCCGGAAGCGGAAACGCGAAACCGACCAGAAGCAGCCCCCACACTCCGACCACAGCGAGCAGTCTGAAGGGGAAGCGGTTTCCCGGAGCCGGTCGGCAGATAGACACGTGTGGCTGCATCAGGGTTTGAAGCCAGCTTGATCAGAATGCTGCAGGCGTCGGGCAGATTGAGACGCCGGTCCCCGCATGACCGGTTCGACAGGAATGGCCGGGTGACCAGACGGCGGGCGGATGGGTTTGTACGCCTGTCCAATCTTATCTCAGTGGGGTGCGGACACAAAGAATGAAACCGTGCATTCCGCGCAAATCCCCCGCTCGCCGGAGGAGTCAGACCGGCGTGCAATCCGAAGGACCGTCATCGACCGCAGACGCTGGAAATGCGGGGAAAACGGCTCGAACCGGCGTGTCGGAGTGGCCTGCGGGCCGACCTGCCGGATCGGCGCAGACCGCAAATCCCGGACGTCCATTGCAGTTTACACGGATTTCAAAAGCCGCTATATGTTCGTCGATGCCCTCAAATGCGCAAGTCGTTGATGATTCGAAAGGATTCAACGCGTTGCGTTTGCGGCGAATCCCGATGTGGCGTCGACGGCTGGTGCACTCCGTGAGCTGATGCGAACGGAAGTCGGCCCGCGACATCCCCCTGAAACAGCTTTACGGCAAGTCCCGCACCGGCTTCGGGTGCTGAATTGAGAAGGAGATCACGCGTGGCGATCGAAGAACAGGTAATTGCGATTGTCAGCGAGCAACTGAGCGTCCCGCAGGAAGACATTTCCCGAGAAAGCTCGTTCATCGAAGACCTCAAGGCCGACTCGCTCGACGTCGTCGAACTCGTCATGGCCTTCGAAGACAAATTCGGAGTCACCATCCCTGACGACGATTACGAAAAGATTCGTACCGTCGGCGATGCGATTGACTACATCGAGCAGCAGGAGAATGCGTGACTGATGACCAGACGTGTCGTCGTCACCGGACTGGGGGTGGCTACAGCGCTCGGCTGCGAAGTCGGCGAACTGTGGGATAAGATCTGCGCCGGCAAAAGCGGCGTAGGGACAATCCGTCGGTTCGACGTTGCCAACTTCAAGGTCAGGTTCGGCGGGGAAATTACCCATTTCAACCTCGCCGACCACCTCGACCTGAAGGAGAAGGAGATCAAGCGGCTCGACCGCTTCGCCCAGTTCTCCCTCGCAGCCGCCGATAAGGCTATCCGTCAGTCCGGGATGGATTTCACCCAGGGCGATCCGTACCGGTACGGCGTCCTCGTCGGGAGCGGCGTGGGTGGACTGAACGAGATCGAAATGCAGCATTCCACGCTGTACGATCGCGGTCCGATCCGTGTCTCCCCGTTTCTCATCCCCAAAATGATGGTCAACGCCGGTGCCGGAAATATCTCCGTCTACTGGCAGCTTCGCGGACCAAACTCCGCTGTCGCCACCGCCTGCGCCTCGGCCACCAATGCCATCGGTGATGCCTACCGGCTGATCCAGAATGACATGGCCGACATCATGGTGACCGGTGGCAGCGAAGCAGCCGTCACCCCCATGGGGGTCTCCGGCTTTGCCCGCATGCATGCCCTCTCGACCCGCAACGATGCGCCGGCCCAGGCCAGCCGGCCCTTCGACCGCGATCGGGATGGATTCGTCATCTCCGAAGGGGCCGGTATGGTCGTCCTCGAAGAACTCGAGCACGCCCGCGCCCGCGGTGCGACGATCCTGGGCGAAGTGCTCGGGTACGGCATGAGTGCCGACGGCACCCACATCACCGCCCCCGACCCCGAGGGCCGGGGCGCTGCCCGGGCCATGCTCGGAGCCCTCCGCGACGCCCGACTCGAACCGGAGCAGATCGACTACATCAACGCACACGGCACCAGTACGCCGCTGGGAGACAAGGCGGAAACGGTTGCGATCAAGACGGTCTTCGGCGATTCCGCCAGAAAACTGGCCGTCTCCAGCACCAAGAGCCACCTTGGACACCTCCTGGGCGCCTCCGGTGGTGTGGAGTTCGTCATCTCGACCATGGCACTACAGCACCAGGTCGCACCTCCCACGATCAACCTCGAAAATCCCGACCCCGAGTGTGATCTCGATTACGTCCCCAACGAGCCGCGACCGATGAGTGTCCGGTACGTCATGTCCAACAGCTTCGGGTTCGGGGGGCACAACGCCTGCCTGGTACTCGGTCACCTGACAGACTGACCGGCCGCCCGAACCTGCGACGCTGGGCCGTGCATTCGACTTTGAACAGCAACTGCCGTACGATTTCGGGGTAGGTGACCGACCTTTCCCTCCCGGACACGTCCGGCACGGGTCTTCTGTGAGCCTGCTGCAGTGGGTCGCTGCCCCGGCAGCTCGCAGCGCAACAGAGGACATGGCGGACAGGCGGCCCGGGGAAGACTCCCCGTTCACCTGACATCCCAAACCAGTTGGATTGACGTACCTTCGGTCTCCCTCCCCCAGTCCTCACCTCCGATCGTATGGCAGCGCGATTCCGGGTGTGATGACCGCCCCGCCGCTCCCCGCGTGGTCAGGAACGGGGAACCGGCCCACGAATCCGGCCGAATTCACACGATGATTCGCCAGGCTGAGCAATGACAAGTACCCAGGAACAGACGCGGAACGTGGTCATCACCGGCATCGGACTCCTCAGCCCGCTGGGGATCGGACCGGATGCCTTCCTCGCCGGACTGCTCGACGGCCGCAGTGGCGTCGGCACCGTCGAGGCATTTGACTGCGCCCCCTCGCCCGGCAAGATCGGAGCCGAAATCCGCGAATTCACCGAGGCGGCCGCCCGCAAATCGTGGCTCAAGGCCGTTCGCAAGAACATCAAGGTGATGTGCCGCGAAATCCAGCTCGGCGTCGCGTCCGCGGCCCTGGCCCTCGAAGACTCGGCATTCGATCCGGCCTCGATCGACCACGAGCGGATTGGTGTGGAATTCGGCGCGAACCTGATGTTCACGCCCCCCACCTCTCTGACCGACCCCAACCGCGAGTGCATGGACGAAGAGGCGAACTTCCACCCCGAACAGTGGGGCGAGAAGGGCCTGGGCAAGATGGAGCCTCTCTGGATGCTCAAGTATCTGCCCAACATGCCCGCCTGCCACATCGGCATTCTCGCCGACGCCCGCGGCCCGAACAACTCGCTGACGATGGACGAAGCGGCCGGGAACCTGGTCATCCGCGAAGCGACGTCGATCATCCGCCGCGGGGCCGCCGACATCATGATCGTCGGCTCCACCGGCTCCCGCATCGATCCGGTCGATGCCGTCCACGCCGCCGTCTGGAAGGAACTCGGCTACGATCCGGAGAACCCCGCCGCCTCCCTTAAACCGTACGACCGGAACCGCAACGGACAGGTGCTGGGCGAAGCGGCCTGCTCGCTGATTCTCGAAACCGAACAGCACGCAAAAGCCCGCGGAGCAAAGATTTACGGACGCATCCTGGGCTACGGAGCTTCCTGCGTCGGCGCACCGAGCGGCGAGGCCGACGTCCCCCGGGCCGTCGCCAACACCCTCCGGCAGACGCTCGCATCTGCCGGCCTGACCGCCGCGGAGATCGGCCACATCAACGGCCATGGCGTCGGCGACCCGAAACTCGACGCCGACGAGGCGAAGGGGATCCTGGAAGCACTCGGCGAAGCCGGTGGACAGATTCCGGTGACGTCGCTGAAGGGACACATCGGAAACAGTCGGGCCGGCTGCGGCATCATCGAACTGGCCGGTTCGCTGCTGGCGATTCAGGAGGGCCGGGTGCCGGCGACGCTCAACTACAGCACGCCCGATCCGGACTGTCCGCTCAACGTGATTCACGGCGAGCCGCACAGCACCGCCGAAAAGGTCTTCCTGAACCTGAACCTCACAAAGGTCGGGCAGGCGAGCGCCGTCGCGGTTGCGGTCGCCTGAGCGAAGCCGATTCCGCTGCAGACTTTTCCCGGGCGAACCGAAACCCTACACTGAAGGCTTCTGGACTGCAGCAGCCGAAGTCAGATTCATTGAGGCGATCATGGCGAAGACGCAACGCAAACTGAAGAAGGCAAATCACGGCAAGCGCCCGGCCTCGGCCCAGGCGCGTCGTTCGAAGCGTCGTCACATCAAGACGTAACGCTGACGGACCTGCCGCCACAGTGACGATCCGGGCTGCCTTGGGCAGCCCGTTTCTTTCTGCGCGTCGTGTGGCCTGCCGGCTTACCGGCCCTACGGACATGCCCCCGCCATGCGCACGGCTCACAGAGCCGTGGCACGCGACCGGGTAGCCCCGGTTGCTCGCCAACCGGGGCCGGCGCAGCCGGCAAGAGGCATCCCCCATCGCGCCCCTCCAGGCCCCAGGCGAGCCGGCAACGTCAGCTGCCGAGTTAGACCCGCCCATATCCCGCCGGGTGGTGCGTCACGGGCCGAACGCCTGCCACGGTGGTCCGGCGGACGTTCGCCCAAACACGCCTGCCGTGACGCACCCTACGCGCGCTGCAAACCCAAGGCGAGCCGGCAGCGTGAGTTGCCAGGGAATCCCACAAGAACGCGCAGGGCACCGGCCGGCAATAGCCGGCCCTGCAGCTTACTCCAACGTGGGTGCCATGCCCTCACGCCGAAGGCGGGTGGGCATGCGGCTGACTTGATCCCGAACCTGGATCGCCTGCACGGGCGAAGCCCGTGGCACCCCGGCCGGCAATAGCCGCCCCAACAGGCCATGGAGTGTTGCTGGGACCAGTCCCAGCCTCCCCCTGCTCACGCCGCGAGCCTCAAGCCTTCCCCCCGCACGGCTCACAGAGCCGTGGCACACGGGGAACTGGCCCCCTCACGCGATCAGGTCGTCGATGATCCGGCCGTGGACGTCGGTCAGGCGGAAGTCCCGCCCGGCGAACCGGTACGTCAGCTTCTCGTGATCGAAGCCGAGCATCTTCAGCATCGTCGCGTGCAGGTCGTGTACATGCACACGGTTCTCGACCGCCTTGAAGCCGAATTCGTCGGTCGCACCGTAGACCTGCCCACCCTTCGCACCGCCGCCCGCCATCCAGACGGAGAAGCCGTGGTGGTTGTGGTCGCGACCGTTCACCTTCCCCTGGTTGGCACCAGGCGTGGGAAGTTCGACGACTGGCGTGCGACCGAACTCACCGCCCCAGAGCACCAGCGTCTCGTCCAGCATTCCCCGCTGCTTCAGGTCCCGCAGCAGAGCCGAGAGCGGCTGATCCTGTTGACCGGCCAGCCGGCGGTGGTTCCGTTCGAGATCGTCGTGGTTGTCCCACGGCTGCCCTGCCCCGTGCCAGAGCTGCACGAACCGCACGCCCCGTTCGACGAGCCGGCGGGCGATCAGAAGCTGGCGGGCATGCACGCCTTCGCCGTACATCTCCCGGATGTGCTTCGGCTCGTTGTTGATGTCGAACGCGTCCGCCGCTTCGATCTGCATGCGGTAGGCGAGTTCGAAGGAGTGAATCCGCGACTCGAGGGCCGAATCGTGCGGACGCTCCGAAAGGTGACGCCGGTTCAGCGACTGCAGCAGGTCGATCTGATCCCGCTGGCGATCGAGCGGCAGCTGCTTGTTACGGATATTCTCGATCAGCTTTTCGATGTTCGTGTGCTGCGTGTCGATGTACGTCCCCTGGTACACACCGGGCAGAAACGCCGACCGCCAGTTGGCCGTTTCCGTCACCGGCAGGCCCTTGGGGCACATCGCGATAAAGCCGGGCAGATTCTGGTTTTCTGTCCCCAGACCGTAGGTTACCCAGCTCCCCATGCTGGGACGGACCAGCCGCCCGTCGCCGCAGTTCATCAGCATCAGCGACGGCTCGTGGTTCGGCACATCGGCATGCATCGAACGAACGACACACAGATCGTCCGCACAGTACTTGCCGACGTTCTCGAACAGCTCGCTGATCTCGATCCCCGACTCGCCGTACTTGCGGAATTTGAACGGCGAGGGGAGTGCCGCTCCGGTCTTCCGCTCGGTCTTGAGATTCCCGGTCGGAAGCTCCTTGCCGGCGTACTTCTCCAGCATCGGCTTGGGGTCGAACGTGTCGACGTGCGACGGCCCGCCGTTGCAGAAGATGTGAATGACGTGCTTCGCCTTGCCGGGGAAATGCGGCGGCTTGGCCGCCATCGGCGAGACGGCCCCCTGCGCGGTCTGCGGGTTCAGGCCGGCGTCGGCCATCAGCCCGGTCAGCCCCAGGGCCCCCAGTCCGAAACCGCTACGATTCAGGAATTCGCGGCGAGACAGCATCGCAACACCTCATTCAACTCAAAGATCGCCGAACCGGTCCCTCGGGGCCTCAGTCGACGAACATGAACTCGTTGGTCAGCAACAGAGCCTGAACAAAGTCGGTCAGTCGCTCCGGCGACTTCTGAAGGTACGCCACCGCCAGGGCCCGCTCCTCACCGTCCGGATCGCGACCCAGCACTTGCCGGAACGCCGCATCCACCTGCCCTTCCGGCGACGGCGCATTCGCTTTCACCTGCCCGGCAATCTCGCCGGCAATCTCCTGCACGAACGGAGCATTCATCCCGAACAGTGCCTGCTGCGGGACGGTCGTCCGCGGTCGCTGAGGAGCAGACGAGTCGGGTGACGGAAGATCGAATGTCCGCAGCAGCCCCGGGAAATTGTTCCGGTCAATCAGGGCGTAGATCGTTCGGCGGTTGGAGTCCGGCTTCTTGCCCAGGTCGACCGGTCGTCCCCCGGCTGCAGGGTCCAGTCGACCGGCTGCCGCCAGCAACCCGTCCCGCATCGCTTCGAACTCCAGCCGGCGACGGTTCATCCGCCACAGCAGCTGGTTTTCCGGATCGACGGTTCGCGCCTCGGGGCGGTCACCGCTCGCCTGCCGGTACGTCGCCGACAGCATGATGCGGCGGTGCAGCGCCTTCAGCGACCAGTTGTCCTCGTGCATGAAGGTCCAGGCGAGCCAGTCGAGCAGCTCCGGATGCGTCGGCGGATCGGCGCGGGTACCGAAATCGCTCGGCGTCGCGACCAGCGGATTTCCAAAGTGATGCATCCACACGCGGTTGACGATCACGCGGGCGGTCAGCGGGTTTTCCGGACTGGCAACAGCCCGGGCCAGTTCCAGACGACCGCTCCCCTCTTTGAACTCTCCTGCAACCGCGCCGAGGATCTGCGGGAAGCGTCTCGGCACGCGATCACCCCGCCGGCCCGGATTGCCCCGTTCGAAGATCACCGGCTGAACCGGTTTCTCCTTGTCGAGCAGCACCATGGCCCGGGGCGGTGCGCCCGGAGAGGTCACCTTCCAGTCCGCCACCTTCTTGCGGAGGTTCCGCACCTGGTTGCGGTGATCCCGCTCGAACAGACGACGTTCGGCATCACCCACCGGCACATCACTGACCGAACCGGAGCCGTACAACACGCCGCGGATCTGTTCCGCAGCCGGCTCGGAGAGCTGTGTCGCGTCCGGAGTCTCTTTCCGCAGAGCCTGCCACTGCTGGTCGATTTCGGCCAGGACACGTCCGTACACGCGGGCAACGTCCATCTTCGACGCCGGCGGAGTCCCCGCCAGCGCCGCGAGAATCTGCGGATTCGCCGGCCCACTCAGCTCGCCCGACCGTTCCGGATCGATGCAGCGGGCAACGCGATCGGCGAACTCTTCGTCCGGTGATTCGATGAGAAGTCTCCACGGCACAAAGACCGGATCATTCTCGCGCATCCGACGGGCAACGAAGTCGATCCACAGCCGGGTCAGCCGGTCGCGTGGTTCCTTTTCGCCGGCGTATTCGACTTTTGCATCGCCCAGCTTGCCGGTCTTCTTGAGGACTGCCAGCAGGTAGTCGCCGGCCCGATTGCGGGCGTCGGCCAGCAGCTCACCGTGCGCCTTGGCCACGTAGGCATCCACGGCGGCCTGCCGCTTGTCCAGCTCCGCCTTGAAGGCAAGGTACTCGGGCGTCTCTTTGATCTCGCCGACGATCGGGCCTTCTTCCGGCTCAAAGCAGCTGTTGAACACGCCGTACAGCGCGTAGTAGTCCGCTGTGGGAATCGGATCGTACTTGTGGTCGTGGCAGCGGGCACACGCGACGGTCATTCCCATCACGCCGCGGGAAATCACGTCGATCCGGTCGTCGATGATGTCCGGCGTACGGTTGAGGAACCGCGGGCCGACCGTCAGAAACCCGAGGGCCGCCAATGCCGGATCGTTTTCCGGCAGGTCCAGCTGGTCCGCGGCGATCTGTTCAATCAGGAACCGGTCATACGGCTTGTCGGAATTGAGGGCCTCCACGACGTAGTCGCGGTAGGTGTAGGAATACGGATAGAACCGGTTCTCGGTAAACACGTACCCCTTCGTGTCGGCATAGCGGGCCACGTCGAGCCAGTGCCGGGCCCATCGCTGTCCGTACTGTGGCGAATCGAGCAGCCGTTCGACGACCCGCTCATACGCCTCGGGAGATTCGTCCGCGCGGAACTGCTCGACCTCTTCATAGCTGGGAGAAAGGCCGATCAGATCGACGCTTGCGCGGCGGATCAGGGTGCGGGGATCCGCTTCCGAAGAGAGGTTCAGACCGTTCGCTTCCAGCTTGCGGAGCACGAACCGGTCGATCTCGTTGCGGACCTGATCCTCGTGCTGCACAGCCGGCGGTTCGGGACGCTCGACCGGCTGGTACGCCCAGTGCTGCTGAGCAGCGGCCGCAAAGTCGATCTTGCCGTCGGCCGTACGCGGAAGTCCCCCGTGGGCAACCTCCTCGGCACCGCCGTCATCCGGCCAGGGAGCCCCAGCCTTCACCCACTCGGTCAGCAGTCGGATCTCGTCATCCGGCAGCTTTCCGGCCGGAGGCATCTGCGTATCGAGTTCGTCGTACTGGATGACATCAATCAGGCGACTCTCGTCGACCTTGCCGGGAACGATCGGCCCGTCCCCTTCACCAATCGCGAAGACGCGCCGATCCAGCCGCAGATCCCCCTGCTGCTTCTCCGCTCCGTGACATCCGACGCACCGCTTGACCAGCAGTGGACGAATGTGGGACTCGAAGTGGGCCAGCTGCTCGGGGGTCGGGTCGGCAGCGACTGCCGGGCCGGCCATCATGCCGGCGAGCATCCAGCAGCTCGTCACAAAGTGGCGCAGGGAGAATCGCATGGGCGGGCCTGAACTGGAGGGCCAGGTCGGGTGGGCTCAGTGGGGTGGGAGAGAATGCCGACGCACCTGCACGCAGATCCGTCAACCTTCTCTGATATCTTACCGGATCGGCAGGCTGCGGGCGACCGGCGGCCCTGTCAGATTTCTTCGGCACTCGCCGCGTGACGGATCAGGTCGATTCGTCCCGACACCGCCCGCACCGCACACGCAGCTCGAACAGAAAATGTAACCTTTTATCACTGTGCAGCTTGCGCGGGATTCACCACCCGATCCAGCAGACTGTTCAGATACGTCATCTGCTCCTCGGGAACCTTCTCGAAGCCGGCGGTGCTGCGGGGCTGACCGACTGCGGCACGCATCGCATTGTGCATCAGGTAGCGTCCACCCGTCGTCGTCATGTGGATCGCGTCCCGATACAGATCGGTGATGTCGTCGAACGGAGCCCGGCCCGCCTCGATGTCATCCGCCGCTGCAAACAGCAGATCCATCGCCCGCGTCCGCCGGAACTTACGCTCCGGATACCGCTGTCGCAGCTCCTTCAGCAGAGCATCGACGTACGCTGCACTGTGCGTGAGCGGCCCGGACGGATCGTCATCGGACCGTTCCTCGGCCAGCGAGGCGTGACGCGCCCACCCGGTGTGAATGACGAACGCCGCCTTCGGCTGCATCTCCACCCACTTCGAGATGACCTCGACATCCTCGTCGAGCGTTGTTCCGTAGTGCGGCTGCACGCAGACGACGTCGTACTCCGTTCGCACGAGACTGTCCGGCCACAACTGGGAGGTCGCCACACACGGCTCCTCCGGATGCTCGCGGATGTACTTCAGGCTCTTGCCGCAGTCGACATGCCAGTGCACGTTCCCGTCCAGGCGGGACGGCACCGTGTCCCACGTCAGCGAGTTGCCGATAAGGTACACCCGCTGTTCCGGCTCGATCACCACGTTGTCGATCAGCGTGATGTTCTCTTCCGGCGTGTTGTTGTACCGGACCGGTGGCGTGTCGGGCGTTGCCAGCTCCCAGAGGTTCTCCCTCGCGACGTTCATGCCGGCACGGTGGAAACGGAGCGGTGACCGGTCGATGCGGCGGATCGTGTTACGGCGGATCTCGAATCCGGTCGTTCCCTCGTCGAGAAACATTCCGTTCGACTCGGCACGCCCCGCATTGAGCGGGATGTCGCTGATCTGGTTTTCCTCGATGATGCTGCCCGGCTGACGGCCCAGCGTGTAGATCCCGCCGCCGTCACTGAGCACCTGCATCACGTACTCGATGCGGTTGTGATGGATGTGGTTCTCACCCGCCGGACTCTCCCGATCGCTCCAGATCCAGCCAAGCGAAATCCCGGTGTACGGACAGTCCAGAATGTGATTGCCGGTGATCTCCAGACCCTTCACGACCGGTGCCCAGATCGCCACCGCGCCGGGAAGAATTCGGCCGCAACGGGTGATGTGACAGTCGGCGATGCGGTTGTCGGTGGGAACCTGTTCGGGGGCCGCCTGGTACCACACCTTGCCATCAACCCGGCGTGAACCATCCTCGCCGAGATTCACGCCATTGCCGCCAAGATCCTCGAACCGGCAGCGTTCGACGCGGCACCGGGCGGTGCGACCGGCCACCCACAGACCGGTTCCCCCGAGTGCTTCGAACCGGCAACCGAGGACCGCACACTGCTCGGCCTGTTCGATGAAGACCGCCGCATCGAGCATCGGACGATTCTTCGTCGACCGCTCACCGGATGCATCACGCGGCTCGTGCATCGTCGCCTGCGCCCCGGCCAGGCCGCCTGCGGGCATCGGGAACCGTACGTCGCGAAACGTCAGGCCCACCAGCCGCAGCCCGCGCACCGGCGTTTCATCCGTGCCACGGACCACCAGCAGCTGATCGAGCATCGGCAGAACGACGTTTGGCGGCGTCTTCGAGTCCGGCTCGGCGACAAGAACCAGTTCACCGGCCTCTTCGTCGATGTACCACTCGCCCGGCTCGTCGGCGAAAGCGGAATGGCCTTCCAGCCAGTACCGCGGCTGCTTCTCGAAATGATCGATCGCGTAATGCGCTGCCGAACAGCCGATCGGCCCGACAGTCTTCAGCACGCGGGTCGAGGGATCGAACGACGCAACCGGCAGGCGGCTGCTCGACCAGTCGTGCAGCAGAACCAGATCACACACGCCGGCAGCAACGTCCAGATCGGCCGGAAGGTCACCGGGATTCACAGTGAAACCACTGCGCCGGTCCGGCAGAGACGCTTCAATCCGAAGGTAGCCGTCGTTGGGCCAGCGGGCCGCCGCACGGAGTTTGCCGTCGATGACAACGGCCCTCGGCGTGCCGTGGGCGTCCCACCCGTCCGGCAATCGATACCGCCAGGGCGCATCGTCGTGACGATGCACTTCGTCGAGGAAGCGGCCACCGGAGAGAACGACCTGGCCGGCGTCACGTCCCCGTTCCCTGGGCTGCAGCGTCAGCCCGTCGCCGACCACTTCGGGGTCGAGAACAATCGGTTCCGACAGCCGATAGGTCTTCGCGTCGAACTCGATCGTCGCCGGTGATGTATCGCCACTCGCGCGCAGCTGCCGGATCGTCTCGACGGCTTTCTGCAGGGAAGCAACATTGCCGCAGCGGAGGGTCGTCCCCTGCGACTCCTGGGCATTCACGTCACGGGCGAGCAGCAGACTCAGCCCGGCACAGACCGCAACCGCGGCGATCGCACGCATGATGGCTCCTTCTGTCGACCTCAAGCCAACACATCATGGGCATGGCCATCGCCACACCCCGACGGATGATCGGTCGCTCCGGATGGCTGCGGGCCGTTCCGTAAGCGACCGGACAGAAGGACACTGTTGCCAACCGGACAGACTCGTGCAACTGTGGCAGACCGGCAGCGAAGCGTTCAGTCCTCGGCGGCCGCCTTCTTTTTCGCGGCCTTTTTCCTGGCAGACTTCTTTTTCGCCGACTTTTTGGCGGCCTTCTTTTTTGCCGCCTTCTTCTTCGTGGCCTTCTTGCGACCGGTCCCCTTCTTCGCGGCTTTCTCTTCGAGCCAGATCAGTGCTTCTTCGAGCGTGACCGACTCGATTTCGCGATCCTTGGGAATCGTCGCATTCACCTTCCCGTGCTTGACGTACGGTCCGTACCGGCCTTCGAAGATGCCGATCGTCTCGCCGTCGTCCGGGTGCTTGCCCAGCTCCTTGACCGGTGTTGCCGCGGCCCGCCCCTTGACCTGCTTGAGCAGTTCCACCGCCCGGTCGAGCGTGACGGTCAGCACATCGTCGTCCTTGCCGAGCGACTTGTACTTGCCGGCATGCTGCACGTATGGCCCATAGCGGCCGATGCCTGCATTGACGACCTTGCCGTCTTCGGGATGGTGCCCGAGCCTGCGTGGCAGGTTGAGCAGCTGGATCGCCTTGTCGAGTTCGATCTCGGTCGGCTCGATGTTCTTGGGAATCGAAACCCGCTTGGGCTTCGGATTCTCGTCGGTCACCTCACCCAGCTGCAGATAGGGGCCGAACGGTCCGCTGAGGACAAAAATCGGCAGCCCTTCTTCCGGATGCATGCCGAGCGACTGCGGCCCTTTGGCCTTCAGCTCGAACAGCTTGCCGACCAGCTCGTTGCTGACATCCGCCGGACTGATGTCGTTCGGCAGCGAGGCGGTCATCGTTTCGCCGTTTTCCTGCCGCTCGAGATACGGTCCGAACCGCCCGACGCGAACGGCCGACTCGATTCCGTCCAGTTCGAGCGTACAGGCCCGGCGGGGATCGATTGTCTCTTCCTTCGATTTGACCTGCTCTTCGAGGCCTTCCTCTCCGGAGTAGAACTTCTTGAGGTAGCCGAGCTTGGCCCCTTCGCCATTGGAAATGTCGTCGAGCGACTGTTCCATCTGGGCGGTGAACTGCAGGTCGACCAGTTGCGGGAAGTACTGTTCGAGCAGACGCGTCACCGCCATTGCGGTGAACGTCGGAATCAGCTGATTGCTGACTTTCTGCACGTATCCGCGGTCCTGGATCGTGCCGATGATGCTCGCGTAGGTACTCGGCCGGCCGATCCCTTCCTGCTCCAGCTTGCGGACGAGGGTTGCTTCCGTGTAACGGGCGGGAGGCTTGGTTTCGTGGCCGACCGCTTCGAGATCGCGACACTTCAGGTCGTCGTTTTCGGACATCTGCGGGAGTGCGGACTCTTCGTCGTCGAGAGCCGCCTCGGGATCGTCGACCCCTTCGACATACGCCCGGAAGAAGCCGGGAAACTCGATATGCCGGCCGGTCGCGCGGAACTCCGCATCGCCCGATTCGATGGTGACCGTATCGAAGCGGAGACGGGCCTCGGCCATCTGGGTGGCCATGGTCCGCTTCCAGATCATCGTGTACAGGCTCAGTTCGCGCCCGCTCAGCCCCAGCTCTTCGCCGGTCTTCATCTCGTCACCGGCTGGCCGGATCGCCTCGTGAGCTTCCTGGGCGTTCTTGGTCTTGTTGGTGTACTGCCGGGGCTGATCGCTGAGGTAGTTCGTTCCGTAGCTGGACTCGATCCGCTTGCGAGCCGCACCGATCGCCTCCTGCGAGAGGGAGACACTGTCGGTACGCATGTAGGTAATGTAACCGTCTTCGTACAGCCGCTGGGCGACCTGCATCGCCTGGCGGGCGGTCATATTGAGCTTGCGGTTCGCCTCCTGCTGCAGCGTACTGGTGGTGAACGGCGCGGGCGGTTTGCGGACCTGCTGGCGATGCTCGACCGACCGGACGCGCCACTCGGACTGCTGCAGCCGCTCCTGCAGGGCGCGGGCCTCCTCCTCGGAGAGCAGCAGGACGTCCGCCCCTTCGCGGATCTTTCCGGTGTTCTCGTCGAAGTCTTTTCCGGTAGCGACCTTGCGTCCACCGACCGTCACCAGCTGTGCACTGAATCCCTCGTCAGAGGTCGTGGCGACCTCCGCTTTGAGATCCCAGTAGGTACCGCTGCGAAAGGCCAGCCGCTCCAGTTCGCGCCGCACGAGGATTCGCACGGCCACGCTCTGCACGCGACCGGCGGACAGACCACGGGCGATCTTCTTCCACAGCAGAGGACTGAGGGTGTAGCCATACAGCCGGTCGAGAACCCGACGGGCCTCCTGGGCCTCGACGAGGTTGCGGTCCAGCTCGCGGGGATGATGGAGCGCATCGAGGATCGCCTTGCGGGTGATCTCGGAGAAGACCATCCGTTTGACGGGGACCTTCGGCTTGAGCAGTTCGGCCAGGTGCCAGCCAATGCTTTCTCCCTCGCGGTCTTCGTCCGTCGCGAGGATCAGTTCGTCAGCATCCTTGAGGGCGTCCTTGAGTTCCTTGACGACCTTCTTCTTTTCGGGCGGCACGACGTAGACCGGCTCGAAGTCGGCCGTCGTGTTCACCCCCAGCGTGCTCCACGGCTCTTTCTTGATGCTGGCGGGAACTTCCTTGGCACTGGCGGGAAGATCGCGGACGTGCCCCATGCTGGCACGGACCTCGTAGTCCTTGCCGAGAAAGCCGCCGATCTTCTTCGCCTTGGCGGGTGATTCAACGATCACCAGCCCCTTCTTGCGTTTCTGGGCCACGCGGGACCACCTTGAATTGATGCGTGAGTACCGTCTGGTTCCATTCGCCGGACCTCGCTCCGACTACCCCAATCGTGGGGACCTCGTCAATCCCCCGGCAGTCCGAGTGGGCTTGCGAGGGGACCGCCCGGAGCTACAATGCGGGCCGTTGATCCAGTCCCCGCCTGAGCTTGCGGCATCCTTAAAGCATCGTTCCGCAGATTGTCAAGCGTGGTTCCGGGTACCGACGGCGATCCGAATCGGTCGGAACCCGCCCCGAAGGCGGCAGGAAGAGGAGACGGGCCGCGGCCGGCAACGGCCTGCCCCACAGCAGATCAACACTCGGCTGACTCGCTATTTTCAGGCTGCAGATAAGGCGGCACGGATGAGGTCACCCTTCGAAATTTTCCGGCGGCACCAGAAGATCCTCACGGTCATCCTCGTCGGGATGGCCATGTTCTCTTTTGTGATCTGTGGTGCCATCCAGGATCCGCGGAACATTCCCGCCGGCCTGATGATCCTGGCCATCGCCGCCCTCATGGCGGGCGTCTTCTGGGTGGCCGGCCTGCAGTCGGGCAAGTCCAACGAATACAGCGTCTGGGGTCTGGTCGCCGGCGTCCTGATCGGCGTCGGCATGACGTTCTGGGGTCAGCCCGGTGCTGCCGTCTACACGAACTCCGGCAATATCTCGCAGACCGAACTGACGGAACTCCGCCAGCGCCGCGTCATCGCCAACCAGTTCGTGGCCGACGCACTGCTCCGCACCAACGAAAACAACCCGTTCGTGCAGTTCCAGATCGCACAGCTGCAATTCGGCTTCCAGCGGCCAGGCGACACCAGTGACCGCGACGTGATCGCCGGCGAGATGCTCCGCCGCGAAGGCCGTCGGCTCGGCATCGAAGTCCCCCGCGAAGCCGTCACCGAGTTCATCAACGCGATCACCAATCGCCAGATGACCGCCAACCTGTTCAAGGAAATCCGCCAGCGACTGCAGCTGAGCGAAGGCGAACTCGTCGAAATCCTGCAGGACGAAATCCTCGCTCGGAATGTTGCCGGCTACCTGTTTGGCGGCAGCATCCTGCCCCCGGAAACCTACTGGGAGTTCTACCGCAAGCTGAACGAACAGGTGACGGCCGAACTGGTCGTCGTTCCAGTCGAAGACTTCGTCCCCCCCGACCTCGAACCGACCGATGACCAGCTCCAGGAGCTGTTCGTCAAGTACCGCAACAACCTGCCGAACCGCTCCGCCGAAGGGCAAATCGTCGAGGGCCAGCCCGGCTTCTTCCAGCCGCGCAAGGTTCGCCTCGCCTACCTCGAAGCAGCCTACGACGACGTCGAGGCCCTGGTCGGAGAAGTGACCGACGAGGAGATCGAACAGTACTACGAAGAACAGTACAAGCGGGTTCCGGCCAACCTCGAAGGCTCGATGGTCCCGGGGGGAGCCGCTCCCGAATTCCCGGGCAGCGGACCGCAGCTCACCCCGCCGGGCGATGCAACTCCGAAACCGGAATCGACCGACACCCCGGAGACTCCCGCAGAATCGCCGACCGAAACACCCGCAGCGGATTCGACCGAGGCACCGGCCACGGACGACGCTCCCGAGGGAGACACTCCGAAAGAGGACACTCCGAAAGAGGACGCCGCTGAGGGAGACGCCGCGCCCAGCGAAGAAATGTCCGCCCTGCCCGGCACGGACAGCGAAACGATCCTTGGTGCCCTGAGCGACGCCCAGCCGGTCCTCCTGCAGGACGAAGAGGCGGACGACGCGGGAACCGAAGCGGCGGACGACAGCGACGAAAAGCCCGCCGAGCCAGAAACGCCTGCCGAAGACAAGCCCGCCGAGCCGGAAACGCCCGCAGAGAAGCCGGCGGATGCGCCGGCCGGCGACGCTCCCGCCCCGGAGAAGGCCGACGACAAGAAGCCGGACACCGACACTCCGGACACCGACACTCCGGACACAGCCAAACCGGCTGACGGGGAACCGGCCGACGACAAGCCGGCCGCTGACGGAACACCGATGACTCCTCCCGCTGCAGCCGATCCGCCGGCACCGCCGCAGGGTGTCCGCCCGCTGGATGCCGAGCTGCGACTGGAAATCCGGGACCGCATCCTGCGTGAGCGGACCCTCGCGAAGATGGAAGAGCTGACCGAAGAGGCCTACAACTACATGGCCAACGAGATCGGCTTCTACGTGAACGCGTCCGAGGACGACCCGGCCCACATCTCGCCGGAAGACGCCGCCGCCAAACTCAAGGCGTACGCCGACGAACACGGCCTGATCTACATGGAAACGCCGCTCCTCACCTACACGGAGCTGGCCACGTCCGAGGATTACCCGATCGGCCAGGCCGCCGACCCGTCCAACCCGCGCAGCGCCTCGGTCGCCAACGACGTCTTCAGCACCAGCCCGCAGGACGTCTACCGTCCGCGACAGGCGGTCGACATCGGCACCGACAGTCGCTTCAGCTACTGGAAGACCGAGGATGTCGCGGCACACGTGCCGGAAAGCCTCGAAGAAGATGGCGTGCGGGAACAGGTCGCCGAGGCATTCCGCCTTCAGGAAGCCCGCCCGAAGGCCGAGGAACGGGCCGACGCCCTGGCCAGGCTCGCTTCCGACTCGGACAAGCCGTTCCTGGAACTGCTCAGCGAGCAGACCGTCGACGGCCGCGAGGGATCGCTGTTCCTCAACCCGCGGGAAGTCGGTCCGTTCTCGTGGATGCGTCGCTCGACTGCCGTCTCGCCGAATTCGTTCCAGCAGCCGCCTCCGGAACTGACACAGATCCCCGGCCTGAACGACCTTGGCGACGACTTCATGAAGACCGTCTTCAACGACCTGCAGGCTGGCGAGGTCGGAGTCGCAGCGAACGCCGACCGAACCGAGTACTACGTGGTCCGCATTGCCAGAAGGACGCCTTCGGGCGAAGAGGAACTGAAGAAGTTCCGCGACGGCTTCCTGGCGGAGTCGACGACGTCGTTCTCGGAGATGGAACGTCAGGAACGCCGGGAGTTCGGCACGAACTGGCTGGACCGGCTGTTCGAGAAGCACGATGTCCGCATCGCGGAACGCGAGACTCCGGCGGAACAGTACTGATCATCGCTCCGGGCCCCCGCCAGTCTGCCCTGCCAGTCTGGCAGGGGCCCGCGACTGCCTCCGCCCCCCATCTGCCGGGTGTGGCAGGCCCGGTTTCTCCGCGGATTACGCAACTTCGCGAACCGGCAAGCCTTGAGAAATCTGTCGATCTGGCACATGCTTCGCTTTAGTCGCCAGTAATACGAGAGTGTGATCGCTCGCGTTGCGCGCCCCGTCGTGAGCGACTGACGGGACTGATGCTCTGCACCGGTGTTCCCTGCACCTGCCCGGAAGCGGCAGGATGCAACGCCGCAGCGACGCGAACGATCCTGACAGAGTGCCGATCTGCAGGAGACCAACCGGCTCCGGCGCGTCGGTGCCGGGCCCGGCCTCCTGCGTCTGACTGAAAGAGGACGTTTCGCCGATGATCGACCAAGCGTCTGGCTCGCCCATGATCGAAGCGATCGGGCTGAGCAAGTTCTACGGTCCCTTTGCCGCCACACGCGACATCTCGTTTACCGTCCCCCGGGGAGAGGTCGCCGCCTTCCTCGGCCCGAACGGTGCCGGCAAGTCGACCACGATGAAGCTGCTCACCGGTTTCCTGGCCCCCAGCGAGGGTGAGGCAAAAATCGGGGGGTTCAACGTGGCGACGGACCGGATCGCCGCCAGCCGCCTGGTCGGCTACCTCCCCGAGAACGGCCCCCTCTACCTGGAAATGACCCCGCAGTCGCTGCTGAAGTACCTCGGCCACGCCCGCGGGATGAAGTCCTCCACACTGCACGACCGCCTCGATTTCGTTGCGGAAAAGTGCTCCCTCAAGGACGTCTGGGGGAAGGCCATTGGCAAGCTGTCCCGCGGTTATCGCCAGCGGGTCGGCATGGCTCAGGCTCTGCTGCACGACCCGGACGTGCTCATCCTCGATGAACCGACCAGCGGCCTGGACCCGAACCAGACCTTTCAGGTTCGCGAGTTGATTCGCAGTCTCGGCGAAACCAAGACGGTCCTGCTCTCCACGCACATCCTCACCGAAGTGAAGGCGGTCTGCAGTCGCGTCATCCTCATCAATCAGGGACAGCTCCTCCTCGACGGATCTGTCCAGGAGATGGAAGGCGACGAGCACGACATGGAAGCTCACTTCCGCAAGCTGACCGGTGGACCCTCCGCGGCCTGACCCGCCCTCGCCGCCCTCGCCGCCCCCACCGCGTACGAACCGTCTCACCCGTAACGACCAGAGATCAACGGCAACTGGATCATGCGCAGCCACGTCATCCTTGCAGTCCTGCAGAGAAATGTCGCGAGCTACTTCTCGGGCGTTCTCGGCTACCTGTTCATTGTCGTGTTTGTTGTCGCGGGAGCCTTTCTCGCCTTCAACTCCCAGTTCTTCGCCGACAACCTGGCGACCCTCGACCAGCTCAGCGAGCAGTTCCCCCTCCTGCTCCTGTTCATCGTCCCGGCCATCACGATGACCGTCTGGTCCGACGAGAAGAAACTGGGAACCGACGAACTCCTGTTCACCCTGCCGGCAACGGATACCGAAATCCTCATCGGCAAGTACCTCTCGGTGCTGGGCGTCTACACCGTCGCCCTGCTCTTCTCTGTCACTCATGCGATGGTCCTGACCTTCATCGGCAACCCGGACTGGGGCCTGATCGCAACGACCTACCTCGGCTACTGGGTCGCCGGTGCCGCCCTGCTCAGCGCCGGCATGTTCGCCTCGGTCCTGACCAGCAGCGCCACTGTCGCGTTCGTCCTGGGCGCAGCCATCTGCTCGATCCCGATCCTGCTGGGCGAGATCCCGAACCTGCCTGACTGGTTGCGGGCCCTCACGGTGCAGGAACAGTTTCGTGACTTTGCCCTCGGAACCGTCCCCCTCAGCGGACTCCTCTACTTCGTCTCGCTGACGCTGTTCATGCTGTACCTCAATGCCGTGCTCATCGGTCGCCGGCACTGGGGCGGCGGACCGGACGGCGGCCGGCTCGGATGGCAGTTCGTGCTGCGTGTCGTCTGCCTGGCGGCAACGCTGATCAGCGTCAACTACATGGCCGCCAAAGCGGGCGGACGCATCGACATGACCAGCGAGAAACTCTACTCGCTCGCCTCGTCGACAATCGAAACGATCGACGCCATCCCCGCCGAAAAACCGGTCACCATCCAGGCCTACATCAGCCCCGAAGTCCCGCAGGAATACCTGCCGGTCCGCAAGAAACTCATCGGCCTGCTGCGGCAGTTCGACCGTGAGGGTGGCTCGCGGCTGCAGGTCCGCCAGGTGGATGTCGAGCCGTTCAGCGAAGAGGCCGACGAAGCGGCCAAGTGGGGCATCGAAGCCCGCGAAGTCCAGTCCGAACGGGATGGCCGGATCACCGTCGAGAACATTTTCCTCGGCGCCGTCGTCACCAGTGGATTCGACGAAGTCGTCATTCCCTTTTTCGACGTCGGTACCTCGGTCGAGTACGAACTGACCCGGTCGGTCGGCACCGTCTCCAATGCCGAACGCCCCACCGTCGGAATCCTGACCACCGACGCCCGCGTCACCGGCGGATTCGACTCGCAGACCTTCCGGTCGCTGCCGGAATGGCGAATCGTCAGCGAGCTCGAGAAGCAGTACAACGTCAAGGAAGTCTCTCCCGACAGCCCGATCGAAGAGGACGACCTGGATGTCCTCATCGCCGTCCTGCCGTCTTCGCTGACACAGGACCAGATGAACAACTTCCTCGATTACGTCCGCACGGGGAAACCGGTCCTGATCTTTGACGATCCGCTCCCGGTCTTTGGCGGCGGACGCGGCTTCCAGTTCGCTCCCCTCCGCGAAAAGCCCCGCCCCGGTGGACCGATGGGCATGCAGGCCCCTGCCGAACAGAAAGCGGACGGCGGTCGCCTGACGCAACTGATGAACCTGCTCGAATCGGCCTGGGAACGGTACAGCGCCACCGACCCGGGACCGGCCGGCGTCGACTTCGTCGTGTTCGACCAGTACAACCCGCACCCGCAGTACAGCGACGTCTTCCGGGCAGAACTGGTCTTCGTCACGCCCAAGAGCGGCAACCCCGCCGCCTTCAACCCCGACAGCCCGATCACCAGCGGACTTCAGGAGCTGATTGCCTGGTTCCCCGGCAGCATCCGTCCGCGGGCCAACAGCAACCTCGAGTTCATCCCGCTGCTGCGAACCGGCTCGCGACTCTCCGGCCTGCTCGACTGGGATGAAGTCACCACGCAGATGCCGCTGTTCGGACTGCAGATCGAAGAAAATCCTCCGCGCGTCCCCGATCAGGACGCACACGTCCTGGCCGCCCACATCCGCTCGAAGGACGACGCCGACACGAAGATCAACGTCGTCTTTGTCGCCGACACCGACCTGGTGTCCGACCAGTTCTTCCGCATCCAGGAATCGCGGATCCTCGACCTGAACATCGACAACGTGACGTTCGTCCTCAATGCGGTCGACGCGCTGGCCGGCAACGAGCAGTTCATCGATCTCCGCAAACGGCGCTCGACCCTGCGAACCCTCGAACGGGTCGAACGGCAGAAGGACACGTTCAAGGAACGCCTGAACGAGCAGATCCAGGCAGCCGAAGCAGAAGCCCAGGAGCGGCTCGAAGCGGCCCGCGAACGCCTGCAGAAGCGCGTCGACGAGATCAGCAACGACACCTCGCTCGACCCGCGAGCCAAGCAGCAGCTCATCCGCGTCGCCGAACGCGAAGAGCAGACCCGTTTCGACGACGAACAGCGGGAGATTGAACGGGCCAAGAATGAAGAGATCCGGCAGCTTCGCGCCGATACGCAGCGCGAGATCCGCAAGATCGAAAACCGCATCTGGCGGTATGCCGTCTTCCTCCCGCCGATCCCCGCCATCCTGCTCGGTGTGATCGTCCTGAGCCTGCGCATGATGAACGAGCAGAGCGGAATCTCGCAGGAACGGCTCGTCAAGAAGTGACGCCAGCCGGACAGATCCGCCCAGGATAGTTCTACCCGGAACAAACGACGACCGATTGACAACACGGCGCTCCAGCGCCGGGGGACTGATCTCCCGAGGATAAATCGATGATCAATCAGACCACTCGCACGATCGCCTTTGTCTGCGTCGCCGTGGTCTCGGTGGCGGCCGCCGCAGTGACCCACGTGTTCACGCGCCCGCCGCAACTGGCCGAGTTCAGCGACGTCGGCAACGAATTCTTCCCGGAATTCACCGACCCGACCAAAGCGACGGCACTTCGCGTCGCCACCTACTCCACCGAAAAAGGCCGGGCGGACGTCTTTGACGTCGAGTTCAAGAACGGACTCTGGCGGATTCCCTCGCACCACAATTATCCCGCCGACGGCGAAGAGCAGCTCGCACGCACCGCGACCTCGGTCGTCGGCATCAAGCGTGGCGCGCTCGTGAGCACCTCCCGCGACGATCACCGCCGCCTGGGGGTCGTCGATCCGCTCGACGACTCGACCTCCGGCCCGCAGGGCAAGGGAGACCGCATCACCCTCCTCGAAGGGGATGCGGTCCTCGCGGACTACATCATCGGCGAAAAGAAGGAAGACGCCGAAAACACCTACTACGTCCGCCGGGCCGACGAAGACCGCACCTACCTCGCCGACCTCGACATCGACATCTCCACCCGCTTCGCCGACTGGATCGAGTCCGACCTGCTCGAACTCGAGCAAGGCGACGTCGTCGAACTCGTCGCCGACCGGTACACGGTCGACGAGGCTCGCGGCGTCATCCGGAAACTCGAGGTCAACAGCATCACACGCCCCTCTTCGACCGGCCCCTGGTCGCTCGAAGGTCTCGACGAAACGACCGAAAAACTCAAGAACAGCGTCGTCAACGCAATGCTGACCGCGGTCGACGACATGAAGATTGTCGGCGTCCGCCCCAAACCGGCCGGCCTCAGCGCCGACCTGAAGAAAGACGAAGGAATCGCCCTCGATCTCAGGACCGAAAGCGACCTGGCGTCCCGCGGCTACTACTTCCACCCCAAGCTCGGACTCGTTTCCGACGAGGGTGAGTTCCGCGTCGGCACTAACGAAGGTGTCCTCTACAACATGCGGTTCGGCTCGCTGTTCACCGGATCGGACGTCGAGATCGAGATTGGCGGCTCAGACGACGGCGACAAGGACGACACGTCCTCCGACGAGGCGGAAGACGCCGACACGGACAAGTCCGACGCCGAGAGCGAGACCGACAGCGACGATGCCGACGACTCGGATTCCGAGGACGACGACTCCGAGAGTGACCTGAATCGCAGCCGCTACGTCTTCATTACGGTTCACTTCGACAAGAGCCTCATCGGCCCGGAACCGGAGAAGCCGGTCGAGCCGACGCCTCCGGCTGAGACCGACAAGAAGGGCGAACCGGCCAGGGACGATGCGGACAACTCGGACACAGACTCCAACGACGAAGCGACCGACGACGAACCGACCGACGACACTGCAAAGGGCGACGATGCGGATGGAGACGCAGACGCGGCCGAGTCCAAACCGGACCCGATGGCCGAATACGAAGAGGCAAAGAAGAAGTACGAGGAGGAGCTGAAGGAGTACGAGTCGGCTCTCGAGGAATACAACCGCAAGGTCAAGGAGGGACAGGAACGGGTCAAGGAGCTGAACGACCGGTTCGCCGACTGGTACTACGTCATCTCGGCCGACCTGTTCGAAGACCTCAGCGTCAAGCGGGAAGATCTCGTCGAGCCGGCTGAGCCGGAAGAGGCCCCGGAAGCCCCCGCAATCGGAACGCCCCAGGGCGGACCGGCGATGACCAACGA
>ENA-ORCW01000145-ORCW01000145.1-marine-metagenome-genome-assembly--contig:-NODE-145-length-85024-cov-4.589203_pt1 | contig 85024 bp, 62 predicted proteins | sample MGYA00237784_ERZ508517 | MGnify/ENA primary metagenome ERZ508517 (study PRJEB26187, sample SAMN06268979) | marine metagenome | isolation source: Tt ae E1 feedstock associated aerobic enrichment on...
CCGGCGCGTCTTCCGATGTCCCCGGGTGTGCCGGAGAACGGAGACGATCCCGGTACCGCGCCACCACCACCGGATCTTCCACCGATGAGCAGTCGAGCTCCGCTCGCGTCTCCGGTGCCGCGACGGTAGTGAGGCAGGGGCGTAGTCCCGAGAAACTTCTATGTCTGCGACGGTCATTGGGTACAATGACGTGCAGGCAAAATCACATGCTGGTCGGTGACGACCCGTTGCAGGTGCAGGAGTCGGTCAATGAACAAGTGGATTCTGACATGCGGTTGTGTTGCGGCGATGGGGCTGGCATCGGCTGAGACGGCGTTTGCCCAGCCGCGGTCCCCGGCGCGACGTCCAACGGTGACTCCGTATCTCGAGTTGCTGCGCAACAACAACAACGGTGGAGGGATCGGTTTCGATTACTACCGCCGGCTGCGTCCCGCGCAGGAGCTGCGTCAGGAGATGAACTCTCAAAGTATGCAGCTGCAGAGCCTGCAGGGCCAGCTGCAGTCCGTCGAATCGTACGGGCGATCGTTGCAGCAGCGGGATCGTGAGTTGCTCGGGACGACCGGACATCCGACGTCGTTCCTGAGCACGGGCGGCTACTTCTCCGGTCAGCCTTGATTCTGAACTCGGTGGAGCAACTGGCATTGGCACGGCCACAGGTGCCACCTTTTGTCTCCAGCCAATGGTGATGTCGTTCGCGCCGTTCTCATCGAGGATGACGCAAACAGTCAGAGTGAACAGTCGGCACGCTCCTGGAGCGAGTCGGCTGTTCTTTTTTGCGCATCGCGTTCTGTCGTGGCGACCGCTGGATCAGACCGGGGGCAGCTTGAGGGCCGTTTTGCATTCGTCCCCTGAAGTCCGGTCCCTGGGGACTGGCGAAAGGTTGTGCCGGTTATGCGGGATTCTGTGGTTGTGCAGGTGTTGGCGCGCCGAAGGAGAAGACTGGAGTGCTGTATGCGCCGGTCGTGATTGCGGCCAAGGGACGGTGTGCCTGCCTCCTCAGCGAGCGATGTCCCGATGAACGGGGCCGCTGGATCAGGATCGATCGCCGCTTAGTCGCGGCGTTTGCGACCGTATACCGGAAGATGGAGGATCGTGCCGTGGATCATGGACGGACGTATTTGAGCTGGGTGCTGGGTCTTGCCGTCCTGTCATGCGGGATGGTTCCTGCGTTGGGTGGCGAGCGTGGAGTGTCGGTTCGTCCGCCCTCGGACGTGTCTCTGGAGTCGGATGGCCGTCTTCTTGGGCGTGTGGTGGATGCGTCGGGCCGTCCTCTGGACGGCGCGATGGTGACGATCGTGCAGCAGGACGTGGTGCTGGGACGGACGGTGACGAACGCGCGGGGCGAGTTTGCGGCGCGTGGTCTGACGAGCGGGGTGTACGAGATCCGTACGGCTCAGGCGAGCGGGACGTACCGGGTGTGGCCGAGCGCTGCGGCACCTCCTTCGTCGCAGCGTCTGGTGCAGCTGATGTCGGGGACGGGTCCGGTGGTTCGTGGTCAGCTGGGGTACATCGATCCTTACAGCGTGATCGACCTGGGTCTGGGCGTGACGGCGGTGTCTCTGTCAGCGGTGGCGGTGAGCCGTCTGGAGGACGACCGTGTGATCACGGTGATTTCTCCGTAGTGTTGCAGGTGTGTTCGGGGGCGTGAGTTTCAGCGGCGTGGGCAGGTCTTTCGGGACGGGAGGGATGGGTTCCCTCCGTCGAAGGATCTGCGGAGGGGCGGTGTCGAGCCGGAGGGAAGTCCCGTGCAGGGGGTTGGCATGAGAGCGAGAGTCGGTGGATATCTGACAGCGGCCTGCCTGAGCATGGTGGTGTGCGGCTGCGCGACGCCGATGGTGCATCCTGTGCACCAGCAGGTGACGGACATTGCCTACAGCGATGTACCTCGCGAACTGAACAAGGTGACGCTTCCGACGTACCGTGTGGAGCCACCGGACATTCTGCTGATCAGTGCGGTGAGCAGTGCTCGTTCGGCGAGTTCTCCGCTGCGGACGGGTGATCAGCTTCTGGTGCAGATTGCGAACGGTCTTCCCCTGGTGGCGGATTCGGATCCGGATCTGAACCCTCTGGAGTACCAGGCGGAGCTGTCTCTGGACGTGCAGTTCAAGCTGATCAACCGGGATTTCATGGTGGGGAACGACGGGACGCTGGACCTTGGTCCTGCGTACGGTCAGATCCCGGTGGAAGGTCTGAGTCTGGACGAGGCGCGTGCTGCGATCGACCGTCACCTGCGTGAGGTGGTGGGTCTGGCGAACCCGGTGGTGGCGGTGCGTCTGCTGGACATCGGCGCTCCGCAGCCAGTGGCGGGTGAGCACCTTGTGCGTCCGGACGGGACGGTGTCTCTGGGTGTGTACGGAGAGATACCCGTGGCGGGTCTGACGCTCTCGGATGTGAAGCTGGCGGTGGAACACCACCTGTCGCGTTATCTTCACCGTCCAGAAGTGAGCGTGGACGTCCTGGCGTACAACAGCAAGGTGTACTACGTGGTGACGGACTTTGGCGGTCTGGGTCAGCAGGTGGTGCGTTTTCCGGTGACGGGGAACGAGACGGTTCTGGATGCGATCTCCCAGATCGAAGGGTTGTCGTCCTCATCGTCGAAGAAAGTGTGGATCGCGCGCCCGGCTCCCGCGGGCTCGACGCATTCGCAGATTCTGGACGTACACTGGGAAGAGATCGTGGCGGAGGGGATCACGACGACGAACTACCAGATCCTTCCGGGTGACCGGGTGTACGTGGAAGCGGACTGGCTGATCGCGACGGACAACCTTCTGTCGAAGATCTTCGCTCCACTGGAACGGACGTTCGGTGTGATCACACTGGGGAGCGGCACGGTTCAGAACCTGAAGTTCTTCGATCAACAGGGGCGAAATGGAGGCGGGTTCTGACCGGTTGGGCGTGAGCGGCTGACCGGCGGATGCGAATGAGTTGAACCCGGGTGTGAGATCGACCCGGCTCCAGGGAAGGGGGGAATCCGAGATGTTGGTAATCAGGCGTGCAGCCCTGGGGCTGCTGCTGGGACTGTCGGTGAGCGGGACGGGGGCACTGGCCCAGGAGCCTGCGTCATCGGGCGAGGTACATCCGGCGGGCTGGTCGCACAGTCTTTCGGATCCGGGAGTGTGCGATGCCCACTGTCTTCCGGGTGACGGGTCCGGGATGTGGACGGAGGCGTCGGAGGTGCCGTGGTGGCAATGGTGGCGTCGCGGGAAGAGCCACCCGCCGCATGGTTATTCGACGGTGGTGAAGCGTCAGACGGACTACTACCGCCGTCAGCGTCATCATCCGAACTTCATTCATCCGTCGTGGTCCCCTCACCACGCGGCGACGTGGGGTTATCACACGACGTGCTGGCGTCGTTTCCCTGAGGAGTACCTTGCCCCGTGTCCGTGTGGGGTGTGTCGGGACCTGCTGCAGCCAGGGATGGCGCCTGGTGAACTGGTGCCGTCCGAGGCGCTCCCGGATGGTCCGATTGACGCCGCTCCACCGGCGCGTCTTCCGATGTCCCCGGGTGTGCCGGAGAACGGAGACGATCCCGGTACCGCGCCACCACCACCGGATCTGCAGTAGTGGAGTGACCTGGAACAGCCAGAGAATGAGAAGGTCGAGTGACGTCTGTCCCGGACGTCGAAGCTGATCGGCGCACGGAGGGCTGCCAACGTGTGCCGATGTCCACGCCCGTAAAGAAGAGGCGTTGGGAGAAACTGCCTGCTGTAAAGGGCGGGGGATGTATAGGCGGAAGGCGCAGGCTGAGCCGGATGGCACTGACTACATAATTGAGGTGTCACCTGCCTGTCCGGTCGCGCGTCTCTCCGCGGAGTTGACCCGGGCCACGACTGCGAGTTGTGCCTGGAGGAGTTTGTAGGCGTCGACCAGTCGCTGGACGTTCTCCCGCAGGTCGTCAGGGCAATCAACTCCCCCGAGTTCGTGTTCGATCGCCTCAATTTCCGTCGGAGAGATCTGGTTCTGGCCGGACTTCGATTGCGCCATAACTTCCCCTGCGAGGCCTTCCCAGCCACATGAGAGACAACGGGCACGTCCGAGCGAATTCCATTTCGATTCAAGAGCTGACTGCTCAAGCAGATCGAACGTTTCGTCCTCGTGAAAAATGCACGATACTTCGCCAGCGAGGACGACTCCCATTCGAAGCTTCCCGCTGCCACAATCTGGACATCGCATAATCTCAGCGCCTTAGAGGGTTCCTTTCGCGCATCGCCGAGCCAGCGAGAGTTCGAAGCAAGGATTGCACGAAAATGACAGAATTGCAACGACTGTTGTGTTGTTTCAGGTAGTTTGATTTATGTTAGGGACAGCAGCACTAACGCCCGTTCGAGGAGTCACCTGTGTCGTCTGATCTGACGGACGAGGAGTTGAAGAGGATCTGGAAATCGGTGCGAGGCTCGTCGCAGAGTCCTGTGTGGCGAAAACGCGTCAAGATACTGATCGAGGAGGTTCGTCGCTTGCGTCGTGAACTGGATGCAAAGCTGAGCCAGCCCCGAAAGGCTTCAGGGGCCGAGGATACGGCGATTTTCTGATGCTCTGCTGTCTGCGTGTGTAGTCGCAACAGGAATGGCGACAATGCCGCGTCGATTTGCCACTATGGCTGGCAGGAAAGCGAAACGGATTGCCGGTTGGCGTTCCCTTACAGGTGGGCATGTTCCGGCGAGGCCGGTCGCTTTCCATGGTTGTCTGTGCCTGGTGGTTCCCCTCAGTGCTCTGCGCTGACCTGGCCCGGGCTGCTTCGCCTCCGCTCTGGAGGACCCGGCTGCCTCACTCCGAGTGCTTTCTCTCAGCGCTGACAGACGATTGTTCCGATATTGCGCCCTGGTGGGGGTGTGATTCTTCGGAACACAGCAGTTCCGGGTCTGCGGTCCCAGCATTGGCGAACTCCCGGTTGCGAGTCGGAACGGGCGTGAGTCAGGCGTTCAGTGGCGCCGGCGAGCCCGACGATCCCTTGCCGCTTGTCGGGCGAACGGAAGATGCAAAAACTGCACCTTTGACGGTTCTGTCTGATTTTTTGGTAAATCTTGCAAAATGCCCTCGTGTTGCGGCAAGATGCAGCACTTTGCGGGGTGCGGGAAGGGTGGGTGGTTTGCGGTTTCTTTTCCGGATGGTCGTTGTGTCGCGTTCCGATTCAGCTGGTGCAGGCTGATCGAGGACGAAAGACCAGTTGTGTGTGTCAAAATGCATCGCATCGGGCGAGGGGCTCGTCGAGCCGGCTCTTGCAACCGGCAGATGCGCATTGACACAACGGTACATCGTGAACATAACTCGCAAGCCCGAACATCATCAGATCCGGCATGATCTCCCGCGTCCTGTTCATATCACCGATCATTTCGATCCTAAGCCGAGTTTTCCGGTGTTGCGCAAGGTAAAGAATACCCAGTCGGGCTTACTGGAAAGCGCCGGGGCGCGTTCGACGTCCTGGCGGAGAATCCACGCCAGCCTGCTGGCCATTCGGGTGTTCCCCATGCAAGCGTGCAAGACATTGCCAACACCATCCAGCTTCGCAGTTCGCGAAGTGACCAAGATCGCGCGAACTCACGAAGAGTGGCTGGCGTCGTACCGTCTCGCGTACGAGAATTACCTTCGGAAAGGGCTTGTTTCGGAGAACATCTTCGGGATTCGGGTGACGCCTTATCACCTGCTGCCCGAGGCGACGACTTTCGTTTCGATGCGGAATTCCGAACAGGTTGCCACCGTGACGCTGATTGGCGACTCGTCGGAAGGCATTCCGATGGAGAGCATTTTCCCCAATCAGGTTGAGGAGATCCGCAATTCTGGTGCCACGTTTGGGGAAGTGACGTCGCTGGCCAGTCGGCCGATGGCGACGAAAGAGTTCCTTCAGGTCTACCTGAAGATGATGCGGCTGATGGCCCAGTACGCTCGCAGCGTCGGAATCGAGCGGTTTCTGATGGTTGTCCATCCCAGGCACGTGCCATTCTACAAGCGGATGATGGGCTTTCGGATGATCGGGGAAACCCGTAGCTACCCCACTGTCTGCGGTGCACCTGCGGTTCCATGTCAGCTTGAGTTCGCTGAAGTGGATGAAACGCGGCCTCCGTTCTACGACGCCATCTTCGGCGAAAAACTGCCGAGCGAAGCTCTGCGTCGCCACGCGATGCCTGAGCACGCTCAGAAGTTCTTCGAACCGGCCACCGCGGTTTCGAAGACCTGTATTCCCACAATGGTGTGATTTGAAGCGTCTGTTGTGGTCCCGTTCCGCCGGGATCGTTAGTGACTGAGGTGCAATCCAGGGTTCTGATTTCAGGAGTTGGTATCGAGGGCCGCCTTGAGACGGGGGGGCTTGGGCGATCGCGAGTGGCAGTTGTCGCCGCCGCAGCCCTGGTCAGAATTCGGCCTGACCCTTCGTCCCGCAATGCTTTCGTGGCCTGTTCCAACCGCCGAGCCCGGCCTTCCTGTCTCGTGTTCGATCTGGACACAAAGTGCCACTGAGAGTATTCCGGACAGGTCCGGTTTGAGTTTGGCACTGTCTCGATGTCCCCACCGAACCGGGTCCCTGAACAGGTCTGTCATCAGTGACAGATACGACAGGAGGGAACGATGAGCACTGCTGCCAGTTCCGGGTTTCTTACGACGGACCAGTGGCGCAGTCTGATCGAAGCGGCCGGTCAGGCTCCTTCGCCGGACAATAACCAGCCCTGGGCATTCCGGATTCGCGGTGACGCGGTGGATGTGCTTCACTGTCGTTCGCGGGCGATTGCTTCGGATGTCGACGACCTGTTCTCCTGGATCGCCGTCGGTGCGGCGATCGAAAACCTCTGCGTGGCAGCGACAGCACTGGGGCTGACGGGCGACGTCGAGTACATGGCTCGTCCGTTTGGTGACTCGGAAGCTGGCGAACATGTCGCAACTGTGCGTCTGTCTCGTGGGAGCCAGCCGGATCCACTTGCGGAGGTCATTTCCCAACGTGTCACCAATCGCCGATTCTATTCGCGCCAGCCGCTTGCTGAGCACGAACTGGCGCCTATGAACTCTGCAGTCGAGGGACGCAACGTGCGGCTCGACTGGCTTACTGATCGAGCGCAGCGTCGCCGGCTTTCGGGCGTGGTCGCTGCGGTCGACCGAATCCGCTTCGAGTATCAGCCGTTCCACGAAGAGTTCCATTCGGTCCTGCGGCATGGCAGGGACGAAGAGGAGCGGACGCGTGACGGTCTCGAGCTCAAGACGCTGGAGCTTCCCCCCTTCGGTGCAACTCTGATGCGATGGGTGGCTCCCTGGAGGCGAATGCAGCTGCTCAATCGATTCGGCATGAGTCGTGTCTTCGCCGGGACGTCGTCGAAGCAGGTGGTCTGCAGTGGTGCCGTGGGGCTTGTTTCCACGACAGACGTATCGGACCGGGGCTTCTTCGAGGCGGGGCGCGCGTTTGAGCGGGTGTGGCTGGCTGCGACGGCGTCCGGTCTGGCATTCCAGCCGATGGGCGGCATCCCGCTATTCCTGCATAAACTAAGTTCGAAGGGGAGGGAGGCGTTTCTTTCTGAACACGCCTCGGTCCTCGAGAACCTGCTGCCGGAGTGGCGAGAGCTGTATCCGGCGGCGTCGGACGGTACGGGAGTGATGCTGTTTCGCATTGGACGTTCGCAAGCTCCATCGGCCCGGTCAATCCGGCGGCACGTCGAAGACATCATTATTCAAGACGCGGGGTGAGGCTGTGGCAACGACCATGATGTCCAGAGAGACGCAGAGTGGAACGGATCCTTCGGTAGGTGGCGTTGCGGCGGCCGGGGAAGGATCGGGCTGGAACTACTCCGAGGCATTCTGCCGGAACGCGGGGCTGATCTCCGAGGCGGAACAGGAGCGTCTGCGATCGTCGCGTGTTGCCATTCCCGGGATGGGGGGAGTCGGCGGTCAACATCTGGTGACGCTGGCGCGAATGGGCATCGGGAAATTCACGATCTCGGACCCGGATACGTTCGAGGTCGCCAATACGAATCGTCAGTCGGGTGCCCGCGTGGATACGGTCGGACATCCCAAAGTGGAGGTCATGGCCGAAGCGGCCCTTCGCATCAACCCGGAACTCGACATTCGGGTGTTTCGTGAGCCCGTTTCTGGCGACAATGTGGACGCGTTTCTGGACGGGGCTGATATCCTTGTTGACGGAATCGACCTGTACGCAGTCGATGCCCGGCGAGTTCTTTTTCGAGCGGCTGCCGAACGAGGACTGTATGCCGTTACGGCCGGTCCGGTTGGATTCAGTACCGCCTGGTTGACATTTGAACCGGCGGGAATGTCGTTCGACCGGTACTTCGATCTGTCAGACGAGATGGATCGCGTCCAGAAAATACTCGCGTTCCTGCTTGGATCCTCTCCAGCCGCAACGCAATTGAAATACATGGACATTGCGTTCATGAACTTCCGCGAGCGGACAGCGCCGTCGGTATCGGCCAGTTGTCAGCTTGCGTCGGGCGTCGCAGCGGCCGAGGTCGCGAAGATCCTGCTGGGTCGCGGTGGTGTCCGTTGTGCACCCTGGTATCAGCAGTTTGACGCACATGAGGGCCGCTTCGTTTGTCGGAAGCTTCATGGAGGAAACCGTCATCCCTGGCAACGTCTGAAACGCTGGTGGTTGTATCGCCAGTACCGTCTGGGCCAGGCCCGTTGGACGGCGTAGCAGATGGGTGAACGTGTGACTGGATTCGGAATTCTCCTTCAGGTATTGAGCAACTCGCGGGAGCAGAAACATGTCTACCGTGGCGATTCAGGATCGAGCGAATCGTGATGCCGATTCGATCCTGCTGCACGGAGCCCGGCTGACCGGTGCCAAGTCGCTGGCCCCTACAATTCGCGAAGCTTCCAGGTTGACGCTGTGGAAGGGCTTCGGTGCGATTGCGTTTGACTGGGGAGTGATTGTCGGTTCGTTCGCAGCGGCATTGAGTTTCCCCAATCCAGTAGTCTGGATCATTGCGGCGATTCTGATTGCCGGCCGACAGCACGCCCTGTTGGTGTTGATGCACGAAGCGGTGCACTACCGGATCGTGCGTAACCACGCGACGAATGACCGGATCAGCAACTGGTTTCTTGCGTGGCCCCTGTTCGTGACAACCGAGGGGTTTCGGGCCGATCATCTCCCGCATCACTTTCACCTGTTTACTGAACAGGATCCTGAATGGACGAGGAAGCGGGTGCGACCCGAGTTTCAGTTCCCCCTCTCCAGGAAGGAATTGCTGGTACTGATCCTGAAGGACGCGATGGGCTTCAGCATCCTGAAGATGTTCCGACTGCTGCGTAATTTTTCCGGAGCCAAGCAGCAGGAGACGCTTCGGAAGGAGGACGTTCGCAAACGTCGTCTCCGTTCGATGGAACGGATTGGCTACTATGTCGTGCTGTTTTCCGCCATCGGGTACTTCGGCCTGGTAGTGCCGTTTCTTCTGCTGTGGGTCCTGCCGGCATTTACCCTGCTGTTTGCAATCCTGCGTGTTCGCAATGTTGCCGAGCATTCGAACGTTGGAGTGGATCACGACCTGCACATGTCGCGGAATGTTGTTGCCCCGACGGTGCTGGAGCGCCTGGTGCTGGCTCCGCATCACGTCGGACTGCACCTTGTGCATCACCTGTATCCTTCAGTTCCGTTCTACAATCTGCCTCAGATTCACAAGGCGCTGCAGGAGATTCCTGAGTATGCGAACGATGCGCTGAATGTCGACACGTACTTTGGTTTGCGGCGCAGTAGTGTTCTGTCGGACGTTTCGACGCCTCGGAGGAACGAGATCACCGAGCTTCTGGGGAAGTCAGAAGACCGACTTTCGGAACCTCAGATGGATCAGGTCGAGACGGTGACTGCAGCAACGGAATTGGAATCTCCTGGAACCTGTTGTGACGGTAGCGAGGCGTCGTGTACATCGGCCCTGGCGACGACTCAGTCGGAGTCGGACATGCCGGCCGGAGTCGCACAGCCTGTTTGAGTGGTCGATCACTACTGGTACAGTTGATTGATTGGACGTTTGATTCTGGAGGACCACCGTGTCCAGCCCCTCCGCGACGCCAACTGCTCCCGCTCCCGAAGTCTCCAATGAGGACACTTGTCTGGACGATCGGGAATTCCGCACTCAACTTCGCGAGCTCTCCCGCCTGAGTGTGTGGAGAGGACTTTTCGATGTCGCTGTTGACTGGGCCGTGGTCGTTGCGTGTTTCGCGATCTGCCTGCAGGTGTGGCATCCGGTCGTCTGGGCCGTTGCTGCGGTCATTGTTGCGACGCGGCAGCATGCCCTGCTGATTGTGATGCACGATGCGTCACACTACCGGCTATTGCCGAACAAAAGGTGGAACGACCTGGCAAGCAATCTCCTTCTGTCCTGGCCGCTGATCGTCTCGACTGAAGCGTATCGGGCCAACCATCTGGCTCACCATTCGCACCTGAATACGGATGATGATCCTGACTGGGTTCGCAAACAGGGCAAGGCGGAGTGGGAGTTCCCGAAAACGAAGTTCCAACTGCTGTCGCTTCTGGCTCGTGACCTTCTGGGGGGAGGATTCGTTGCCCAGCTTCGAGCGCTGCGGGATCTGTCGGCTGACAGACGTCCACAGGCGGCAAAAAGTCCCTGGCCACGCCTGGCGTTCTATGCGGTGGCGGCTGCCGCGATCACCGCTGCGAATCTCTGGATTCCGGTCCTTGTGCTCTGGTTTGTCCCGGTCTTCACGCTCCTGCCCATGATCCTGCGAATCCGCAGCATTGCCGAGCACTTCGGACTGGAGTGCGAGCACGAACTGAATTCGTCCCGCAATTTCATCGGCCCGCTGTGGGAGCGGCTGCTGTTCGCCCCCCACAACGTCGGATACCACCTGGACCACCACCTCTACCCGTCGGTACCGTTCTACAATCTGCCGAAGCTACACCGCCTGCTGCTGCGTCGTGCTGACTATGCAGAGATGTCTCACCAGAACGCAGGGCTGATTTCCGGTCCGTCCCGGACGGTGCTGGATGATGTGCTGGTCGGAGGGAAGTCGGAGAATGCGACCGTGCAGGCGGGGTGAATTTCCCGCTCCCGGCAACTGCCTCCGGGCAGCCTTCTGCCGGCTGACGTCTGCTCTGCCGGTGGCGGCATGCGACGCGGGGGCGGTTGCCTGGTGCTGTCATGATTGAGCCGGTGTCGTTCGCGTCCGGCAGGTCTGCTGGCGTGCTGGTGGAGGCGCTTCTGGATAGAGCGGGGCAACGCTGACTCGCTTCGAGGCTTCCAATTCATCTGCCGCGTGGCTGCGCGATTTGCATGAGGGGCCGCATGTCTGGCCGCTGGTGGCGGCTGTGAGCGATTGTGCGGGGGCCGGGGTGGGCGTCCACCGAGTGTCCGGAGCGTCGCTGGAACGGGGTAAGACGGCTCCGGGATGCTGCGGTGGCTTTCCTGGTGATTTGTGGCAGCTGGTCCCGGGGAGCTCAATTGTGCAGCCGGGGCATGTCGGCCGCAGTGGTGGCGTGTTTGCCTGCAGGTGTTGGCTTCAGCGGGATGGCGGCTGCGCTGCCGACGACTGAACGGGCAGCGGGACATCGAGAGCGGGACAGGCTCTGTCCGGGTGTGGGGCACTGCCTCGAGGGCGGCGGGCGGCAATCCCGCATCGCAGCTGGGCCGGTGGCAATGAAAGCCCCCCGCGAGGGCAGGCCTTGCAGGGGGCGATTCATGCATCAGTCACGTCACGTGGAGTGACTCAGGCTCAGGCCTGCTCTTCTTCGTCCTTGCGACGACGACGCAGGCGGCCGGCACCCAGGGCACCGATGCCAAGCGTCAGCAGAGCCATCGAGGACGGCTCGGGGACGACAGCGAAGCGATTGTTGCTGTCGAAGGTCGAGACCAGGTCGAACGGGAAGAGGCCGCCACCGTTGCCGGTTGCCGGGGGGACGAACGGGTCCGTACCACCGCCGAAAGCGGAAGCCGGCAGGGTGTTGCCAATGTTGACCGGACCAGGATCTGCACCCGAGCGGTTGATACCGCCCATGGGAGCGTTGTCGTTGATGCCGGTGTCGACACTCGAGATCAGCGTTGCCAGTTCAAGGCCACTGCCGATGAGGGCCTTGCCATCGTTCGTAACGAAGAAGTCGTCGGCGGTCGTGGCCGTACCGGCTCCCAGCTGATCGATCAGCATCAGGCGAACGTTTGTCATTCCGCTTGCCCCGCCGGGGAGTGCGGGTGGAACGCCGAGAGCGGTAGTCGAGGAGAAAGACGGGTCAGCGAAGATGGCGAACGATGCCACCCAAGTGCCGTCCGCCGACGTGTTCACATCGTTCGGATCGTGATCGATTCCGGTGTCAATGAACAGGTTGACAATTCCCGTACCAGCAACCGGGCCGGCACCGGTAGCAACATGGCCCAAAGCAGAGCTGTGGTCGTACGAGATCGAGATGGACAGAGCGCCGGGGACGGGGAAGCCTGCAACCACGGAAGCAACGGTCGCGTCCCAGTCCTGGACGGTGGCAGTCAACTCGAACGGAGTGCCGCCTGCAACGGCGCTGAGTCCGCCTGCAGTCGTGACGTCGGAACCACCAATTTCCTGGGTGATACCATCGTTGACCGAGCCACCAACGACCCGGGTGCGGTCACCGACCGAGAAGCCGGGCGTTCCGTCGGTGTCGGCACCGTTGATCGCAACCTGACCGATGAAATCGATCAACTTGATATCCGAGACGTCGGCCGCGCCGAGGCCCGGGACCACACTCGTCTGGATTGTGACGAGTTCGTCAAAGACGATCGCCGAAGCCGAGCTGCTCATGGCGACCGTCAGGCCGCATGCGCAAGCAAGAGTAAAGATATTCCGCAACATGTCATTTCCTTCGCGGTAGAGTGAAGTGCTTCATTTGCCAACACGTGCACACGTGGTGGCAAAACCGAATCACAGCAGAGAGGCGGATGCGCGGGGGCCCCGGCGCATCCGCGGAGATTCAGGAAGCGTGCCGCGGAGGTCGGAACAAGCGGTTGGCAAGTGGTGGTGGAAGCTGAAGCGTCTCACCGATCACGAACGGGATCGAGTTTGCTGAGAAGCAAACCGGCGCAGACACGGGCAGGCTGGCCGGTCCGACGGAAGACGATGTCGTGAGCTGCGACGACATACCGGTGTTGCCGGCTGAGTCTGCAACTCCCAAATGGGGGCGCCGGTGCTCAAGGTCCGGTGCCTCACTGTTCTGATCGGCTTCAACCTTGTCCTGTGACGAGGCAGATGCTGTCGACGGTGACCAAGGTGCCGGGGCGGACTGCACGATGCCGTCTGCATTGAGGTCCAAGGAGAAGAATATTGGCGCAGCATCAGCCGTGTCAGTCGCGACCCAGAGGGGTGCGATCCAGCACAGAATCAAGATGTGCGTCGTGCGAGTCATGACAGTGTATCTGGGGTTCTGAGCTAACGATTGCCAGACTAATCCAGTCTGGGACATGCCGCAAGAAGAAATTCTCCAGATTCCCTCAATGCGGCAGTTGACGTTGGGGGAGCCGCGGAAAGGTTGGGCAAATGGTCCTCAGATATCCTCGGGAAGCAGGGCGAGAAGTTGCGTGTGAAGTTCGCGATCCAGCGGGTGAAGTTTCTCGGCGGAGAAGCCAGCTGCAAGGGCATCTCGATAGGCCTGTTCGGCCGCACTGATCTCGCCGGACTGCGCGAGTGCCGCAGCCAGGAGAAACTGATTGGTGGCGGTCGCAGATTGTTGGACAGCCTGCTTCAGATTTGACACAGCCTGCTGGAGACTGCCCTTCTTGAGGTAGACCACGGCCCGCGTTTCGAGAAGGGAGGGTTGCGGCCCGGCAATCTGGATCGCCCGATCAACAAGTTCGAGGGCTTCGTCGGTTCGATTGCCGCGGAGCGCAAGGAGGTACGCCAGGTTATTCATCGCGATGATACTCTGATCGGGGTGTTCCTCGATGATCTGGCGATACAGTCTTTCCTCGGTGTCGTAATCGGCCTGGCTATCGGCGAAATCTGCCCAGTAGAGAAGGGACTGCGGGGAACCCGGCTGCTCGCTCCGTACCTGTTGAAGCCACTTTCGGATCTTTGAAACTTCCGTTTCGCGCAGTCCGCCATGACGATTCAGTGCGACGGAGTATCGCAGCACCTGCAGGTGATCGGCCTTGTCCCAAGCCTGTTCGAGTACCTCGAACGCCTCGTCAGTGCGGTTCTGGCGTCCCAAGTGGGCGGCCCAGAGGAGTAGCGCTTCTGGGCGAGTCGACAAGCGGGCATATTCTTCGTAGAGGGGTTCGGCAGCCTTCTCCTGGCCGATCTCTTCCAGCAATGTGGCGACGACTCTGACCTGGTCAACGTACAGGGCAATCGTCACATCGTTGTTCAAGAGGTACTGCAGTACGGTGAGGCATGCCTGCTCGGGGTCACCGTCGCCAGCGAGTGCCTGAGCTCTTGACAGGGTGCTGCGACCGTTCGCTGGAGCTGTCGTCGTGACATACTCTTCAAACATGTCGAGGAGTTCGGCGACCGCATCCGGCCCCTTCATCGCAGCGTTCTTCAGGCTCTTGCGTAGTTCGGGATCGGCTGAATCCTCGGTTGGCTTCGTCAGACTCTCGAGATAGTCGCGCAGAACCTGTGCCGCAGCTTCTCCCTGATCCTTCCCGGCAAGGAGCCGTGCGCGAGTTGAAGCGGCCAGAAGGGTGCCGGGTGCCAGTTCGTCCACTCGGTCGGCAAGGCTGGAGGCAAGATCCAGGTCGTCATTCCGGATGGCAGCGAGCGCGTACTCGGCGGCAGCCCCTCGATCGTTCGGTTGGGATTTGAGCAGTTCCTCGAAATTGGCCTTGGCCGTCTCCCACTTCCCCTCCGAGTTGTAGAGCTTTGCGAGCTGGAGCAGTTCCGGGGCCGTGAGACGGTCGGTACCCCTGAGCGATTCGAGGATCTGGATCTTTCTGGGACGATCAATGCCCGCGCTACGACGCGCCAGGATTGCCAACTGCACCCGGAGATCGGTTGCGGTGGTGTGATCCGAGATCGATGAAATCATCTCCAGTGCACGCGTCGTGTCGTCAAACCTGCCCGAGGACGCGACGATCAGCGCCTGATTTCGACGGGCCCAGTCGCGAGCCGGCTCCGGCGAGTCAGGGGAATTCAGAATGCCTTCCAGCAGTGGACGTGCCTGTTCGAACTGCTGGGTGGCAATGTAGTACCGGGCCATCGGCAGCGCAACGGTCGTGCTGTCCGGTGCCGATTCGAGGGCCAGCCGGTAGTACCGCTCAGTCTCGGCACGGAGCTGTTTGAGCGTATCATCGTCTTTGACCCGCAGCAGTTCGAGGTAACTGGCAATTGCGAGGGGCCGGACATGTGGTGGATCGTCCGGAAGCTTCTTCTTTGCCTGTTCGATGACCGGGAGGGCGTCATCAGTCCGGCCGGCCTGGACCAGATAGGCGACCCAGACTCGCCAGACTTCGGGAGACTCCGATCCGTAGTCGTTGGCAAGCTCTTCGAGAAGCTGCTCGATGTCTTCGGTCTGCTGGCCCGTCAGCAACTGTGCCCAGACCCATCTGAGTCGATCCTCAAGGCCTTCAGATCGGGAAGCGAGGCTCTTGAGCACGTTCAGGGCATCGTCGTACTGTGACCGGCGCCAGGAAATTCGCCATTGGAGCTGCGCCAGATCGTCCGAGATCAGATTTGGGTTCTCGGCTCGCAGTTCGTCCATCAACCGGCCTGCCCGTTCCACACCCTCTTCGGTCAGTTGGGAGTAGTAATGCTGTGCGATCCGGCCGATCATTCGTGGTGCCCGGTCTCCGAGGGAGAATGCCTTCTCGTAATGTTCGATGGCCAGTTCCCGGTTGCCACGCATCACCTCGATGTCACCGAGTGCCCGTGGAATTGCGGACCACATCGGACGAAACCGACGGGCCCGCTCGAGAAGAGACTGCGCTGTCTTCAGTTTCGTGGCCTTGTCTTTGCCGTCTCCAGCGGCATCGAGAATCAGCTGGGCTGCCTCAAAGTAGTCGGCATTGGGAGCTTGACTCTGTTTCGATGACTCGGACTCAGCAGGCGTGGCGGTTGAGGTTTCGATCTCACGGACTTCGTTGAGCGTCCGGTTCCAGTACTTGTCGTCGATTGAAACTTCCACGTCCGTCTGTTGCCGAGCCATGACGATCAGCTGAAGAATGGCCAATCTCGGTTCAATCGCTCTTGGGTCGGCGGATGCGACCATCTGCCAGAGTGCAATGGCGCGATCAACGTCGCCAACGGTTGCATATGCCCGAGCGAGCCCGGTGAGCAGCGACTGCTGGTCCTCGTCACTGAACTTGTCCATGTCCGTTTCGAGTTCGGCGAGGCTGGCGATCGCCTGCTCTTTCGGCAGTGCGACTGAGGCCTGTGCCGCGGAAAGACGGAACGGAACCTGATCGCCAATGTCTTCGACCGACTCCTGCAGGTACCGCTCGGCAGCGGCGAGCCGGTCCGCGACGGGGCGGTCGAATCGCTGCAGCAGCAGGGTCGCGTAGGCGGCGCGCAGCTCCGCGTTGTCGGGATGGTCTGCGATGGAGTCCTGAAGCGTCGAGCTGGCCGCCTCGAGTTGGGCGACCGCTCGTTCGTTAAGCTGTTGTTTGTCGGCCTCCGTCGTTGCAGCGGCTGCCTTCTGTGCGAGTGTTCGTCCGCGCAGGAGCTGCAGCTCGGCGGTCAGCATGCTTCGCTCGGCGGCCGACTCGTCCGGAATCAGGCCGATCATCCGCTCGGCTTCGCGGACATCGCGTCGTTCGGCGGGCAGGCTGCTCTGTTGAATCAGCAACAGTCGGGCCAGGTTCTCTGCAACTCCAGGGGCCGTCACGATCCGTCGGTACTCATCGATCGCCCGCTGCATCTGTCCGCTCGAAAGCATTGCGCGGGCCAGTTCCGTTCGTCCTTCGATCCACAGCGGGTCGTTTTGAATCTGGTCCGCGAACAGCGACACGGCAGAGTCAGGAATCTCAAGCTTCTGGAGGCACCGGGACCGCAGCAGCGCAACCCGTCGGTCAAGCGCCGTGTTGAGCTCCATCGTGGAGAGAGGCGTCAGGACATTCAGGGCTGCGCGCCATTGTTCCCCGGCGATCAGCAACTGCGCTTCGAGAAAATCGGTCAGCAGTTCCTGAGCTCCTGATTCCTCGATACGGGGAATCATCGCACGCACTTCAGCAAGGAGGCCGTCTCTGTCGTCACCAAGCTGGGAGAGTGCAACGAGTGTGTCGGCAAGACTCCAGAGCAGCTCGGTCTCCGAGGCCCTGAGATCGACACTGTCGCCTTCGTCGCCGCTCTCCTTGACCCCGTCTTCTGCGTTCTCGTCCGCAAGAGTCTCCTCGACGATTGCGAGGCCGGCGCGGAGGTGCTGCTCGGAACGTTGAAGGTGCGAACGAAGGTCTTCTGGATCCATGCCAGTACCGACCTGCTGTCGCTCAAGGCGAGCAAGACTCAGGTAGATCTGTGGGTCGGCATCGTTCGTCTTCAGGGCCCGCTCAAGGAGCCGACGTGCTGCAGTGTGGTACTTCCCGGCAATCAGATTTGTGTTCAGCAGTGCGGCATTTGCGAGCGCGAGGTTCACCTCCGCGGCATTCCTCAGGGTACGGGTAAGTACCTCGGGTGAATCGACACGTTCTGCGAGTGCAACAGCCTCGTTGGCCGCGGCCAGTGCCGCCTCAAGGCGGGCGAGCTGGTCGCCGCGGGTGAGGCGCGTCACAAGTTCGGACATTTCGATTCGCCCGTCATCGTCCGTGTCGGTCAGGACGGGCATCGACTCATGGTTGGCTTCGGCTTCACTCAGGAAGCCATCTTCATCGGCGTCCAGCTCGTTGAAGATCGCCTCGGCACGACTGCGGGCGAGTTTCTCTTCGAGCGGCGGTGCGTCCTCGCGACTGACAGTCCCCAGAAGGAACTCGGATTTCAGCAGTTGCGCCAGCCATTGCGGCTCGGCCACCTCAACCATCTGGTCGATAAGTTTCAGAGGTGTGGCTGTTCCCCAGTTCGAGCGACTGTCCGTTTTGTTCGGGAATGCGTCCGCCAGCGTCTGCACGAACGGGCCCGCCCAGTTGGCCTTGCCCGCCAGTTCGTCCCTGGACGGCATCGCATCGGGATGCCGTAAGGCAAGGCCGGCGGCAGGAGCGTAGTTGCGAGGATTTTCCGGGTCGGTTGCAATCGATTGGGCGTACGCGATCGCGGCGTTACGGTATTCCTCGAGGACCTGCAGGCAGTCCCCTTTCAGCTTGAGGAGTTCGGCGGTCGTCTGTTCCGATACGGGTTCCCCCTGCTTCGGTTGCTCAATGAGTGTGTCGATGTGCCGTACCGCATCCCGGTACAGCCTCAGACGCATGCAGACATCGATGAGCTGTCGCCGCGTGTCGCGGCGTGTGGGGTCGCGGCGGAGGACATCTTCAAACGTGCGATACAGTCGCAGCTGCTGATTGCGGGTCACTTTCTGCTTCTGGAGCAGTTGTGCGAGCCGCTCGGTGACATCGGTGATCTGCTGCTCTTTCTCCTCGCTGAGCGATGCTTGTGGCTGCAGATTGAGGTACTGCGTCAGCGAGCTGATCGCATCGGAGTAGCGGCCTTCTTCTTCCGCCACGTCGGCCCGTTCCAGCAGCGAGTCGGCATTGCGCTGAACCCAGAATCCGTGGAGGAAGTGGACTCCCGTGGCCGCCACGATCAGCACCACAAGGGTGGCCAGCAGCAGCTTCACGTTGACCCGGACCAGCCGATCCATCACCTCCGGCTCTTCCGCGTCGTCCGGCGGTTCAGCGAAGGACGTGACCGGTTCGATGGTAACGGTATGTCCCTTGTCGTCGGGACGGCGTCTGTTCCAGATCATCGTATTTGAATACCCGCAGTGAAGGCTGAATGTCACGATGTTCGAAGGCCCGCCGGATCATCGGCTGACATCGAGCCGTTCCGGACCGGTGCCGTCAGGAACCGGTTGAGAGAAAGCTGACGATCTTCTGCCAGCGGCTGTTTCGTTCGCGTTCAAGAACGCGGATTCGCTCCGAGAGTTGGGCGTGCGCCGACACATCCTGGTGAGACGCACGGGGACGCGAAGAGGCTTCCGTCACCTCGTCGGTGTCGTCGACGTCGGGCGGGGTGAGCCCGGGCAACCACGTTGCCTGGCCCGGCAGCTGAGGTATCCCGCCGGGGGGGGCGGCATGGGCCGGCGGCGAACCGTCCTGCGAAGGGTGTTCCCTGCGGCGGTTTTCCTCCGCGGCGAACTGGGCCTGCGCCTCGCAGAGTTCACGCGTGATCTCCTGGACACGCTTCAGGTCCTCACGGATCGCTTCCAGCTGGGTCTTCTGCAGCTGACCGAACATCTGCATCATCATCATCATCTGCTGCTGCGACTGCTGCATCATCTCCCGCTGCATCGCGGAAAAGTGTTCCAGCAGTGTCCCCAGCATCGCATCCGGTTTGCCGGACAGCTCGGCCGTCGGCCCGGACCGGGTCGGTGTTGCGATGTCGTCGTCGGAGAGGCGAGGCAGCAGGGCAGGCCAGGAAGATGCTGAGACTGCCGGGAGGTCGGCGTCGCTTCGGGCTTCGGCCATCGTATCGTCGAGTGGTTCGGTGCCGGTCAGGGGAGCGTCCTGTTTGGTCAGGGTTACGTCGTAATCGCCGATGTGGATCTCATCGCCCGGGCTGAGGGGGGCTACGTCAACGAGTCGCTCGTTCACGAAAGTTCCTGACGTGCTCGCGAGGTCCGTCAGCCACAGTCCACGGTGCGTGTTGACGATCAGGCAGTGGACGCGTGAGACGGTCGGATGAGCCAGGCGGATGTGGGCCGGGGGAACGCGTCCGACAATCGTCACCAGATCGCGGAGGCGGCGGGACTTCGGGCCGCTCTGAGCCTGCAGCGCATTGTGGAAACTGAGCTGATAGTCGAAGCCGCGATCGTTGCGGACAGCACCCTGATGCTGGAGGCTGGGGGCCGGCTTGTCGGCATCATCGTGCAGCCGAATGGTGAACGGGCCGCACTGCAGTCGATTCCGGGGATTCAGCCAGCCGCTTTCGCGGGGGGCGAGACCTGTCAGATCAAACCAGGCCCAGCGACCGTCAATCACCTGCAGGAGCAGGTGACGGCGGGCGACCTCCGGAGACTCCAGCTGCAGGTCGCAACCGTCAATCCGACCGACGAGAACCGTCGGCCGCATAAACGTGTACGATGTGCCGACACCCTGCCGGGTCTCGACGACCAGACGCAGAGGCCCGGACATTCCGCAGGCTGAGGCGTACTCGGAGTGAGACATTCTTACAGGATAGCCTCGACCGTCAGGCCGTGCGACCGCGTACTGCGTGGACTGTGGAATCTCTGAGCCGCCAACCGGCCCGGAGTGATCGACGACTTCAGCAGATTCGGTGAAGGGCGGCATCTCCGGAACCTCCGCGCGACTGCCGTGAGACGACTGCGTCAATTCTCGCCTACAAATCGATGCGTCGTCACGCATGAAATGGAGGAATTCTGTCGGAGTGACGGGATTGATTCCGTTGAGAAGTCCGGTTTCCATGCAGACACCGATTGGGACGGCAATTCCCTGTCGGGCGGCCTGGACCGTCAGGCATCCGATCAGGCCGCCGAATGTTCCCAGCAGGACGTCCGTGACATCTGCCGTGTGGTCGGGAAGGTACAGCTGCAGCCCTTCAACCGCGATCGGTCCCGCGAAGATGACTCCCGTGGCCACGACTCCGACCAGTTGTCGCTCGAGGCGGCTTCGGGCCAGAAGGATTGCCGTCGCACAGAAGTACCCCGTAGGGATATGCAACAGGACTTTCTGCAGAAGCTGTGTTGAGGCGTTCAGTGGCGATGCCTGGTGCAGCCTCTGGAACGGAAGTGTCTGCAACGAATCCAGTTGCGGAGAGCTCAGCAGCTTCGTGAGGTCTGTTGGCCAGGTGAAGAAGAACAACGGGAAGAGGCTGTAGAGCATGGCCAGTCCCAGCCAGCGTGCCGGATGACCACCAGCAGCATTCTCCTCCCCGGTCTGCCGGCGAACGGTCATCCGGGCCGCGACGACTGTTCCTGTCCAGGCCCCGATGGTGCCGGCAACAGCAAAGGTGAGTTGTGTAAAGCGGCTGCGGACAAACAGTTGCAGGAACTCCACGCCAACAGCCAGCGCCGCTCCAAGCAGCAGTGCGGGCAGGTACCGGACCTTTCCTTCGCGATAGAAGACACTGGCGGCAAGGACTCCCAGCGGAACGCTGAAGAAGGCGTGAAAAATCAGTTCCTTCAGTTCAGGCGGTGTTGTCGGAACAATCAGCTGAAGTTGCACGCGACCGCGACGGGACGCTTCGGCGATTGCAGACAGGTCCGGAATGATGTCGAACGGATACAGGCTCGCCAGCACGAGAAACGCGATGTAGGCGTAGAGCACCAGGCGAGCCGATCCGGCCGATGACTTCTCGCCGCTGTCGGGCATGTGCCGGACAACGGTTCGACTGGTGAGAACCCAGCCGATTGCGCCGCCTGCAGTCCCGACCAGGTGAGCAGCGACGTCCCACGGGGAGCAGACCCGACCCTGCAACCAGATCTGACCGAACTCTGCAGGAAGACTGACCATCAGGCAGGCAAACGGAAGGAAGGCGAGGGTCCCGATCAGACGGAGGTTCCACGATGGTCGCGGTTCCAGCCAGGCGAACAGCCCGTATCCAAACGGAAGAAACAGCGTCATGTTGAGGTAAAAGTCACGCTCCGAAGGGCGATGCTGCAGACCGCCGAGGAACTGCTGGAATCCTTGCCGGAACCCCTCAGTGGTCAATGGCTCGAAATTGAACGGCAGCAGCGATCCGTACAGGGCGAAGGCGGCCGTGGCGCCCACCATCCACGCAGCCAGTTGCCGGACGGTTGTTTCGGACGACGGCTTGCGTGCAGGGGCGGCTGCGGCGAGGTCGCGCTGACGCAGTACAACCAGGCAGATCAGGGACAGTCCGGCGAACGTGAGTATGATCAGGCCGCCGACCGGACCCAGCAGCAGGTGTGTCAGGCTGGTGCGTACCGACACGGTATGCAGTTCCATTCCTCGTCGCGATCGTGATGCGGGCGGCGTCGTTCATCGATCCGCCGGCTGTCTTGGAGCTATTCGCGCTCACGATCCGATGCAGAACGGTGGCGCGCGCTGCGGACACCGTATTGCAGGACAGTTTCGATCGGCGGGGCAGGGAACTCGTCTTCGTTGACGTAGCCCGGGCCGATCTTTCCTCGGTCAATGTAGAAGCTGCGGTCGATTCCGCTGCCGATGCCCATCCGCCGGATCGTCAGGTGCTCGATCCGGTCCTCCATGCGGGCGATGATGGTCGAGTCGTAGCAGGCGCAGTCGCTGATCGTGACATGGGCCCCGCCTCGCTCCCGGCTGGCCGGACCCCGCAACCGGAAACAGATCTCGTTGTCGAGAAACACGCAGTTGTGAATGTACGTCTCGATGTTCTCCTTCAGGTTCAACGCTGCCTGGTTGTTGATGTTTCCTTCGTTCCAGCCGACGAAGACGCAGTTCCGCACGACCATCCGGCTGCGGGGATTGGCAGCAAACTGCTTGGTGTCGATCGCATTCTCACCGGGGCGCTCACCCTGTTCGTAGCCGGCAAGCTGAGCATCGAGCGGCCCGTTCCAGATTCGGCAGTTCTCAATGAGGACCCGGTCCCACTTCTCACGTGACGGATCGAACTGGATCCCGTCACCGCTGACCTGGAAGATCTCGCAGTTCCGGATGATCAGGTTCCTCGGGGTGCCGCTGATCCCGTGTGCGTCCTCCTGATGTCGGAATGTGCCGGCGATGTGGTTGTAGATCCGGCACGAATCGATGATCACGTCTTCGGCCAGAACAAGTACGCCACAGTTTGTGCCGTGCCGGACCTCACAGTTCTTCAGGACCACCGGCCCGGTGTTGATCTTGACGACATTGCTCCGGGTAAAGTTCCCGTCGACAAGGTAATTGCTGTAGATGCCCGGTTCGGTGATGATCAGCCGGTGCCGGCGGGTCGGGTTGGACAGGCAGCCAACCGGGCCGGTCAGTCCGATCGGTTCCGGTGATGCGTCCGATTCATCGATCGAGGTCACTGCGGAAAAAGCATCATCGATCTGTTGGCCGATCGACCGACGGAGTTCAGCTTCCTCGCCGGCGGACAGTCGCTGTGGTTGCCAGAAGGTCACGAACACGCAGGCAATCCCGGCGACGCCCGTCACCGTCCACTGGGTCAGCCACTCCTGGCGGCTCCGCGCGGGAACCGGCGCCAGGTACTGAACCGTGGCGCCCAGGCCGTGCATCAACAGAACACCCACGGCGGCACCGAGAGTTCCGGAGATCACCTGGGAAGCATCAGCGACGCGACTGCCGATGAAGACCTGGGTCACTTCCACCGCACAGGCGATCAGGAAGCTGATCAGGATGGCCGGTTCGATCCGTCGCAGCGGCTTCGTTGCCGGGGTCAGCGTGATCGTGGCCAGCACACCGATCGGGAGATAGGACAGCCCGTGCCGGAACATCTCCTCGAACAGGTATTCCGAGCCCGAGAAGGGGACGAGGATCACCCGCCCGGCCACGAATTTGCGGTATAGCTCCACCGGATGAATCGTGATGTCGAACGGTCTGAGCGAGAAAAACAGGAACGCTGCAAAATAGAAGCGAGCAAACAGGTCAATCGGTTGTGTAGGACGGTGCCCGGCCAGAAACGCGGACAGCAGCGTCGTTGCCCGGTTACCGAGAATCCGCCAGAAATAGACGCCGCACGAGACTCCCAGCAGCTGAGCCTGCAGGTCGTGGGGAGACGTAATACGGGTCGGCAGCCAGAGCTGGACGAACTCGAGCAAAGTCAGGGCTGCCATTGTTCCGAGGACGATGACAACAGCCCGGATTCCCCAGCGAGGGTCGCGCTTCCCTTCTGGGGTCGCGTACGCCTGCCAGGCCAGTCCGAGTCCGAAGGCGAGCAGGAAGTTGCTGATCCAGTCGATGCGGCCGTGGTATCCCCAGGAGACAAAGTCCAACTGCCGGAACTGCTCCAGCGCATCGCTGAACGTGAGGGCAATCGGAGTGAACGGAGTTACTGATCCGTAGATCGCGGCGATCGAGATGCCGATCGCCACTGCGAGGTATGTCGGCCGAACGGACTTCACGGATCGGGACGTCGACGAAGGGCCCGTTTGCGGCGCCGCCGGGCGAGTGGCCGCAGCGGTTCCGTTCCCACGGGGGATCCGGATCAGCTGGCTGATTACTGCAACCACGGCGAGGGCAATCACGCCGATGCCCACGAACTGCTGCGGTTCCAGCGATGCGATAACGGTTGTACAGGGCACGAGTAACATCTCGTACAGTTTGGCTTCAGACGCGAGGTCGTCGTCAGAACTCCCGGTGTGCAACCGGTTGAGGTCCGTTTGGTGGGCCGGTGTGGACACGCGGTCCCGGCTTGCGGGGTTCGTCAACGTTCGGCCTGTTTCCGTCTTCGTCTGGTGACGCGTCCGGATCGATGATTCGGATGGTTGGCTCGTCTTTCGCGAACGCCCGCATTTCGGCCCGCTTTCGGCCATCCGGACTCGAGACGGCGACGACCGAGTGCCCATCCTTCGAAGCGAGAATGCTGGCCCCGGGATGTCCGTTCGGCAGCCGGACAGACATGATCGAAACGCCGTCGGGGGTCATCAGCATCGACGGGCCGGCCTCTCCGGAGGCAGCGTTAATCGCGACCTGTGCGAGTCCGTCCTTGAAAGACTGGATAACCGGCCCGGTCTTGCCGTCCGCCTGCAGAACCGAAAGGTATGCGTCGCCTTCGGGGTTCCACCCGACGGTCACGCCGCCGCCCGATCCCTCCGGACCGATGTGCAGCTGCGCTTCCTGCTTGTCGGTGAGCGCCAGCTTTGCGTGCAGACGACCCTCCGTGCGGTTGAGGCTCAGCGACGTTTCTCCATTGCGGTCGATTCCAACTGCAACCGTCCCTTCTCCACTGCGCATTTCCAGGTGGGACGCTCCATCCGCATCCTGCTGCAGCGTCGTGCGGGAATCGCCTTCGCCCAGTTCGACGACCGTTGTTTCGTCGGCTTCGACGGCAAGTCGCATCGCCACCTTTCCGGAGGGAGATCGCAACATGATCGACGGTGTGCCGTCATCGGCGACAGACAGCAGGATTCGCGACTGGCCCGCGGCGTCGACGAGGGTCAATGCACGCCCGGAACCAGCAGACGTGTCGAGTTCCGAATTCCCGGCTCCACGGAGGGCGGCGATTCCGGCCTCGGGCGGTGGACGATCAATCTCAGATCCTGCGGTCTCGCCCCCGGTGGGCATCAGCAACCGCAATCCAACAATCAGCGCAATCGTGTACAGAAGGATCCGCTCCATGACATGCATGGTTCCGCTCGCTTTTGCTGAAGGGCGCTGGATCACTCGACGCGGTTCACCGCCGGAGCACAAAGCTCTGTGCACGGGCCCGGACAGCGTCACGCATCCCCTGTGGGTCGGCACTGTGTTCGGTTCGAGCGACTTGCCTCGATGAATACGCAAACCGCTGCGGTTCCGATGGCGATACCGCCTGCATTCGCAAGGACATCGTACCAGTCCGCGTACCGGCCGGGGACAAAATGTTGCAGCCCCTCAAAGATCGTTCCGTGTACCAATGCGATGATGACAGCGGCCCGAAGCGGGGCGTCCTTCCGCCACTCTGCCGCGTACAGCAGTGGCGGCAGAAAGACGTAGGCGGTCAGATGCTGCAGCATGCTTCCCGCTGTCGTCTTGCTCGCGACCTGCAGTGATGATCCGGACGCACCAAGCATTCCGAACGGGTCCATTGTCAGCAGGAGAACTCCGAGGAGTGCGGCATAGAGGACAGATGCGATGCGGGCGAGGGTTTGCCAGCGATCGGTTGGTTCGCCTGCCACGTGGTGGCTACTCATGGTGGTGTTTACACACGGCCCGAGGTGTCAATTTCGTCATGTTGTACGGAGCGCCGGTTGCAATCCGTTCCGGCAGGAGCTGGTATGCTCGGGCGAATGACTCTCGCAGGTTGCCGTTGCGGTGTCGAGGCAGATGGACTCGAACTGTCGGGCGACCGCCTCGGACGAGAACCGACTGGTGACCAGTTCGTGGCCCGCTGAGGCAAGACGATCGGCGTTCGCGTGGTCATCCAGCAGCGCAACGGTGGCTGCGGCAAAGTCGGACGGGGCATCTGCGAGGACGATGTGTCGGTCCGGTTCGACGGCCAGACCCTCGGCTCCCAATGTTGTGCTCACCACCGGCCGCCGCATGGCCATGGCTTCATAGATCTTCATCCGTGTCCCACCGCCCACAAGCAGGGGGACGACAACGACGGCGGCGTCTGCCAGGTACGGCCGGACGTCCGGAACAGTGCCAACAATCTCGACACCCTCTTCCCGCGACAGGGCCTGCAGGGATGGGGCGGGGTTCCGGCCGACGGCCTGAAAAACCGCGCCCGGGTGCTGGCTCCGAATCGCGGGCCAGATATTCCGTACGAAGTGCCGGACGCCATCTTCGTTGGGCAACCAGTCGAGCGAGCCGACAAAGACGACGTTCTTCGTGCGGGCTTCCTGCGGGCGGGGCGAGAAGTAGTCGGTGTCGACGGCGGTATCAATGACCCGGACGTGGTCCCATCCGTACTCGTCGGCGAATCGTCTGGCGTCCTGGGGGCTGACGGCGATGACCGTTTCGAATCGTCGTCCGGCCATTCCCTCGAACTGCTGCATCTTTCTCCACTGCAGCCGCATGTACTCCCGACGCGCGATGCTGGAGGCCTGGCGGGTGTGCCGCTCGAAGATCTGTGCCTCGACATTGTGCTGGAACAGCAGTTTGGGCGGGCCGTTCAGGTCGATGGCGTTGCGGGCCATCTGAACGAAATCGCAGACAATCAGGTCGAACGACTGTTCCGTGACCAGTTGCTGCGCCCGGCGCTGCAGTCGCTGGTCATAGTCCTTGTTCACGTTGAACGGATACCGCGAGACCAGGTTTGCGGCCAGTCCGGCGTAGAAGCCGAAGCTGCCGCGTTGCGCTTCCCGCCAGGGGATCGTCTCGAGCGTGACCCCGAGCTCCTCCATCTCAGTCCGAAAGTCGTCGTCGCCCGGGAGCCAGTTGCACAGGTACGTCACCTCGTGCCAGCGGGCGAGATGCCGCAGAACGTTGAGAGTGCGGATCTGCCCCCCGGTCATCGGCGGGAACAGGCACCGCTTCTGGAGGAACAGGATCTTCATCGGGCGAAGTTGCGATTCCACTCGAACGGGGCAGGGGGCTCAGGCGGCCATCCGGAGGACGGTCTTGACGATCAGCTGCAGGTCCAGTCCCAGTGACTGCCGCTGCAGGTACTCCTTGCCGAGTGCGATCTTGTCCGGCAGCACTTCGTTGACGTAGGTCGCTTCCGGGTCGCTCGATGCACCCAGCAGTTCCGACTCGTGCCGGTACTTCAGCGATGCGATATCCGTGATGCCGGGACGGACTTTCAGCAGTTCCAAGTAGTCGTCGCGAAACTGTTCGACGTACCGGGGGACTTCCGGGCGGGGACCAACGAAGCTCATGTCGCCGCGCAGCACATTGAACAGCTGCGGCATCTCGTCAATCTTGGTTGCCCGCAGGAAGTGCCCGACGGTCGTGATGCGAGGGTCGCGTCCGGCGGTGATCTGCCCGCCAAGCTTGGGGGCATCGACGACCATCGTGCGGAACTTGTAGATCTGGAACGGCTTGAAGTTACGGCCCATCCGTTCCTGGCAGAAAAAGATCGGCCCCTTTGAGGTCACTCTGACCAGCAGTGCGACCATCAGCAGCAGCGGACTGAGGAGGATCAGCCCGATCGCAGAAAATGTGATGTCGAAAAGCCGCTTGATCAACGCCGGTTCTCCTCTGCAATCCGGATCGCGGTGCTGGCGACATTCTCGATGTCTTCGTCGGACATCTTCGGGTGAATCGGGAGCGAGATGATGCGGTCGTACAGGGCGGCAGCGACCGGGAGGTCCTCGGGGGAGTAGCCGAACCGTTCGCGGTACAGCGGGTGCATGTGCAGCGGCGTGTAGTGCACGCTTGTGCCGATTCCCCGCTCGTTGAGGCTGCGGATGAACTCGTTCCGGTCGATGCGGAGGCGGTCGATATCGACCTGGATCACGTACAGGTGCCAGGCGTGCTGGGAATGCGACTCGACGGTCGGAGTGACGATCTCGGGGACGTCGGCGAAGGCAGCCGTATAGCGTTCGGCGATCGTCTTGCGTCTCTCGTAGAATTCGTCACACCGGGCGAGCTGGTGAATGCCCAGAGCCGCCGCGATGTCCGTCATGTTGTACTTGTAGCCGGGGGCTTCGATTTCGTAGTACCACTTCCCCTCGGCACTGAAGCGTTTCCAGGCATCCTTGCTGATGCCGTGCAGCGACATCAGCCGGACGCGGTCGGCCAGTTCCGGATCATTGGTGGTGACCATCCCCCCTTCGCCGGTCGTGATCGTCTTGTTGGCGTAGAACGAGAAGCAGGTCAGGTCACTGATGCTGCCGATTGTCCGGTCGCGATAGCGGGCCGGCAGGGCATGGGCGGCATCTTCGATCACCCGGATGCCGTGTCGCTTGGCTACGTCGGCGATGGCATCCATGTCGCAGGGCTGTCCGGCGTAGTGGACCGGAATGACGGCCTTCGTGCGATCGGTGATTTTCTTTTCGAGATCGGCCGGGTCCATGTTGAACGTGTCGGGCCGCGAGTCGACCAGCACCGGAGTGGCACCGAGGTGAATGACCACTTCTGACGTCGATGCGAACGTCAGGGAAGGGACCAGAACCTCGTCACCGGTGGTCACGCCGATCGCTTCGAGGGCCAGGTGCAGTGCAGCAGTGCATGAACTGACCGCCATTGCGTGATCGGCACCGACCCGTTCGGCGAAGAGTTCCTGGAACTGCCGGACCTTGGGGCCGGTCGTGAGCCATCCGGATCGCAGCGTCTCGACGACCGAGGCGATTTCTTCTTCTCCGACGCACGGCACGAAGAATGGAATCTGGTACTGCTTCAGCGGAGCCGTAGACACGGTCGACGTTCCTTGAACTGCGATGGGGGTGGGGTGGAGTCCGGGACGCAGGCCGGGGCCCCAGGGGCCCCGGCTCGATGCACAGTAGAGAACCGGGATCAGTTGGTCGCGGCGACTTCCTGTTCCGGTTCGTTCTGCGTCAGGTGGCGCGACCAGTCGTCATCGACGCGGATGACTTCGATCGCCCCTTCCTGGCTCAGGTACTTGACGTTGCTGTAGCGGGCGTCGCGGTAGTCCGTCACCGAGCCGCTGGCGACGGCATTGAACACCTGGTCGATGCCCTCTTCGAGCGTCCATTCCGGCTCGAAGCCGAGCTGCTGACGAATCTTCGCGAAGCTGACGCGGTAGTTGCGGCGGTCGGTGCTGTTTTCGTCCACGTCGAGCTGCGACCCGACGGCCCGTTCGTGGATCAGCTCGCCCACCTGACGGATCGTGTAGTTCTGGCTGTCGGAACCGACGTTGAAGGTCTGGTTGGCCACCAGTTCCAGCGGAGCTTCGAGAGCCTTCACCACGCCCAGAGCTGCGTCGCTGACATGGACGAACGGACGCCACTGGTCGCCGCCATGCACGGTGATCACACCGTCCGTCTTGGCCTTGGCTGCCAGCAGGTTGACGACCAGGTCGAACCGCGTCCGGCCGGAGAGGCCGTAGATCGTGGCGAACCGCAGGAGGGTCGGCGAGAAACGTTCGTCAGCCATGCTGAGCAGGCCGCGTTCGGCGGCGAGCTTGGTGTGACCGTAGAGCGAGACGGGAATCGACTCGGAGTGTTCGTCGAGGGTCTCGTCGGACGCACCGTAGACCGAGCAGGTGCTGGCAAAGATGAATCGCTGGATGTTCGACGCCTTGGCGACATGGGCGACCATCTTGGTGGCGCTGAGGTTGATGTCGACGGTCAGCGACTTGTCGAGTTCGCAGGCGGGGTCGCCGACGATGGCGCCGAGGTGGACGACCGCGTCCATGCCCCGCATGGCTTCGACGACTTTCTCGACGTGGCGGAAGTCCCCCTTCATCAGTTCGAGCCGCGGGTGGTCGAGGACGTCAGCGATCGGCTCGGTGCCGTACATCAGCCGGTCCAGGACGCGAACCGTGAAGCCGCGGTCGAGCAGATGCTTCAGCAGGGCCGAGCCGATGTAGCCGGCACCGCCGATGACCAGCACCTTGCGGACCGGTTTGGTGCTGTCCAGGCGCGGGTTTTCACTCTCGTGTTTTGCGAGCTGCTTCCACAGGAACGACCAGGTTCGTGCGGCCAGGGTCATGGCGAGGGTGAGGACTGCGGCAATCGGGAGGGCGACACGCGGAATCTCGAGCAGGCCGATGTGTTCCCAGACCATGTACATCAGCAGCCCATAGATGAGGAAGGACTGCAGGACGGCCTGGAGGATGATGAGGGCCTTGTAGCGCCCCTGGTAGGCCCGGCCGTAGGTGTAGAACCCGCTGAACCAGAAGACGGTCAGGCAGACGACCGTCAGGGGGACGGCGTTCTGGGCGTAGATGGTCATGAACTTGATGAGCATGGCGTCCATTCGCTCCTGCGGCATGTCCCCGGTGAGGGGATAGAGCAGGTAGCGAACGACCATCGCCAGCGCGAAGGCCACGTTGACCGTGATCGCATCGGCGATGAGCCGCATTACCATTCCGGAGTCAAGTCGGTGTTTCAGTTTGTTTTGCATCGTCAATGACCTTGCGGTTGGTGCGGTCAACCGTCGCCAGGCAGCATCTTACAAGCCTGGCGGGCGAGTGATCGCGGCTCCGATTGTGCCGTATCTGTGGGGGTTCGCGGTGGAGGACTCTGGTGCCCGCGTCCGTTCGGAGCCTTCCCTGGCTCGTGGTCGTCGGGCGATAACGCGTTTCGTTGCCTGGGGGATCAGGCAGTGGAGTGATTTCGAGATTTCACACGGAGGGAGAGCAGTCCGCCGGCTGATTCGTGTCTGAACCATCTACCGGTCGGGGGGCCCGCAACCGTAGGACAGTCAGTCTATTCGCTATTGTATTTGGCACACAAAAAAGGTTCGCCTTCCTGCCGAAATCGAGTGCCGGTCGGAGTGGGCACGTCCCGTCGGAATGTTCGTAGTCGCGGAGTGTGCGTTTGCCAGCCTAGCGCCGTCAACAAAATCGGACGTTGAATCCGGAAGATCCCTCTCAGTTGTCTCAGGGCATCCCTTCCTGCGTGTCAATCCGACCGAGGCGGAATGTTGCCTTGGCGCATCGCACTACGGCGGATTGAGGCAGAGCCCGGAGTCAGCCCATTTGCGGAGCGTCACGAGGAGCCGTTATACGGTGCGTCAGGCACACGCTCCAGCGCCGATTGTCGAGATTTGGGGCTCGGCGGACAATTGGCTCGGGGGCGGTTCATCGGTCGTTCAGACATCGCGGTCTCCAACAGTCACGTACCATGATGCTTCGTTCCGGGCGACCACACGATACGGCGATGTCTCTGGCACAAACGCGAACATTCGGGATGATTCCTGGCGCGGTCGGAAGCCGATCTTCCGGCAGCGGGCCAGAGCGGGGTTCTGTTCCATCGCGGTAAAGCTGAGAGATCGCAGTCCGGCGAGGCGCGCTTCCCGGATCAGCTCTGCAAGTAGGGCACTTGTCAGTTGCTCGTCGTGGCCGGGAAAGATGTCCTTGATGTGTGCCGTGCCATCCTGAATTGTGTACACGAGAAAACCGGCGAGTTCGTCGTCCCGAAGTGCCAGAACGACGTTCGACCGATACAGCGGGTTCGTTCCGTATCGCCAGTTGAGGTACAGGGCGTCTCGAACGCTGATGATCGGGTAGCGTCGTGACTCCCGATCGAAAAGCCGGTCGAAGCGGTCGTCGAAATCGGAATCGGATTGATGCACTGTTGTGTAGCGATCTTGAGCGACTATGTTGCGATCGGCAAAGCGGAGCACCCAGTCCCCGAGCCAGGCGAGGGGAACAGCGGCGAACCGGGGCAACAGTTCTTCGAGAATCGGTCGGCTCGAAATGACTTTCGCCACGCGCCGCATCATTCCGACCGGCCAGTGCCCCACCCGGGCATGGGCGTTTGCGGCCCGGTTGTTCGGGTGGCCGTACAGAATGTCGGCCCGTCCGGCCTCGATGGCCAGCCGTGCCTGCTGCCGCAGTGCCGAGGCAATTCCGCGACGGCGGTACGGTTCGAGTACCGACAGGTCGCTGCAGTTCCAGCAGCGCACCTGAGTTCCGTGCACGACGAGTCGACGGGGCAGCACGGCTGCGGCGCCCGCGATACTGCGGGTCCGAGTGTCGTAGGCGACCCATACGGTCGCCGGTCCATCCGGATTGTCGCGATACAGCCACTCCAGTCGCGGACGTTCGGTCGCGTGCCGACGGGTTTCGTTCAGCGCGTAAAGCACCGCCTCGATTCCGGTGTCGAGCGGCTCCTCAATGATGTCGAAGCCATTTGTGATCGATGCGGTGTTCATGCCAGTGGTGATAACGGATGCACCTTGTGGGGCAGAGCGGGCGATGTTGGCGGTGCCTTGGGACGCTCCCGGTTGTGACTCTCTGGAGAACCGATCAAATTGCGTGCCGGAATCGGTCATCACAGTAGTAGTTGCTTCGTTCGAGAGGAGTGCGTCGCTTCCTGACGAGGCAGGTTCGTCGTATTCACTCATTCGAGACGTCAGCCTCGGTCGTCAATGTATCCTTGACGTTTGGCGTTTTGACTGAGTCGCCTGTTGGGGACGCCCTGAACAGGTGGACGAGTTCATTCTCGAATTCCAGTTGGAATCCGCAGCGGGCAATCTGATCGAACAGTTTGTCGTCGTGCCCCATGACGAGGGCGTAATCGTATTCTGCCAAAGTGTTTGCCATCTCGTCGTCGGTTGGAAGTGACCTCAGGAGCGGCAAGCCCTGGTCCGGAAGCACCGGGAAATCGAGTGAGATTGGATAGCGGCGATACCAGACGATGGCCAGCGTGTTCATCCAGGCTATGCTGCCTCCGTGCACGCTGCCGGTATCGATCAGGTAGTGTTCGTAGACCCGCGTGAACGGGCGGACATTTCCATACGCAGGATTCGACAGATGGATTGGCAGGAACCGAGACCCTGGTTCCATGTGTTGCGTTCCGGCAACGTAGGTGTCGATCACACGTCCGATTTCTGCAACTTTCAACCCGATGCCGGTCGCAACCGTCAATGACGCAAGCGTCACCATGCCGAGGAACGGATATCGCCATCGCCTCCAGGCCTGCGGGGGGATCGCGAAGGCTGCGCTTGCAAGTGTCAGGCCAATGATGAATGGGACCAGGCGAACACTGACCTTGTGCCATCCAAGAAACTTGTAGGGCATCGTCAGGTATGCGACCGCCAGCAGGACAGCCAGCGATGCGAATGGCGTCGAGAAGATTGTGCGAAGCGGATGTGCGTTCGAGTCTGAGCGGGTCCGGAACGATGTCACGATAAGGGCAAGAAGGCAGGACCAGCCGATGACTGCAGCGACAAATGCCACTGGAGAAACCGAGTAGAAGTATCGTTCAAAGAAATACTGCAGATTCCAGTGGAATGGCATCCACAGTGTATCTTCTTTGTTGATCCACTGTGCCTGCGTGCGGGTGATCCATTCGTAATCGAGGAACAGCAGCCATCCCGCCCACGTCACGCCGATAGCCCGGAGTGTCGCTCGAACCGGTCGCCGCTCGGTGACCAGTTCGTACCAGCCGATCGTTCCAAACAGAAGCCCGAAGGCCAGCAAGTGGGAGAGATAGACCAGCACAGTCATTGCGGCCAGTCCCACCCAGTGCTTCAGCGGAATCGGCTCCAGCGTTCTCACTCGCAACCAGTACGTGAGTGTGAGGAAGTAGAGCGGGATCGAGAGGCTGAAGTTGTGGTACCCACGCATGAAGGGGTACGTAAAGATCATCAGGAATCCCAGCAGACCGATACCCGTTCGTCCCGGTGCGACTGTGCGTACGAACAGCAGCAGGCTCAGTGGCATCAGCAGGACGTGCAGGCTGAGCACGATCTTTTCTGCAGTGGGCAGGGAGGTGACCGAACTCACTCCCAGGATCAGGGTGTGGTGCAGCATGTGCGGAATCGGGTGCCAGCTTCGCACGAAGTATTCCGCGAATCGCGTACCTTCCTGATCCATGTCTCGAAACATGCGGACCGTGCTGAGGAACCAGGGACCGTTCTGCGACGGGAAACGGTTGGCCGCCCAAATGGGAAGCAGGTTTGCAATGACCAGAAGTGCAAACAGTGCCACCAGTGGTCCCGGGAATCGACGGTCGCCTGTCGTAGCGACGGCCGGATTTGTGGATGGGGATGCAGTCACAGACATTCTTGTGCACTTCAAAGGAACAAGGATTGCCGGGACTCACACGAAGTGAGGCGGGCGGACAACGTCGAATCGACTTCGACCGAGACTCGCTCGTCCTGAATTCGACATCGACACTAGCGGTTGCATGGCACTTCAGATATCAGCTGCGCGAAGGACGCCAGCGTTACTCCGTGCCGTTGAATCGCGTGTCGCTGCTGCGGATCGACGAGAGCATCCAGCTCTTTCTCTCTCCACCCGGAAGTGAGGAACGTCCCGTCGGTAGCACTACACGACAACAGGTCGTCGTCGGTCGGTCCATAGCCGGGGTGCGTATTGAGTTCCGTAACGCCCGGCGGCAGTGACGCGAGGATCCGGTTCAGGGCGAATGCGTCGAGACGACCACTCTCGAAGACACCCACGTAATTCACGGGCGGACTGCACTCCGGCCCCGGTGAGGCGTCGAACTGGCTGCACATGCGGAGCACAACCGCCTTGGGTAGGCCGGAAGTAATCGCGCTCAGCTTCGGAGGCAATGCCGACCATCGTTCGTTTGAGATTCTCATCACCAGGTTGTGGTCCCGGGCGATCCGGGCGACCAGTCGGCGCACTCCCGGCAACATGTGGACATGCTGGTGACCGTCGATGTGATCCATCGCGATGCCCGCATCGAGCAGTCGGCTGAACTGTGTATTCAATTCCTGTTCGATCTGGCTGAGGACATCGCGTCGACGCTTCGACAGAAGCAGTCGCCAGAGCCCGACGAAACCGTGGCAGAACATGCCGCGGTCATCGACCAGAAGCGGGACTTTCGCCGGAGGAGAACATGGTCGTCCGCTCGTCAGGCACAGGTGAGCGCCGACGCCGAGTTCCGGTGTCTCCGGGAGGACGCTGGTGACGGCATGTTCGAAGGCCGGCATGTTTGCCATCAGGCTGGCACTGGTGACGATGCCGTTCCGATGTGCGTCTCGGATGGCACGGTTCACTGACTCGGAGATGCCCAGGTCGTCGGCGGTTACGATCAGTGTTCGAGTCACTTGGGCGCGGTCCTGAGGACGTCAGTGACAGTCTGTTGCCGGTTGTCGCTCGACTCGTGTGGGGGCCCGACTCGATCGAAGCCGAGCCGCTGCTGGGCGATATACAGCGGTCGCCCCTTGACCTCTGTGTAGATGCGGCTGACGTACTCTCCGAGAATCCCCAACGCGATCAGCTGGACTCCGCCGAGGAACAGAACCATGACCAGCAGTGACGTCCATCCGGGGACGGCCTGGTCGGTGAATAAGCGCAAGTAGACCGCCCACAGTCCGTACGGGATCCAGGCGGAGGCGGCGAGAACGCCGAGGTAGCCGGACAGTCGCAGGGGGACTGCCGAGAAACTGGCGATGCCATTCATCGCCAGCTGAATCATCTTGCGGAGGGAGTACTTGGACTGGCCGGAATGACGTGAAGCAGCCTGGTACCGAATCCCGATCTGATTGAAGCCGAGCCACCCGACCATTCCGCGGAGGAACCGCGACCGTTCCGGCATGGCAACGAGAACGTCGACGACAGATCGGTCCATCAGCCGGAAGTCGGCGGCTCCCGGAATGACCGGAGTTTCCGAGATCCAGTTGATGAAGCGATAGAAGCCGGACGAAAACCATCGTTTCAGCAATCCAATGTCATTGGTGCTGTCTTCGCGAATCGTGTAGACGACCTGGTAGCCGGCCCGCCACTGCTCAACCATCTGGGGAATCATCGACGGGGGATGCTGCAGGTCCGCATCCATGCAGATGACGGCTTTCCCGCTCGCCGCTTCGATGCCGGCACTGACGGCACTCTGGTGGCCGAAATTGCGAGAGAAACTGATGACGCGGACTTCGTCATATTCCGAGTGCAACTCGCGAAGGATTGCCAGAGAGTTATCCGAACTGCCGTCATCCACGAATACCAGCTCAAAGTCCATGTCCAGGCCCGCCATCTGTTCGCGGATGGCGTGGTACATTGGCCGGACGTTACCTTCTTCGTTGAAGACCGGAACCACAATCGAGAGTTCAGGGCTCATAGTCACGGGGGCCTCGACGGTTGTCTCTGGGGAATGGACGGTGGGCAACGTGCGCCGGAGTGGGGACTCAGAGGGCCTGTCAGGCGGGGCGACTGCTCATGCCGCCGTAGTCGGCAGCATTTTGCTTGCAAACGCGGTCAGCGTCTGGGATGCCCAGTTCCGCCGGACACAACAGTACTCGAAAATCCGGTCCAGCGTGCCCAGGAAACGGTCCAGGTCACGTCGATCTGTCACATATGGCGACATTCCCGGCAGCAGGGACGAGCTGTGGAACATCAGGACCATTGCCGGGGCTTTGTTCGATTCGTAGGCACGGGACAACTGAATCAGTCGCTCCGCATCGGCCTGCTCCGGGCTGCACTTGATTCGTCGTACCAGACCCAGCCGGTCGAGTATCCCCTCGGCACGCAGCTTGCGCAGCACCCCGTGGCGCAGACGTTCCTGTAACCGCTGAGTCTGTTCGAAATTGTGACAGTTAAACCCGACAGAGACCGGGACTTCGAGCAACGTCCCGTCGTCACTCGCCACTCGCAGGTCATCGTCTCCGACCCGGTACGGCAGGTACGGAGCATTCCGAAAGTCCGGCCCTTCCTGCGACGAATAGTCGGTGAACGGAATCACGCTGGAATCGACCACGTAGCCGAGTTCCTGCAGGATTCGGGCACCGGTGATGTCCAGTCCGTACCGCCCCGCCCGGAACGAGGTGGGGCGCTGTCCGAACCGCTCCGCGATCGTGTCGGTCAGCCAGTGAAGCTTGTCCCGCTGGACGGTCTCCGGCAGGTTGCACATGTACGTTTGCCGCGGTTCGATCGGCTGGCCGTCCAGCGGTGGACTGCACCACGGGTGCAGGTGGGCACCGATCTCGGCGCGTTCGCCTGCATGGATTTCCTGCAGGACTCCGGCGGCCCGATCGTCCTCGATGACCGGCGCATCGACGAGGTACGTTGGCCGGATGCCGTACCGGTCACACACCTCCTGGAACAGGGGGACGCTCTGGATGTTCTCGACGGTGTTTTCCGTCGCGCGGTACCGACCGCCCCAGAGGCCTTCCTCTTCCGTGTCCACAGTGACGATCAGGACCGGTTTCATGGGACAGGGGCTGCCTCACCGGTTGCGACGACCAGATCACGACGAAGATCCAGCACGTCTCCATTGCTGTGAGCGGACCAGTCGAATCCGTTCGCAACATTCGTTCCCAGGACGACGAGCTCCGAGTGCTCGCACAGCTGCTCGGGCGTGTCGACCATCAGCTCCGCAAAGTGCGGCAGGTGTTGTTCGACATACGTGCGGTTGCTGCCGAGCAGTCGTGAAACCTGAACGCCAGGATCGTAGATCCGCAGGTCGTAGCCGCGGCCGTGCAGGTGCTCGGCAATCTTGACCAACGGGCTTTCCCGCAGGTCGTCGGTGTTGGCCTTGAAGCTCAGTCCGACCAGGCCGATCTTGCGATGGCCGGACTGCTCGACAGCCTGTGCTCCGCGAAGCAGATGGGCCTCGTTCGAGGGCAGCAGCGACGAGAGGAGCGGACTGGCCACTGCCTCGCGCTGCGAAAACCGCGTCAGGGCACGTACGTCCTTGGGCAGGCACGAGCCTCCGAACGCGAAACCGGGACGCAGGTACGCGGGGGACACATTCAGCTGTGTGTCGAGACAGGCGATCTGCATCACTTCCTGGCCGTTTGCACCGAGTGCCCGGGCCAGCGTTCCAATCTCGTTGGCGAACGCGACCTTGGCGGCGTGGTAGGCGTTGCAGGTGTACTTCACCAGGGCCGCCGTGCGGGTGTCGGTGACGACTCGCGGCGCGTCGATCCGGCTGTAGAGTTCGAGGACAGCATCGGCCTGCCACTCTTCTTCGGCGCCGATGACGACGAAGGGGGGGCTGTCGTAGTCTTGGATGGCGGTCGTTTCGCGGAGGAACTCGGGGTTATTGCACAGCCGGACGCGATCGCCCAGCGGTCCTCCGAGAGCCTCTTCGAGGATCGGGCGGAGTTTTTCCTCGAGTACACCCGGCAGCAGTGTCGAACGGAGCACGATGGTGTATTCGCGACCGTTCTCTGCCAGGGCCTGGCCGATGCTGGCGATCACCCGCTCAACCGCGTGCGTATCGATGCTGCCATCAATCGCGGAGGGAGTGCCGACGGCAATCAGGGCGATGTCGGTGTTGGCGACGGCCTCTTCCAGGTTGGTAGTTGCGGTCAGCCGGCCTTCCCCGGTGACCTGCTGGAGCAGGTCGTCGAGGCCCGGCTCAGAGACGGGGGCCATCCCACTGGCCAGCGAGGCGACTTTGCGTTCGTCAATGTCGACTCCGATGACCTGATGTCCGTCACGACACAGGCAGGCGGCAGTCACGCAGCCAACATATCCCATTCCACAGACGGCGACACGCGACACACTGAACTCCTCAAGACTGGGACAGGGCGTGATTTCTGTTACGTGATTCCGTGAACTGCAGCGGCAGACGTTCGCGGAGCCTACGGGATCTTTGCAATGAATCGGGGACCAATCTGGCGTGACACGGCCACAGGCAGCCGTTGCCACAATTGCGTTCCCCATCCGAAGCGTTCCTGGGGTGGTTCGGCAGCCGCAGACGCGACCGCGTCATCCTGACTCAGGTAGTACCAGTACAGCGGGACCGCTTCCGAACCCCACTGCTTCTTGAAACGCCAGGGGCCCGAGTCCACGGTACTGCGTCCGAAGTGGAACCAATCGAACCGATTATCGCACGCGAAACTGAGGATCCGCCAGTACATGCCATGATTGACGCAGTACGAATTGTACTTGCGCAGACTCGACGCCCACGGGATTTCCAGACGCTGACCGTTCGCAATCGTCAGGCCGGCACCGACTGGCTCGCTTTCTCCGTATACGACGAACAGTCGCACGTCGGATGCAAAGTTCTCGCAGACGGCCTCGAAGAACCGTCGCGAGTGGGATGGACTGCCCAGGTCACGCATGTTGAACGAGTAGACCTGGTAGAAGTGGTCCAGCAGTTCCACTCCGCCGTCCTGTACCGTCAGACCGCTCTTCTCCGACTTGCGAACCTGATTGCGGACGCTTGCTTTCAGTTTCTTCCACAGCACGTCGGCGTCGTCCGGCAACTCGAGCCGCATCAGTACCTTGTCTGTCCGGACATGCGGCGACAGGCCGGTCTCGTGTTCTTCTCGCAGATGTGCCCATCCGACCTTCCGGTCGGCTGCCAGCTGGATTGCCGCGTCGACAAGTGCTTTCCGGGCCTGTTCGTCATCAGCGACGATACCGGCGGCATCGAACCAGGGGAGTGAAGTGAGCTGCTGGCCGAAGATGCGGCTACGTTGTTCGACGAGCGGCAGGATTCCGACGATCTCACCGTCCCGCGTTGCAGCGAGGCGATGAACCGGCAGGCGGTACACGTCGTAGACTCCCTGCCACTCCAGGCGGTGGTAGAGAGGGGCGTCCGGACGCCGATTGTAGAGGTAGTCGTTCCAGGCCGATCTCTCCGGCGCCCTGTCGATCTCGACCGGGACGCTTTGCGGTGTCGACGGGGAGTGCGCTGCGGTTCCGGTCATGGTGTCACGGGTCTGCAGGGAACTCGACATGGGGAGGCCAATCCATTCGGGCGTGAACGACGGTGGATCCGAGTTTTGCGCAGCGGGCAGGCCGCTGACAATGTGGTCTGACAGGTTTTGTGTCAGTTGTCCGCTTCCAACGTCTATCCGGACGATGCGGGTTGTTGTGACGAAGTTGAAGGATGTTGCGAGGAGGCAACATGGGGGTGCCGGGGGGTTCGTTCCCACATCCCCTGCTGTTTGACGAACAGTCCCTTCAGCAGGCCGACCGCGATCGCACAATGGCTCATCGTGAAGTAGAACGGCACGCCGATCGGCGTCAGCTCCCGTGCTGCCGCCGACCACCAGCCAAGCGTTGCCGCTGCATAGAACAGCATCTGGCCAGCCAACAGGTAGCCATAGAGCGGAGCCGTCGATGCAAGCATGGCGTTTGTGACCAGCATGATGAGCAGCAGGAGTGGGCCGAACCAGCGAAGCAGTTTGTGGGAAACGAATTCGAAGCAGGCGACCGGCTGAAGCCATGGACGTGGCCAGTCACCACGGACCAGAACCTGCATGGCTCCACATGTGACACGGATCCGCCGGCGGAATTCCTGTTTCCAGCAGGGGGTGGCATTTTCCGTGGCGATGGCTTCCGGGACGTAGATGATCCGGCGACCATGACGGATCACATTCATGCTCGTTACGAAATCATCAAGGATCGTGTCCGGCTTGAGCGGGCGGTACAGTTCCCTGCGCATCAGGTACATGCCGCCATCCACACAGACGGTCGTCGCCAGCAGCGATTCGCCCACCTGCATGGCCCGTTCGATCCGGTAGTACAGTCCCTCGCCGCGTCCAAAGTCTGAGTCTTCACTCGACAGTCGCACGTCGCCGGTGGCGGCTCCCACGCGGTCGTCTGCAAGGCAGGCGACGAGCTGCCTGAGGGCATCCGGGGCAAACATCACGTTCGCATCACAGAGGCAGAGCAGTTCGCTTTCGGTGGCGGCCACCGCGTCATTGAGGACCGACGCCTTGCCGCGACGTTTGGCGAAGTCGAGGACACGTACGCCCCGATCTTCGAACGTCTGGGCGATACGGACCGTGTCGTCACGGCTGCCGTCACTGGCGACCACGATGTCGAGACGGTCTGTGGGATAGTCAATGCTCAAGGCGTTCTCGAGCTTCGCGTGCAGGACCGCTTCTTCGTTGTGCGCCGGGATAATGATGGAAACCGACGGAAGCACTCCGCCGCTCGGTCGTATGGATTGTTTCCGCAACGCGGAGAGTCCCCACAGTACCAGGGGGTAGATCAGGTAGGCGTAAACGGCAACGCCTGTCGTTGTCCAGAAGAGTTCAGTCACAATGCGAGGATGGCCCAGTCGATCCAATGGAGTCTCGACGCATCTGCGTCACAGCGGCGAATCTTTGGCGGCAGTCGCAACCGAAGGAGCGGAGGCAACCGCTGATGCTTCCTGTTCCGGTGTCCGCTCCGGCTGCCACGTCGAGATCCGGCGTCCGGTCAGGCAGCCGATCACGCCGCGAAACGCCGCGTAGTTGATCAGACAGAAGTAGTACGGCACATAGGTCAGTTTCAGGCGGTTCAGTCCGGGAACGATGTGCAGCAGCGCCAGCACGTAGCATCCCATCTGTCCGGCAAAGAGGACCTGATAGACGACATGGTGTCGGAGCAGCAGTACGTTGGTCACCAGGACGGCGATCATGAAGAACGGCACGAACCAGCGAATTACCTTGTGGATCAGCAACTGCAGGGAGAACAGGCCGACGCAGAAGGGGTTCAGGGCCTGTGGCACCCGTCGCACGGCGGTCAGGCTCCGGTTGACGATGCGGACCTTTCTGCGGAACTCTCCCTGGAAGTCCTCGGCCGTCTGCTCGTAGCAGACCGCTTCGGGATCGAAAATCCCCCGGTAGCCGCGGACCACGATACGGAGAGGAAGATAAAAGTCATTGATGTCGTCGGCGCGAAGCGGTTCGAACAGTTCAGAACGGATCGCGTAGATCGCTCCGTCGCCGCACACCACTGACGTCAGTTGGCACTCTTCCGTCTTGAGGAAGGTCTCGTACCGCCAGTACAGCGATTCCGATTCGGTCGTCTGTGTCTGATCGTCATAGTACCGCTGGTGGCCGACCGTGAAGCCGACCTTCGGGTCTGCGAAGTGACGCACCAGCTTGTGGATGGCGTCCGGTTCGTAGATCGAGTTCGCGTCGCTGAAGACGGTGATCTCGCTGTCGATTTCGGGGACAAACCGGGTCAGCCCCATGGACTTGCCCTGTCGCGGAACCTGGCGGCACAGGCTCACTCCCCGGTCGGCATATTCACGGACAATGTCATCCGTTCCGTCGTCCGATTCGTCGGAGATGACCATCACCTGCAGCCGGTCGCTCGGGTAGTCGAGTGAGAGGGCGTTCTCGATCTTCTCACGAATGACGGCGGCTTCGTTGTACGCACTGATGACCAGAGTCACTGACGGTGTCAGCGACTCGTCGATCGCGTGTCTGCGGCGCAGTGGCCGGGTGACGACGAGTATGAGGGGATACCCGACGTACGTGGCTCCAATCGCCAGGAGCGAGGCCCAGAACGTGATCTGGAGGAATATCATCATCGACCGTTTGCCTTGGGGTCAGCTACTTGGACGTCGGCGCGCACGGGACCGGGGTCGGTTCGTTCTTGTCGCTCATTTCCAGCAGCGAGCGCAGGTGAGTCGCAACGTCTTCCCACGTGTCGAGTTTGCGGGTCCGCAACGTTTCCGCCTCCTGCTCGTACCGATCATGTTCGCGACACATTTCCCGGATGCCTGCGGCAATTCCCTCGGACGTGGGGGGGACATGAACCGTTCCGAGTGGAAACGCTTCACGCAGGCAGTCGAAGTCGGAGGTGACGACCGGACGACCAAGGTAGATCGCTTCGTAGGCCGCACGCTGCATCGTGTGGTCGCGGTCCGTCAGGGCGATGACTGCGTCACTCGCCTGGACCAGGCCAACGTAGTCGGAGTCGCTGAGGAATCCGGTGAACCGAACGTTCGCGGGAGCGCTGTTCAGCGTTTCAGATGGCAGCTTCTTCGTGTTGCCGGTCACATGGAAACTGACTTCGGGGCACTCGGCGGCGGCGGCGAGGAACTCGTCGAGCGGCTCGTCGTCACAGAAGCTGGCCACGAGGGTCATGTTCCATTTGCCTTCGAGCTCGCAGGGAGACGGGGCGGCGAAGTAGACCGGGACGTCTCGAACGATCGTCGCTGCAGCTCCCCACTCCTGGACGCGTTTCTGAAGATACGTGTTCGTCACGATTGTCGTGCGTGCGCGTCGCGAGAAAAACCGCTGGATCCACTGAAGTCGCGACCACCGCGGGTTCAGGAAGGCTCCCGTGTGGGCGTCGATGACAAACGGCGTACCCGTCACGCTGCAGTACAGCCAGACCGGTACGCAGGCAATGACCGGCGGGGCCATCACGAAGACGACCGCGGGGCGCTTCCGGATCAGGAGCCAGAGGGACTTGATCGTCTGTGACAGGTACTTGAAGAGGACGGTCGCCGGGTGACTGCCCCAACCGGGCGAGTACACCATGTACGATTCGCCGCCGAGTCGACGGGCGATGCCGTCGCTGCGGCTGCAGTAGGGGGCCCAGGAGATGAACAGGAGTCGGGACATCGTGGAATGTGGTTCTCGGAGTTGAGCCCGTTGCACAGTCGATGGTCGCAGGTCTGATTCTGCTATGAGCGGCCAGCCAGCCGCAAACGCAGTTTGTACAGATTGTCGCTCCAGTAGTCGGTGCGGAGCAGTTTCCGTGCCTTGTTGTCCAGATTCCACCAGGCGGAGGAAACGGGGCCCGGCGGGACGGTGCCGGTCGCCGAACTCTCGTATCCGTAGTGAACGAGGTGGTCGTGGGCAATGCGGTCAAAACGGCGGAGTTCGGAAGGCGTCAGGCGTGACCGCCACTTCTCGAAGTTCCCTCGTTTGAGGTCCGAATCGATGTTCTGTTCGATGAACTGCAAGAGTTGCCCATCGGCATCATCGATGTCGAGAAAATCAATCAGCCGTCGAAAGACCGGGACGGGATCGGTCAGGAAGTCTTCGTAGCGGACTTCGAGGAACTGGGATTCCGGACAGCTCTCGCGGAAGTCCTGTACTTTCTGCATGGCCTCCGTCCAGTCGACGGCGGCGCAGTGCACATTTTTCTCTCCAAAGGCCTGCTCGAAGGCTGACAGGGCCACGTCGCGCCCGTCGCGCGCAACATGAATGTACCGGGCATCCGGGAACAGTGCATAAAGCTCCGGCAGATGATTGAGGTAGTCGGGGGTCTTGTCGCCCCACCGAGGCATCTCGAGATAGCTGGCGAGTTGACGAAACGTGGCGTCAAGAATGCCCGGGTAGGTGAACTCCTGGACATCAGCGAGGATGGCGTCGGGGGTCGTCGTGAAGCCGAGGCGTCGATGCGTCCGTTCGAACCAGCGCTCCTGGCAGATGTCTTCGACGAGCTGCCGACGGTTGGCTTCGACGTTCAGGTCGCCGTAGACGGGGAGCAACTTCTGGAACCGGAAGACGAATTGGCTCTCGGTGCCGATGGCGATGTGCAGATACTTTCGCAGCAGGCGGACGAACATGCTCGTTCCGGAGCGAGCATGGCCGAGCACATGGACCGGTGTTGTCGAGCGATGGTGAATGTCGATTCGCGGGATTTCGGCGGGATACGTCGTGGTGGTCATCTGGGGGCCATGATGAACAGGACTACTGGTTCTTACACGATGAGAGGGCATTGTCGAACACCTTCTCCACTTGTTGAGCGGTCTGTTTCCAACTCCGACCTTCCATGATCGTACGAATCGTCTGGCGACATCGCTTACGTGTCAGTGCCTCCACGACTCCTGCTGCCGCCGACTCTGCCGTGCGGTCCGGCAGGACGATACCGAGCCGATCATCGGAGAGTGTCTCCGGGATACCTCCGACGGGAGTCGCAACTGCAGGCGTTCCGCATGCCAGGGCTTCCATCAGGACATTCGGCGATCCTTCGCGAGACGAGAGCAGTCCAAATACATCGGCAGATCCATACCATTTGTAGAGTTCGTCGTGCGTCTTGGGGCCCGCGAGGACAACGTCGTTCTGGAGTCCGAGGTGTGTGATACGTCGTCTGATCTCGGCGCTGAAGTCTGCCTCGTGTGCAGCCGGGCCGCCGACGATCACCACCATTGCGTCCGGAAACTGTCGACGCACCAGCGGAAGGCTGTCTACGAGGATGTGAAACCCTTTTCGTTCCTGCAGGGCACCGACGGAGACGACGATCGGCCGGTCGCAGGGCAGGTTGAGTTGCCGCCGCGTTTCATCAATGGGAACCGGGCGGAACTTGTCGCAATCCACGCCGTTGGGGATCAACGTGATCCGGTCAGTGGGAGCACCACATCTTTCGAAGGCCGACGCGATCTCGCCGCTCAGGGCGATGAACCGGTCTACCCTGGGGACAGCGCGTCGGATCATGCCACCGACGAGCGGCAGTTGTGGAAAACGGAGGATGTCTTCACCGCGGCCGGTGATGACAACCGGCTTGCCGTACCGCTCGCCCAGCATCGTTCCCAGGACACCCCAGGGGTACGTCCAGTGTGCATCGATCAGATCGAAGTCGAAGGTCCTGCGAATGCGATCGACGGCTCGCGTGGTGGCCCGCCATGCCAGCTGCGGATTGACGTAACCGCCGATTTTGGGGGGCTGGAAATACTTCGGGCGAACGACTTCGAGGTCTCCGATCGTTTCTTTCTTCGGAAACTGTGACCAGGAATACCACCTCTTCATCGCCTTGATGGGGGGGAAGTAGGGGGTTGGCGAGATCACACGCAGGTCGTATCCCGGCAGTTTTGCTACGGCGCCCATCCGCTCCTTCACGAAGACGCCGTAACCGGGCTGCGTCGCCGTCGGAAACGGGCCAGTGAGGACAAGGATGCGACGGGTGCCAAGGCTGGTGTCGGGCTGAGAGCGTTCAGACGTTGCAAGCATTCAGGCGAGTTCGCTGGAAGAGAATGGGGGAGACGGTCCGCAGAAGTGTGTGCCGGAGCAATCCGGTGAGGACAGACGCTCACGTCAGAGAAGGCTGAACCTTCCTGGAGCCACCGTACTCTTCATCGAGATTCTCTTGGAGCTGTTCGCACACCTCTGCAATTTCAGGCCTTATCAAAAGGGAAGCTCCGAGTCCGAGGGAGTCTCTGTCAACCGTCCTCGTTACCGACTGCGGTGGTGTCCTGCAGCCGATGGACCGGTATACGCGGTCCATGCAATCCTCTGGATCAGTGATGAGATGTTCATACTTGCAAAGTGATGCGTCATCACGGTGGTCGAGTCCCAGTTCGAAATAGAGCGAGTTCCGTGCATACCAGATAATCGCAGCAGCTTCGATCTCAGACACGCTATCATCGAAGAGTCGCTGAGCGACTCCTCTCACTTCGGGCGAGATTCGTTCGTTTCGCCAGCTCTCGGGCGTTCCTTCAATGATGGCTTTGACGTGCTCGCGATTCGACTTGAATCGCTTGGCGCGGGACCGCGCGACATCGCGATAGTCCCGGTACATCCACAGCGCCTTCGTGTGCGGGACGCCGTCAAGAAGTTTGTCGGTGCGCTGCGACTCGACAAGTGGCTTCGCAATGACCAGCGGCGTCCTGAAAGTCGAACTCAACAGGTCTTGGACTTCGTCGAGCGGTTTGAGCCGCAGTCGAGTGCCGTTATGTCCTGTAAGGCAACTGTCTTCATAGAGAACGGTTGTTCTCAGGTCTTTCTCGAAGAGACGCCCGAGCAAAGTCGTTCCCGACCGCTGGCAACCGACGATGAAGACCGTTTGGGGGGCTCTCTGGATAGGCCGCTGAGACCAGTGCAGTGTCTTGTAGCTGAGCCAGAGACGATGCCGAATGCGCTCGATCTGTGACTTGGAGAACGTCCTGAACGGACTGCGAGAAGCTCGTCGCATCTCTCTTCTTTCTCAAGTTGGCCAATTGACGTGAAGCGTGTCGGGCCGTTAGTGGTCATTCGTTGTCACATGACCCATTGTGCTATGAGGCGCCAGGAGTATCCGGCGTCGCACAAACTCTAAGCAAGGCTGCTTTCGACACCCGATAGGGGGCGCCTATCTGCGATCGCGTCGCAACTGGATTTACCAACATGAAGCCGCATCGCGTCGTCGCCGAGGCCAATCTGCCAAATAGCGGCGCCTTCTGACTGACGGTCGGAACCGAGCTGCTCCTTGGGGTCATGCAGAAGGTCGGTCGTAACCGCCCGCCCGTCAGAATGAAACGTGGCCGGTGTCCCGTCCGCGGCGATCGCTGTCAGAACCAGCACGTCCTCTGCTCCGGGCAGCTCGGCCACGAGTGTCGCGGCACGGTGACGTTCTCCGTAGCCGGGAGCCCGCCAACCAACCGGCGAGTCGTCGCGGGCAGCATGAATGGTGCAGGGGACCTGGCCCGATTCGTTCACCATCTGCAGCGCGAGCCCGGTCTCTCCAAGTGGAATCTCGTCGGCAGCGGTCGTGGCGGCTTCGACCAGGCCAGCCGGGACTTGCCAGTTCCATTGCAGGCGGCGGGGCGTTTCGGACCGGACACGGTCGGCAATCCACAGTCCCTTGCCCGGCAATGCGAGGACGTGCCGCTGCCACTGGACGCCTTCGCTCCAGGTGACTTCGCCCCGGCAGACCCAGACGTCGTCAGTGAGTTGTGCGTCGAACCGGCTGGGGAGGACGGCGTGATTCCACGCCAGTCCGCCGGCATCGCTCGCCAGCGAAACACCTTCGATGCCGACGATGTTGTGGGCGGCTGCCCCGCGGAAGTGCCGCACCCAGTCGGCGTCACCGAAGTACCAGGGCATGCCCGCATCGACCAGCACCGGTTGTCCGCCGGCGACATACAGCACCTGCAGTGTGTCGAGATGTCCATGAGCCGACGATGGCGTCGCGTCGGCAAACAGGCCATGGGCGATCGGCCCGGCATCGAACAGCATCCAGTCGTTGCCGTTAGTGGCAATCGCATAGCCGGCGTCTTCGAAAACGTTTGTCTCTGTCGGCGCCGCCGTGCCGAGTGTCTGCCAGCGCGACACCCCGTCGCAGCCGAGCAGCCAGAACAGTTCTTCGCCCGGGGCGGCATCGGCCGGCTTGAGCGATTCGTCTTCAAACAGCGCAGCGCCGAGGGAACACAGCCCGTTGAAGTCCCAGAAGTCGTCCGGACAGACCGGGATGGCCCGGGCCGAGTCGATGTCGCCAATGGCGGGCCAGCGACCATCCGGCTGACGAAACGCCGTGCCGGTGCGAAAGGCCCGGTGAACGACCGGCTCGAGTTCACTCAGTGGTTCGGCAGTCTGGCGTGCTGCGGCGACGGCCAGGGTGAGGAAGCCGAGTGAGAAGTAGTGGTAACCGGTTGCCTGTTCGACGCAGAAGCCGTCGCTGTGGAACTGGCGGGGGCCGTAGTCGTTGAGGACGGAGCGTGCCTTCTCCTTCCAGCGTGCTGCTTCGGGCTGTTCTGGCAGGAGCTGGGCGATCAGATACAGTCCCGTCGCTTCGCCGACGATGTGGTTGTACGGGCTGCTGTACCAGGAAAAGTGGTGCTCGAGGAACGTTGCATGGTCGTGCAGGCTGCCGGCGATGCGGCCCAGAGCCTCATCCGTCCAGCCGTCCCAGTCGGCCGTTGCCGCCAGGGACCAGATCCAGGAGATCGGCCGGACGGCGACTTCGAGTCCACTGGTCCAGTGGACGCCTTCGTACAGTGGGCTGGAGTCGATCCAGCTGAGGATCAGTTCGCGGATCCGTTCGGCGCAGCGGTCTTCGCCGGTGAACCGCCAGGCCCGTGCCAGTTCGACCAGGTACTGATGCCGGCCCAGTTCCCAGATGTACTTGACGTCGATGGGCGAGGGCGGTTTCTGATGCAGCGGGACGTCGGCGTAGAAGCTGCGGGGCCACTGGTGGTCCTGGACCGGATCGCGATGCCAGTCGATCGTGCCGGTCAGGTCAAAGTCGTGGCCGAGCATTCGCCAGCGGCCGTTGAGGATACGGTCAGCCCGCGAGATTGCTTCGTCCCGCAGGCGTGCGGCGAGCGCGGCGTCGACTGAGGCGAGCGATTCGACCTGATGGGCCGTGGCACCCGGCACCAGCAGTGCCGCCTGGTCGAGCAGCGGACCGGCCGCGACAGTGCTGCGGGTCTGTCGACTGCTCCGCCACAATTGCCGTTCGCGCTTCTGGCGCAGCTTGTCCGTGATGCGCGTGGCAATTTCGTGCCACGACATCTTCAGCAGCTTTGCAGTGTTTGACGGTAGAGGGGGCATGGAAGCGACTAGGCGGTTGCACCGGGGCACGCTTTGACGAGCGATCCCATGATCCACGGTCGGATCCACGGGAGGTACTTCTGTGCTGTCAGTTCAAAAGCGATTCCTGCGGCGTACGTCGCGGCACTAAACTGAAGGTAGTGTGGGTGTTCCCGCACAAATTCAAGGCGGTCGACGACCAGGCCGCAGTCCTTCGCCAGTCGTCGCAGGGCTCGACCACTGTTGGCTCGAAAGTACGTCGGGAACGTGTCTTCTTCTGCCCGTCCGGTCATCGCCTTCACGAGTGGACCGTGAAACGTGTTGGGAATAATACTCGCACCAAGCGAGACGTAGTCCCAGCGGTTCGGCGTGAGAAACAGGAATCGTCCTCCCGGTTCAAGAACACGTGCGACTTCGTGGAAGACTCGGGGAGGATGGATGATGTGTTCGAGCACACTCCGGCAGATCACGAGGGAGAACGAACTGTCAGCAAACGGCAGCTCCTCTGAATTTCCGATGACGAAGGTGACCCCGGGAGCCCGGCTGGGGCGAACTTCGGTGACGATGTCTATTCCGACTCGAGTGGTGTCTGGCGCGGAAATCGATGCGAGGTCCGGAGCTTCGTATCCACAACCGATGTCCAGAACCCTGCTGGAGGTATGCGCCGCCGCGGAAATCGCCCTGCGATACATTCGACGTGGGCTTTCGAGGCTTGAGTAGATCCGCCGGCGAAGAATGTCGACGAGTGTTCGGTGTCCTCGAGTTGCGTTCGGGGCTGTACGGGGTGTCTCGATACTGTCTGGCATCAGTTGTCTTCCCACAGTGATTGCACTGATCTGCCCGAGCCGTGTTCGCCAGTGTTGGAGCAGGCGGACTCAGCGGGTGGTGAAGACTCCATGAGTGGCCGGTCGGTCATTGTCGACCAGGCGTTGGGGGCCATCTAACTGCGGGGGGGCTGAACATTTGTGTCGCATTCCATCGGGCCCACGCAGGCTCAACGCTGCGGTTCCGTGCTGGAGCATACGCTGTTGCGTAGGTCGTGCAGGTTGCATACAGCCAGAAAAACCATTCACCGTCCAGGCTGCTGATGAACACAGAGCTGGCCAGCTGGACAACGAGTGCGGTTTCGATGCACACGCCGATGAAGGCCGAGGTCGCGTCGCCCGCGTTTCGGGCTGCTTTTGTTGTTCGTCTCAGCAGAATCCAGCAATAGGCGATTGTACCCATGTAGAGCAGAAAGCCTTGGATTCCCCATCCCGCGGCGATGTCGAGGTAGCCTTGATGGACAGCCTTGTGGCCGGGGAAAAACGTCTGGATGTAGCGTGCGCCAAGATCTGATTTGAACGCAGCTTCCGCACCACTTCCCAATGGATTCTCGGCGATCATTCGGACTGCCGCACCCCAGAAATTGAGTCGCTCACTTGCTGAATGGTCTCGCTCCTCGCCGGTGTCAAACGTTGTGGAGAAGCGATTCAGGATGTCCTGGTCATTGATCATCAACATGGCCCCCGCACCGGCGAGCACCATTGCAACGAGGGCGACTGTGCGGGCTCGTCCTCGTGCAGCCAGCAGAAGGTACCCTCCGCCGGCTATTGCTGCCAGAAATGCTCCGCGGCTGTTGCACCTCAGGATCACTTCAAATGTAAGCGCCAAGGCGGGAATGCTGACGAGTCGCTGTTTCCAATTACCGATGAGCAGCCACGATCCTGCCAGCGGAATCGCGAGGAGTAGAAGGCCCGCGAGGTAGTTCGATTCAGAGGCACCAGGAGCACCGACCCCTTCAAGGCGACTGGCCGAAAAGTGCCCGCGTTCATTGATGACAACTTCGAATGCGATGTACATCGATCCGACGATGATCGTTCCCAGCAGGATCTGCAGGTCCTTTCGTGAGCGGAGGACGAGCATGAACAGGTATGAGATGACGACCTGCTTCCAGATCATCGTCATTCCGTTCAGGCTGCGCGGAGCATTAGCTGCGAATGCGAAGTGCACCACGGTCGCGTTGATAGCGTAGAGGAGCAGCAACTGACTCACCCGTCGCTGCGGAGCGGACAGCTTGAAGCGTGAGCCGGATGCCTGCATCAGGGCACCCGTGGCAAAGAGTAGTCCGGTGAACAGGTTGATTCTATCGCCGACGGTTCCCGTCAGACTTTTTCCCCACCACCAGAAGTGTGGTGATGCATAGTACGTCATGAGGTAGAGCGGGATTCCCCAAGCAGCCCGACGGAACATCAGTACGGCAAACAGGCCATAGAGCCCCAGCCAGATCGCAAGTGTGAGTGTCATTGTGCTGCGGCAATCAGTGCGGGAACATCGCTCGGGGAGAGATTGTGGTACAGGTCTTCGTGTCGCGAGGCCATCATTGTGACCGAATAGCATCGCTCAAACCGCTGACGTCCTGCCATGGCAAAACCATCGTAAGGCTCAGGTGCGCGGCACGCCTGTTCAAGCTGTGTTGCCATTGAGGATGCGATGCCTTTAGGCGACGTCAGTCCGCAAGGGGCGTTTCCATCAACGAGCAGGCGATTGTCGCCGACGTCCGTTGCCACGATCGGCTTTCCGGCGGCCATCGCCTCCAGGATGCCCATGCTCATTGCTTCACTGCGGCTCGAGTTGACGTAGACATCGAACATCCGCAACCAGTCTGCGACCTGTGACTGTCGCCCGGGCAGGTGAACAGCATCGGCGATGTCGAGTTTTTCAGAGAGCGTGCGGAGCTTCTCTTCTTCCGGGCCGTCGCCGACGAGCACCAGGTGAACATTTTCGCCGCGCTGACGGAGCAGAGCAACGGCCTCGATCGCGGTGCCAAAATCCTTGACCTCCGCCAGGCGGCCGAGTGAGCCCACGACGATTGCATCGTCGGGAATTCCGAGCTGTGCCCGGAGCTGTGCTGGCGGAGTCGTCACCGGGGTCTCGGACGGATCTTCGACGCCGTTCGGGATGAACTGCATGCGCTCGGCTGGAAAGCCGTTGCGCTCGTGAATGAGCGAGCGGACCGACTCGGCGCAAATCACGACCTGGTTCGCCCGCTCGAAGGCCCAGCGCTCGACGGCCGTGCGCAGCTTCTTCTTCAGTCCCCTCTGGTTGGCATGCAGCCCCTGGCCATGTTCAGTGTGCACATGAACCGGCACTCCTGCCCAGCGACGGGCCAGGGCAGTCTCCACCAGCGTTCCCCAGTTGTGCGAATGCACGACGTCGACACGCTGCTCCCGCAGCATCCGCGCCAGTCGCCGGATCGCAAGCGGGTCGTTCCCGTCCCTCTGATTCAGCTCAAGGATCGGCACGTCGTCCCGTTCGATCCAGTCGGCCGCGGTTCCGTTTTTCCGCAGACAGATGATCATTGGCTGAAACCGCTCGCGATCCAGATGGTTCGCCAGTCGCGCAATGCAGCGTTCCAGTCCGCCGGTATTGAACGTGCGGACCATGTAGGCAACGCGCAGCTTGTGGTTGTCGTGTCTCACGCGATGGTTTCGTTCAGGCGATGCCCAGAGTACGCAGCAGAATGTCGGCAATACGTTCGGCAGCGTGGCCGTCCCAGGTTGCCGGCACCTTGCCGATCCGTTCTGGACCCGCAAGGATCTTGCGTGCTGCCTCCAGAATGTTGTCCGTCTTCCAGCCGACAAGCTGGTTGCTGCCTTCGGTGACCGTGATCGGACGTTCCGTATTTTCTCTCAATGTCAGGCATGGGACCTGAATGGCCGTCGTTTCTTCCTGCAGCCCCCCTGAGTCGGTCAGCAGCAGCCGCGCTCCGTCCACCATCCCCAGCATGTCGATGTAGCCGAGTGGCTCGATTTCGATCCACCGTCCTGCGGACGTTGCGGCGTTGTGTCCGAGGTCTGCCAGCCGGGCCTTTGTACGCGGATGCACCGGAAAGACAATCGGGATCTCGCGCGCAATCGTTTCCAATGCTGTCAGGATCGACTGCAGGTGCTCCGGGTTGTCGACATTTGATGGCCGGTGCAGCGTCACGACTGCGTAGCCGCACCGATCCAGCTCCCAACGTCGGTACGGCTCGCGACTGCGTGCTGCCTCGAGATGGGATTGCTGGGTGTCGATCATGACGTTTCCGGAATGGTGGATCCGGTCTTCCGCCACTCCCTCGACCTTCAGGTTCGCGTTTCCGGACGGCTCCGACGTGAACAACCAGTCCGCGATCGAGTCGGTGAGAATGCGGTTGATCTCCTCCGGCATCGTCCGATCGCCACTGCGAAGGCCGGCTTCGACATGAGCAACCGGGATCCCGAGTTTGTTCGCTGCGATCGTCGCGGCCAGGGTGGAATTGACATCCCCGACGACGACAACGGCCGCTGGTCGGTGCGTTGTGAAGTCGCTCTCAAGCCCCTGCATCACGCCGGCAATCTGGGCGACATGCGTTCCCGATCCGACGCCGAGGTTAACGTCCGGTTCCGGGATGCTCAGTTCCCGGAAGAACGTTTCGCTCATCCGTTCGTCGTAGTGCTGCCCTGTGTGAACGATCCGTCGGGCGACGCCGCGCGCGTCCAGAGCCTTCACCAGGGGGGCGATCTTCATGAAGTTGGGGCGTGCCCCGGCGATGAGTGTAATCGGTGGCTGCATCAGCAGACCTGTTCAACGGAGGTGTCGGTTGAGTGAGTTGTCGCGGTCTGCGGATTCCGCGGCTGGCGGCCAGCCGCCACGTCGTCAAGAAGACTGGCCAGGGTGCCGGTCAGCTGGCGTGCGTCGAAGTCATTCCGGGCCGCGATCCAGCCAGTGTGATTCATGAGCTCCTGGCGGTGATCGGTCAGCTGACTGATGGCTGCTTCGATCTCGTCGGGATCGCTCGGCGACGCAACTACGCCCAGGCGATACTTCCGGACAAGATCTGCGGTCTCGCCCTCATCGCACAACGCCAGGATCGGCTTGCGGAACAGAATCAGCTCGAACAGCTTGCCCGGTATCTGCAGGTCGGTGCCCGGCTGCAGCAACAACTGAATATCCGCTGCCGCCATCCGTTCGAGAATCTCGGCATGCGGGACAGGCGGGTTGATGCTGACCCGGTCGTCGACCCCTTGGCGGCTGGAAAAGCCAGGTACGTCAAACTGTTCGGCACAGTTGCCGGTCTGCTCGAATCGGACTCCCGGAACCGACGCCAGTGCCTCAATCAACGGTCGCGGATCGCGCTGACGGTACAGCGAACCGGCGTGACAGATGGTCGTCTGGTCTGCGGGATCGCGCGGCGGCTGTTTCGACAGCAGGGCGTCAACCAGTTCCGCCAGTGCCGGGTCGCAGGCGTTGGGGACGCACCGGAATTTTTCGCCCGGCAGGTTTGTGTAGTGGTTGCGGAAGTCGGCGGCCATTCGTTCCGTGTTGAGAATCACACGGTCGGCGGCCGCGATGCACCGCCGCTCGTACCACGGATACAGCTGCTGTCCCCACGGGTTGGCCGGCTTGTCACCCCATGGCCGGCGAGCCCAGGGGTCGCGGAAGTCGGCGATCCAGGGGAGTCCGGTCTGCCGCTTCAGTTTGCGGCCGATCAGGTGGACGCTGTGCGGCGGCCCGGAGGTGTAGATGACCTGGGGCTGATACTGTGCAACCATGCGGCGAGCTTCGCTCAGTGCAGGGGCGACCCAGTCAACATGCTTGTCGGGCGTTTCGGTCAACAGGTCCCGCGTGTTTCGGGCCAGGTCCTTGAGCACTCTCACGGGCCCACCCGGCTTGGGGGCTGATTCGCTGCCCGGGGCCGGCGGCTTGCGGGGGCTGCTGTTGCCGGACTGCTGTGCCTGCTGCCCCTTGCGGGCCACGCGGTGGACGGCCAGGTCGGGGGGAAGGTCGACGGCCGAGGCGGAATCGGTCTCGACACCTGGGGCGAGCGCCAGCACGACCGGCTGCCAGCCGAACTCCGGCAGGTACCGCACAAAGCGGACCGTGCGGTGTACCCCGGCGGAGACGACCGGCGGAAAGTTCGGCGTGATGAAGAGGGTGGTGTTGTGTACTGTCACGATTCAGATTCCGGCAGAAGTGCTGACCGGACTTTTCTCGTCCGGCCGACCGGCCGCCAACACGTAGAACGGGTTCGCCCGGAGTTGAGCGAGCATGGTGTCTCGGAAGGCATTGCCTTCGAGAAGCAGCGACATCGATCCGCCGGTTCGGTCCTTCCGGAGCGCGCCGGCGTCACGTAACAACGGTTCCATTTCGTTGAACCGGCTCTTTCTTGCCGGAGCGTGCATTCGGATCGACTGCGCCCGCTCGGTTCCGTCTGCATCCCGAATCAAGAACTCGTCCGGTTCCTCCCGCATCAGGTAGGGCACCTCAGCCAGGGCTTCAACGGCATGGAAGCTGGTGTTGCGACGTAGTTCGACGCCCAGCAGGAGGATCTGTCCGTCCCATTCAAACAGACGGCAGTACGGGGTGTCTTCACCGCAGGGCGTACCCGCCAGGTCGTGGTCACGAATGAGTTCCGCCGCCATCGAGCCGCGAGCGGCGACGGAATGCGTTGGATGTGCGCTGCGAAGAACCCCGGGCTGTCGCCGGAACGTCTCGCTCAAAATCCCCACGCCCGAGGGGGTCGTTCGTACGTCGAATTCGCGGCTGCCCTGATTGGCCCACTTCCAGGTATGTGTGGGCATGACAAGTGTTCCGTCGGGGCCGAGCGCATCTTCCAATGCGTTCAACACTGCGGTTGGTCCTTTGGGAACATACCCCAAAGCCGAGAGAGAACTGTGAACCAGCAGAATTCCCCCTCGACGGACGCCCAGTAAACGCAACTGTTCCGCCAGCCGGGCACGGCCGATCCACGGCCGCGTGGCTGCCGCGACGAATCGTCGGGCCGTGCGGCGAACAGGTTTAGGGAGGAGTGATTTCATCGAGAGCTGTGGCGACGGGGCATGCCCGTCAGGAAAGAACCTCGTGGTACACCGCGACGGTACGTTCAATCATTTGGTCGTAGCGAAACTCGGCTTCGACGCGTCGCCGGGCCTCCGCCCCCATCTGCGCACCAAGTGACTCGTCAGCCAGAATCGCGATCAGTTTGTCTGCCAGATCGACTGGATCCTGTTTGTTGGCCAGCAGGCCGGTTTCTCCTTCCGCGATGTAGTCCGGTATGCCGCCGACCCGGGTGCCCACGGAGGGCCGGCCGCAGGCGGAGGCTTCCAGAATCACGTTTCCCGAGCCTTCGGTCAGACTGGGCAGGACGAAGACGTCGCATGCCTGGAAGTATGTTGGCAGGGCTTCGCGTCCGATGTATCCGGCAATCGTGACGTCGTCTCCGAGGTCGTGCTGTTCCACGAATGCCTGGATGTCGGACTCCATGGCTCCTTTGCCGCAAAAGACGATCTGCGCGTCCGGAACCTGCTGGCGTACCGTCCGGAACGCCTCGAGCAGATCAGCGATCCCTTTCCACGGTCCGAAGGCTCCAACAAACAGGACTGTCGGACGGCTGGCAAGTTTCAGCCGTCGCTTGGCCTCCTCACGGTCACCGGGAACGAACCGGTCCTCGTGTACTCCTTTCACGATGACCTGCGTCTTTGCGGGGTCGGCACCCAGTTCGTGCGCCCGCTCCTGGATCTTGGTGCTCACACAGATGATGCGGTCTGCAACGCTCAGGGCGTGCTTAATCCGTTTCTTGGTCCAGGGATCCAAGGTCTGGCCATAGTTGATCGACGGTTCGCAGAAGACGTCAGCACCGCGGAGCGTGAAGACCAGGGGGACGCCGGTCAGCTCGCTTGCCAGCACTGCACCTGTCCCCGCGGGACGAATCCAGTGACTGTGGATCAGTTGCAGTTCTTCACGTCGGACAATGTCGGCAATCGCCAGCTGCAGCCGGGCCAGATCCGCTCGCTTGAATCGTGTCGGTGCCTCCAGCGACGCTCGGAATCGCGACTGACTGCTGTACGTGAACGCTCGCAACGTCGATGGAAGGTTGAGCCAACGCGGTGCCGTATGCACGGTCAGCACCCGAGGACGCCATCCGTCCGGTACGTCCTGCCAGAGTGTGTGCAATTCGACGCCGCGGCGGGAGACTTCGGTCAGCTCTTCATCCAGCAGCGACGAGCCTGTGATTTTGTCCGGCGACTTACTGGCCGGGAGTGTCGCGAGAACCTTCAGTGCGGATGACTGCGGAGCCGGCCGCGTTGCATCGACGCCCGGGGAAAGTTCCGCGTTGACTGCAGTTGCTGGCATGATCGGGGGGGGCTTTCGGGATCGGTGTGCTGATCAGGACCGAGATCCATGGTCCTGCAACGTGACGACCATGGGGGCCTCATTGACGTGAACCGGTTTGCGGTTGCCCGACCAGGGCAGCGAGGCGATCTCGCAACGTGTACGTCCACGTCGGGTAGATCCGCTCGGTGAGAATCCGGTCGTCGCTGCACTCCGGCAACGTCATCATGTAGCGGCGGAGTTCCCAGTAGGCGTTCCATCGGCGTTTCCAGCGGGCGTTGCGTGCACGACGGGAGACCACAGCGGCCAGGGCCGAGCGAACAGATGCGTAGTGGTTTGGGCCGAGACGGTCCTCGACCGAATCGATCCAGCGGAACCGGCTCTTGAAGTGGTCGACTTCCGACCAGTCCGCTGCCTTCGTTTGCTGGGCACGATGCTGGCGAGCTGCGGCCAACATCTGGGGGACGTAGGCGAATCGGCCAGCCAGCGATAATTCGGCCGCGTAGATCATGTCCTCGCCGTGCTGCGTCCAGACGGGAAACCGGGGGCTGGACTCCCGACGGACCATTGCCGTCGAGATCTTCACTGTCGGTTCGCAGATCAGCCGCTCGAGGCGGTGATCCTCCTCGTTCAGGTCGCCACGCATGTGGTCCCGTTCCACGGCGCCAAAGGCACGGTAATCGGTATGCACGCAATGCACGTCCGTCCGGCTCGTGGCGACCTGCAACTGGATCTCGAGTTTCTGGGGTTCCCACAGGTCGTCCGCGTCGAGGAAGGCGACCCATTCACCGTGGGCTTCATCGATGCCCCGATTGCGGGCGACCGACTCGCCCTGATTCTCCTGCGAGATGACACGGACGGGAGTCCCGAACTCAGCAGCGCGCGTCGCCGATCGGTCGGTCGAGCCGTCGTCGATGACGATCACTTCAAGGGGGGCATGCGTCTGATCGAGGACGCTGCGGATCGCCTCGCCAATGAAGGCTTCGCCGTTGTAACACGGAATCACGACGGAGACGGTGGGCTTCAAGGACTTTCCTCTCATGGAGCGTCTGTATACGTGGTGGACGTGGCCTGATTTCAGGCGGGAGTGGGTTCGATCGGTTCCGGAGCGATCGCCTCAGGACGGGGAAGCTGCCCCGTGGCCGCTCCGTTCAGGATCTGCCACAGCCGGTCGATGCCGGCCTCCATGGTGAAGTGGTCGCGAATCCGCTGCCGACCCGACTGACCAAGTTCGCCGGCCAGCGCAGGTTGCTCGCAGATGCGTCGCATGTGCTCGGCCATGCCGTCGACGTCCTTCTCGTCGACGAGAAGTCCGGTCTCCTCCTCGACGATCACATCGGGAATGCCGGCGTGTCGGGTGGCGATCACCGGCAGTCCGGAGGCGGACGCCTCGAGGACCGAATTGGGGGTACCTTCGCAGTTGCCGTCGTCGGCAGTCACGGAATGCTGGACGAACGCTCGGGCCCTTTGCATCTCCTGCTGAACGACATCGTGTGGCTGGGCCCCCAGAAAGACCACGCGGTCGGCCACGCCGAGTCTGCTGGCAAGTTCCCGTGACTCGTCCATGAGCGGGCCGTCCCCGATGATCCGCAGCTGTGCTTCGGGGCAGTCGGTGGTACCGTTCGCAAACGCTTCGATCGTCCGGAGCGGCGCCTTCTTGGGAACCAGGCGGCCGACCGCCAGAAACACCGGGGGGTTTCCTGCGGGAGCGGCGCCACGAAACAGTTCGACGTTCACGCCGTAGGGATTCCAATAGAGGGTATCGGGGTTGGCTCCCAGACCCGCCAGGCGGTCTCGCATGTGACGCGAGACGGCGACCACTGCCGCCGCGTGCCGGAAGATCTTGTGGTAGCCTTCCCGCTCGCGTTCGATGACTTCGTGAACACTTGCGTCGTACCCGTGGAACTGTACGACCAGCGGAATGCCGGTCTGCCGGCAGGCATCGACAACCCGCGTTCCGGTTGGCCCATACTGGGCGAGGACGACGTCGGCACGGTGATGACGAAACGCGGTCGCGTACGCATGCTGGCGATCCCACTGCCACGGGAGACCACAGAGGGTTCGCCACAGCTTGCGGCCGGCCCGGGCGGGAAAGGACTCCGAGAGGACCTTTTGGCCTTCGATCTGCGGAGTCTTGCCGTGGACGACGACGGTTTCGCAGGGAAGAATGTCTGCCTGAGCCTGCAGGAAGGTCTCCGAGATGTTGCCGATCGCAGGCTGCACGATGCAGAGGCGGAGTGAAATCACAGTCACGAATACCCTAACTGAGTTACTGGCAACGAGTGGATCAGTGCGGAAACGTCTTACGCAGAGCGTGCCTCCGGTCTCGCGACGAGGATATAGTGGCTGGCGTCAGCGTCGCGTTTCTCCTTGCTGCACTTGAGGTCAGCGCGCCGGATTCTCGACTGTACGAGGCGGAAGAACCACCGCCGAAAACGTTTTGGCACACGCTTCATGAAAGCATCCTGCCAAAGCTGGATGGCAGTTGCTTCCGGCCCCAAGATCCCACTGAATGACTCGACTGCGAAACCGGCATCTTCGATCTCACAACGAAGTCCGGCACTTGTCCAGCGCCAGAAGTCACACGGGTCCGGGTGATAACGCCAGATCCCGTGTGTCGAAAGGATCAACTTCCCATTGGCCGCTAACACTCGGCGTGCTTCCGAAAGATACTTGTGCGGGTAGCGAACGTGTTCGAGAACCTGGTTGGAAACCACAATGTCCACCGTTGAGTCTTCGAACGGGAGGACGCCATTCGAACTGATGATGCTGTCGGCCAGTTCGTTTCCCGGAAGGTCGCATCCGCAGTAACGCTCGACGTGTGGCTCAATCAGTGGGCGGTACGGCATGTTCCCGCAACCGAAGTCGGCGACAGTGGCCACTGACCGGCTCTTGATCTCAGACTCAACCAATCTCTCCATCTCCTCACGTAATACAGTGAGGAGCCAGTAGAGTCGGTGATCTCGTGCGGGCATGAGCCGATTGCCACGCGCTGCGGCGGCACTTGTGCGCAGTTCTTCACTTGCCGGCGGTTCGTGCGCGAGTTGCGTCATCTTGTATCAGACATATTAAGAGTCACGTGTGGCGGCGTGGTGTCGGTGTGCGACGACATCACTTGCCTCGATTCGGAGTTCGGTAAGGTTCGTTGCGCAGTCTAGACCTTGGTGGGCCCGATAGATGTTAATCGTTCGAGCTGCAGCAGCCTCTGGTATAGTTGCTGCCATGAACTCGGTACGCGTCGTGCTGTTTGCAGCGACTCTTTTTGAGAACGCGAGAGCTGTTTGTCTGCGACCCCACCGTCTATTTCGGCCGCAGTGAATCGAGCGAGTTGTTGTGCTCCATCTCCGTGAATCACAGTGTCGAAGTGGAGAAACAAGTATCCGTCTGCGCTGTTCATGCAAGCGAGGACGTGTCGATATGAGCGAAACCAAACCTCGCCGGCGTGCTTCCATGTGATCTTGAAACGGCTGTCAGCAGACTGCTCCGCTCTCCGACGCAGGATGCTGTCAATTGTCCGCTCTGGTTCGCGAAACACCACAACAAAACGGGTGCCTTGGGGTAAGTGCGGGGCCCAGCATCCGAGAGTATGGCAGAACCGGGGGTCCTTGAACGCAAACGGTCGGTGGGAAAGCCGTTCCTGCATCCGTTCTACTGTGTCCTCGGTTGGGCGAACGGTTGTTGGAGTGCTGGGGCGCGCCAGCCAGCGCGCACCTTTCGGCGGAGGAGTGATTCCAATGCGACGCTCAAGTCGACTCCTTAGAGAGGCGTGTAACTGCTGTTGGAGCAGCTCTTCGTTTACCGCCGCGATGACACTGTCCTCGTAGTATCCCTTCGGGTTCGACTCGTCGGGAGTCATAAAGTTGTCGCCGTTGTAGTACCCAGCGGATGCCAGCATGCCAGCAACCATGCTGGTGCCGCTTCGCCCACAACCAAGAATGATGCAATTCTTCATTTGAGGTTTACCGTGTCTACCCCTGTGGCGGTGTCGGGATGAGGTGTTTGCCAAGTCGGGGGTGGATCAGCTTGGCGAAGTCGCTCGCAACCGGGTGTCCAGACATCAAGGAGGTGAGCACATAGGTAGATGCGCCGGCCAGTGAAAGCAGAGCCAGGCGCCAAAAGGGAGTCAGATGGAATAGCTGGTTGATGGCGACATCAATAAGAGTAATCGAAATGAATGTGGCTGTGGCATACAACATCGATGGTCGGAGCGCCTTGGTGATCCTCGCCAGCGTGAGCGGTTGGACCAGGGTGCAAATGATAATCACACTCGTCGGGGCGAACAGGATTGCCGTCACTGCATAGGCCGCTGCAAGGGCTGCAACGCCAAAGGGGGCCGACACGAAGAAGGCGATCGTTCGCAAAGTGCCTTGCACGACACCCCATCGAAACATCAGGTCGGAACGTCCCTTTGCGAGAAAGACGTTGCCGCCAGTCGCAGCAACACTCTGCAACGCCCCGACCGGCGCGAGCAGCTGAATCAGTGGCACGGCCGGCAACCACCTCTCACCCAGGACTACCTGTACAAACGGTTCGGCCAGCACCGCCAGCCCCGCCATCATCGGGAACGTCACGAATGCAATCGCCCCGGTCGCTCGCAGATAAACGTCCGCCAGACGCTCGTCGTTATCCTGCAGCTTCGACAACTTCGGAAATAGGACCCTCGCCAACACTTTTGATACCGAATCTCGCGGCAGCAGCATCAGCTTGTAGGCCAGGGAGTAGTAGCCCAATGCCACCGGTCCGAGGAACAGGCCGATTACCAGATTGTCCGCATTACGTGAGAAGTAGTTGAAAATGTTGAAGCCGGTGATGTTCAGCCCGAACTTCAGGCACTCATTCAGCCCCTGGCGGTCGAAGACCATCTGAGGCCGGTACGGCACCGCCAGGTTGATCAGGATCATCTGGGCAAACGAACTGGCCAGCGAACTGCCGACCAGCGCCCACACACCCCAGCCCATCCAGGCCAGTGGGATCGCCGTCAGACCGGCTGCCAGCACGCCTCCGATCTCCCGGATCGCCAGCTTCTTGAATTCCATTCGCCGTTGCAGCAGCGCGGCGGGAATCATCGTGAAGCCGGCGAAGACGAAGTTGATCGACAGGACCGCGACGATCGGCATGACCCGGGGGTCGTCGTACATCCAGGCGGCCAGCGGCGCGATGCCGAGCACAACCGCCGCGACCAGCAGGCAGACTCCCAGGTTGACCCAGAACAGCGTGCTGAGCAGGTTGTCGGAGACGTTCTTGCGCTGGACGATCGCGCTGCTGAATCCGAAGCTCTTGAAGACCTTGACGAAGCCGGTGATGACGGTCGCCATTCCCAGCAGACCGAAGTATTCCGGTGCCAGCAGCCGGGCCAGCACCATCGAGATGACGAACTGCATTCCCTGGGCGCCGTATTTGGAAAAGGCACTCCAGCGGACGCTGCTGTAGAAGTCTTCTTTGGGCTTCTTGCCCGGTTTCGGATTGTCGGTCGTAGTCGCCATGGAGGCGGGCGTCTTTGCGTAGGGGGGCGTGGGGGAGGGAACTCAGCCTGCAGCGACGGGGCTCGTCGCGGCGGTGAGGGTTTCGGGCGAGGTTTCAGCCAGCACCTGGGCAACCGATCCAAATCGGAACTGGCTGAGCATGCGGTCGAGTCGACCGGCGATGTGTCGCCGGTTGAGGCCCTGGGTCAGGCGGGTCTTCATCGACACCGGATGATCGATCTCACGGAATTCGGCCGGGTCGACTTCGTACGGATGGAGGTAGACGATCGTGGGGATCTGCTCGGATTCGAGCCGACGGATCGCCTGGCGGGTGAGGGCCCACGGCAGCAGCCGCAGGTAGCCGCCGCCAGCCACCGGCCAGCGTCGGCCTCCCATGACGACGGTCGACATGGGGATTTCGATCAGTCCGTTGTCCAGCCGGTACATGTGTCGGGGGACGTCATCGATGCCGTACCGCCGCATGCGAACCGGAAAAATGCTCGAGTCGTATTCGAGGCCTTCTTCGGCGAGGATGTCGAGGGCCCAGAGGGACTGCTCTGTGACGGAGAAGTCGGGGGCCCGGTAGCCGCGGACCGGCTGGCCGGTGATGTCTTCGAGCAGTCCGACGGAGCGTTTGATTTCGTCGGGCCGATCTGGAAGACGGCCTTGTGCGAGTAGCCGTGGCGGCCGATTTCGTGACCGTCGGCGGCGATCTCGCGGACGAGGTCGGGGAACTTCTCCGCCAGCAGTCCGAGGATGAAGAATGTGCCGTGCGTCTGGTGCCTGCGGAAGATCTCGAGCATCGTCCGGGTGTTGTGGACGGCGCGTTCGGTGATCGGCAGGTCGTGGTTGAGCGACGACTGCGGCCAATCTTCGACGTCGATGGTGAGTGCGTGGAGCACGGGTGGTATCGCGACTGAGGGTTTCGAGGTCAGGCGTTGTTGTCGTTGCTGACGGCGGTTTCGACCTGGTCGAGGAACTGCCGGACGAACTGTTCGACTTCGGGGTCGAGCTGCTCGTCTTCTTCCTGCGGGAGGGTGCTGCTGAGGATGTAGATTTTGAACAGGTGCGGGTACTTCGCGAACTCGATCCGGGAGTTTTCGGGGGCGGACCAGTTGCGTCCGTCCGGGCTCCAGGCCCAGAGCGTGCGCGTCCGGGCGGAGGGGGCTGCGGCGGTTTCGGGCGGATCGAAGTCGGTGACGTGAAACTGGGCGTCCGGCGCGTCGTCACCACGTTCGAGGATGATCGGCTCGACCGGTTTGGCCTGCTTCATGCCCGCGTTGACGAAGCAGACGGTTGGCGGGTGTGTTGCCAGTGGTCCGGGGCGACCGCAAAGGAGGGTGACCTGGATCGTCGTGCCGGTGCTCTCGCTGACATAGTTGCGGGAGATGTATCCGAGGGCTCCGGCCTGTTCGAGCATCCGTTCGCCCATCTCCTGGTCGGTGCTGTTCCAGCCGGGGAGGGTCTGCGGGATGTTTTCGAGCCGGGCTGCGGCTTCGTGGACGTCCTCGGGGACACCCCAGCGGTCGGTGAGGATGCCGTGGGCCAGCCCGGAGCCGATGGTCGCGATCAATGCCAGGGTGATGGCGAGGTAGTATTTCATGGTCATGCGTCCTGTGGGGTGAGGGAGTCAGTCCCAGGAAGCTGGCGGTATCAGGTGAGGTTGGCGGGGGTTCGGTGGTAGCTGCCCCGGTATCCGTACCCGTAGCCATAGCCGTAGCGGCCGTAGTACCGGCTGGTGGAGCTTCCGTCTTCGAGTCCGATTGCAACCGCGCCGAGGATGGTGACTCCCAGCATGCTGAGGCGCTGGACGGCGGCGGCGACCTTGGCGGCCCGGCTGACGTCCTTCCGGACGGAGAACATGACGGCGTCGACGTGCTGGGCGATAAGCAGCGAGTCGGTCACCGGCAGGACCGGGGCGGAGTCGATGATGATGAAGTCGTATTCGGCGGCCAGTTCCTTGAACAGATTGCCGAGTTCGTCCTGGGCGAGCAGTCGCAGGACGGTCTGGTCGACCTTGCCGGCCGGCAGGATCGAGAGTCCGTCGGGCGAGCCTTCCTTGATGGCGTCTTCGAGGGCAATTTCCTGCCGGAGCGTTTCGCAGATGCCGGGCGAGTTGTCGAAGTCGAACACGCGATGGATGGAGGGTCGTCGGATGTCGCAGTCGACGAGCAGGACGCGGCGGCCGGCACGTGCGAGGCTGGTGGCCAGGTGGCAGGACAGGGTCGACTTGCCTTCGCCGCCGGTCGCACTGGCGATCATGACGGTTCTGGTGCCGCTGAGCTGTGCGTTCCTGAGCAGCAGTGTCCGGGCGGCGTCGATCGATTCGGTCAGGACGCTGTGCCAGTAGGCGGCCTTGTGGTGAGTACGGTCATCGCCTCGCGACACCCATCGTGGCATGAGCGGGATGGTTGCCATGACCTGCAGGTTGGAGGCGGTTTCGAGCTCGTCGACGGAGCTGATCCGCTTGGCGGCCATTTCGAGCCAGACGACCGCGGCGACGAACAGGGCGAAGACACCGGCACCGGCAACGCCAGCCATCTTGGTCCGTTTGCCGCTGTCCGGTTTTTTGGGAACTTCGGCGGGACGCCGGACGATCACGGGGACTCCGGCCTTTTCGAGTTCAATTTCCCGCTTGTAAATGGTTTCGGCGTAGCGGTTGACCTTCTGCTTCAGGGAGGCGACCGTGTCGGCGAGGATCTGCCGGTCAACCCAGGAGACGGCCAGGTGCCGCTCTTCGACCTTCAGGTCGTTGATTTCTTTGATGTACCCCTCCTCCATTTTTTTCAGCAGGGTGATTCGCTGCCGGATCTGTTCGGCGCTGTCTGGCACGTCGGCGATGCGAGTCTGGAGGTCCTGCCGGATCTGGGGGAGTTGTGTTTCGCGATATGCTTCGAGTTTCTGTTCCAGGCCTTCGAGTTCTTCTTCGGCGGCGGAGATGAGCGGGTGCGGTTCGGTGAGGCGATCGCGGAGGGTGGCGAGATGGATTTCCTTCTTGCCTCGTGAGCGATAGAGCTTCTGGAACTCGGGGTCTTCGAGGAGCTGAGCGTCGACGACTGCCTCGGGGATGGACATTTCGGTGCCGCCCTCTTTGGCTCCCTCCAGCGTCTGCAGCATAATCTCCTGCTCGATGATCTGCAGGCGGACCGAACCGAGCTGTTTGCGAAGTTCGACGCGGAGGTCGAGTTTCGCCTGTTGCATGGCGTCAACCTGGGTTTCGTTGGGGGCCAGCTCCTTGTCGAGGCGACGGAGAGCGCTCTGCTGGCGGTCGAGCTCGATCTGTTCGCGGCCGTGCAGTTCCTGGAGTTGGATCAGTTTTTCGCGGCGATCCTGGAGTTGCTGGTCGACGACCTGGGTTACGAACGCGTTGGTGACCGCTTCGACAATCGTTTTCAGGTCGGCGGGGCGTTCGCCGGTCAGCGAGATCCGCATGAACTGGCCGCCGACCGCCTTCACGTCAATCGACTCTTCGAGCCAGGCTTCCGGGTCACGTTTTTCGCGAATTGTCGGGCACTGATGGACGCCTGGCTCACGCAGGGCGGCGACGAGGACGAAGGGGTACTTCGCCAGTCGCATCATGGTCCCCTTGAAGGACCTGAGATCGTCATCCGATTCCCCGGTTTCACGTGAGCCGAAGTAGAACGGCGTCATGTCGAACTGGAGCTCGGCGTAGGACGTGTAGGTGACGGGGGTGACGTACCAGACGGTTGCCGCTGCGGCCGCTCCGAGGATCACGCCGAGGCTGATGGCGGTGAACCAGCGGCGACGGAAGGCAGCGAGGACGGCACTGACCTGGATGCCGGATTCCTGCTGTTCCTCGGCGGCGGGAGCTCCCCCGACGACCTGCACCGGTTGCTGCGGGACGTACGCGGGGACGGAAGGGTCAACCGTGTGTCCGTTCCCTTCCAGATTGGGGTCAGGGGCGAACTGTGGGTCACCGTTACGATCCATGAAAACGCTCCGACGAGTAGTCTCAGTCCGAGGATGTGTGAAGAGGACTCAGCAGCAGTGTGCCGGCCAGGGGGGAGTTACGTCGCCGGTTGGCCCGCAGGAGGAGTCTGCGAGGAGTCTTTCAGTCCCACTGCCAGGGGGACCTTTTTCTCGACGATGAACAGATTGTCGAGGAACCAGACTTCGGCGCCGAGGAGAACGAGCGCGAATGGCATCATCAGCCAGCCGGCCAGGTCGTGGAAGACGACCTCTGCCAGGTGGTCGTAGCCAAGGGCGTACAGCAGGCCGGTCGCCGTGATTCGCGTGATGTTCGCGATCAGTGCGATGGGAGCGGCGCTGAGGACGATCAGGAGGCGCTGCCACATGGGGCGTCGGCACAGGAGGGCGACGGCGGTGGACAGGGCGAAGAAGATCATGAGCATTCGCAGGCCGCTGCAGGCTTCCACGACACCGATGCGGACGTCGTTGACGACGACGACAGTTCCTTCGGCGAAGGCGGGCAGTCCCAGGGTCTGCATGGCGTAGGTGCTGGCGACGGTTCCGACTTCCCGGAGGGGGCCACGCAGCATCACTTCCGCGGTGTAGGGGAGCGGGAGCATGAAGAACAGGTAGGCGATCGGTGCCCAGGCGACGCGAAACGCGCCCCAGCCGCCGATCAGAAGCGTCAGGCCAGCCACGAAGGGGATGATCGACAGGAAGTCGAACCACTCCATGTAGTAGTGGGCGGCGAAGACGCGCAGTCCGATGGCGATGGCGAGGAGGGGGATCCCCCACAGGCTGGGGGTGAAGGCTTCTTCCGGTGGCATGCGCCGGTCCTTCTGCAGGCCCTTGATTCCTTCCCACAGGAGGTAGAGGGCCAGCAGTGGCACAATCCATCCATGGGAGTACTCGGGCTTGCGGGACCAGAGGTCCGCCATGACGGCCAGCGTCGTCCAGTAGCTCCAGACGGTCAGGCCGATGAAGAAGGCGCACAGAACGATGATGCGGGTTCTGTGTTGATGCATGTTCAAAGCTCTGCTGGTTTCGATGTCCGAGGTCGAATGGGGCCCAGGTGCATCACGAATTGATTGCTAACGGTCCCGGCCCGGAGAGGGATCCGAACGTTGGGGACACTGCTCGACGAATCGGGGATCACCGGGAGGCAGGATTGGACGGAGGGCGGGGCGGTGAGCTGAGGCGTCCCGTCACGGCGAGGGGACAGGGTGGCGGGACCACTCCGATTTGTGCGCACACCCTCTCCATGTCGGTTATGCACTCTCTCAGCGACCGATAGTACGTTTCGGGTTTGAATTGTCCCTGCCCGGGCCTCTTGCACATCCGGGCAGACGTGCACAGACGTACGCAACGGTTGCGTGTGAAAGGCACGACCAATCGGTTCTGACCTGGACTGCCACATGGCAGGTCAGACCGTCGCATCACACGCCGCTCTCATGGCGATGTGCGACACGAATCGCTGCGGTGCGTCCTGACCGCAAGAGCTATAGGGCGGCGATCATCGCCTCATCCACTTCAACGGATGCGCCCTGTTGCAGAAAGTCTACCTCGACAACGAAGCGAAGGTTCTTTCCTTTTCGGAGCACGCGTCCGCGATAGCCCGCCAGTGGTCCGTCAACAATCTCGGCCAGCATTCCGGGTTGGAGTCTGGATTCCGGTGTGACTGGTTCTCCCGAGTTGAGCAGTCCGTAAACTCGTCGAATCGAAGTCTCAAAATCGTGTTGGTCTTCTACCTGCAGGCAGCGGATCACCTGGGAAATCGTCACCCAGTTGTGAAACGCATCGTCGTCGCCGTGTACGAAAACGTAGCCGGGAAACAAAGGGAGTTGTGAACGAACGGTTCTCCGCTGGTACACCTTCTTCTTCTCATGGAACGGAAGGAAATACCGGAGATTGTCCCGCCGCAGCTGACGCGCGACGACTTTTTCGTTGCGAGGGAGGACGTGCAGCGCCGACCAGGCTCCGTCCGGCAGTTGCTCGCCGTCCAACAGGGTGAACGGCCAAGCTTGTGGTTCTCTGTCAACAACTGGCATCAGGTTGCCTCTCGCGCCCAAGACACCCATTGCCTGTATGGCCCAACGGGTATCAGTTTGTTGCCCGGCTTCATCATTCGCAAGCAGAATTGAGTCGCCGGTCCCAAATTCACTGGACTTTCACTCCTGCTTTATCGCAAAACGCAGCAGTCTCCCGGCTCTCTGGTGTGGACTGCTGCACTCTGTTGTCCAATGGTCTCCCGTTATTCCCTGCAACGGACGGTGTCGGTCCGGTCTTCCGTGGCAGGGCCGCGGCCGCGAACCTCGTCGCCACGGTCTGGTTGCCTGCCCCGGGACTGCCAGTTGCCTTGTGCCGGCTCCATACTTCGTACTGACCGGGAATTCGACGTAGAAAGTGACAACGTGGTGATGTCTCGGATGGTTCACAACAGCAAACCGAGTGCCCATGCCGCAGGTTGTGAAGGTCAGGGGGCTTCAAGTGCTTGTCAAGTATGGGGTAATGGCAAGTGGTTCTTCGTTTCGACCGGTACGCACCGTTCCTGCGGAGTCGAAGTATTGCATCACACGGCAACTGGAGCGCTGCGTTTCTGCAGCAGCCACCGGGGCAGATGCGATCGGGTGGCTGGTCCTGCCGGTTGCGGAGTGTCGCGCGACTGAAGAGAACAACTTCGCAACGGCCTGTCATTCGTTCCTGCGTGCCTGGCTGTTCCGGCTGGGCCAGTTCTCCGGGTTCTCCCAGAATGGACCGCTGCGGTCACCGTAGTAGCCGGTGACCGCCTGGTCCATCACGGCTGCGGTTCGTGCAGCCGACTCTCCGGTACTCGCACACTCCCCCTTGCCGAGCAGGGTGTCGACGATGGACTGAATCATTGGTTGCTGAATGTGTTCGGGATTTGGCAGCACGGTCTCTCTGACTGAATGCCCGACGGCTTCCTGTCGGACCGGGTCGTTCCCGAAGACTGACAGGGACAGACGCCCCGATGTGCCGGTGACTTCCAGAATGTCGCGTTCAAATGAGCTGCAGAAATTCCAGGAGGCGACTCCCGGAATTCCGTCCTCGGAGCGAAAGCTCATCGCGACGTTGTCTTCCACGTCGTAGGCGCCACCCCGGTTCTCTGCCACCCCTGCCACGTCGCAGAGTGGACCGAACAGGAAGTCGATGATGTCCAGAGCGTGCGAGCCGACATCAAAAAACAGTCCGCCGCCTGCCTCGGCGGCATCGAGTCGCCAGGGGAGTGCCTGTGGGGCCAGATCCGGCCAGGCGGGCCGGTCGTAGCGATAGCTGATCTGGGTGACCGTTCCCAACTGGCCCTCAACCAGGAGTTGCCTTGCAAACAAAAAACGTGGCAGTGCCCGGCGGTAGTACGCGACGAACAGCGGGATCTGCCGGGCACGAAACGCGTCGACCATCTGCTGACACTCGGTCCGATTCCTGGCCATCGGTTTCTCGACGTACGCCGGCTTGCCTGCCGCGCACACTTCCAGGGCGTAGTCTCGATGAGACCCCGGCGGAGTCGCGATGTAGACTGCGTCCACTTCGGGGTCGTGAATCAGCTCCGCTGCATCGGCGTACCATTGGGGCACGCCGTGGCGTGACGCATAGTCCCGGGCGCGGTCGGGTGATCGCCGCATGACGGCAACGAGGCGACTTCCCCGGGCTTTCTGGAACCCCGGGCCGCTCTTGACCTCTGCGACATCGCCGCAGCCAATCATGCCCCAGCGAATCTCCTGAGGGGCGTCTTCGGTCATTCTCTGAACCACTCCTTTCTGGTCAGTTTCGGTGCGGACTGCCGCTGGCCTTATGTTTCGATCGCCGGTCTCCCGGCCCTGCGTTTGCAGTGCCGGCAGGTCCGCCTGATGCTTTCCGCGCTGGCAATCTCCGTTTCGGCCGCAGGGCGGTCCGAAGGTCCCACATGCGAATCACACTGTCAATATGCCCAACTGCGAGGAGGCCTCCAGAGTCATCGAATGCAAGGCAGGTCACACGGCCCAGCCAGTCTCCGGAAGTTGGTTCCGGACCTGGGAGATGTCCCACCAGGCATCGCTGATCCAGGTCCCAGATCCCAACCGAGTGATCCTTGCTGCCGGTTGCCGCGATGCGGCTGTCCGGCCGGAAGGCGACAGCAGTCAGGCGGACGCTGTTTCTCTCACCCGCCAGTACGAGGTCGCCACTGCTGGTGTCCCAGACACGAAGCCGACTGTCTGTGTATGTGCATGCCAGCAGACCGGAGTTGCTGGGGCTGAAGGCGACCGCTGTCGCCGCTGCGGGAGAACCCTGTCGGTTGAGCGTTCGAAGCTGGTGGCCGCTGCCAGCGGACCAGGTGCATACTGTTCCCCGTTCGTCACCCCCTGCGATGGTCGCGTCATCGGGAGCAAACGCCACGCAGGAGATCGCCGCGTGGCTTCCGGGGAGGACGTGCCGGCAGCCTTGTTTCTCCAGGTTCCAGAGGCGGATGGTTCCATCCTTCCCGCCGCTGGCCAGCTGTTGTTGGTCGCTGCTGAATGTAATGCAGGAGACGGGGCCCTCGTGGCCCTGCAGGACGAACTCCAGTTGCTGTTTGTTCAGATTCCAGACCCGCACCAGCGAATCGTCGTGTGCTGTGGCGAGCAGCCGCTTGTCCGGGCTCAGGGAGAACGCGAGGAGTTTTCCACTGACCGTTGGCATTGTGCGGTGGCATGTGCCAGAGCGGATGTCCCAGAATCGCAGATTCCCGTCACGTCCGGCACTGAGCAGCGTCTGGCCGCTGTCGAGAAACGCGACCGCGGCAATCGGGCTGGTATGTCCACGCAGAATCGCAGCCGGTCGGCAGGAAGAGAAAGCATTTCTGGCCAGGCTTTGCGGTTGGAAGTGCGCCAGTGCGTGGCGGCGTGGCAGAGGTATCTGCAACTGCTCCAGTCGATCCAAACCTTTTGTCACCAGCAGCAGGACGAATCCTGCCACGGCGAGAAGGCCGGCGGTTTGGCGCATCGGTCCGGCAGGTGGGGCCAACGCCAGGGCCAACAGCAGCCCGCCAGCGACCAAGCCGGTTGCCAGCCCCTCGCACACGATTCCGAAGTCCGTCCTCGCGATCAACAGGAACCCGTCCATCCACGCCAAACGCAAGTCGTATTCCTTCTGGATCCTCGACTCCGCAGAGTACGTGATGAACCATGAACCCGCCCCGGCGATCAGGATCAGCAGTGGGATGCAGAATCTGGAGGTTCTGCTGCGACTTCTTGCGAATCCGATGGCGAGGAGCGCCGTCATCCACCCGGCCAGCAGGCCGATGCGAATCGGTAGTGCATTCTGGTCAAAGATTCTCTGCGCAGGCTCCAGGTGGGGGAAGAGCACGCTTCCGGCGAGCAGGCCTGCGGCGAGGACCGCGAGCAGTGACTGTCCCGTTCGCTGCCAATTGCGGCCACGAATTGGAGTGCCGCTACGGAATGAAGCGATCATCGTCCCTGTCGATTCCTGGCAGGCAAGTGGGTGCGATCGACAGATGCGAGTGGTATTGGCCCGCTCCCGCCGCAAAATCGCGTCGGGGCGCAAGCCGCTGGCGTTTACCGCAGTTTGATCTGGCACTCAGGGAGTCGCGTCTGAACGAGTGATGCGAGATCATCCGTCAGGCCGGTTTCGATCGCTGTGAGCGTTTCGAGAGTGTCGATTGCACACAGATGGACGACCCCGATTGTTGACAACGGCATGAACGTGAGGTCCAGATGCTTCAGAGGGAGTTCGGAGAGTTCATGCAGGCCCTCCTCTGTCAGTCCGGAGCAGAAGCCGAGATTGAGCCGTTCCAGGTGCTCGAACTTTTTCAGCTGGCCCAGGCCCACATTGGTCACAAGCGTATCTCCGAGGTCAAGCTCACGCAGGTCAGCCAGGCGGGTCAGGCGGGCCAGTCCCCGGTCGGTCAGGTCCGTCGAGTTGAGGTTCAGTCGCTGAAGCCGTGAGAACCGCGCCAGATGGCCCGTGACCGTGTCTGTGATCGACATGCGGGCGCCCGGCGTACCGGCGAGTTCGAGGTGCCTCAGGCGAATCAGCCGTCGAAGGCTTCCGATCCCCTGATCGGTGACGGATGTGCCCGAGAGATTGAGGGACTCGAGATGGGTGAGAGTGCCCAGCACGGGAAGGGAATCGTCCGAAACCTCGCTGCACAACATGAAATCGGCCGCCACCAGGCCCTTGCAGTTCTTCAGGGCAGCGACATGCTCGTCGCCGATCCCGGGGCAGAACGCAAAGCTGACGCGTTCGAGGTGGTTGAGTTCCGGCAGAATCCGGGGCAGATCAGGAGGAGCAGGTCGCCCTTCCAGGTCAATACGGACAATCTGCTGACGTTCGTTCAGTTCCACCTGCGCGCCAGCCTTTCTCAGACGCTGGGCAATCGCAATATCCTTAGATGTGGTAGCGGGTTCCGGCTTGGTGGTTGTCGGCGTGTCCCGCTTCATGGCCGGTGTTGTGGCCTTGGGGGTGATCTTGGCCCGAGCCGCAAGACTCGCAGGCATCCTGGCGTCCAGTGTCGCTTCGGGGAGCGGTGGAGCGTCCGGTCGTGGAAGAGGAGCGGGAGGTGACTGCGGAACCGGGGCCGTCCTAAGTCGGACGTACCTGGTGTGCAGCCAGCCTTGCACGTCTTCTCCGTCAACGCGAATCGATGTCCACAGCCAGTCCCCCTGGACAGCAAGGACGCGGGCAGTCGTTCCTTTGGCGGGGCGGGCGACCGTTTCGTCCCCGACCTTCATGCGGGCCGCAACGGAGATGACTTCGACTTCGTCTTTTACGCGGAACGTGTCGTCGGCAGTCAGGGAGAGGGGGATGCCGAGGCCGATCAGAAGACCGGCGAGGATTCCGGCTCGGGACGAACCGGCCCGCTTCCACGGGGCGTGGATCGATTTGCCACGGGGCATGCTCTCGCGGGAATGCATCTGAGGAACTCTGCCGCAGAATCTACTGCAGTGAACGACAGGCGTCCGACCCGTCTGGTGGGCTGGCTGCGTTCGGATCTGATCGATTTTGCGCGATCTGCGGGCAAAAGCAAGCGGTTGTTGATGAGCGAATCGGCCTTGGCGGACTCCGCGGGACGTTACTCACCGTCTGGCCCCACACCCAGCTCCACCCACCGCATCTCGACACCACCACCGGTCGGGATTCTCCAGGTCTGCAGCGACTCCGGTGCGAATGTCCGTTCCGCGCGGTGGGACGCCCCCTGGTCATCCGACCATGCGAACGACACCCGGCACTGGTCTGTCCCGGGCAACGCATACGCAAGATGAGCCTCCGCTCGCAGATATCGCTTGCCGCCGTCATTTCGGAAACGAACCTGCACCGGTCCGCTCGTCTCCTCCGGGACGACGACATCGCCGTAGCAGAAACTCTGTGACCAGAAGTCGGACGGTTCGACGCCGCGACGGACGATCTGCCAGTCCCGGACGAGCGGTCGCCACGTACGGCCTTCGTCGACCGAGAACTCGATCTGGTAGCGGATTGCCGGGTCCGGAGGATTGCTCGAGGCCACATGTGCCGCAGCGTAGAGACGTGTTGCATCGTGGTTGCGGGGTGGTGAAATCTGGAGTGTCACCCGCGGCGAACCGAACTCTCCGTCCACGATGTGGGAACGCGCCTGGGGAACTGTCGGACCAGCCGATACGAGTGCTTCGCCCGAGGCGGAGAACGTGACTGTACTGCCTTCATCGCGCAGCCGGGGAAACAGGGCCGGGTTCGCCTGACAGACTGTGACGACTTCAATTTTCGCAGCCGCGAGATCCTTTGCCGCTGCGCCGAATCGCAGCCAGTACTGGCGATGCCCCTTCACGTCATCGGTCAGGTCGAGTCGCCCGTCGAGTGAACCGTGGTCCTGCCAGGATTGCCCGCGATCAACCGACACTGAGACCGTCGCGGCGGTGTGACCGTTCACGACGAGTCCGTTGCGGCTGCCCGGCTTGTAGATGGCCCAGTCCGAATCGTCAGCCGGCGTGGCCGCGATGATGTACGGGGTCTGAAACTCAAAGACGACTTCGCCGGCACTCTCGCGTACGACGCCCTCACGATAGCTCCCGTCACGAAAATCGGGCCGGTAGCGGTAAACCGCGTTGCCGAATCGTGCCTGACCCGTATGGTAGCCGGAGCCCTCGGGAAAGCTGCGAAAACGCTCCGGCTGATTGATCCAGGTGCGGCTGCGTTCCGGTCCGGGGATGCCTTCCGCACGGTAGTTGCGTCCCCAGAAGACGAACGTCTGTCCGTCGTTGAGTCCCGGCCGGAAGTAGCGGCGGAGTGACTCGCCGAGGCGAAGGTGGACTTTCGGCGGAGGGCCGGCGTAGCCAGGCAGATGTTCGACGACGCGAAACTCGCTGTAGGACTGCGGATCGGCGGGGTGCAACCCACCCAGGGGCCACCCGCGCTGTCGCTCGGGGCGGAAGTCGGGATCGATCAGACGCTTCAGGTCGCTGCGGATCTCGTCGATCGACAGCATGCGAGTCCCGTCAGGATCGAAAACAACCGTGGACAGATCATGGTCGAGCAGCGCCCAGCGTCCATCCGCGTACGGTCCTCCCGTGAGGAAGACCTCGCAGGCGTTGTGGCCGGCAACACCGACCGTCCGGCTCCGGCCGTGTCCCAGCAGTGCGTTCAGCTCGACCGTCCACTGGGCGTGTGTCGTGCCGCACAGGCCGAAACCGTGTGCGAACAGGCCCGTCCAGTATTCGCGGGTTGTCGTGTCGCCGCCGCGGAACCCGTCTCCCCACAGGTCCTCCCGCCCCTCCTCGCCGTGAGCATAGTGAAGGTTCCGCCACATCCAGGCCGCAAGAGCCCGGTCCTCATCGCTCCCGGGCGGTTGGCCCGTGACGTGCTCGAACAGTTTCGCTTGCGTGGCAAACAGCTGCTCGAATGTGGAACAGGCCAGTTCGCCGGGGTACCACGGATGGTCGGTCCGAATCTGAGGGTCGCCAACGCCAGCGTGAGAACGGGGGGCAAACGCCATCAGCAGCAGAAGGCCGCATGCCGCCGCCAGCCGTCGAGGTCGATCGAAGTTCGCGTGAAGCAGCATCAGCGGAGGCTCCCGATGGTGGGCAGTGACGCAGACTTACAACTCCTGCAGCAGCTCTTCCAGCCAGAGGATCGCCTCGGCGGTCGCTTCCGACTCCGAGCGGCCCAACAGATCTTTCCACTCCGGGCTGGTCTCGATTTCCATCCGGGCGAACGGCACGTTGCCGGAGTTCAGCAGCAGCTGGATCCGCTTGACGACAACGTGCGCCAGTTCCGCGAATCGGCGGTCGTCCAGCCGCGCCAGATGACGCTCAATCTGCATCAGTACCGGAAAATGCGGTCCCCAGGGGAGGTTCTCGCCGACGGCAATGAACTGATACTGCAGGAACGGCGCCCGGGTCCGCTGGGATCGAATGTACGTGTCGAGGGCCGGGTGCAGCAGCAGGACAGGGGAGTCGGGAAGCTCGGCGGCGGCATGGCTCAGCGAATCGTTGGGACGGCGAAACCGCTGCGTTGCCCCGCCCGATTCCGGGTCTTCTGCCACAGTGCCGAGCAGACCCGCAAAATACAGGTCGCGAAACGGGTGGAAGATCTCGCTGGAGTCCTCGCCGAAGTGCTGCAGCGTCCCCGGTTCGAGTCCGTTGAACTGTTCGCAGACGCGGATCGCCTCGTCCCATTCGAGGATGTTCCCGGGAATCATCGCCAAGAACCGCAGGCGGGCGTCGCGGTCGTCCAGGCAGTTCAGAAAGACCTGAACTTCGTCGAAGATGTTCGAGACGAGCACGTTCGAACTGGTCTGCTGGACGATCTCACGGATCCGCTGTTCGCTCAGGTCGGCCCGGCGCGCCGAGAGTTCCGAGGCGATCGCGACCAGGTCGCGGGGACGTCCGCATGTGTGGCGTCGTACGTAGCCGAAGCTGTCTTCGGGAATGGGCCGCCGCCCGTGACGAATGACGTTGACCCCGAGGAATTCGGCAAACGAGCCGCAGCCTTCGTAGCAGCCGGCCAGCTGATCGACCAGTCCCCGCAGTTCCTCGTCGGAGTAGTTGAGACTGGTGGTGGCGGCAAACAGATTCGACTTGATGTCCGACTGGTAGTTGACGAACGCCTCCTGCCGGATCGAGGCGTAGATCTTCACGTGACTGTTGGCGTTCATGATCTCCCAGGCAGCTTCGATCAGGCCGGCCTGGACGGCGATCCATGCCTCGCGGGAGAGATGGCGGATGGCCTGGTCGACCTTGTCGATGAAGAAGTACGTGCCGCCATGAATCTGCCGCAGTTTCTGGTCGAGAAAGTTCTCGCTGGTGTCGATCAGCCGGTTGAGCTCGCTGACTCTCAGGGAGGTGAGTTCCTTGAAGACGACGGTCGGCTGGATTCGGGCACCGCGCAGCCAGCGGCGGATTCGTCCGGGGAAGGCGTCGATCTCCTCCTGTTCCTCTTTGTCGATGACCGACGGATGATGCGAAATCGCCGAAATCCGCAGGGCCATGTTCCACAGCCGCTTGCACGTGGAAAGGTCCGAGAGCGGCTTTTCGTACCGGGATGAGAGGGACCGCATCTCGCTCATGAAGTCCAGGTACGGCCGTCCGTCCGGGACCATCGTGATTGCTTCGGCAGCAGCGTCGCGGGCGCCGGTCAGCTGTTGCCGTTTGCACGTCAGCAGCAGCGTTTTGCCGAATCCCTTTGTCGCCGCGATGAAGTGCCGGTGGCGATGCTGCAGGAAGTCGTCGATCGTTCCGTTGCGGAACAGCACGCGGTCCAGATCGTGAATGTCGATCTGATTGGCATCGGTCGCCCAGACGGGCCCGGTGCACCGCAGGCCAATCCTCGATGCTGGTGGACGGATTGACTCGTCGGCCGCGATGCCCAGCGATCGGGCCGCGGCGACAAGCCGCTCGATCAGTTCCCGTTCAGGACCGGTCCGGCGGTACTCGATGACGGGCGAGGCGCCCAGCATTCGACACCATGCGGGGGCCAGTTGTTCGAACTCCTCCCGCGACATGTCGATCAGCAGCGGCAGGACCGGGCAGCCGATCCGGTGCGCGTGTTCGAGTTCCTGGCCGAAGTCGGGGGAACGTGTTGCCGCCCGTGAGAACAGCAGGACGGCGGCCTGGGAGCGTTCGATGGCTGCCCGGGCCTGGCCGGGAAACGGAACTCCGGGGATCGCATCCCGTCCGTAGTGCCAGGAGGAATACTTTCGGGAGTGCAGTGCCGCACCGATGTGGCGGGCCAGCAGTGACTCTTCCGCGACATGGCCGATGTAGAACCCGATCCGCTGTGCGACCGGCGTCGATACGACGTGCCGTTGCAGCTCGGACGGACTGTTGCCGAACAGTTCCTGGGCAAACTCCCGGCAGGTCGCGAAGCGGTCATCGGGGCGTTTGCTGAGTGCCCTGAGCACGGCGCGTTCCGGCTGACCGGAACACTCGGAGACGATTTCACCCAGAGCCGGCGGGGCCACGCTGACCTGTTGGACGAGCACCTGCTGCGGGTCAGGATCGGTGAATGCCTTCTGACCGGTGAGCATCTCGAAGACGACCAGTGCCAGGGCGTACTGGTCGGACCGGCCGCCGGTGGGGCGGCACTCGGCCTGTTCGGGAGACGAGTAGGCGGGCGTTCCGGAATATGTGCCGGTGGCTACGTCGCGCGTGACGTCCAGGGCGATGCCGAAGTCGAGGATCTTCAGCTCGCCCGCGGGAGTGAAGCCGATGTTCTCGGGCTTCAGGTCGCGGTGGACGACGCCCTGGGAATGGGCATAGTCGAGTGCGGAGGCGAGGTCGGTGACAATGTTGCGAGATTCGTCGAGCGTCAGCCGGCGTCGCCGGTCGAGCAGGGTACGGAGCGTCTCGCCTTCGACAAATTCGAAGATCGTGTACGACTTGCTGCCGACGAAGCCGAAGTCGTAGACCGCCGCGATGCCCGGATGGCTCAGGTTGGCTCCGAGTTTCGCCTCGTGTTCGAGGGCGGCTTCGAGGTCGGTGATGCCGCGACGGTGGTGCGCGACAACCTTCATCGCCACGGGGCGGTCCAGGCGGAGATCACGGGCACGAAAGACCCGCCCCATCGAGCCCCCGCCGAGAAGCTCCTGCAGGAAGTAGCGTTCGCCGATGGTGCGGCCGACTTCGAAATCTCTGCGAAGCTCGGCGTCGTGCGAGTCGTCCCAGTCCGGCCCGATCTGACCGTCGCGGTGCGACCGACAGAAGAGAACCGTCGTAAGCTGGTGTTTGTCGTGCGCGTGCATCCCGGTCTGTCCACGCGGGATTCGGTTCTGCCAGGCGGACCCTGAGCGTGAGGCGAACACTGCCGCGAACCTGCATGCTACCGCGACGGAGCATTTGACGAAATGCCGTCGGGCCCCGGATGGCCCGGTTGCACTACGGTTCCGCCCGTTCGGTCAGGGGAGCCGGGTCTGCAGTTCCCGGAGCATTGCGTCGATGGCCTCCCGGAGCGGCGGGACACGTTCTCGCGCCACATCGAGGCGTGCCTGGCCGGCCAGTTCTTCGATGTGCCGCGCCTGTTCCTGCACTTCGGCGGCACCGAACGTTCGCCCGGACGCCTTGATCGTGTGAGCGCAACGGTGGGCCTCTTCCGTCTGGTTCTGTTCCAGTGACTGGTCGAGTTGTTCGAGCAGTTCGGGCACTTCCTCGAGCGTTTCTTCGATGACCGCCTGGAGAATCTCTTCGTCGCCGTCGACCAGTTCCATCGCGGCGGACCAGTCGACCGGTCCGAGTGCCGGCTGGTCATCACCCTTGTCCCGGACCAGCCGGTTGTTCGCCGCATCGAAGAATGGAGAGATGGCCGCGTACAGATCGGATTTTCGGACCGGCTTGGCAACGTAGCCGTCCATGCCCGCCTCCAGGCACTGTTCGCGGTCTCCCTTCATCGCCCGGGCCGTCATGGCGACGATGGGGATATGTCCTCCGTCGATGCTTTCGCGGGCACGGATCTCGCGCGTGGCATCCAGACCGTCCAGTTCCGGCATCTGCACGTCCATCAGGATCAGATCGAAGGGGGCCGTCTGCCAGCAGTTGACCGCAATCCGACCGTCCTCCGCGATGGTGACCGTATGCCCCCACTTCTCCAGCAGTGCCTTCGCAAGCCGCTGGTTCGCCTTGCCGTCCTCGGCAAGCAGGATCCTCAGGGGCGGCATGGCGGGCTGTGGTCCGCTCTCGTCGCTCGCCGGGACCGAGCGGACGGGTAGTGGTTCGCCCACCGCGGCCAGGATTGCTTCGAGCAGCTCCGAGGACTTGACCGGTTTCATGAGTTGGGCGGCGATCCCCAGCTCCCGGCCCCGGGCCATGTCGCCCGGACGTCCGCCGGAGGTCAGCAGGATCACCACCGCTTCTCTGAGGGCCGGCGACTGTCGGAGCCGCTGCACCAGCATGAACCCATCCATGTCGGGCATGTTGACGTCGCTGAGCAGCAGCGGCAGGGGCGCGCTCGATCCGGCCAGTTGGTCGAGCCTGGACAGAGCCTGCGGGCCCCCTTCAACCGTCTCCACCTGCATTCCCCAGCTTTCGAGCATCTGCCGGAGAATCTCGCGGTTGGTCGCGTTGTCGTCGATGACGACGGCGGAGCGGTCCTTCAGGTCCGGCCAGTTGGGCACTACCTCCGCGTGCGCGGTCTCGGCTGCCTGTTCTGCCCGGATCGAAAAGTGAAACGTGCTGCCGGCACCCGGATTGCTCTGCACGTCGATCCGGCCGCCCATCGCTTCGACCAGACGCGAGGAGATGGTCAGGCCCAGTCCGGTTCCGCCGAACCGCCGCGTCGTCGAACCATCCGCCTGAGTGAATGCGGAGAAAATACGCTGGATCTGTTCGGGGGGAATGCCAATTCCGGTGTCGGTCACCGAGAAGTCCAGCTCGACGGCACCGTCCGGGAATGATCGTCCGTTGACGCGGACAGCCACTTCGCCGTTCTCGGTGAACTTGATGGCGTTGCCGACGAGATTCAGCAGGACCTGCCTGAGCCGGAACGGATCGCCCCGCACGAACTGCGGTACGTCCGAATGCACCTGCCAGAGGAGTTCGACGTCCTTGCGGAAGGCGCGGGTGGCGAGCGTGCGAAGCATGTCCACAATCTCTTCCCGCACGTCAAAGTCGATCGACTCCAGTTCGAGATGTCCCGCCTCGATCTTGGAGAAGTCGAGGATCTCGTTGATGATCGTCAGCAGCGACTCGGCTGACTCGAGGACCGTGCGGGTGTATTCCCGCTGCATCGGAGTGAGATTGTCATCGAGCAGCAGTTCCGACATTCCGATGATCGCGTTCATCGGAGTGCGGATTTCGTGGCTCATGTTCGCCAGGAAGTCGCTCTTGGCCCGGTTGGCCTGTTCAGCCGCTTCCTTCGCCTGCTGCAGGGCTTCGAGTGCCTGTTGCCGTTCCGTGACATCCCAGAAGATCGCCTGCGTGCCGATGATTCGCTGACTCGCGTCCCGCACCGGGGTCTTGATCACTTCAACCCAGGTCGTCTCGGAGTCGGTCGTGTTCACCTCGATCTCGCGAACGGGCCGACCAAGTTCGATGACCCGGCGGTCGTCGCGACGGAATTTCTCGGCAACCTCGTCCGGAGAGAAATCGAAGTCCGTCTTGCCGAGGATGTCGTTGATGTCGTGGCCGGTGAATTCCTGGTAGGCCCGATTCGCGAAGATGAACCGACCTTCGAGATCCTTGCGGAGGACACAGACCGGCAGGCTGTCGACGAGCGAGTGATAGACCGCTTCGGAATCGCGAAGCACGGTGTCCTGCTGGGAGACAATGCGTTCGTGATTGCGAAGCAGCCGGTCGAAACAGCTGACCTGCGCCCGGGACCGTTCAGGGACATCAATGTGGGCCAGCAACGCCAGACGGGCACTCAACGACAGATGGCCGAACCGCTCCGCCGTATCGCGTGACGTGTATGACTTTGCGAACAGGACGACGACAAACAGGCTGCCGTCCGGCAGAAGGTCGCCGAATCCGAACACCGAGCGGATTCTGTGAGGCAGCACAAACTCCTCCTGCACCGGCAGATAGGGGCTGCCAATCGCGTGCTCGATGTAGAAGACGCCCGTGTCGGCACCGGCAACGAGAAGGTCTTCGTCCGGATGCAGAATGTTGTCGATCCCGAGGCCGAGCTGCCGGATCAGCTCCGACATCATCGGCAAACGCTGGACAACGCCCTCTTCGGAGAGAGGGATCGCCCGGTGCTGCCGCGATCGGTTGACGTCGTTCCAGTCCGGTTCATCGCCGGCCGTGGCTGCGAGCGTCAGGCAGCGCTGCGCGCCGTCGATTCCGGGATCGGCCTGCCGGGCGATTCTCTGGGCCGGTTCGCCAAGCTCGGCGAACTGTCGCGTTTCGAACATGCGGACAAGCCCGAGAACACGGTTCCCATCCGCATCGACAACATGGTCGTACAGGTGTCGTACGAGCGTCTCGGCGACATGGCGGCGGGACGGCTGCTGACTCAGATCGCGAATGAAGGCCCCGCACGTGATCATGTCATGCAGGGAGAAGCGATCGAGCCGGTACTGGCTCGCGCCGGCGACCGGCGCGCAGTCGGGGGAGGTTTCTCGCGGAAGCGGCGTTGCAAGATCGCGATCGTCCCGCACTGGCATGGGGCTCACCCGGATTTGCGCTCCCGACGTTTCTCGACTCGATGCGTCGATCGGAGAATGGACCGCTCTCAGTGTACCTGCGCGTCGATCCCGGCACCATTGCTCCGGGACGCAAGCTGGCTGGTGCGGCGAGCGGGTGAGCCGGCACGCGATGGTCGCGCACGCGGGAGCGGGCCGGATTCCGCTGTGTCCGGCGCTGGCGGCGTCAGTCGAGTGGTCCGGCACGGTAAAGAAACACCTTGCCGTGACGCGTGAGCGTCAGCTGTCGACCGTCCCGGGACATTCCCAGGATGCCTTCCGTGTCTGTTGTGGAAACTCTGTGAAAACCGGCGGTCGACGCTGGTGGCGGAGAGTTCGTTGCCAGCTCAGCCGGCCGGCAGGGTTTCCAGCAGGGTGTCGACCTCTTCCTTCCGCGGGAACTCGGAGTCGAGTAGCAGGCAGGCGCGCAGCTGTGTGCGTGCCTGGGCATGCTGCTTGCGGTCCGACAGCAGGCGGCCGTAGAAAAAGCGGACCCACGGGTCTGCCGGGACTTCGTGGACGGCACGCTGGAGAGCGGTCGCGGCATCCTTGTGTCCGGATGCCTGAAGGGCGCAGGCGTGCGTGGCGCGAACGGCAGGATTGCCGGGGGCGAGCGCGATGGCGCGGGCTGCCGCATCAACCGCCTCGTCGCGGGACTGGTCCGACTCGAGCAGAATCATCGCCAGGTTGTTGAGGGCGATGACATTCTCCGGATCGAGCTGAATGATCTTGCGGTACAGGGCGGCAGCTTCGTCCGAGCGTCCTTCGTCATCGTCGATCTGTGCATGCAGCAGAAGCAGCCTTGGGGTGTCTTCCCAGGCGGGAATCCGCTCGATCGTTGCCCGGGCGCTGTCGAACTGCTTCAGCCGCAACTGCAGGCGGGCGAGTGCAACGAGTGCGTCCTGATTCCCGGGCTGTTGTGCAACCGCCTGCTCCTGCCACATCAATGCGCCCGGAAGATCGCCGGCATTCAGATGCAGGGCCGCCATCCGCGACTCGGCCGAAACGGTCGGGTCGATCTCGGAGACCCGCTGGAGCGTCCGAAACGCTCCGTCCATGTCGAGAGTGCGAAACTGGAGGCGGGCGATTCCTGTCAGGGCTTCGGTCCGTTGCGAGTCGGCCGCGACCGCCGCCTTGTAGTAGTCCGTCGCGTCCGACAGGGCACCTCGTTCCTCGTAGAACTGACCCAGCCAGAGATTCGTGATGTACAGTCCGGGGGCCATGTCGTGAGCCTTGTGCAGCGCATCACGTGCTGTTCCCAGACCACGCTCGCCGGCCGCCAGCTGCGCCCGGGCAATCCACAGCAGCGGACTGTCCGGAACCCGCCCTGCAGCCGTGTCGATCGCCACCCGCGCAGAGGCCAGATTTCCCTGTTCGAGATACGCAAAGGCCACCGCAATGTCGGACGGGGGCAGGTTCGGATCCTGTGCAGCGGCCTCGTCCCAGAGTCGACGGGCTTCGATGACCTTTCCGGCACGGAACAGTTGTGAGGCCTGGCGGTGCCGGGCCCTCGGCGAGTTGTTCTGTTCGGCAGCGGCGGCATCAGCACTGTCGCCGGCTGGCTGAGACCAGGCGGCAGGGGGGCAGCTCAGGGCGAGAATCCCGAGGATCAGCATCGCCGGTCGGGCCGTGAAGGGACGCATCTGGTGTCTCTGCAGGTTACGCATGGCAGGGTCGGTTTCGGGTGGGAGTCGGGGAGACCGGCTGTGGCGGCCTATTCGGCCAGGGACCTTCGGGCTTCCGACTTCTGTTGTGGTGTCGCGTTGCATTCCGGTTCGAGAACCATCCAGAGCAGTTCGCGAGCCCGGTCGGTGTCGCCCGCCCGACGATAGTAGTCGGCAACGGTGAGAACGACGTCTGCATTGCCGGCGTGAAGCGACAGTGCCGTCTGATAGGCGGCTGCGGCCCGATCGTTCTGACCGAGCAGTTCATAGCAGCGGGCGAATGTGAGCGGGATGTCCTCGGCCGACAGACGTTTCTCGGCTTCCCGCAGGTCATGTGAAACCCGGTCCGGTTCCTCGGAGCGAATGCGGTGCTCCACCAGAGCCACCCAGGCGTCGCCGTTGGTCGGATCGAGTTCGATCGCCCGTTGCAGGACCGCTGCTGCCCTGGCGTCGGATGTCCGGCTCAGTAACCGTCCCAGCCAGAGCTGCGACGGCGCATGATGCGGATGCAGGAACGCCGTGCGTTGGGCGTAGTCGAGGGCCCGCTCTGTGTGGCCCGCCTGAAAGGCGATCTGGGCGGCGAGGATGCTCAGGTCCGGTGGCAGTATCCTGCCGGTGTGCCGTTCGTATGTTTCGATGGCCTGGCCGGCTTCGATGAGTCGCTGTTCGTCACAGAGCAGTCCCAGCAGTTTCCGGACGAGGGGTTCGTTCTCTGCATCGAGTGCGAACGCCTGCGCATAGCTGTCGATGGCCGCCGAGCGGTGTTCGTCGAACTCCTGCAGGTTCGCCTGGGTGATCCAGACCTGCGACCAGTTGGGGGCGTCCGAGCGGAGATCATGCACGAGCTGCCGGGCTTCGTGGAGCCCGGACGGGTCGCCGTCGCGGGCCCGGTCGATGAGGTGACGTGCTCTCAGGCAACGGTAGAACCGGTTGTCCGGGCCTCCGATTTCCCGGATAGCCTGCAGGGCGTCTTCACGGATGTCCTCCGCCCCGGCGGATACGGCAAGGTCGAACCGCTGCACGTGCCACTGCAGTTCGTCCGTGGCGGCCAGCGACTCCCATGCCGAGAGGGCGCGACCCGGCTCGTTCATCTGAGTCCACGCTTTTACCAGATCCGGCACAACGTTCGCTGCCACCGGCTCGGAGTGATCCGCCAGTTCTGCCTCGAGTGCGTCGAGTTGCTCAATCGCGCTGGCTCCGGGAAGCGAGACCGCCTGCCGGATGCGGGCAGCAAGCAGTCCCGGCTGACCGGCGAACCGTTCCTGGGCCTGTGTCCAGAGGGTGTCGGCTGCGGCAGGATCGCCC